>ERZ772921.192-NODE-192-length-39102-cov-6.980280_pt1 | contig 39102 bp, 21 predicted proteins | sample MGYA00512117_ERZ772921 | MGnify/ENA primary metagenome ERZ772921 (study PRJEB29015, sample SAMEA2737944) | human oral metagenome | biome: human oral; feature: human-associated habitat; material: dental | place: China | collected 2150 ...
TATCAATTGAATGTAGGGCTTCTTCAAAAAGGGTGCGGTAGGTGGCGGGTAGGTCTTCGTGGTATTTGTTTTGATAAACCCGCTCTAATACCTCTACGGGCTGTAAATCGCGGAGGGTGAGTTCGCTCTGAAGTACGTCAGCAGCAGTAGCTGCCGCGTGAAGATAACGGACATCAATGCGAGCTAATCGCACTTGCTTATGGGCTATCGCTCTGAAAATACTGCTCTTGAGTTCGGGTGCAGGTTCGTTTAACAATACTTTTACTTCGAGATAAGGCGTATTATCGGTTGGAGCGGTATCGGGTAGCTCCATAAGGGCATTGAGTACCTCTTCTGTAGGTCGGTAAGTGTCGGGAATGCTAAGCAAAGGTGTGTGCAAGGGTATGGGTAGGGACTCGATATGCTGCACTTTCCCTTCTTCCAAAGAAAAAGCAATCACTTGATGTTGGTAATTTTTCTCAGCAAACGAAAGCGGTATAGGACTGCCAGCATACCTAATATGGGTAGTACCGCCCAGCGCTTGCGCCTTGTGGATATGCCCCAAAGCTACATATTGCAGTGCGTCAGGGAAGTTGGCCGTACTGATGCTTTCTATGCCCCCGATGATAGGTCGCTCGGCGGTGTCGTCGTCATTGATTTCAGCTCCTGAAGCGTGCAAATGTCCCATAGCGATAAGCGGTTTGCCTTGTGCTATCGCGACTGCTTGGCGGGTAATTTCAGTATAAAAAGCCGCTACCCCTTGCGCATAATCGGCAGGGGTTTCTTCATTTTTAGGGTAATCGCCCAAACGGAGGAAAGGCACTGCCAGAAGATAGGCCGCAACCTCTTCACCACTAAAAAGCGGCAGGATAAGTCGGTTATAATCTATCTGCTTATCGGCGGTACGCCTAACGTAGCCCACCAGATGGATATGGGTATTTTCTAATAGAGGGGCGGGCATCTCAAGCCGTACAGGAGAATCGTGATTGCCAGCAATGGCCACAATCTGAAGGGCAGGGAAACGCTCAGTAGCCTGATGTAGAAAGTGGTAAAACTGCTTAGTAGCCGCCACAGAAGGGTTGGCCGTATCGAAAACATCGCCGCTTATAAGCAGCACATCAGTAGATTGTTTTTCAATAGTTTGCAAGAGCCACTCTAGGAAATGTTGGTGCTCTTGATAGCGGTCGTACTGGTAAAACGTTTGTCCTAAATGCCAATCGGCGGTATGTAGAAAGTTCATTTTTTGCTTATTTATTTTCTCACATTGCAAAAATAGCTTATATTTGCCAATAATTTTAAATCTATGGAAAAAAATTACAAGATGGTAGCTAAAACTTTCTTTGGCTTTGAAGATATTTTGGCTACTGAATTGCGCAATCTGGGAGCGATGCACGTAACCAAAGGGGTGCGCAGTGTACAATTTGAAGGCGACAAAGGGTTTATGTATAAGGCTAACCTATGCTTGCGTACCGCCCTTAAAATTTTGAAACCTATCGCTTCGTTTTACATACGCAACGAAAAGGAATACTACCAGAAGCTCTACCAATTTAACTGGCAGCAGTACTTGGGAGTAACGCAGACTTTTGCTGTGACGGCGACGCTACAGACAGAGCTTTTCAGTCACTCGCAGTTCGTAGCCCTTAGGGCTAAAGACGCTATCGTAGATGCTTTTCGCGATGCTACGGGTAAGCGCCCCAATGTGGATGTACAGCACCCTGATGTGGCTATACATATACACGTGCAGCGCAATGAGGTGATTGTATCGCTTGACAGTTCGGGAGAGTCATTGCACCAACGTGGCTACCGCAGGGCTACCAACCTTGCGCCCATCAATGAAGTATTGGCAGCGGGCATCTTGCTGCTAAGCGGCTGGGAGGGGCAAAGCGACTTTTTAGACCCTATGTGCGGCAGCGGTACCTTCTTGATAGAAGCTGCGATGATTGCCTGCAATATACCAGCCAATATACACCGAAAAGAGTTCGCTTTTGAACGCTGGTCAGATTATGACGAAAATCTGTTTAACGTAATCTTCAGCAGTTGTATTAAGAAAATACGAGAATTTAACTACCAAATAACAGGCTATGACAAAGCACCTTCGGCAGTAGCTAAAGCAAAAGACAACCTTAGGAACGCGAATCTGTCTGACTACATAAAAATATATCAACGGGACTTTTTTGGCACTGAAAAAGAGGATAAGGACAAACCCCTACATATAGTATTTAATCCGCCTTATAACGAGCGATTAGTAAGCGATACGGAGCAGCTATACGGCTCGATAGGCAGCACGCTGAAGCACCACTACCCACAAAGTGAAGCGTGGTTTATAACTGCGAACTTAGAGGGACTGAAATACGTGGGATTGCGTCCTACACGCAAGATAAAGCTTTTTAACGGGAAATTGGAGAGTCGATTGGTGCAGTATAAGATGTATGAGGGTAGTAAGAAAGCGAAATATTCTCAGGATTAATTTTGAATTATGAATTATGAATTATGAATTATGAATTAAAAAAAGCTGTTCAGCGAGGTGCTGAACAGCTTTTTTTGTTATGAAAGGTTTGTTTATGCCTTAAAATTTATTACTAAACATCCCCCTAGCCCCCTTCAAAGGGGGAACTCATACACGAGCTTTAGAATAGTATAATATACTTTAGAACTTACGTTAGTTTGTTAGTTAATTATTAAATTAACCTCGTAATTGTTTTTCTAAGGCGATTGCTTTAGGGAATAGGATATTATTCTCTAAGTGAATGTGGCGATTGAGGTCGTTTTCGAACTCTTGTAGCATAGCATAGGTTACCTTGTAGGTGTTACAAGCATCGGCTGGTGGAGTGTAGCCATTGGTTAGCTTAACGATTTCCTCGAAACGGTCGCCTTCAACACTGTGTTCGTGCATCATCATAGCGATAGGGTTTTCGACTGTACCGAAGTGGATTTCGCCCAAAGGCTCGCCTGACTGTTGTGCTTTTACTAAACTCTCGATGAAAGGGAAAAGTACGTTTTCTTCTTTTTGGAAGTGAGAAGCTAAATCGCGAGCACTTTCGTTGAAAATACGGTTGATTTCAAAAAGCTCTGGGTGACGCTCGCCGTGTACGCGGCATAGCTTATCGAGGAATTGCAAAAGCATAGGGGTTTTGTTGCGCACATATTGGTGGTGAATGCGCACGATATAATTAGCCAACAGGTCGAGCGGCCAATCGCGTACATCTACCTCATTGCTATTCCCCTTAGGAAGTGATTCTAATTCATTGATAAGCGCACTAGGAGCTACGCCCTTTTTATCGCACGCCTCTTCGATGGTACGACCACCTTTGCAGCAAAAGTCAATACCGTGTTTTTTGAATATGGCAGCTGTACGGAAGTCGTCAGCTACTATTTGTCCGATAGTTTTATCAGTTAAACTCATAATAAATACTTTTTATTTTGGGTGCAAAGATACGATAAGATATAGAAATATAAAAGTGTTTGATGTCTTTTTTAAGGGAAAAATAAATTTTAACACACTTTTCCGTTTTAGTAATATTTTAACAATTTATTTGGGTTTCCTGTCTTAAAAAGGGCTTTTTAAAATATAAAAATCATAATAAATGGGGGAAAGATACATTATTATCATCAACAAATAGAGGTATTTTTAGACAATGATAATAATTTTTTAGATTTTTTTAATAAAAAATTTGGTAGTTAATATTTTTGGCGTATCTTTGCATCGTTAAAAAATGATAGCGACTTTTTCATAAACCAAGAAACCGAGTGAAAACCAAAGCATAAACAAAAAGTTTTTTTCATAATTTTTATTTTTAAGTTTTCTTTTTTATTATTAAATTCAAAAAGAGGTTACCTAAGGGATTAGGTGCCTCTTTTTTATTAATAGGCTGCTTATTTGACAAGGTTGTAACACGATGAGACAAGTATTTGCACCGCCCACAAAAAAAGAAGAATTTTGCAGCGTAAAACAAAAAAGGACTACCGCGAGGGTAGCCCTTTTTATAGTATCAAATCATTTTTCTAACGATAAAGTGTGAAGTTTCCTTTGAAAGTTCTATTGTCGTCTTCATCGCTGAGTTCGACTATGTACCAATAGTCGCCTGCTGGCATATCTCTACTTTCATACTTACCGTCCCATTCTTCGCCGTAGCGTAGTACTTTGAGACGGCGTCCGTAGCGGTCATAGATGCTCGTTTTGATAAACGGATACTTCTCTATGTTGCGCGGTGACCAAGTGTCGTAAGTACCATCGCCATTAGGAGTGAAGTAGTTAGGGATGAACACATCAAAATACTCTTCGTAGAATGTCTTAGAGACGGTACATCCGTTGAGGCCTGATGAGTCGTAAGCTACTACATTGACTATCTTATACACCTTACCGCTAACAGGGTCGGTATAGTCAGGGTCAGTACGTTTGAGTTCGTATAAGTTGTTTTCGTCATAAAACTCTCCGTTAAACTCGTACTTATACGGTTTCTTACCTCCTACTGCCTCTACTTGTAGCGTATTGACTACAGTAGTAGGTGTTTTGACGATATTAGAGATTTGGTAAATCTCTTCGATGCTTATCGGGCTTGAAAGGGTATGGGTACAAGTTTTATACGTACCAGTAAGCGAGTGTACTGAAGTATAGAAGAACTGGATAGTTTGGGTAGCTATACTTCTATCAAAACGCGTTTGGTCGATATAACCGACGTTATAACCGTTATTACGAGAGAATGTCTGTGGTACTGTAGGAGTAGTAACTCCGTTGTAAATCAAGTAAGTCATATCATTAAAGTTGACTTCATCTTTAAATCTGACTTCTATCCACGTAGTAAACTCGTTATTATCGCAATTGTAGTCTTGTTTTACTTCGGCTTCCATATCAGGAGCAGAAATCACCTTGAAATCGTAAGTAGGCGACATTGTACAACCTACACCAGCTCCTTGTCCGGCATCGGTTATCTCTATGCGATAATCGCCTGCAGGGAGACCGCTACCTCCTAATGGAGATAGATTAGGTGCAATCACTTCGGTAGTGGTATAAACCCCAGACTCGTTGTGATATATGATATTAGTAAACTTATCAATAATCTTGACCTCGTAAGGAGGACGACCACCCTCTACATAGAAATGTATACCGCCTGTACTTTCGCCATAGCATACTTGTAAGTCTGCTGAAGTTACTGATACGGTGATAGGTTTAGGCTCTATCACTTCAATTTGCTCTTCGCGGAGCACACAACCCCAAGTATCCATTATTTCGAAAGTGTATATTCCTGGTGATAGATCGCTAAACTTAGCGTTATTGCGTTGAGGGCCACGAGTGTTATAATTAGTATCTATTAGAGAGTAGTAATAGCTGCCAGAACCTCCGCGTATAGTACTAGTGATAGCCTCAATAATACCATCGGTACTTCCGAAGCAAGTAGCGTGCTGAGTAACTGTAATTGTACCCGTTATTGGGTCAGGGAACAATACAGCTACCTCGGTAGTACCAGAAGCTGTAGAACAGCCCCACGCATCGGTGATAGTGATAGTATAGGTAACTACCCCTCCTGGAGTACCGGTAGAAACTAAGTTTTTAAACAATACGCTATCGCCTTCTAAATTGATAACGTCTTGACCCGTGATAGAACCACCACTGATGTTGACTGTATAAGGTGCCCAACCTCCGGATACGGTTACCATTATTTCGGCACGGTCATTAGAACAAGTAACACTTGCTGTTTCTTGAGAGAAGACTGTAATTGGGTTTTCAGCCTCTATCAATTCGAAAGTAGTGTTAGCCGAGCAACCTGTGATAAGTGAGGTAGCTTCTACACGGTATTTACCAGCTGGCAATGATATATTAGCTACTTTGCCAGGGGTAAGTGTACCGTTAGTAGTACCCGAAGATACAGCACTATTGGTAGTCATATCGTAAATGACATAGTTGAAACCATTAGCTACTTGGTCGCCGTCAGAGAGTCGGCTATCAGTAAGCTCAAAGGTTACTTTCCCTTGGCCGCCTTTACATTGTACGCGCTCAATATCTTTAGCTTCTAACAATAGGGTACGAGGGTCGAGCACTGTATAGTTGGTGCTTATTTCGCAACCTGTAGACTCGTTCTTAGCTGTTACTACATAATAACCAGCCTCGGTAATAGAAGCTACTCCACTAAGAGTCAATGCGGTAGCTGTTCTAGTAAAGAAAGCAGCTGGTTCGCCTATCTTAGTAATAGTATAAGTTATTAGCTCATTATTATAAACGGTAGTTGTGCTTAAGGTTATATCGATAAGCTCTGTACCATTAGCACAAGTAAGCACTTGAGTTTGACTAACTGTTAGGGCACTCATTATTAGAGTAGATGAGATAGTAGCCCGCGTACTAGTAGCCGAGCAACCATTGCTATCGTATACTTGTACATAATAATCAGTATCGGCAGTGAGGTAGGTAGGCAATGTATATGTATAGTCGGTAACATTGTCTTCTACAGTCTGTTGATTTACCAAACGGTTAGTAGCAACCTCGCGGAATTCAACTCTTGTGTAAGGAGTAGTACCTCCTGTTACAGCACCGAGATTGAATGTCAGTTTTGGATAAGCTGATTCGCCTGTTAAGTAGCCGTATTCATCACGCTCGCACTCGTAATCTTTCTTAGTGAGAGCTCCTGCAGTTACGCTTACTACATCAGGAGATGTAGCAGTAGCTACTGTACTTACTGTACAGCTACGTACTGACTCGGCATAGATGATATAGCCCTTGCCTCCTAAGGTAATAGGTCCTGAAGGTACGCCAGAGATAGTAGCGTAATTATGATTAGCCATTATAGAAGCGGTAGCTACTGGCGAGCCATTAGTATCAGTAAAACTAAACACATAAGGGCCTTCGGCTGCTGGTGTTACTTTGACTCTAATTGTAGCCTCATCACCATAACAAGCTGGAGTAGAGATAGCTATCACCTCTATTTTAGGTGTTTCAGGTTTCACTATTGTGAATGGTAATATCTTAGCACACTCGGCTGCTGTACCGAAGAGAGCATCGTCGTACACATTGATACGGTAGCTACCTGCTGTAAGATTATAAGTTGCTCCGTCTATCACATAGGTAGTAGCACTACCTATATTATCGGCTGTGATAAGTGGCACTGCACGATCTGAAGAGGTGATTCGGTATAGACTAACACGGTATTTACCTGAACCTCCGGTAATATTCTTAACTGTAATGGTAGCTACCCCTGCCCCACAAGGTACTAATGAGGTATGTTCAGCCTCGAATTTTATCATCTCGTTCACCTTAAAGGTAGTACTAGTTTCGCAACCATTAGCATCGCGGATAGAAAGAGTATACGAAGCCACATTAGGGGCTAAACGTATCGGTAAGTTCACTTGCATATCGGCTGCCGCTGTAGGCATTGTTAGGTTTTGCCAACTAGTGATACCGTCTACCTTGTATTGGTGTTGCCCTACACCCTTGGTAGCAAATACTATATTGATAGGGTAATCAACATTTTCGCTACAAGCATCTTGTACATCAACTGATGCGATACTTGGGCTAGGTTCTATATCAACAGTTACTACTGTATGTACTAAACAGCCAGCATTATCGCGGATATACACACGGTAGTAGCCAGAATCTACATCGAGTGAAGTGCCCTGTTGATTAATAGTAAAGGCATTATCTAAGGTTGTACCTGAAAGTACTGCTGCCAATGGAGTGGTAATAGGCTCATAATAATACTCATAAGGAGCCTGACCACCTTGTGCATCCACTACTATCTTACCTTTACCTATAGGTTGAGGTTGTTGGCAGGTAGCTTTTTTAGCTACTGTAACGGAAGCCGTAAGCTGAGAGGTAGACCTACCTATGGTGAACTCTTCAGTACCTTGGAAACAACCTGAACCATCGGTAAGCTGTACAAAGTAACGACCTGGTGGAATACCACCTATTGTAATATCTTCACCTACTGATGGCGCAGCTGAAAGCGATATATTGCCGGCTACAGGAACAGAGGCTCCTGCTACTGTAGTAGGCTGGGTAAGCAATGGGTGTGTTGGCGGATACTTGTACACCTCATAATGAACGCTTGTACCTACCCAGTTTTTCAAGTTGATAAACACCTTACCGTCATCAGCATTGTAGCAAGTAGTAGGTTTCGTACCATTTACTGAAGTCTCTAAAGTAGAAGCTGTAGGCACACTGATATTAGCTTCTTTAGTAAACGAGCAGCCAGTAGACTTATCGTATACTACGAAGGTATATTTAGTACCTGGCACCATACCATTAGGGCCTGCTGTAAAGGTATAAGTAGCTGCTTGTACTACAGAACCATCAGACAAGGTAGTAGTTGCTAAATTACTCATCTTGTACCAAGTAGTAACGATAGTAGTACTACTTACTGTGTTGGTATAAGTATGGCTTGGCAAGTACGGATTGATAGGCATCGACATACCATCTTGGTATACCGCTATATATTGTATAGGGCCTATACCTGAGCCTAACTTATCGTATACCGATACGGCTACCTCGCCATTATTACCTGTACAGCCTACTACACCTGTAGAGCGTACATCCAGACCATTGGCTTCAGAGTTGATATCAAACTCTTGGGTATACTTACAAGACTTGCTGTCTTCTATCACCACTCGGTATCTACCAATGTCCATATTATCAAATTCTACATTGGTATCGGTAAGCACGCCTGTACGTACCTCTACACTAACTCCGTTCTTAAACACGGTAACGGTAAACGGAGCTGTACCTCCTGAGCTTACCAAAGCGGTAATCTTAGATTTCTGTACAGTATTAGAACCTGTACATTTCAAGCTAGTATGGGTAACCGTAGCTACCATTGGTGGTACTTGAGTAACTGTTAATCCCACTGGCACAGACTCACAACTAGCACTATCTTTTATAGTAATAGTATAAGTACCTGGTGCTAAGCCTGTAATATCAGAGATTACAGAAAGTTGATTAGTAGTAAGTCCGTTGTTAAACAAGAGTGTATATGGTGGTGTACCTCCTGCTATATCACTGCTATTGATACGTATTTTACCAGAATTAACCCCTGCACAGTTTACTGGCTCGACAGTAGGCGTAACAACGAAGCGAGGTATTTCTCTCTTCACTTCTTGTTTAGGTGATACTACCTCGCAATAGTCACCGTTATCCATTTGATAACGTACTTTGAAGTAGTAATCGCCTTCTACACGAGTTTTGAATACGTATTCGTTGCCCGATTTAACTAAGCTCATACCCGTAGGGATAGCCACACTAAAGTTAGTGGTAGGCGAATTGCTCCACAAGAACTCGCGTGTACCGGCTTTACCACCTGTATAGGTAATGCTAAACACCGCCTCGCTATTGGCAGCACAGCCTAAAGCTATAGTTTTAACGGTTTGCATTCTGAGCGGGTTATCAATAGTATAAGTTGTACTAGTAACGCACGAGCCGCCATCGCGTACCCATATATTATAGGTGCCTGCGGTTAGATTGTTATATATCATAGTAGTACCGCTAGCAGTAGAACTGCTTTCGTAATTAGCACCACCATCTTTACTAAACTGATACTCACCATTACCGCTGAGTACGTTTACTTGTATACTTCCGTTAGAGCCACCTGAGAAACAAGGGTCTAAATCAATTACTTCTATCTTAAGTGGCTTAGCATTAGCAACCTCTAAGGTAGCAGAACCCACACAGCCGTTAGCGTCTTCTACCTCTATGCGATAGTTGCCCACACTTAGGTTAAAGTCAGCCTCGTTATTAACTGCTGGCTGAGTAGCGGTAGTACCACCAAGTAACGGTATAGCACGGAAAGTGCGGTAAGGCTTAGCCCCTCCGTCTCCTGTTAGGTGTACTGAAGCAAAAGTATTCAAACAAGTTACTGGCGCCTCAATAGTAGCTGTAACAGTTAACGGTACTGGTTTCTTAATAGTATAAGTAATATCTGTTTGACAGTCAGGGTCATTGGTTTTTCTGAAATACATCGCACCATTATTGACTGCCGATAGGTTAGTAATAGTAGCAACTCCTTGAGTAGCTGTAGTAGCCGATAGGGTAACAGCCGTCCAAGTAGCAGTGCCTTGTAACTGGTATTCTATAGTGTTGCCACCAGCATTATTCACAACTAAATACATAGAACCATCACTGGTACCACATTTCTCATCAGAGGCAGTACCTCTTACGCTAAATTGGCGATTTGATTCGACATTAACAGAAACCCCTTCGGTGCGTATTGAGCATAACTTAGTAGGTTGCGATAGAGTGATATCATCTACAGCTAAGTAGTTAGCGTTGGCAATATTGCGAAGCTCAAACTCTACTGAGTTATAATTGATTTGCGAAGCCGCAAAGGTTATTTTCTTATTCACCCAAGCGCCAGTACGCTGTAGCTCGCCTAAAGCTTTTTCCTCGTATATAGTACGGTTACCAGGGTTATAGAGGCGTACCACTAAGTTAGGATTGTTTTCACCTATGTAGTTACTTGGCAATAGGTTAAAGAGATTCATTGTTACGTTAAGCTCTTGTCCTACTACCACATCCTTGATAACACGTCTGTACACTACACCCTCATCGCTAGTACGGTTAGTAGAGCCTCCATTGATAGCCAAGTATCTACCATCAGTTACCGCAGAGGCATCTGTTGGCGTCGGACTTACCCAATTAGGCTTACCAGGCACTTGACGAGTAATCATATATTGATTGCTTTCTAACGAAGTACCATTAGAGTTACATACGATAAAGATATTATCAGTATTACAAGTATCTAATCCTGTGCCAAAGTCTTCCTTAAACAAGATATTAGGAGTAGTACCTGTCACATTAGCAGGTGTATAAATAGCATATACGCTATAAACCCCTGGTGATAAGGTAAATACATTAGAGGTACGCGTCTCGCTGATAGTACCATCCGATTTGGTGAGCTGGTATTGGTATACCCCACCTGTAGGATTAGTCGTAATAGTGAAGGTACCTTTACCTTCGCAGTCGTAAGTTACAGCAGTGCTAGTAACGGTAGCAGGTACTATAGGCGTTATCTTTATAGGTATTTCAAGGGTACACTTATTGCTATCGCGTACATATACCACTGAGGCAGTCGAGCCTACCATTAGTACATTATTAGTACTGTAATTCACATTATTAACACTATACTCATAGCCTGTACCAGTACCACCCGACACGTTATTAACAATTACCTTGTACTGCTTAGTAGGCGAATTGGTATCGCACGAAATATCTTCAGCTACCCCTGCATAAGCGCGTAGGGTAGTTACTTCATTCTTAATTTCTATATTCGGGTTGTTATACTGACAAGTCACACTGCTCGAAAGCTGTATTTCTATCTTCAGATTATATCTACCTGCTGTTAAGTTATAGAAATAACCGGTAGTATTCTCATCTATATATGTCTCATTGCCTAAATCATCGTATTTGTACAATTTAGAACGAACATTCTGCTGAGTATTATAAGTAATAGATATTTGTCCAGAGTTCGCTGCTGAACCGCACACTATATTACGTGTTTTGATAGAATAACCTAAGAAACTTTCCGGATATATATCTATCTCTGGAGTAAGTGCATACGCATTTTGTGCATCTTTAGCTACAAATATATATCTACCTGGTTGTGTGATAGATGTATTAACATCTAAACCTGTGTTACCACTTGGTACTGAGGTTGTGATATAGTGCGAAGGTTGTATATCAGAATAGTTTTGATAATTATTCTGTACCACACCGTCTATACTCCAGATAGCAAAGCTATAAGGCCCTTGACCTCCTTCAGCTTGGAAGTTTATCACACGTAGGTTACAGCCCTTCCACGCTTTAGCCGTAGCTTTAGGTTTAAGGGTTACTTCTTTCGTTATCTTCTGACTGATAGTAAACTTACAACTTGATGGCAAAGCTGGCGAAGTCACCTCTATAGTATAGGTATCAGGGTCATTGATAGTAAAGGTTCTTACTGGCGAGTTCGAGGTAATAAATTGCTGACCGTTCTGAGGTACTATATTACCATTCGAGTCTTTCAACACATATTTATAGGCAATACCCGAGGTAGCCATCTTCACACGTATCTGACCAGTTTCGTAGCTCGATATATTTCTATAATAATCTATTTCCCCTGAAAGAGCGTTGTTAAACACATCAAAGTAGAAATCTTTATAGCAATCATTGCTAGCATTGCTAATACGCAAACGGTAACTAGCACTAGTGCTAACAGTGAAAGAACTATTAGTACTTACGGTCTGCCACTTGCTGTCGTCTTTATCAGGACAGTTCAGCGTGATATGCGTGTTACCTGCTTTCAGCTGTTGCCACTCTACCTTAGTATCGCGGTAGTTAAGCGAGATAGTACGCGAAGGCTCATTACACAAAATGATGTGGTTCATCCATATACTTTGGTCACTAGCACACACATCCCCAGTGCTAAACTTAGCCCTGATAGGGTCTGCTATCTCTCCTTCACCTACTAATTGTATAATCTCTGTAGTAGTATAGGTAGTACCATTGCACTGTTGAATTTTCTCTACGCGATAAGTACCTGTAGCGGTAGCCTCTATATAATTATGGTTTAACGGATTAGCTAAGCGGGTCGTGCCTTGGTACCATATATACTGGTCAAAGCCTGCTACAGCTGTTATAGAGGTAGTAGAGCCAGCACAATGTAGCTCAGTACGGCTACAACCTTGAGTAGAAATCTCAATAGTTTTAGAGCCTGTGCTAGTTTGTGCAGGTATAATACAACCCGCGCGCCCTCCTTCATAAGTAAACGAATAAGAAGCGTGTAGCAAGTTCATACAAGGTTTGCCTATCTCATTGCAATCGCCGTTGAGAGTCATCGGTATAAGAATAGTATTCTTTTGTCCTCCCGCATTAACCGTTTGTATAGGTATCGAAAGAGTAAGGGTTGTACTAGTTTGTCCTAAAACAGTAGGTTTAGTAGAGAGGTTCCAAGCAGCCCCTGAAAAGTCAGGTGTCCCCACAGTAAGCGCTGGGTGGCTCGGTAGGGTAATCTGCATAGTAGCCGAGGTAACATTCTCTTGACCTTTATTCTGATAAGTAATGCGATAGTTAAAGCTTTCGCTATTTGCTAACTGACGGTTTATCACTCCATTAGTACCATCTACGAAGTCATCACTCATCTCCATATTAATAGCTTTCGACTTCACTTCTACATTAAAGGTACAAGTAGCCGCATTACCAGCCGTATCTACAAACACGTAGGTAACAGTGTGTAAGCCTACATCAAAATGATCACCGCTTTGGTGTGTCTGGCTCCACGTATCTATACGGCAGTCATCAGTAGCAGTAACGGTACCCCAAGTAGCTACACCATAACATTTACCTGCTTGTGTATTGACAGTGATAGTTCCTGTAGGACAACCTGTAATCACTGGCGGCACATTATCGGCTGCAAAGTTTACAGTAACAGACGACACCCCTGAGTTATTAGTAACACAAAGAGAAGAGTCTATTAGTTTATACTCTACTATATAGGTGGTATTGCGTTTTACAGTATCGGTAACGGTTTGCGAGATGCCTAGCGAAGTACGGCTATTGTCTTTTTCTATTCTAAACCACTCTATATCAAATAGCTGAGTAGAACCTCCAAAAGTAAGTTTCACCTCATCACCATTACAAGGGCTGGTACTATCAATAGTATAAGTAATAGGAGGAGCGGTATAGTTACCCGTATCTACCTTCGCAGCTTCGTTATACACACGGCAAGCGTGCGAAGTCACTACTACATAATTGCCATTAGGCACATTCTTAAACACATAGCTTGATACGTTAGACCCTTCTTGGAAAACAGGCGAAGTTTTCGCTACTGCACCACCTGTAGTTTTAAGAGTAAACTGAAGCGGATACACTATATACTCCGGATTTTTAATATTAATAGCTACGAAGCCCGAGTTAGGTGTAGCCCCACAAGAACTACCCAACACCTCTAAATCCAATTCACCTGTAGGACTGATAGTTAGGTAGGTTCTACTCGTATGCTTACTTACCCAACCATCGCGCTCAGGATGAGCAAGGTCGCGCAAGTCAGGGGTATCTATCATACTACGCCCATTTACCACCGAATTTTGATATGTAATATCTCTCCATTTCATATCGCCGTTAGGTGCTACCTGACTAGCATTCTTCCAAGTACCTTGTTTAACACGCATGTAATAATAGCCTCTAGTTTCAAACAAATACTCACCTGTTTGCAACCCGTTAAAGACATCTGAAGGGTTACGACTTGAGGCTACCCTTACATAATTGCCATGAGCGTCTTTTTTGCTCAATATAAATTGCACATCGCGAATAGTACCGTTAGGTGTTGAAGCCAATTCGTAAGCTATTTTAGAAGTATTAGCACAACCTCTTACTACTTTCACCTCATCCTTGTCATACTGCATAGGGGTATCAAAATCAAAATCTTTATACGCCGTATTGCCACAATGATCAGTAAGAGTAAGGCGGTAGTTACCCGCAGGAATATCACCAAATATAAATGGATTCATACCTCCTGAAGTATCAGGATTTAAGACTTGTATTTCCATCGGGAAAGTATAGGTAACTGTACGCTGAGCTGTCTCAAAAGGCAGCGAGGTACGAAAGTCGTAAGTACGTGTACCTGTACCCCCATCATCAAGGTAGTCTATTTTCACCGTAAGAGGATAGTTAAAATGGGCACTAGTAGTCCATCTACGTATTGACACGGTACCTTTAAACACCCCCCTATTCACTTCTAAGTCAGTAAAACGATTAGCTATCTGGTTAGACAACGTTTCTATCTTCACTATGCGCTTAGGCTGATAGCAAGAAAGCGTTCCGTCTGCCTTCCTCGAAACAAACTTCACCATATAATATCCATCAGTTGATCCAAGGTCTGCATAGTTGGCGTTTATCCAAGTATAGTCAGAGCCACCATCGTCAGTAGAGCGTAAAAGCTGCCACTTAGTGGTGTCAGTTTCATCCATATTGTTAGTGGTATAGCCCGCATCCCATCCAGGGAAGCCTGTGCCTAAGTACCGGTATATCTCATAATAATATACAGCTCCAGTAGCCGATGAGGGGGTAGTAGTAAATTTGGTAGTGTCAAAGAAGTCATTATACCAATAATAATTAGGAAACTCTACTTTTTTAGTAGGGTCATCAGGGTCAGGTAAAGATACACTACGCGAAATTTTTTCTACATATAAATACCTTTTACTATTAGCTGGCGGACAAGGATTTGCTGGGTCTGGATTTATATCCGAACGGTTTACGGCTTCAATCGATCTCGAACCACTTTGGTCTACAAACCAATAAGTAGCATTTTGCGTTTGTGTAGGGTTAGTACTGTTGCGAGTTACATCAAGTATATTTTTATCCAACCTAAACTTGCGTTTAAGCGGTGCACTCTTACCTATATTTATTATTATCTCTCCTATATCTCCCTCTTCAAATACATAAGGAGATTTAAATGAACGAGGAGACGAGATACTATTGCTTATCCAAGCATTTTCATACGAGCTACTAACATCATAAGTAGCTAACAGCACACCTGCACTATTATAGCGTTTTACTACAGCTGCATTAGGTGTTGATTTAATTATACTCTCAAAACTGTCAATAGAAAGCCCATCTGCTCGCTCTATTTGAAATGAAAAACCAAACTTACAGGCTGCATTCATTCTCAAACCTGTAACTTTATCATTTATCCTTACATCTATACAATCTAAGGTAAGTGCCGAAGCTGGAATAGTGAAAGTACTTCTACTGGTATCTCCACAGCCTGATACCCCACCAGCCAAATCTTGCACACTTAGCTGATAGGTCTTTCCTGCTTTCAAAGGCTTAGCATCAGTACCTTGCACCGTAAGGGTAAATTGAGTAGGGGCTGTAGGAGCGTTGTGGGTTTGGCTATACACCTGCCCTTCAGGCCCTGTAACTTTTACTGCTAAAGGCCCTCTCACTCCTGCTGCTACTACAAAGGTGATACTACCGTCATTGCCCGTACCGGCGCAATTAGGCCCCTTAATGTTACTAAGCGTAAATGTAGGTGCTATATAAGTAGAAGTAAGTGTAACAGCACGTGGCACCGAACTTTTATTAGTAGCCACCTCTATAACTGTAATTGTATAAACCCCTGCTCCTAAGGTGTCAAACTCGAACGAGTCTTTGGTAGCCACTCCAATTTCAAGCGGCTTTGTAAGGCTCGCCCCATTAGGTTTATCCAATTTCACTTGTAGCTTAGTGTTTGCCGGGCCCATAGTAGGCGGCAAAGTTACCTTTATTTTGCCATCAGCACGACATTGCCCTGGTGTAACCGAATGGTTAAAGGCATTAAGGTTAAGCGTCTGTGCCGAAAGCCCAAAGGTAGTTGTTAGTACTAAAAGAATTGTTAGAAAAAATTTTTTCATAATGCTATATGCTATATTCTTGAAAACTACTGTATTCAGTATACTTTAATGCACAAAAGTACACATAATTACCGACATAGCCAAACACCTTTTTGCCAAATGTTAAAATCAGACGCTCTCATTTCACCTCCCCCTCCCTATTACTATATCTCATAATACTTACACAACCTTTTTATTATCAATATTATACAGGCTATTTACAGCATATTTTAGGTTACAAAATCCACTATTAAGCACCCTATATTTTAACTTTTTCTATACAAAACTTTAACAATTCATAACAGTTTTATTAAGGCTATAGATTTTTTACACATTTTACTAATTTATCAATCTGCGAAATCCAAAATTAGAACAGTTACCCACTCACCCCTCCGCCTTACCTCCAATACAGAAACACTATAGGAACACTATAGGAACAATACAAGAAGCCCCCCACCTGTCCCACCTGTCTCACCTGTCTCACCCGTCCCACCTGTCTCACCCGTCCCACCTGTCCCACCTGTCCCACCAGTCCCACCTGTCCCACCAGTCCCACCTGTCCCACCAGTCCCACCTGTCCCACCTGTCTCACCCGTCCCATAATCGCCGGTGCGGCTCGCACTCTCACCCGTCTCATAATTGCCCGTGCGGCTCGCACTCCCACCTGTCCCACCTCTCTGCCCGTGCGGCTCGCACTGTTAAATCCAAATAAAAAATTTGTGCATTCCTATTTATTTTGTAATTTTGCAACCCAAACAAAAAGTTTCTCTAAACACCCATTCAAATGAAACGTTTAGTAATATTAGGCGGTGGCGAAAGCGGCGTTGGTACTGCTATTTTAGCCAAACAAAAAGGCTGGAGCGTCTTCTTATCCGACAGAGGCGCCCTAAAACCTCAGTACCGCGACACCCTATCCCACCAAAACATCAACTACGAAGAAGGCTCACACGACGAAGCCCGCATACTCGCTGCCGACTGCATAATGAAAAGCCCCGGTATTCCCGATAAGGCCGACATCATCAAAAAAGCACGCGAAAAACACATACCTATTATTTCCGAAATAGAGTTCGCCAGCCAATATACCCAAAGCACCATTGTAGCCATAACCGGCAGCAATGGCAAGACCACCACTACCCTACTCACCCACCACATTTTCAAACAAGCGGGATTAGAAGTAGGCTTGGGGGGCAATATAGGCTATAGCTTTGCTGAGCTGGTAGCCCATAGCAATCCGCCTTACTATGTGCTCGAAATCAGCAGCTTTCAGTTAGACGGCATTGAGCATTTTACGCCCCATATAGCCGTGTTGCTCAACATCACCCCCGACCATTTAGATAGGTACGATTATAAGTTTGAGAATTACATAGCTTCGAAGTTTCGCATTGCTATGAACCAAACGGCTGATGATTATTTTATTTACGATGCCGATGACCCCGTGATAAACGACTGGCTCGCCACCCACCCCCTAAAACCTAAGTGTATAGGTTTTTCAATCGAAAAAGAACTGAGCGAAGGAGCTTTCTTAAAAGACAACAAAATACATATTATGTTAGAGAATCAAACCACTGTAATAGACGTAGAAGAAATAAGCCTAAAAGGAAAACACAATATCAAAAATACTATGGCGGCAGCAGTAGCGGCGCGCTTAGTAAACATCCGCAACGCATCACTACGCGAAAGCCTCAAAGGGTTCCAAGGGGCAGCACACCGCTTAGAAGAGGTGAAAGTCGTAGAGGGCGTAACCTATATAAACGATTCTAAGGCTACCAACGTCAATTCAGTGTATTTTGCCTTAGACACTATCAAAACCCCTATCGTATGGATAGTGGGCGGACAAGACAAAGGCAATGACTACAACTCTCTGCTACCTTACGTACATCAGAAAGTAAAAGCCATAGTGTGCTTAGGCGTGGATAATACCCCTATATTACAGTCGTTTTACAATGTCATCGACAATATGGTAGAAACCCGTTCTATGGAAGAGGCTGTAAAGATGGCGCAACGCTTTGCTACCGCTGGCGACACCGTATTGTTATCACCTGCTTGTGCGAGCTTCGACCTTTTCAAAAGTTATGAAGACCGTGGCGACCAGTTTAAAGCTGCCGTAGCTAAACTCTAATACCCGCAGCCAATGATTGTGATTGATTGGATAGCCAAAAATATCAAAGGCGATAAGACGTTATGGGCGCTGATTGTTATCTTTGCTTTCATTTCGTCCTTAGCGGTGTATAGCACCAGTAGCAACCTCGAGTACGTAGTGCGCACAGGCACTACCACAGCAGGCTATTTCTTCAAGCACTTTTTATTTGTAGGCTTGGGTATCTCCACTGCTTTTGTTGTACATAAGATTCCCTATCGCTTTTTCCGCCCTGCCTCTAGGTTAGGGCTTCTCCTATCTGTAGGACTACTGATTATGGCTATTTTTACCGGCACTACTATCAAAGAGGCGAACGCCAGTCGGTGGATTAATGTGCTAGGCTTCTCTTTTCAGCCTTCTGCCTTCGCACTCATAGTGCTTATGGTCTATGTAGCCTCCTTTTTAGCTAAAAATCACGACAAGAAAATCACTTTCAAAGACAGCCTAATCCCTCTCTGGGCGCCAGTGGCTGGTATTACTGCCTTAGTGGTCTTTGCCAACCTCTCTACAGCCCTTATCATCGTCTTTTCGGTGGTGCTATTGGCTTTCTTGGGGGGATATCCGGTTAAGTATCTGCTCTATATTGCGGGTATTGGCATAGCGTTAGGCGGACTTCTATTCTTGTTTGCAAAAGCCTTTCCCGACCTTGCTCCTAGCCGTTTTTCCACTTGGGAAAGCCGAATAGATTCCTATTTTGCCCAAGACGAAAACAAAAAAGAGGTATACCAAGTCGAACTCTCCAAAATGGCAATTGCCAAAGGAGGCATTGTGGGGCAAGGCCCTGGCAAGAGCACTATGAAAAACTTCCTCCCTCAGAGTTCATCTGACTTTATTTACGCTATCATCACCGAAGAATATGGGTCAATGGGTGCCCTTTTCATTATGGCACTATACTTTATTTTGTTATTTCGGTTAGTAGTGATTTCTCAGCAGGCAGCCACCCTCTTTGGACAGCTATTAGCTTTAGGATTAGGTATCCCGATAATGCTACAAGCCATCATCAATATGGCGGTAGCTGTAGAGCTAATGCCTGTCACCGGACAAAACTTACCGCTCATCAGTAGTGGGGGTACTTCCATTTGGATGACCTGCTTAGCTTTAGGCTGTATTCTTTCAGTCAGTGCTCGCAAGCGCAAAGACGGCAAAATGGAAAAAGACAAGCCCGAAGCCGATGTCGAGGAAGAATTAGCCGAAAATATTATTAAAATCACAAAAGACGAGAAACAAAAGACGAAATGAGACGATTTGCCGATTTGTAAATCGACAAATTATTCGTACCTTTGCACGCTATTAATATATAAAAATGTCAAAAGGAGTTTTACTTGTAAATTTAGGCTCTCCCGATTCGTTCGAGGTCAAAGACATCAAACGATATTTAAAAGAGTTTTTGATGGATGAGCGCGTTATCGATTATCCTTACTGGTTGCGCTATCTTATTGTTCGTGGTATTATCCTCAACGTACGTCCGCCAAAAACTAGCGAAGCCTATAAAAAAATATGGTGGGAAGAAGGCTCACCGCTGATTGTCATCAGCAAGCGTTTAACCGCCAAAGTGCAAGCGCAAGTGTCAGTACCAGTGGTAATGGCAATGCGCTATGGCAACCCCAGCATCAGCGAGGGCTTGGCTGCCTTACACCAGCAAGGGGTTACTGAAGTACTCCTCATACCGCTATACCCTCAATATGCTATGGCGACCAGCGAAACTATAGAAGTTTTAGCTGAAAAACTCATAAGCGAGCACTACCCACAAATGGTGCTGCATAAGTTCCCGCCTTTCTTTCACCGCAAAGAATACATCGAGGCACTTGCTGGCGTAACACGCCCTATCTTAGCCGATTACCCCTACGACCATCTGCTTTTTTCTTATCACGGAGTGCCTGAGCGACATCTATACAAAACCTCTCCTACTCCCGCCCATAAGCACATCGAAGATGGCAAACGCTGCTGCGACCCCTACTCTGCCGAAGGAGCACATTGCTACCGAAGTCACTGCTTCGAGACTACCCGCCTATTGGCAGAAGCCTTGCAATTACCTGAGGGGAAATACTCCATTTCTTTTCAATCGCGGTTAGGTGCCGATAAATGGCTTACCCCTTTCACTTCCGACCGTATCAAAGCCCTTGCGCAGAGCGGAGTGAAACGCTTAGCCGTTATCACCCCTGCCTTTGTTGCCGACTGCGTAGAGACTTTAGAAGAGATAGAGATGGTAGGCGGCAAAACCTTTGTCGAAAACGGAGGCGAGAGCTTCAAACTCATACCTTGTCTAAATGATAGTGAGCTATGGGCAAAAGCCCTTGCTCAATGGATTAATAACGACTAATAATGGATTTATTTTCAATTACAAAAGCGATACACATTATCTTTGTAGTGAGTTACTTCGCTGGTATTTTCTATATGGTACGATTGTTCATCTACCATACCGAAGCCTTACAAAAAGACGAACCCGAACGCTCTATATTGCACCGACAGTTTAGCTTTATGGAGGAACGCCTGTGGAATATCATCACCGTACCTGCCCTTATAATTATGTCGGTCACAGGTATTTATATGTTCTACCTGATGAACTGGGCGTACTTTTTATTTGGTTGGATGCACGTCAAATTGCTATTTATAGGCATACTGCTGTGGTATCACTACTACTCGTGGCGCATAATGAAGCGACTACAAGCAGGACAGGCTACCCTAACCTCGCTGCAATTGCGTATGCTCAATGAGGTAGCCACTCTTATCCTCTTCGTGGTAGTCTTTGCAGTAGTGCTCAAAGCCTTATTTACTACCTATTGGTATTTCGCTCTATTGGCTTTTGTAGCTATGGGGGCGCTTATTATGCTGATAGTGAAGTTAGTAAATAGAAAATAATTTGGAGAATCTAAAACACATACCTGTAGAAGAGTTGCCAGCGTTGGCCGAGCAGTTGCGCACCCGCATCATAGAGGTTATTGCAGCACACGGCGGTCATTTGGGGGCAAGTTTGGGCGTGGTCGAACTCACTATCGCCCTGCACTATGTGTTTGATACTCCTGATGATATACTTGTGTGGGATGTAGGTCACCAATGCTATGCCCATAAACTGCTGACAGGCAGAAGTGAAGCCTTTGCGCGCATACGCCAACAAGGTGGCATCAGTGGCTTCCCTAAGCGCGAAGAAAGCCAGTATGATGCTTTCGGTACAGGGCACTCCTCTACTTCGCTCTCTGCTGTATTGGCAATGGCTCTTGCCTCTGCCTTAGAGGGTAACACCCAGCGCCAACACATAGCCGTAATTGGCGATGCAGCCATAGCAAGCGGTATGGCATTCGAAGCCCTCAACCATGCAGGCACTACCGATGCCAATATGCTCATTATCCTCAACGACAATGCTATGGCCATCGACCCCACTGTAGGGGCTCTCAAAGACTACTTCAGTTCTCTACGCCAAGGAGCGCGCGAAACTTTTTTCAGCGACCTGCATATCAAGTATAAAGGCACTATTGACGGACACGATTTACCTGCTCTTATCGAGGCTTTAAAGGCTGAAAAAAACGAGCGCGGTGTACGACTGCTGCACGTAGTAACTACCAAAGGCAAAGGGTTTGCCAAAGCCGAAGCCGAGCAAGTGCGTTACCACTCGCCTGCCTTATTCGATAAGACCACAGGCGAACCTCTTCCCGAAGCCCCTACCCTACCCGCTAAATATCAAGAAGTAGTAGGACAAACTCTCACCGAATTAGCTCGTTCAAACCCTAAAGTCATAGCCATTACCCCTGCAATGAGCAGCAGTAGCGGCTTGCTTTCTCTACAACAGGTTTTCCCCGACAGAGTATTTGATGTAGGCATCGCCGAGCAGCACGCTGTCACCTTTGCAGCAGGCTGGGCAGCACGTGGGTTTATACCTTACTGCATTGTCTATTCTACTTTTCTACAGCGGGCTTACGACCAACTCATACACGATGTGGCCTTACAAAACCTACCGGTAGTATTTTGCATCGACCGCGCTGGGCTGGTAGGCGAAGACGGCGCCACCCATCACGGAGTGTTTGATATGGCTTTTTTGCGTCCTATTCCTAATCTTATTATTGTGTCACCGCGCAATGCTACCGAATTGCGTCAGCTGCTCTACACCGCTCAGCTGTCCCTACCCCACCCTATCGCCATTCGCTACCCACGTGGCCGTTGCTCACAAACCGATTGGGCACAACCTTTTCAGGCGCTGCCTATTGGCAAAGGGTGCCAACTAAAAGAAGGTACTGAAGTAGCCGTACTTAGCATCGGCACTATAGCCGACCTTGTAGCCGAACAGATACGCCAAAGTGAAGCCCCAGAGCAGTACGCCCACTACAATATGCGTTTCTTAAAACCGATAGACGAGGCTTTGCTGCACCACGTATTTACCCACTACCAAAAAGTCCTTACTATCGAAGAAGGCAGCACCGGAGGCTTAGGCAGTGCGGTAAGCGAATTTGCTGTAGCTAATAACTACACTACTCCTCTAAAAATCATCACTTTACCCGATATTTTTATGCCTCACGGCTCTGTAGCTGCCTTAAGAAAATTGGCACATTTGCTAATTGACTAATTGGCTAATTGGCAAATTATTTATACCTTTGCAGCGGTAAAACTAACAGCAATCAGATGCAGCAATGAAAAAAATCATTATCGTTCTCCTACTTACTACTGTTACCGCTTTTGGGCAAGTGCGCAAAGCCAAAACGCGTACCGCTCCGGTAAAAACAACTCCTATACAAGTGCTACAAGACCCTAACGCGTTAAAATTCACTTTCAACCGAGTGAAACGCGAACAAGAAAAGTGGTTCAAGTTCAACCAAGTAACACTGAATATGAGCGAAGTAACCTTCTCTAACTGGAGTGCAGGGGGCGAAAACTCTATTTCAGGACTTATGAACGGCAAATTCCGCCGCCGCTATAACGAAAAAACTTTCTTTTGGGACAACGATTTAGAAATCAACTATGGTATCAACGCCCAAAAAGGACGCGAAGTGCGCAAAACAGACGACAAGGTATCGCTAACCTCCTCATTTGGCTATCGCGGTAGTTCGCATTCGTTTTGGTACTACACTGCACGAGCACAATTCCTTACCCAAATCAGCAATGGGTATAAATACCCTAATGTAGATGATGCTATCTCTAAACTCTTTGCCCCTGCTTATTTTACACTCGGTTTGGGTGCCGAATACGCTCCTACCCATATCAATTTCAATCTTTTCTTATCACCTATGACCCTCAAAACCACTATGGTGTTAGACAAACGCCTATCTGACGAAGGTGCTTTCGGGGTAGAGAAAGGCAAGAAGACCGTATCTGAGTTAGGTTTCTCTGCCTCAGGTCGTTGGGATAAGAAAGTGATGGATAACATCACCCTAAACACTAACTTCACTATCTATGGCGATTACTTAGAGAAATTTGGTAATATTGATATAGATTGGGAAACAGGGCTAAGTCTAAAGGTGAACAACTATGTGCAAGCGCGCTTGGGCATTCACCTCAAATATGACGATGACGTAAAATTTTATTCGTACAAAGACCCTCAAGGACAGACGCATCGCTATGGTGCTCGCACTCAGTTCAAGCAGCTGTTAGGGGTAGGTGTACTTTATACTTTCTAAAAAAATGTTCTTAGAAAACAACATACATAATCACGAAGAAGTAGGCTGGATAGAGGTTATCTGCGGCTCGATGTTCTCAGGCAAAACTGAAGAACTCATACGCCGATTGCGCCGCGCTCAGTTTGCCAAGCAAAAAGTAGAAATATTCAAACCCTCTTTTGATACGCGTTATGATGATACTAACATCGTATCGCACAACGCTACTGAAATTCCTTCTACACCTGTAGAGGCTGCGGCGAGTATTTTGCTACTTGCTGACGGCTGCGATGTAGTAGGCATAGACGAAGCTCAGTTTTTTGACGATGAGATAGTAAATGTGTGCAATGATTTGGCTAACAGAGGAGTACGAGTGATAGTCGCCGGACTAGATATGGACTACAAAGGCAAACCTTTTGGGCCTATGCCCTACCTAATGGCCACAGCCGAATACGTCACTAAGGTGCATGCCGTATGTACCCGCACGGGGCATTTGGCTAACTACAGTTTTAGGAAAGTGCCTAATGATAGTCAGCGTATGTTAGGCGAAGCCGAGAGCTACGAACCACTAAGTCGAGCCGCCTTTATAAAAGCAAGAGCCAAAGACGAAGCTCAAAAGACAACTAACCTCTAACGACCAAAAACTAACAATCTAAAATTTGGTAGTTAAAAAATATTTTGTACCTTTGCAGCGTGTTTTTATGTGAAACACAACCAATAATCATTTGGGGTCGACCGGTTTTGACAGTAGGTGACATTGAATGGTAAGCATACCGAGCTGTGAAATGAATGCTCGATAATATCTATTTCAAACTTTTAAATGGCGAGAATAACTACGCTCTTGCTGCCTAGTCTGAAGTTTAGTAAGACTGCTGGCTAAGTCCTTACAAGGTAAGGAAGCGAGATGTCTCTGAAAAGCCCTTGTTGACGGCGGTTCGTATAGAGGCACCATAAAAGTCAACATTGAACCTGCGGTTCGCTTCTGCCAACGGTTCTTAACTATTAAGAAGCTAAGCGCAAAGTGGGCGGTTTTTGGTCAGCTTTGCGACGAAAATCAAACAAAAACTAAGTATGTAGAAAGCCTTTTGATGACTTATTTGGACGAGAGTTCGATTCTCTCCGACTCCACTTCATTTTATGTATTTTAAATGTTATACAAAAAGAGAGGACTAAAATTTAGGTTTTAGTCCTCTTACTATTAAAGCTAATATTATTTATGGCAAAACATCATTACAAAGGACTTACCGAGGCTCAAGTACTCGAAAGTCGCGCCCAACACGGGGCTAATTCCTTCTCATCAGTAGCAGGTGTACCCCTCTGGAAACAGTTTTTAGAAAAACTGTCCGACCCTATTATTCTCATTCTCTTAGTAGCATTAGCCTGCTCCTTTGGTGTCTCGGCTTATGATTTTTTTGCCTTAGGCGAAGGTTTTGATGCTTTCTTAGAGCCAGTAGGCATCTTTTTCGCTATCTTCTTGGCTACAGGAGTAGCATTCTACTTTGAAGTAAAAGCCAATAAGCAGTTCGAAATACTCAACCAAGTAAATGACGATATTTACTACAAGGTTATCCGCGAAGAACGCGTATCGCAAGTGCTCAAAAAAGATATAGTAGTAGGCGATATTGTACTTTTAGAAACAGGCGAAGAAGTGCCTGCTGACGGAGAGCTTTTAGAGGCTATCTCACTGCATATCAACGAATCAACCCTTACAGGAGAACCTCTCGTACATAAAACTACTGACCCCGCTGACTTTGAGGCAGAAGCCACTTACCCCTCTAACTATGTGTGTAGGGGCACCTCAGTAGCCGACGGGCACGGAGTGATAGAAGTGAAGAAAGTAGGCGATGCCACCGAATACGGCAAAGTGTTCGAGGGCGTGCAGATAGACAGTTCAGTAAAAACGCCTTTAGATGAACAGCTACACAAGCTAGCAAGCCTTATGAGCCGCATTGGTTACGCAATTGCTGCCTTAGTATTAGTAGGGCGTTTGTTCCTATATTTTCATAACCCATCGCACAGCTTAAGTGCTATCGATTGGGTCGATTTTGGTGGCTATCTGCTTAATACTGTGATGATTGCTATCACTGTGGTAGTGGTAGCCGTCCCTGAGGGACTCCCAATGAGTGTAACTCTGAGCTTAGCCTACAGTATGCGCCGAATGATGGCTACTAACAACCTTGTGCGCAAGATGCACGCTTGCGAAACAATGGGGGCAGCTACCGTTATTTGCACCGACAAAACAGGTACCCTCACCCAAAACCAAATGACCATCTACGAAACCTATTTCAATCCCTTTGCCGATGAAAAACTTATTGCCGAATCAATGGCGGTAAACTCTACTGCTTATTTAGATTTTTCAACACAAGATAAGCCTACCGTATTAGGCAATCCAACCGAAGGTGCCCTACTGCTTTGGCTCTATAGCAAAGGCATAAATTACCTACCCATACGCGAAGAGTGTGAAGTGATACAGCAACTCACTTTTTCTACCGAACGCAAATATATGGCAACGTTGGTACGCTCAGCCGCTTTGGGCAAAAATATATTATATGTAAAAGGTGCCCCCGAAATAGTGATGACTTTCTGCCACGAGGGCGAGGAGTTCTGCTCAACCATTTTACAAACTGACTTCGAGGGCAAACTATTGCAATACCAACAGCAAGCGATGCGCACCATAGGCTTTGCCTACAAGGTAATTGACGACCCTAAAACCATTATTTCAGAAAACGGAAAGTTAGTAATTAACGGATTGCAGTTTATCGGCATTACAGCTATTGCCGACCCTGTACGTGCTGATGTACCTGCTGCTATAGAAGAGTGTATGCACGCAGGCATACAGGTGAAGATAGTAACCGGCGATACCCCTGGCACAGCTAAAGAAATAGCACGACAAATAAGACTCTGGGACGAAAGTTGTAGCGATATCAACCACATCACAGGAGCTGAATTTGCTGCGATGAATGATACTGAGCTATTAGAGCGTATCCCTCACCTACGTGTTATTTCGCGCGCCCGTCCGCTCGATAAAGCCCGCTTAGTGAACCTCCTACAGCAGCGCGGCGATGTAGTAGCCGTAACAGGTGATGGTACTAATGATGCTCCTGCCCTAAAAGCTGCTCAAGTAGGACTTTCTATGGGCGATGGCACTTCCGTAGCCAAAGAAGCCAGTGATATCACTATTTTAGACAATTCATTTAACAGTATAGGAAAAGCCGTAATGTGGGGACGCTCATTATACCTAAATATTCAGCGGTTTATCCTCTTCCAAATGACTATAAATGTGGCTGCCTGTATCATTGTACTCTTCGGAGCATTTTTAGGGGTACAATCGCCTCTAACAGTCACTCAGATGCTATGGGTAAACCTCATAATGGATACCTTTGCAGCCTTAGCCCTTGCTTCTCTACCTCCAAGCCAGCGTGTGATGAACGACCCTCCGCGTCAGCGTAAAGCTAACATTATCACTAAAGAAATGGCGCGTGGCATTTTCGGAGTTGGTGGACTGTTTGTATTGCTGCTCTTCGGATTTATACAATACTTTAAGAATGAAGATATCACAAGCATTACTCAGTTTAGTATCACTGATTATTTCGCTAATTTCTTCCACTTCGGAAGTTTTGAAAACGGATTGTCAGCTTATGAGCTCTCGCTTTTCTTTTCTATCTTTGTGATGCTTCAATTCTGGAATATGTTCAACGCCAAAGCCTATCGCACCGGCAGGAGTGCCTTTACCGAAATAGGGAAGAGTCAAGGTTTTATAATGATAGCAGCAGCTATTATCATTGGTCAGGTAGTGATTACCACCTTTGGCGGAACAATGTTTAGTGTTACCCCTTTGCTCCTAACTGATTGGTGCTTAATTATCGCAGCCACTAGCTTAGTGCTATGGATAGGCGAATTAGTTAGGTTAATAAAGAGATAGACAAAATGACATCATATAATAAAAAAAGAGCGTTTTTACACGCTCTTTTTTTATTTATAGTATGAAATCTGTATTGATGAAGTTAGAAGCCCCAGTACGCAGCAGATTCTCTACTATACGGTCGTTATACTCATTGTTTTGGAATGACACAAAGGTACGAATAGAGAAAGAGCGCAAGGCATCGTGTACGCTCAGGGTACCTACTGCTGAGTCTTTACGTCCTGTGAAAGGGAATACATCAGGCCCTCTTTGGCATAGACTATTAAGGTTTACCCTACAGAGCATATTCACTAGCATATCAATAAGAGGGGAGAGTTCTTGAGGGTCTTCTCCAAACAGACTTATCTGTTGCCCATACTTTGACTCTGATATTTCATCTATAATCTCATTGATGTTAGAAAAAGGTTTAATAGGCACTAAGGGGCCAAACTGCTCTTCGTTGTACACTCGCATCTCTTTCGATACAGGATAGAGTACCGCAGGGAATATAAAGTTATCCGTGCGCTCACCACCTTTCTTGTTTTGTATAGTAGCTCCTTTAGCAAGAGCATCGTCTATAAGTTCTTGTATAAAGGCTGGTTTTTCTACCTCAGGTAGCGGCGTAAGCGCCACTTTTTCGTCCCAAGGATTGCCAAACTTAAGAGCATCTACCTTTTCGGCAAAACGCTTAATAAACTCATCTTTTATCTTAGCGTGTACGTAGAGTATTTTCAAAGCTGTACAACGCTGTCCGTTGAAAGAGAGAGCTCCTTTTACACATTCATCTACTGCCAAATCTAAGTTAGCATCGGGTAGTATAACTCCAGGGTTCTTAGCTTCCAACCCAAATACAAGGCGCAGACGGTTTTTGTTAGGGTGCTGGTCTTGTAGGGCTATAGCGGTTTTACTGTTGCCTATTAGCGCCAATACATCTACCTTGCCACTCTGCATAATAGGAGGCGCTACTGAGCGTCCACGGCCGTAGAGAATGTTTATCACACCACGAGGGAAAGAGTTTTGAAAGGCTTCCAAAAGCGGTGTAAATAGTAGTACACCGTGCTTAGCAGGCTTAAAGATAACCGCATTCCCCATAATAAGGGCAGGAATGATAAGCGCAAAGGTTTCATTAAGCGGATAGTTATAAGGACCTAAGCAAAGTACCACCCCTAAAGGGCCTCGCCTAATAAGGGCGTACACCCCATCGCGCTGCACGAATTTAGAGGACTGGTTGTCAAGCTCCTTATAAGCATTGATAGTATCGTAGATATACTCTACAGTACGGTCAAACTCCTTGCGCGAGTCGTCAAGGCTTTTGCCTATCTCCCACATCATTAGTTTTACCACCTCATCGCGTTGCTTTTCCATTTGCTTTACGAATTTAAGCATAACCGCAATACGGTCTTTTACTTTCATCGTAGGCCAAAGCCCCTTGCCTTTGTTATAGGCATCGGCTGCCGAATGAAGCGCTTCCAATGCTTCTTGCTCACCCAAAGCAGGCACACTGCCCAAGAGGGTAGGCGCATAGGCTTCAGTAGACGAAATAGTGGAGTAAATGTTAGCAAACTCTCCTTCCCACTTCCTCAACTCGCCATTTATTAAATACGTTTCTTGCCTAAAAGGCTTTACTTGAAATTGTTCTGGAATATTCATTTTTATTAATTTATTTGATTTTACCAATTGGCTAATTGGCAAATCAGCTAATTGTTATACTCTCCCTTTCAGAGCGTTAAACACCCACGCAATGGCAAAAAAGCCAATACCTACCGTGCCAAAGCCCCAACCTGCTATTTCGTTGTATTTGAAAGCAGCAAGTCCTATAAGAATAAAGCCAACGACTACCATTAACAGGGCAGCCCAGCCTAATACTGTATTTTTGTTCATAGTTATTTCTTTCTTTTATTCTGTTGGTTATACAAAATCAATTTTCTGAATTAATTCTCACTCGTTGCAAAAAAGCCTCTTTGTTAGCATCGGCTATCGTTATGCGTTGGTTGCCGAATACTATCTGACTACGTTCTACCACTTGCACCTTGTCTAAGGCGACTATAAATGAGCGATGCACGCGCATAAACCGCTCTGCGGGCAGCTGCTCTTCTAATTTCTTCAAACTCAGTAGGGTCACTAAGGGCTGTGGTTGGGTAGTAAGGTATATCTTTACATAATCTTTAAGACCTTCTATGTAAAGAATATCACTATAAGGCACTTTTATTTGCTTATAATCGGCTTTTACAAACATATAATCTTGTGTAGCCGTCTTTTCTGTAGGCACTGAGGACAATAACATCGCCTTTTCTGCCGTTTCTAAAAACTCTAAGTAATTAAAAGGCTTCAACAAATAGCCTATGGCATTCACTTTATACCCCTCTATAGCATATTGGTCAAAGGCAGTGGTAAAGATAATACGCATGTGTGGGGGCAGTTTTTTAGAGAGCTCCAGCCCTGTTAGTTCGGGCATCTGTATGTCCATATATATCAGTTCTGCGTCGCCACCTTCATAGAAGTATTGCAATACATCTATTGCGTTAGTATATTTACCCACCAACTCTAAAAAAGGAGTTTTTAGCACATAGCTTTCTAATAGCTGTAGTGCCATTGGTTCATCATCTACTATGATACAACTGATTGCCATCGGTTATGTGTGTTTTTAAAGATCAAAATTTAGTAGAAGCTCCTCCTCCACTCCTGTATGATTTATTATATGAACTACTACTTCTGTTATACGAACTACTACTGCTGCCATACGAGTCGTCCTTTCTACTTGATTTGCTACTTGTTTGCGAACTTGAACGCACAGCCTTTTTTATGCTTTCTTGATGTATATGCCCACACTTACGACAGATGAAAAAATAGTTTATAACACTTCCTTCATTTTGTCTGCTAACCTGCTGAGAGTTTTTCTCTCCACACTTCTCACATACCATAGCAGAGAGTTGTTGTTTTCTGAGCCTTCTCACCATTAAAAAATAAATTATACCTAACGGAAAAGGAGGAAACAAAATAGAAAATAAACAGCCTACACAGCCCCACATTGAGTTGTTTTCTTTTAGCTGTACATATTTTTGATAAACAGAAAGGTTAGGGTCATTTACTATCTTTTTAAGGGGTCTATACCCTAATAAGTAAGTGATAAAACTTATTATTGAGAATAAAAGTAGCATCACTTTTGTTATAAAACTATTTTCTTTCTCCTGTTCTTGGATATAATCATTTGCAAGGTCTGATTTCCCTTTTTCCTTCTCTAACTGTACTTTAGGTTCCTGCTCTATGGCATAGTATTTTTCAGGCGCTTGGGTAACTTCAGCAATAGGAGCGTTTTGCCCTATAGCTAAAAAGGGAAGCAAGCCCCAAAAAAGCAGTACTAAAACAAACCGTTTCACAGTTCAATCTTTTATAATTTCTAATGCAAAATTAAGAAAAGAAAGACAAGAGTGCAAGTTTTTTTTGTTAAAAACACAAAGGCTGTACAGCGAATACTTGTACAGCCTTTATTATTTAGGTATTTTTATACTACAGTTTTTTCTTCACTGCCACCTCTTGGTAGGCTTCTATTACATCACCTTCGTGAATATCGTTGTAGTTCTTAATTTGCAATCCGCAGTCGTAACCTTTGCTCACTTCCTTCACATCGTCTTTGAAGCGTTTAAGCGAAGATAACTCTCCGGTGTAAATCACTACGTTATCGCGTATAAGTCGAATTTTAGAATTGCGATATATCTTACCATCAGTCACCATACAGCCGGCTATCGTACCCACTTTCGATATCTTGAAGAGCTCGCGTATTTCCACCGTACCGGTTACTTCTTCCTTAAATACAGGCGATAACATACCCTCCATAGCGTCTTTAAGGTCATTGATAGCATCGTAGATAATTGAGTAAGTACGTATATCTATCGATTCTTTCTCTGCCAAAGCACGAGCGTTTGTCATCGGACGTACGTTGAAGCCTATGATGATAGCATCTGAAGCCGAAGCCAAGAGCACATCCGATTCGGTGATAGCACCCACTCCCTTGTGTATAATTGAGATTTGTATCTCTTCGGTAGAGAGTTTTTGGAATGAATCGGTAAGAGCTTCTACCGAACCATCTACGTCCCCTTTCAAAATGATGTTCAGCTGCTTAAAGTCGCCAAGAGCTATACGTCTACCTATCTCATCTAAGGTGATGTGGCGTTGAGTGCGTACTGACTGTTCGCGTTGTAGTTGTGCGCGTTTAGCCACTATCTGTTTAGCTTCTTTTTCGTCTTCAAACACATAGAATTTATCACCTGCCTGCGGAGCGCCATCTAAGCCCAAAATAGTGATAGGGGTAGAAGGCCCTGCTTCTTTCACTTTCTTGCCGCGCTCATCGTGCATAGCGCGTATTTTGCCCGAGTTAGTACCCGCTAGCACATAATCCCCTACGTGCAGCGTACCGTTTTCTACCAGTACGGTCGATACATACCCGCGTCCTTTGTCAAGAGCCGCTTCCACTACGGTACCGATAGCCGCCTTATTAGGGTTAGCTTTCAGTTCAAGTACCTCAGCTTCTAAAAGCACTTTTTCTAACAATTCTTGTACGCCAATACCTTTCTTAGCCGAAATATCTTGCGATTGTATCTTACCGCCCCACTCTTCTACTAAAAGGTTCATACCCGCCAAGCGTTCTTTTATCTTGTCAGGGTTAGCGTTAGGTTTATCAATTTTGTTGATAGCAAAGATGATAGGCACGCCTGCTGCCTGTGCGTGGCTGATAGCCTCTTTAGTTTGCGGCATCACATCGTCATCGGCAGCTACCACTATAATAGCAATATCGGTAACCTTAGTACCACGCGCACGCATCGCCGTAAAGGCTTCGTGTCCTGGGGTATCGAGGAAAGTGATGCGCTCTCCGCTCTCAAGTCTCACCCCATAAGCACCTATGTGCTGAGTGATACCTCCACTTTCGCCAGCTATCACATTTTCTTTTCGTATATAGTCTAATAGCGAGGTCTTACCGTGGTCTACGTGTCCCATTACCGTTACGATAGGCGCACGAGGTACCAAATCCTCTGGTTTATCTTCTTCTATATGTATAGCCTCTTCAATATTGGCAGTAGCAAATTCTACTTCGAAACCAAACTCGTCAGCCACTATGCTAAGTGTTTCAGCATCAAGGCGTTGGTTCATCGTTACCATAATACCAAGCGTCATACAAGCCCCAATAACCCTGTTGATAGGCACATCCATCATCGTAGCGAGCTCATTAACGGTCACGAACTCCGTTAGCTTCAAGATTTTCTCTTGTTGTTCTTGTTCTGCGAGTTCTTGTTCTACCTTTTGGCGGTGAGTTTCTCGTTTTTCTTTGCGGTATTTAGCCCCTTTCGATTTGGTAGTCTTGCCTTGTAGGCGTTCGAGGGTTTCGCGTACTTGCTTTTGTACCTCTTCTTCGGTAGGCTCTATTTTAGCGAATATTTTAGCTTTTTTCTCTTTCTTAGCGCTCTCGCCTTTGCCCGCTGCGGCAGCATTAGGCTCGTCTTTGCGTATGCGTTTGCGCTTGCGTTTTTCGCTGTCGTTAGCAGCATTAGCAACCGCTGTTGTTTGAGCGTCTTTCTCCTTATCCTTACCTCTACTTCTCTTCTTCTTTTTCTTCTTTTTCTCAAACTGACTAAGGTCAATCTTCTCACCCACTACCTTCGGACCTGTAAGTTTTTGGTACTGAGTTTCAATGATTCCTATAGGAGCTTCGGGGGTGTATTCTTCTTTGTGCTTAAGAGCGTTTTCCTTTTTCTTAGGAGGGGCAACTGGCTGAATGAGCGGGTTCTGATACACAGTTTTATTTTTCTGAGCAGCCTGATTGCGGTCTTTTTCCTTATCTTTTTTCTTGTCCTTTTCTTTACCCTCTTTGTGGCCTTTTTTAGCGGACGAATCAGAGGTTGGCACTTCTTCTTTTTTAGCAGGAGCAGCAGCCGTAGGGGCATCAGTAGCCACAGGGGTTACTGTTTCAGCAGGAGTAGGTGCCGGTGCAGCCACCGCTGGTTTCTCAGCAGCACTTTTACCTCCGTCTAAGTCTATTTTGCCCACAGGCTTCAGACCCGCTAAGTGTCCTTTGGCTTTAATAACCTCTTGTTCTTGCTGACGGCGTTTCTCTTGGTTCTCCTTCTCTTGCTCCATACGTATTGCCTCACGCTCTTTCCGTTTGTCTTCTACTATTTCTTTAGAAACGGCGCGCTTACTCTTATCTGCACTAAATTTGTTTAAAAGGAATTGATACGCCTCTTCTGAAATCTTAGTGTTAGGACTGGCATCAATCTCAATATTCTTATGCTTCTTGAGTTCTTCTGCTGCCGTACTCAAAGAGATGTTCACATCCTTCAAAACCTTGCTTATTCTTATTGTTTTTCCCTCGCTCATATATTTTTTTTAATAATTATCAATGATCAATTGCTAATCGTCAATTGTTTTCGCCCCCTCGTGTGAGACTTCAAAATGGGCACTGCCCATCTTGCAATATTATTCAAATTCTTCAGCCAATACACGTTGTATTTCCTTTACAGTTTCCTCTTCAAGGTCAGTACGTGTCATTAGCTCTTCAGGGGTAAGCTCCAATACACTCTTAGCCGTATCAAGCCCTGCATTGTGCAATTGCTCTATTATCCACCCCTCTATTTCATCGTCAAACTCTGTGAGTTCTATATCCTCATCGGTGATTCCTTCGCGATATACATCTATCTCATAGCCAGTTAGCTGACTTGCCAAGCGTATATTGTACCCCGACTTACCAATCGCTTTCGATACCTCTTCATTAGGCAGGAACACATCAGCGCGTTTCTCTTCTTCATTAAGGGTAACCGAAGTTACGTGCGCAGGAGCCAAAGCACGAGTAATAAGCAGCGAAACATTGTTCGTAAACGGAATCACATCTATATTCTCATTGCCCAACTCGCGTACAATACCGTGTATACGAGCCCCGCGTACCCCTACGCAAGCCCCTACAGCATCTATGCGCTCGTCAAACGAATCAACCGCCACTTTAGCCTTTTCACCAGGTATACGCACCACCTTGTTCACCGTGATGATACCATCGGCAATCTCAGGAATTTCTTGCTCAAAAAGGCGTTGCAAGAAAATAGGCGAGGTACGCGACATAATAATAGTAGGCTTCGTACTCTTAAGCTCTACCGACTCAATAATACCGCGCACGTGTTCTCCTTTCTTAAAGAAATCCGAAGGGATTTGCTTTTCCTTAGGAAGAATAATCTCATTGCCCTCATCGTCTAATAAGATGATAGCTTTGTGTCTAATATGGTGAATTTCAGCTACTACTATCTGTCCGATAAGGTCTTTAAATCTACGGTAGATAGTCGTGCTGTCGTATTCGTGAATTTTAGAAATCAAGTTTTGGCGTAGTGCCAAGATAGCACGTCTACCAAGGTCATTAATTTTAATTTCTTCTGAAACATCTTCACCTACTTCAAAGTCAGGTTCTATTTTCCTAGCTACCGATAGCGCAATTTCTTGGTTGTCATTGGTTACAGCACCATCTTCTACCACTATGCGGTTTCTGAATATTTGTAGGTCGCCTTTATCGGGATTAATAATGATGTCGAAATTATCGTCAGAGCCGTATTTCTTTTTTAGGGTATTGCGAAAAACCTCTTCCAAAATAGCCATAAGGGTTTCGCGGTTAATCAGTTTGTCATCTTTAAACTCCGAGAAAGATTCGATTAATTCAAGACTATTCATATACGTTCAATTAAAATTTAATGATTACTTTAGCTTCTTTTATATCTGATAAGGCAAAAGAATGTTCTTTTTTCACTGTTATTTTGCCTTTGCCTACAGGTTTAGGCTCACGTGTTTCAGTTTCAAGGGTTACCACTCCGTCAACTTCACCTTTTAGCACCCCTTCTTGCACTTTGCCATCAATAGTGGTTATCTGCACAGTTCTACCTACATTTTTAGCGTACTGACGAGGTAGCACAAAAGGTTCAGTAGCCCCAAACGAAGTTACTTCTAACGAAAAATCAGCTCCTTCAGCATCCAAAGGCGCTTCTACAGCCCTACTTAAGGCGATACAATCGTCAATTCCCACCCCGTTATCGCCGTCAATTATCACGGTGATAGCGTTGTCAGCCGACACTTTCAGGTCAGTGAGAAACAGCGTCGGAGTAGCTTCTAAGGCTTTGTCTACTAAGGCTTTAACTTGGTCTTTAAAATTCATTTTCTATAAAAAGAGGGGACTCAAACGTCCCCTCCAACAGTTAAAATTCGGTGCAAAGATACGAAGTTTTTTTGAAATAACAAGAAAAAACAGAAAAAAGGTTGCTCACAACAGTAAGCAACCCTAATTTCTAATGTTAAAATTTTGCTAAAATCATTAGCATCCCTTACTTTTGCAACACCTTTGAAAGTCAAAGGTGCCTATGCAAAACGGGCAGGTGTTTTGTGATAAATAAAGAGGAAAGTATGAATTTAAAGATACGATTTAGATTCAAACCCGTTTTTATCTTAATACAGATTTCTAAAAAGAAATTCTTATTTAAAATCAGATATTAACGGGCAGGCAGCGGGAGGTCGCAACTCCTTGCTGCCTTTCTCTTTTTTATATCGCTGCAAAAGTACTACTTTTTTTTGAAACACACAAAACTTTTTATTTGAGGTGTCTATTTAGCTACATACTAATTGACTTTGGGAAACGGGAGAACGCTCTACAATTCTTTTCATTAATTTGTTAAAGATAGTATCTTTATTTTGTGAGCGATTGATTCTAAAACTATACTCAGCTAAATAGCGGTCTATATTAAACTCTGAAACCCAAGAATATATACCTCTTATCCAAGATTTTACTTGGTGTATTACTTTGTGTAATGTACGTCATTACTCGGTTTTTGAGTTATATTATAGTCTTTTAAAGGTCTATAGCCTTTCCATTCATCAGTCGTTATATAAGCTGTCTTATCAATGTGTTTATCAAATATTGTTCGTAATGATTTTGAGGAATAATCAGGAATTTTTAATGCATAAAAACGTTTAACTTTACCTTGGTTACTAAGTTGTATCGCACAAAGAACTTTCTTTGGAGGTGATTTAAAAAGTATGATGAGGTAAAAAGTTGACAATTAGAGCAAAAAGTTATATTTTTGTTGTGTGAAAATAAGAATAGAACTATATTGCCCCAATTGCCAGAGTGCAAAGGTAGTGAAAAATGGCAAAAAACCAAATGGAAAACAAAATTATCTTTGCAAGAATGAAGGATGTGGTCGTCAATTCATTGGAGACCATAATCTTACCTATAAAGGTTGTCATTCAAACATTAATCGTAAAATAACTCTTATGCTTGTTAGAGGTGTAGGAATTAGAGATATTTCTAAAATAGAGGAAGTTAGCATAGGAAAAGTGCTTACTGTTTTAGCTAAATCTAGTTATTCTATAACTCCTAAAAAGAAGCATTATGACCATATTGAAGTTGATGAATTTTGGACTTATGTTCAGAAAAAAGAGAACAAACAGTGGCTTATATATGCTTATGACAGAGAAACACGGGAAATTATAACTTATGTTTGGGGTAAAAGAGATTTAAGAACAGCTAAGAAGTTAAGGAAGCAACTTAAAGAACTGAATATTACCTATGATAGTATAGCAACTGATGATTGAAAAAGCTTTAAAACTACTTTTAAAGAGGATAATCATCTAATAGGAAAAGCATATACTGTTGGGATAGAGGGGAATAACTGTAAATTGAGACATAGAATAAAACGAGCTTTTCGCAAGACTTGTTGTTTTTCTAAGAAACAAATAAATCATCTAAAGGCCTTTGCTTTAGCTTTCTTTTATATCAATTATGGGTACATCTAAAGTTGTATCATACTTTTTGAAGCACCACCTTTTTTTAACGCAAACGTATTTAAACTTTCTTGTACAAAGATACGATTTCTCTATCAAATTTCATTACTTTCCCTATAGGAAAAATTCCCTTTTTTTCGTAACTTTGCCTTCTCTTATCTTGTATAGATTCTATGAACAAAAAAATTACCCTCATTGATTGGGGATTAAAAGACTATAAAGAGGCTTGGGAGGCGCAAGAAGCGCTCTTTCAGGCTACTATTGACCAAAAAACCGCTAATCGCAGTGCGGAGAACCCCTCCCCTACTCCTAATTACTTGATTTTTGTAGAACACCCTCATGTGCTGACCCTCGGCAAAAGCGGTGTGATGGAGCCCCTGCTTATGAGCGAGGAGTTCCTTAGGGCAAAACATATTTCCTTCTATAAGGTAAACCGCGGGGGAGATATCACCTACCACGGACTGGGGCAGGTAGTGGGTTACCCTATATTAGACTTGGACAACTTCTTCCCTGATATACACAAGTACCTACGCTCATTGGAAGAGGTCATTATCCTTACCCTTGCCGACTATGGTCTTAAGGGCGAACGTAGCCCTGGGGAGACAGGAGTATGGTTGGACGTGGGCACGCCCAAGGCGCGCAAAATCTGTGCTATGGGGGTGAGAGCCTCTCGCTGGGTAACCATGCATGGCTTCGCGCTCAATGTGAATACGGACTTGAGTTACTTTGGTTATATCGTACCCTGCGGTATCGCTGATAAGGCGGTAACTTCCCTCAAGGCGGAACTGGGCAGAGAGGTACCCATGGAAGAAGTGAAGCAGCGTATCACCACACATTTCTTGGAGGTATTCGCCGCTACACTATGATAAGTTACATCTTCTTATAACGCTCTAAGAGCTTGAGTTGTTCCTTGTCAAACTGATAAGGATCATTGCGAATTACAAGCTGTCCTGCCTCATCTACCCAAGCGGTGAGGTAGGATATATCCACCACAAAGTGTTGCTTAGGATGTACACGGTACTGGTCTCGGCCTGTCTGCATGGCATCATTGACCTTTTGGTAATTCCACTCCGCGGTATGCTTAAGCAGCTGGTAAGCCAAGCTATCGGGGTATTGTACCCTTACACAGCCATGGCTATAGGTGCGTTGGGTATTGTCAAAGAGTTTTTTGCTGGGGGTATCGTGTAGGTAGATACTCATATCATTGTGGAGGATAAACTTAACTAAGCCCAAGGAGTTATTCGCCGAAGGATTCTCCACAAAAGCCAAATTGCGCTTGAGGGTCTTCTCGTCTCTCCAGTTGATTGTGGCTGGATCTATCTCCTTATTATTCTCATAAAGCTTATACCCACGCTTGGCATACTTGAGCGAATCCCCACTAT
>ERZ772921.196-NODE-196-length-38987-cov-12.812673_pt1 | contig 38987 bp, 60 predicted proteins | sample MGYA00512117_ERZ772921 | MGnify/ENA primary metagenome ERZ772921 (study PRJEB29015, sample SAMEA2737944) | human oral metagenome | biome: human oral; feature: human-associated habitat; material: dental | place: China | collected 2150 ...
TTGGTTGCTGGCGGCGGGGGACGGTTGTGGTTTTGGGTTTGTTGTGTTTTTTTGTTTGTGTGTGTTTGTGTGTGTGTTTGTGTGTGTGTGTGTGCGTGTGTGTGTGTTGGTGGTGGTGTCTCCCCTCCCTACCCCTCCCCCCCCTGTCTTGGTTGCCGGTTTTGGGTGTTGTGTGTGTTCGGCGTGTCGTGTTCGGCGTGTCGTGTGTGGGTTGTGTGGGTGTGGTGCCTGGTTTGGGTTGGGGTGTGGGGGTTTGTGTGTCGAACATGTGTGTGTGTGGCCCACGTCTCTTTGGTTTGTTTTGGGGTTTGGGGTTGACAGCGTGGCCGGGGGTGTGTGTAGGCTTGAGCTGTCGGACGGGGAGCCGGACGGGACGCCAATCGGGTGGCCGCGGTTCCTGGTCTCAGCTACTACTAGGGGGTTTCCCAAATGGATATCAAGGATTCGATCTTCGCCGACGTGCGTGACTTTCTGAAGCATGAGGTGCGTCAGGCTTTGGGTGTGAGGCTTTGGGCGGGGAGGTTCCCGCTGGAGCTTCGGTCTGGCTGGTTGCCGTCGTCGCGCCGCGGGACGGATGCGCCGTTCAGGATCGTTGTCTCGCTGTCTGACCTCCAGGATGAGTTCCTGTATGGGAATCAGGCGTGGTTGGAGTGGAAGCCGGCTTATCCGGCGGAGGGTCCGGCGCCGATTGATTTGAGGGCCGTTTCGTTGGATGAGTTTCGGGCGTGGCTTGGGGAGGTGAGGGCCGAAGCGCAGCGCTGGTCGTAGTGGCCGGCGGCCGCCGGTTGGCGTTTGGAGGGATCGTTCCCCTCCCGGCGGGCTAGAGTCTGACCCAATCGGGGTTGGCTTTAAGTTGAAAGGTGGATTGGCAAATGGCTATCCAGATTCCCTCGCCCGTTCGCGAGGTGCTCAACCGCAAGTTCGGTGTTAGCCGGTTTTCCCAGCGCGGGGAGGCGGTGAGGTCGCGGCCGTTGAACCGGTCTGGGTGGAGGCTTTGGTGTGACGGTGAAAGGTTGGCGGTGTGGACGCGGCCACTGGACCGTAAGCCGCGGTTGAAGGCTTGGTCGGTGATGTTGGAAGGTGACGTTTCGGCCTGGTGTGATGATGTTTTGGCGGCGTTGGCGGAGCGGGAGCGGGTGTTGGCTGAGTGAGGGTAGGTGGCTGACGGTTCCGCCGCATGGTGCAGGGCCGGGGTTCGATTCCCCGGCGGCGGGCGATGGTGCGGTCCATTCGGGATCGTGTCCAGACTAGAAAGGGTGAGACAAATGGTCTCCGAAAACAGTGTTGGTTTCGGTTTCTGCCGGGTTGTTCCTGGTGGCGAGTCGTGTCCGTGGCCTGAGCCTTCCGGTTGGGAGGCTGTTGAGGCGGCGGAGGCTGTCGAGGCGGCGCGGCTCAAGGTGCGGGAGGCGCAAGATCGTCAGCGTGGGGCGAATCGTCGTTTGGCGGCGCGGATTATGCAGGCGGCGGACGGTTGGCCGATGCCGGATTTCTCGGTTGAGGTTGATCTTGAAGGCCCGTATGAGCCGGTTGTTTGGTTGCATGGGGAGTTTGGGAAGATTCGTGCGGCTTGGGATACGCCGTTGCGTGAGCTTGCGAGGGTTGCCACGTTCTTGCCGGATGTGCCGTATTGGGCGTTTGCTGCAGAGGAGGGTTCGACGAGGCCGGCGTTCTCTTGGGATTTGGCGGTGCCGTATTCGAGGGCCCGCGGGGAGGAAGCGACGCACGTTCTCTTGTTTGATGTGGGGACGTGTCGTTGCGTTGGGCATGTGCCGCCGCGCCTCGCGTGTGATGAGGCGCTTGCGGCGGCCCGGAAAGTCTGGGTTGAGGTGGAGGATTCTTGGCGGCGGGTGACGCCGGCTTTCCCGGGGTCGTCGTGGTCTGCGGGTTCGGCGGGGTCTCCCGTCACGCCGGATACGCCAATGTCGGCGGGGAGCGCGGAGTGATGGTGGGGCTATTCATTGCCGGGTTTACCGTTGCTCTGTCTGGGCTGGTGGCGTGGTCTGGGATCGTTGGGTTTGTCCCGTGGAAGCGGGATTGTGGTTTGATTGGCGTCGTTGTCGGCTTGTGTGGGGTCGTGGCGCCGTTGCCGGTGGCGATGCTGGGGCTAGGGTTTGCTGCGGTGCTTGGGATTGTCGACGGTTTGGGGGTGGAATAGGTAGGTGAGTTTGTTTGCCCGCGGGTGGCGTATCCGGGATCGTTCCCCGGGCGCGGGTCGTTGCCTCCCAGCATAGGGTTGGGCGGCCAGGCTGGAAGGAGCCGGAATGATTATCGCGTGGAGGAGTCTCCGCTGGTGGGAGATCGTAGTCTTTTGGGCTGTGATCGTTGGCGTGGCCGTGTTTACGGTTGGGTTGGCGGATGCGGCGGGTCCGGTGCCGCGGGTTGAACGGTTGGTGACGGACCCGTGTGAGGGCCGGGGCCTGCTGTGTGTGATGGACTATGTGCACTTGTTGCCGTCTAACCCGTGTGACGGGCAGGGGCCGTTGTGCGTGGTGGCGTGATGGTGGCGGGGGCCGACTGGCGCCGGTGGTTGTTGGGGGTTCGATTCCCTCCCCTCGCGCGATGGCCAGACTATAGGGGCCTGGCTCATATTGAAAGGATAACTGGAATGAAAACCAGTGTTGCTGTCGAAAAGTTTCGGCAGCATTTCGAGGCGCATTGCGATGACGCCCTGCTTGACGGCGTGTCCGATACCGTGTTTGCGGAGGCGTGTCGGCGGTCTGGTCTGGTGGCGGCGGATGAGGTCGCCGAAGACGGGGAGATCGTGTTTAAGCTGCGCGGGGAGCCCGTCGAATGGGATGGTGTGATCGAGATGGTCATGCTTGAGATTGCCGTGGCGGAAGCATCGCGGGACGGGATGGACTGTGACGCCGGCGAGCTTGACAGCGAGGCGATCGCCGTGGCTGAGGCTACGGAATCCTTAATGGGCAAGCTGCTCCCGCGGTTTGGCCGGGCGAGTTGTGACTGTAAGGCGTGGGTCGAGGTAGGCCCGTTCTATCTCCCGTATCTGTTCATGCTGTCAAGCAACGGGGACCGCCTGTTGCGTATCGCCATTGAAGAGGTTCATTCGAGGTCTGAGGCTGACTTGGCGAGGATCGTTGCGTGGCTGGAGCATCCGGACGGGTATGATCGCGCCGTCCCTTACGATGACGCATACGGTCACGGGTTTGAGACCCATATTCTACTATGGGATGGGCCGGCCGTGGGCGACGGCGCAAGGCATATTCCGAACCGTGCGGTCCCGTGGAACGCCGGCGACGCCGTGGATTGGAGGTATGGCCCGCTCCCGGAGCCGCGTCCGGTCGGGGAGATTACGGGCGAGAACCGGCGGCTTCTGCTTCGGCAGATTGTCGGGAATGTCAAGCGGTGTGATGTGGACGGGGGCGTCCAGGCCGTCTATTGCTCCGGGAATATTGTTGTCTACGATGACGGGACGTTAATATTTACTGTCTGTAAAAACCAGTCTGGCTGGGACCATTGGATGTTGCGTGCCACAGAGCACGCGGAGCCTTTTGGGGAGCTCGGCCGGGTGTTGGAAGCCGCTGCCGTCCGGGACCGGTGGAGTGTCGATTGGTATTTCCGGTGGGGGCTTGCGCACGGTTACGAATTCGTGAGCAGTACCTACCTTGAGAAGGGGGATTATCTTGGATAAGAGGTTTTTTGTGGCTGCTTCCAGGCAGACACGGAACCGGACCGAGCCGGTGTGGGGTCAGGTTGAGGCCGTCGTTTCGCAGGAGGATTGTGACCTGCTGCGTGAGGGCCTGCACGCGCTGCGGTTCACAGCAAGGCGTGACCTGACGATCACCGTGGAGCAGGATGACCTTGGCCTGCAGGGCGAGGCCCGCGACTATCTGGTGTTCGCTCGGGAAGCGAGCGAGATCGGCAAGACCTCGTGCGTTGCCTCCGTGGAGTATGAGCATGGCGACGATGGGCAGGTCATGCTCGTTGGCGACACGGCGCGGGTGTGGGTGGCCTCACCGGGGGCGGGGTTTATTGAGGCGGATCTTCCGGTCGAGGTTGTCATGCACGCCGTGTACGGGGTGTTGACGAATGCCGGTGTCGAGATCGCCATGCAGATGGGGATCATCCCCGTCTGGTGGACCGGCCGCCGGCCGCAGTACGAAACCAGGATCGACTCGGCACCGACCGGGATGGAGTCTTCCCTGTTCTTCGCTCTTGGTGCGCGGATGCTGGCGCACGATCTGGTGGACGGTTACACGCCGGACCGGGGCGGGAAACTTGAGCTTGTTCCTGAGTGGGAGCAGGCGTTTATCCCGATGGTGGATGATTGGCGGACGGTTGGTGACGACTCGCCGGTGGAGAAGATCGACTGGCCGTCAGTCCCCCGGGCTAGAATCAAGTAGGGCGGACAATCTGACCGCCCTCGCGGCACAACAAACAAAGAAAGGTGAAACCTCATGAAGATCAGCGGCCTTATTGCCGAGCTTGAGAAGGCCAAGTCCGAGTTCGGGGACCTAGAGGTCTACAAGGACATTCCGCCGTATTTCGAGCGGGTGTTTGAGTCCCGCACGGATTGGGTGGAGGGCGAGGATGCCTTGGTTCGAGTCCTCGCGCTCTGAAAGGGAAAGGGTAAATACGATGAGCGAAGACGAAGGCTTGTTTGAGTCGGCCCGGAGTGTTCTTGATCTTGCGGTCAAGGCCAAGCATGTCGCGGATGCGGGCGACTGGGAGCGTGGGGAGTATCAAGAGGCGTGTCTTTACGCGTTTCTTGTGTGGGAGGCCGCGTACCGTCCTCATGATCAGGACCGTGGGGCGTGGAACGCGTTTTTCGAGGCGGCCTGGTGGCTGTTGGACGAGCTGAAGGGGGGCGGCTGCATCCCTGTCGGGGCGTGGGTGGTGTTTCAGTCAGCGACTCCCGTGTGGGGGCTGCTAGAGAAGGGAGAGGCCGATGGTTAAAAGAATCGTTGGCTTGATTGTTGGCGCTGTGTTCCTGCTTGGTGGGGCGACGCTGACTGCGTGGGCGTTCGACTCGCGTAATGCGGCGGCGTTGATTGGTGCGCTGCTGTTTGACGGTTTGTTGGCGCTTGCGTATGTGGGTGCCGTGGATGCTTTCGAAACGAAAGGAGGCCGTAAAGATGGCCGTTAAGGGGCAGCGGACTTTCGAGTCCAAGTACGGGACGTTCACTGTCGGGAATCATCGTATTGTTTCGTGTGAGACGAAACGGTGCGATGTTGCTTTCGGGTGGAACAAGACCGTGTTCAAGGCCGCGTTGGGGGACGGGGAGGTTGCTCTTCCGCATGCGTTCTTCTACGTCGGTGTGGCTTACACGGACGAGGAGTACATGAAGGAGACGCTCGGTCGGGGTGTTGCGCGGTGGGCGCAAGCCGAGCTGCCGGACCTTCACATCGGCGCGGGTGACGTTGTCAATCTTTACCGGTCCTACTTGATTGAGGATAGAGGGAGGGTCCGTCCCTCGCTGAGCGAGGAGCTGTTCCTCGAAATTGTCAAGGGCAATGCTCTTGACCGGTTTGTTCCCGAACCGGTCACTCCCCGTTGGGGGGATGTTCCTGTGCGTGCGGGGCGGCGTGACTTTTGGATCGCGCGTGACTTGTTCGAAGAGTTTGCGGGCGAGTCTGAGGACCCGAGCGCGATGTGGCATCGGATTCTGAAGGCCGTGGTCAATTCGCGCCTGTACAACTGGGAGGAGTTGTGAAAGGGCCGGCGTATTTGGCAGGGGTTCTTGTGGTGTTTGACCGCGAGTCCCTGAAGGTGGCGCGGTCGATCATTCGTATGGCTGGCTCGCCGTGGCTTCCGTGGGCGAAGCGGCGCGAGTATTTGGATCGCGACTTGACGTTGGGCGCTGTTGCTTTGTCGCAGGCGTTGAACTCGAAGCGGGTCAAGGCGAGGGATCACAAGCGGGCGATCCGCTTGTTCGTCAAGCAGGCCAGGAATCATGCGAGGTATATGGGTGTGCCGTTGCCGCGCCTGACCTATTGGCCTAAAGCGGACGCCTCTAAGAGAGGAAGGAGGGGGCGGTGAGTGGCGATACGGGGTTCACGTATCCGTTCGAGGAGCTGGTTCGTGACCGGTATGGTCTGACGGACGAGCAGTGGGGGGTGTTCTGCGCCCATGCGTCGTCGTTTGCGAAGGCGGTTGTCTTCTGCAGCGTCGCGGCGAAGGACTACACCGAGGAGCAGCTGCGCACGTTTCTCATGTTGACGTTGAGGCGCACCGAGACCGAGATGTCTTACGACTTGGTGCGGTCCGGGTGTGAGATGCAGAAGGCTATGTCTGTCGCGACGGCTTTCATGGACGGGATGACTGCGATGCAGTCCGTGGCCATGCTGGAAGAGGAACTGAAAGGGGGTGGCGGCGAGTGAGCGTTCTTGAACGGGAGAAGGCCGGCCTCTTCGCCGGCGTTCCTGACACGGACTACCATGGCGCCGGCTGGGCGGTGTCTTCGACGACGTTGAAGACCTTGTTTAAGGCGGACGCGCAGACGGCGAAGTGGAATCTCGACCATCCGGCGGATAACGGCACGTTCGCGTTCGGCCGGTTCTTCCATTCGCACGTGTTGGAGGGCGGGCCGATGCCTGAGTTGAAGCCTGATGGGCGGACGAAGGCGGGGAAGGCGAAGGCGGCCGAGCTGGCCGAAGCCGGCGTCCCCGTTCTGACCGCCTCCGAGCTTGACGTGTTTAAGGCTATGGCTGAGTCCGTGAAAGGGTCGGCTTTAGCGTCCGGGTTTCTGAAAGGGGGGCGGGCGGAGCAGTCGATCTTCTGGCAGGATGATGAGACGGGGGTGTGGTGCAAGGCCCGCCCGGACTACCTGTCCCCGTTCGCCTGCGTGGACCTGAAGACGACGCAGGATGCGCGGCCGTTCGAGTTTGGCCGGTCGGCGGCGCAGCTTGCCTACGATGTTCAGGCTGCGTTCTATCTGCGGGGCATTCACGCGGCGACGGGCAAGCTTCCCTTGTTTGTGTTTGTCGCGGTGGGGAAGGCGGCGCCGTTCCAGACTTCGGTGCATGCTTTGTCTGACGTGCAGTTGGAGCGTGCGGACGAGCTTGTGTCGAAGCTTCTCTGGCAGTGGAAGGGCTGCCTTGAGTCGGGGAACTATCCGGGAATCCCGGATAGTATTCACACGTTCAGCTTCCCGCAGTGGGAGGAAACCAAGAGGGAAAGGTGGCTCTCATGAGCAATGATAGGTTGAATATTTTCCAGGCGTTGAGTCTCGTGATGAACGGGGTCCGCGCCATTGGCAAGACGAAAAGGAACAAGGCTCAGGGGTATGCGTTTAGGGGTATTGATGACCTCATGAACGCGGCCGGTCCGGAGTTCCGCAAGCATGGAATCGTTGTCCTGACTTCTATTCAGGAGAAGGAGTACGATCAGGTTCCGGTCGGGAAGGGGACGTGGGTTCAGTGCAGGCTGACGGTGGCTTACACGTTCGCGTGTGGGCCGGATGCGGATCAGCAAACGACGATCATGGTGTGCGCTGAGGCTCTGGACAATTCCGACAAGGCGACGACGAAAGCGTACTCGTACGCGTTGCGTACCGCGTTGTCGCAGGTGTTGTGCGTACCGACGGAGGAGGACCAGGACCCGGATTACGAGACGCCCGAGCGCGGCGGCCATGGCGGCAGGGAGCGTTCGGCGCAGGCCCCGTCAGGTGGGGATGCGATCACTCCCGAGCAGTTCAAGGCGATCGAGGAATGGCTGGCCGCGTTTGAGGGGGAGTTCCCCCCCGAGGTTGTGGCGTTGGGGGTGTCGAAGAAGCGCACGAACCGCATTGACCAGTTGACTAAGGTCGAGGCGCAGAAGGCTATTGACACGTTCCAGGCGAAGGCTGAGGAACGCCAGTAGCGAGTGGAGCATGTCACCAAAACGGGGGGGGTGTCAATTTGTCACCCCCTCTTTTTTGGCCCATACTGGATACACGCACACGAAAGGAACAACATGCTCGACACGTTCAAGATGGCCTTCCCGATTGAATGCGACTGGATGACCGTCTCCACAATGATCGGCGAAGCCAAAGACCGGGCGTTGGAGGATGCTCAAGCCCGCGGGCTTGAGCCTATCCGCTCACGCGCAAAAGGCTTCGTTGAGCACAGGAAGCGGCGCGTCGTCGTGACGTTTCCCGTCCGAGTCAAAGCCCCTGAGCTGTACGGGCTGCCGATCCATGAGGGGATCGTATGAGATTCCCCGCCAACGTAAAAGAGACCCTGCCATGTGCCGGGTTGGACGAGCTGTTCTTTCCGGAGAAGAACTCCGAGCAGGCATACGCCGAAGCCGTTTCGGTGTGCGCTGACTGCCGGTTCGTGGCCGAATGTCGCGGCCTCGCGGAAGAGTTCGAGCAAGGGAAGAACACCCCGTATGGTTTGTTCGGGGTGTGGGGCGGAGAAACCCCGACCGTGCGCGCACGGAGGCGTGCACGACAGAAACTCAACAATTAACAAACTGAAAGGTGAACTCATGACAACTCTTTACAACCTTCTCCAAAAGGAGAACTGGCAAGAGCAAGCCACGTGTGCGCAGACGGACGTGGAACTGTTCTTCCCCGACTCGATGCAAGGTGCCGGGCCGGCACTGGCGTTGTGCGCCGACTGTCCCGTGCGTGAGGAATGCGTCAAGTACGGTGACGCCGTGGAGGCGGGGACGTTGGATTGGCGGCATTTGTTCGGCGTGCTTGGCGGGGAGACGCCGAAGCAGCGTGCGGCGCGCAGGAAGGCGGCGTTGGCGGCATGAACACGTGGAGTCTTGGTTCCCTGTTCACTGGCTATGGCGGCCTGGACATGGGAGTGAAGGCGGCTCTCGGCGGTGAGTGCCGGGAGGCGTGGTGCTCGGACGTTGCGGCCGGTCCGGTCAAGCTCATTGACCGGTCGGGCCGGTTCCCGGTGAATCTTGGGGACGTAACCTTGATTGACTGGGACAACGTAGAACCCGTGGATGTGCTCGCGGGCGGGTCGCCCTGTCAGGATTTGTCGCTCGCCGGCGGCCGTAAAGGAATGAAGCCGGACACCAGGTCGGGCTTGTGGGAATCGATGCTTAGAGGCGTGGCGCGGCTGCGCCCGCATCTAGTGGTTTGGGAGAACGTCAGTGGGGCACTGTCAGCGGAGGCGTTTAGCCTCATGGAACCGGGAACGGGATGTGTGGGAGACGGGCGTGATGGGCCTGTTCTCCGAGCACTTGGACGTGTTCTCGGAGACCTTGCCAACGTTGGGTATGACGCGTGGTGGGATGTTGTTCGAGCTTCAGATGTCGGAGCCCCGCACAGGCGGGCGAGACTCTTTGTCGTTGCTGCCGACGCCGACCGCGAGCCTTGGCACGTGCGGTGGTTCGGAGCCGCCGGCGCGGCGCAGGGAGGGCGGGCATTCGGTGACGCTCAGGGATGTGGTGGAGAAGGCGTGAGGTTGCTTCCTACTCCTACGGCGTCGCAGATGGATGGGCGGAAGTCGCCCGGCTATAGCGGGGCTGGCTCGTTTTATGACATTGTGCAGGCGGGCAGGCGTGGGCTTATTCCCTATATTCGCGGGATTGCCAGGTGGGAGGGCGTGTTTCGTGAGGCTCCGGACCCGCTCGACGATGACGGCCGCCTGTCTACCCTGTTTGTTGAGTGGATGATGGGTCTGCCTGAGGGTCGGGTGACCGACCCGGAGCTTGGTTTGTCAAGGGCTCAACAGTTGACCATGCTCGGCAACGGTGTTGTTCCGCAGCAGGCCGAGTATGCGGTACGGGTCCTTGCTGGTGTGGCGAGGTCTGTTGAGGAGGTCGAGTGATGTCGCGTTTCGTTGTTAAAAGGCTCCGGCTCCCGGCTAACATTGTTAGCTTCCACCGGGAGGAAGGATGGTACGATCCCTCGCTCCCTGGCAAGAACAAGGTTGTCTCTCGGCGTTGGGGCCTTGAAACTCGCGACTGGCCGTGGGCAAGCGACCAACAGATTCGCTGCCCGTTCTGCGGGCGGGAATCGATTCTCTTCCGCAATGTTCCCAGAAGCCCGGCTCGGCTTGGGTGCTGGAATTGCGACGCCGTGTTTCATCTCTTGCCGCGCAAGGCTGTGAGGACGCGGGCTCGGCGCCTGCCTAAACCCGTGCGGAAGGTTCCTCTGTTTTGCTGGGCGTGCGGCTGGGAGGGCGAGTGGGGGCGCGGTGAGTGCGTACGGCACATCCGTGAAGAGTACGGGGCGTTGCTGTGCCCCGAGTGCTACTGCGATCTGGGGATCGAGTACAAGGAGGGAGTGCCGCGCTATGTCAAGAACGCGTCAAAGCGCTAAGAAGGCGGGGGCTTCGTTTGAGCGGCTGGTGGCCGACTATCTGCGAGACCATGTGGATGATCGGATCGATCGCCGGCCGAAGACTGGGGCGAAAGACCGTGGCGATATCGGCGGTGTGCGTACCGTGCACGGCCGTGTCGTGGTTGAGTGCAAGAACACGTCACGGGCTTGTCTGTCTGAGTGGGTGGGCGAGGCTGAGATAGAGAGAGGGAACGATGACGCCCTTGTGGGTGTGGTTGTTCATAAGAGGCGTGGTCGGGCGGCTGCGGGTGAGCAGTTTGTGACGATGCGTCTTGCCGATTTTGCCGCTTTGTTGTCTGGGGAGCGGCCCGATATGGAAGGAGACTAGACATGGCGGAGTACGTGAACCCGTCTTGTAAGTATTGTGGTTGCAGGCTTCCGGGTTTTCCTCGCGAGCTTGAGATGTGCGCCCGTTGCGAGGCGTTTGTCTTGGATTACGCGGAATCGCACGGCGGGAGGGTTCCGTCTATCCATGATCTTGAGAGGTATGCCGTCTTGCTCATGTCAACCGTTCCGCTGGAGACTTGTCGGGCGTTTGGTTATTCGCAGCGGTTGAGTAATGGACCGTTCTCTGATTGAAAGGAGGCCGTCGTGTCTTGTATTGAGTTGAAGTCTTGTCGGCGTGTCTCTCGCGGCATGGTTGCCTGTGATTTGTGCGGGCAGCGTATCCCGAAGGGGACAAGCTACTCTTATGGGAAGTATTTGTGTCCTGGTAAGGGTTTCGCCAATTGGCATGAGTGCCCGGATTGCGAGATGTTGTCTAAGTTCTGGTGGGAGGAGTGCTGGGACGGCGACGACGATGGCATCGACCGCGACGACATTGTGGAGATGTGCCGTGACGTTCTCAATTGGCGCGAAGGCGTGGACGATGGAGTGTCTGTCGGGGTTGCGAAGGCGTGTCATGCGTTCCTTGTTCGTGTCGGGTTGGGGGAGTTCACATGACCGAATACGGCTATGCCGTTGCTACCGTGAATGCGGAGGGTGAGGTTCGGAATGCGGTCCGGCTGCCGTCGTGGGCGCTGTCCTCTACTAGTGGCGCGTCCGTGTCGGAGCGGATGGTGGCCGTGGCGTTGTCCGCGTTGGAGGCTGGGCATGCGGTCCCGTCGATGGCGTGGATCGCTGGAAGGTGTGGGTTGTCGAAGCGGACGGTGCGGCGTGTGTTGTCTAGGATGCGGGCGGACGGGCGCGTGAAGGCGGTGCCGCGTTTTGACGTGTTGTCGGGGCGTCAGTTGCCGTCGGGGCATGTTCTTGTGATGGATTGATTGGTGGGGGATAGAAGCCGCCGGCCCGGGGAGTGTTCCTGGGGCCGGCGGTTTCTAGTATCGTCGATTGCCTGAGTGGCGTCTGGCCTCTCAGGTCTTCTAGTCTACCTTGTTTGTGCATATGAGTGAAGCGGCCGCCCGGTGGGAGGTTGGCGGCCGCTTCTTTGAAAGGTGAACTCGTCTTCTAGTGTACACGCCGGGACCGCTCGTGTACATGGGGCGGCCGGTGCGTGGCGTAGAAATGTGTGTGCCCCCTGTTGTGGGTTTGGGGGTGGTGGTCTTTAACTGAAAGGGGAATTGCATGTTTGCCATACCAGGTGGCGTTGGCCAGTTGGACGACGTGTTTTACGGGGAGTCGTTGACGGATACGGCGAAGGACGTGTACATGGCTCTCATGTGGGCGGGCAATGTTCGTGACGATGGGACTTTCTCTTTGGAGGAGGTTCGTGAGCGCGCCGGTTGCACGATGAGGGAGTTTGAGCGTGCGATCATGGAGCTTAGAGGGCATTTCCTGATTGGGTTTGACGAGGTTTGTCACGGCATGGCTATTGGCCACAAGTTTTGTTTCGCCGATGAGGTTGAGGAGTTGGATGATGGTGATGATGTTCCTGCGGCGCCTTGGGGTGTGAACTATTCTGCTTTTAGTTTGAAGCAGGGGTGGGCGATGCTTGATGCGCCGCCTTTGGTTAAGCTTGTGTTGGCTTATTTGCATGCTCGTATAGGGACGACTGGTATTAGAATGCCGATTCCTCAGGGTGAGATCGCGGAGTATACGGGCTTGTCTAAGAAGACTGTTTCTCGGGCGTTGAAGTGGCTTGTCAATAACAACATCATCTTCAAGTGGGAAAACTATAGTGGTGATGGTTTGCGTGGCGTGTGCGAGTATGCGATTGTGCAGTTCGGGGTTTTGATTCCGGACTGGGTTCCGCCCTCGGGTTGATTGTTTCTGGTATAAATGTTGAAGGCCCCGGATGGACCGGGGCCTTCATTGTCAACCTACCTACAGAAAGGCACTTATGAGTATATCAGAAGATCGCTTCCAACAGGGAAACGCGCCTGTGGCTGATGCGCAGGCGATGTTCCCCGACGGTTGGACACGGATCGGCAACGGCGTGTGGGGCCTTGACATGTCGCTCAAGGCGAAGGCCATGTTTACGGTTTTGCAGAAGTTCCGGGACAACAAGACGGGATATTGCTGGCCGTCGTACGGGACGCTCGCGAAGATGCTGAGCGTGTCTCGCCCGACTGCCGTCAAGGCTGTAGAGGAACTGGTTCAGGCCGGGCTGGTGAAGAAGGAGACTCGCTGCGGGGAGGACGGGCAGCAGACATCGAACGGGTATTGGGTCGCTGCTTCGGTGGCGTCAAGCCGTTTTACACCGGGGTTAAAAATCTTTACGGGGGGGGTAAAGAATTTTGACACGAACCAGAACCATCTAACTACTACTATCCAAGACTTTAATAGTTGTTCTTACGTACGTAACGCGCGCGAGGCTGAAACAACTGAAAATCTGAATCCAAAACCTGAGCGTGAAGCTTCGCCTTCGTCCGTGGCTGAGGCGCCGCTTCGCGGCGGCAGGGAGGAAGTGAGCGAGGGCGGGGCTTCTGGCCCTGCGGCGTCGGAGTCGTTCCTGGACGGTCTGCCGGTTGGCGGGGATGGGTTCTTGGATGAGGTTCCGGAGCCGTTGTTTCCTCCTGGGGATCCGGCGTGGGATTTTGTTCCTCCGGAGGGGCATTTCGATGAGCCTTGGGAGCCGAGGCCGGTGGTGGGGCCGGTGGATGTGTTTGGGCCGGACTGGCGGGAGCGTGCGTCCACGCTGCGGTCTGGTTCGTCTAGCGGGGCCTTGGCGGATCGGAAGGGGCTCTCTTCTGGCGGGGCTTGGGGTGATGATGTTCCTCTTCCTGCTCCGAGGCACGTGTACGGTCAGGGCTCGGATGCCTCTGAGGATCACGCTAAGGGGTCTGGGAGCGGCGTTCAGGGCTCGCCTGTACCGTCGCCCACCCCGGACGTTCCGAAGCGCCCCAGGAAGCCGTCCTGGAGTTGGATGCGGGATGCGCCGAAGCGGTGGGCGGACGACGGCAAGCCGACCACGATCCCTCCCACGTTCGTCCCGAGCCCTCGGCATGTCGCGTTCGGGGAAGCCTGGGGACTGGACGTAGAATTGATAGGCAAGCGTTTCGTCGCCAAGCATCTCGCGGCCGGGACCCTGGTCCAACTCTGGGATTGGCATTTCGCTGAGCTGTTGGAGATGAAACGCCTTGACAAAGCGAAGGCGGAGCGGGAAGCCGAAGCGCTCAAACCCGAGTTGGAGGCTGCGGAGGCCGCCCGGCAGGAGAAGCGCCGGGAGTGGTCGGACCGCTTGGAGGCTCAGACGGCCGGGGCGGTTCCTCCGACCCCCGAGTTCCTTGCTTTGCGTCCTAAGATGGATGAGATTCGCGTCAAGTACGGCATGAAGCCGAAACTGAAAGGAGAACCTTATGGCTGGAGAGCCGATTATAACGTTGGTGGGGAATCTCACGGCGGACCCGGAGTTGAGGTATGTCAGCAGCGGGACCCCGGTGTGTTCGTTCACCCTGGCCTCGACGCCGCGCCGCCAGAACCAGGCGACACAGCAGTGGGAGGACGGGGAGACGATGTTCGTCCGCTGCGACGTGTGGAAGCAGATGGGGGAGAACGTCGCCGAATCGTTGGCGAAGGGAAACCGTGTGGTGGCGACCGGACGGCTCTCGGTACGGACGTACGAGCACGAGGGCCAGAGCCGGACGTCGATCAACCTGACGGTGGACGAGATCGGCCCGTCCCTGAGATACGCGACGGCGACACCGACGAAGACGAACTCGGGCCAGTCGATGTCGCAGCAGAGTTCTACGCGTGGCGCCGGATACGGGACGCCCAACTCGCAGGCTGACCAGTACGATCCGTGGGCCAGCCAAGGGGGGCACGATGCTCCCCCGTTCTGACAGGCAGATACCCGACCTCGTGGGGCCGGGCCGGGACGTGACGTTCACGTGCGGCGAGAAAACCTACACGGTCACGGTGGAGGCGACCATGGGCGTGAACGAGAAGACCCCGGTCTGGCGGATCGGCGCCGCGATCGAGGACGACGTGAAAGCCTCCCTGGTTGAGAACCCTCGCGGATCGGGGTATCTTCTGGAGGTGTGCGGCGAGCACGTCCGGATCCCGGACTCGTACGTCCGGTGGATACCTGACCAACCGTTCGGGGTGATGGCCGCCGAGTGGATCGCCGCCGCCCTGACCGAGCGGAACCCGCGCCTCGCCTATGCGGCGACCCAGGCGCCGCCGACCGCCAACGACTACCCCTTCTAATGATCAAACCGATGTGGGGCTTCCCGGCCTGCACCCGCTGTGCGGGCTGCGGGAACCCCATCACCCTCACGTGGACTTCCTCATGTGAAGGCCACGACATCTACCACTACGACTGCTACAAGCAGATGAAAGGCGAACAACAATGGAGATTTACAGTAAAAAGCACAAGCCGCCCCTCAAGGTTAGAAAAGTGTGGACGCTTGACGGGCGCAGCCTCGAAAGGATAAGCGGCGACGGCGGAGAGGACCTGTGGGCGTTCTACGACCCCTACACGGAGCCCTACAACACCAACCACTGGGAGGCGGTCTTGCCGCCGTCCAGCCCTTACGCGAGGAGGGGGTGGATTGAATGGGAGGAGCTGTTCGACATGTTCCATTTCACCCGGTTCTTCTCCGAGAATCCGCTTTCCGACTGGGACAATCTGGAAGACGGCCAGCCGGTTTTAGCCTGCATGATGGAGTCCGGCGCGTCGCCGTCCCCCGGGGTCTTCCTTAAAGCCGGCGAGTCCGCAGTCTTCACCGACCTTGACCGCGACCAGATAAGGTTCCCCAGCAGCCCTCCCATGTACAGGGGAACACCAGGTACGCCCGTCATAGCACCCCTAGCCGTGAAAGAGGCCGAGAAATGATCCCCATGGCTACGATGCTGCGGCTGCAGAAGGCCGCAGACAAGGCCGGCATCCCAGAATTCCACGAGGCCATCGAACTATTGACCGAGCTATCCGCCCAGGACGCCCAAAAAACCAGCGACATGGAGCGCGCCTACACGTCCATCGACGTGATCCGCGGGCAACTGCTGGAAGCCCTGACCCGCATCCGCGCAGAAGAGGAGAACCGCAAGTGAAATACCACATGAGCCTCCCGGAAGAACCCGCCGGGCCGCTCTGGGACGATAAGGGCATGCGCTACGAGAAAGGCCGAGACGGGGAGTGGCGCGACCCGGACGGGTACGCCCGCCCTTGGGCCATACTCCTCCAACAGTGCGGGACACTCGACGACGAGCCGCCGCTCCGCCAAGCATGGGAACAGTCCAAACCCGGCGCCTACTATTGGGTGGAAGGCTACGACTCTAGCATCCCCTGCCGTGCGGCAGGCATCGGGGTCACCACCCCTTACCTCATGCTGACCGTCCCGCCTGTGGTCGGGACGGGACTCTGCCTGCTTTCCCCCGACGACGAAGACGACGAGCTCACCGAACTGACCCCGATCCTCGCCGTCCCCGCCGACGCGCTCACCAACCTGGTCAACGCCCGCCGCCCGGAAGCCGTCCGCGGATACCAGAACGAAATCATCGACTGGCTCGGAACCCACAAGCAGGCACACTGGGAGGACAACTAAGATGAACATCTTTCCCGGCAAAGCAAGAGTCCAACATGAAGGCATCAATGCCTACCGGACGACCGGCTGGTGTGCCTGGTGCGGGGCCAGCGTCGCCGGGAAACACGCCGTCGAAGTCCCCGTCCTCAACCACGAGGAAGCCACGATCACAACCGAATACAGGTGCAGCCCGTGCGCCCGATACCTGTGGCACCTGCGAGGACTGGACATCTACCCTGAGGACGGCACCGACCTGTACGAATGGGCCAAACGAGACACGCACCGCCCTTTCGGGGACGTGAGGTCCAGAGCATACGTTGAACGATACGAGAAAGGACACCCCGGATGCTCATCTCAAAACTGATCGCCGACCTCGAAGAAGCCAAAGCGAAACACGGGGACGTGCCGGTCAAAACCCCGATCGACGACGGGACCGGCGACCCCGTGCCGCACCTGGTGAGGACCCGGGACGGGAACACGTTCCTCCTCCTCTAAACCCACTACACACCCCCTCCGATACGGGACACGCCCCGGCGGAGGGGGTAGTGTTTAGAGGTACGCACACAAACCCGAAAGGAGAAAATCATGCGTTACGAAGTCCAATACCCGGAAGAGCCGGAAGGCCCAGTCTGGGAGGCCAACGGAACCAAATGGGTCCCCTCCGAAGAGTGGCCGGAAGAATGGCACAGGGACGACGAAACCTCATGCGACGGGCTCTCGTGGCGCGAAGTAGTCGCCGCCTACGGGCCGTTCACCGACACGCCTCCAGTCCCCAAGGCATGGGATGACGTACGCCCCGGCGGGCTCTACTGGATAGAAGCCCTACAGCAAGGCGCGGAAAACACAATCCGAGCCCTAGCGTACGCGACGGCCTCCAACGTCTTCGTCGCCTTGGAATCCGCCAGGACGATCAGGATCAGCACCATGCAAGACGACTGGACCCTGATCTCCGCAGAACCCATGATCGCCCTGCCCGACACCCACGTCATGGACTTGCTTTCCCGCTGCACGGACAACTACCGGCAGGTCGTGGAAGACCGGCTCAACCACGACAACCAAGTCAACTGGCGGCATCTCGGCTGGCCTCGGCGCAATGGCTAGCTGGATCAAGGAAGCCGTGCTCTCCCGCGACGCCTGGCGCTGCCAACGCTGCGGGAGAGCCGGCACAGACCACCACCACCGCCGGCGACGCGGCATCCACTCCGCCCACACCGACTGCCGATGCAACGGGATACTACTCTGCCGGGCCTGCCACCAGTGGGCGCACACCCACCCGCAGCAGGCCCGCGAAACCGGATACATCATCTCATCCTATGACGCCCAGCCGTGGAAAACACCCGTCCAAACCATAGACGGCGTGCGCTGGTACGACTGCAACGGGCTAACATACAACGGCCCAACAGACCCATACAGAAAGGCGAACCTACAATGACACGCTACGGCTACCCCACCCCCGCCCCCGAACACACCATCGTCTGGGACCGCAACATGACAGCCTGGCACCGCGACAACGGCGACCAATGGACACAAATCACCGACCGGACACTACCCGCCCACGAAACCTGGGAAACCCTCTTCACCGCCCTTGGGCCACTCGAAACCACCCAACGCGAAGCGGCACACGACCGGTTCCAAACCGGCGAGACCTACCGGATCAGGTACGCCGCCACAGGCGACACCCCGCCCGAGAACATCCCCGGCGCCATCGCCAACAGGGAGATAGGAGTCTACGAAGCCGTCTACAGCCTAGACAACCCCGTACAATTCACCCTCACCCCGCCCGAAGACGCCGCCATTGACGCCCCCGCCATTGAAGGCATCCACCTCATGGAAGGCAGCATCTTCATCCTCGAAACCGAACGCCTCATCTCAATACCGCAACGAATCTTCCGCCTGCTCATCGCCGGAACCCCCAGCGCCGCAGCCGAAGCAGCAACCTGGTACAAAACCATGTACGGAAATGGTATAAACAAGTGAACACCATAGACATGACCATCAACGGGAAACTGCACCAGTTCCCCGAAAGCTACCTGCCCACCTGGCCCGAAGCCCAACACATCATCAAAAACACCGCAGTGCGCAACGAAGACGGCCATTACGTCATCCGCATTGACAACCACCTATGGGAAGAAGACGTTGACGGGGACTGGTGGCTAGACAACATGTCCCGCATCCTGGCTGTTGAGCTCTTCAACAACAAGGTCAGCCAGTCACGCCTCGTCACAATCGGGGAAACCACGACCTACGTCCCGACCGAGACCATCAGCCTCCAAGGCCTCCGCAGCCCAAGGACATGGGCACACTTCAAACCATTCTTCGACCTCTACACCGGCGAAGGCCGGGTACGGATCAACGGACGCGAATACCAGCTCCCCGCCGGCGACAACCCCGAGGCCGACGACGCCAGAAGAAAAGCCCTCTTCCACGCCCTCACCGGGAGACGCCGCTAATGGCCTGGGCCAAGCAATCCCGGCGCCGAAAAGAACTCCCCCCAAACTGGGCGGCCCTACGGCGCCGCGTCCTCGAACGAGACAACCACACGTGCGTCCTCTGCGGGAAGAAAGCAACTCACGTGGACCACATCAAACGAGGCGGAGACCACTCCAGCCTCAACCTGCGCGCCCTCTGCCAAACCTGCCACATGGCCCGGACAGGCAGAGACGGCGGGCACACACAACGCAAACCCAAACCATCCACCAAACGCCCAGCCGAGCAACACCCCGGCTGGATCAAGTAAGGAGACAACAAATGAGCAACACAATCCCGACCGGGAAAGAATTCGCCGACATGATCGCATCCCGGAACAACCCCGGCCGGTGCGCAGTCTCCTACGTGTTCCTCGTCGAAGCCGAACACATCGACGAGGACGGCGAAGTCACAACCGTGCTACTCGCCAGGGAAGGCGGCTCATGGCTCGCCAGGCGCGGCCTCGCCTACGAATACCTCAACAACCACAACCCCATCTACGAAGACTAAGAAAGGCCCGCAATGCGCGTATCCGAACTCATCCAGAAACTCGAATAACTCAAGGAAGAACACGGAGACAAACACGTCTTCACCTTCGGATGGGACGACGAAGACGGAACCTTCCTGCAAGAACTCAAAGACGATGCCGTCGAACCCATCACCTACAGGGTCGGCGAAGAAACCGACATCTACGGGATCGGCATCTACGACTAGCCAACGAGAGGAAGAAGAATGCTCATCTCCAAGGATATAGAAACCCTCCAAGCCCTCAAGGCCGCGGCCGGCGACGCGGAGATAATGTTCATCGAATACGACGGGGACACCTTCACCGTCGAAACAGGACCCACTGAAGCCGCACAAGAAATCCGGAACCTCGAAAGACAATACGGGACCTGCTTCAACGGGAACGCCCACTAAGACACGAGGAAGCCCCCGCCAGGCAGGGAGTCAAACCCGGCGGGGGCCTCTCATATTCGCGCACACAACACACCCCGAAAGGAGCATCGCACACACGACACTATCACAAAAGCTTAGACTTTTTCAGATTATTAATCCTAGCATGCAGCCGCTCATGCTCAGTAACCGACGCCTCACGCAACGCGTCCACACGCCCAGACAAATCCTGCACATCACGCCTCAACATATCCATCTGCGCATCCGCACGAGCCTCCACACGCTCCCGAGCCTCACGCTCCTTCTCATGCGCCGCCCCATGCTCAGACCGCCACACCTGCGCCCGAGCCTCCGACTCATCGATACTAAACTCCACACGCGACAGGGCCTCACGCACATCATCCAGGTCATCCCTAAGATTCGTCTCATGCGTGTTATTCACCTGCACCGACGCCGCCTCAGCCGCCGTCGCCGCACGCTCCACCCCAGTCTTCGTCTCCTCATGCACAGCTTTCAGCTCGGTGACTCTCCGGTTCAACCGGATACCGCCCAACGTCAACAACCCAAGCAGCGCAGAAATAACCGACGCGTGGAAGTCCGGGTTGGACAACAGCTTTTCCCAGAAAGTCACCGAGCCTCCAGCCCCCTTTACTCTGCCGGTTCCAGGTTCACAGGGCGCGGACCGGAATTGATCGCCCGCTCGATCCCGTCAAGAATCCCGGACGGCTTCAGGGCCGAGAATGCCGTCTGCCCAGCGATCGCAACCGTCAGAAGCACGCCTGCGATGGCCTGCCACTTGTCAGGGTAGGACTGCGCAAACAGAACCCCGGCCGTCACCAGCACATAGAACACGCCGGCCACGGCCGTCTTCGTCTTCGCGCTCCAACCGACACGATTCGCAACCGCAATCACAAACGGCGCAAGAGCCCCAGCAAGAGCCGGGACCGTAAACTGCTCGATAGTCATAGACTATTTCCTTTCTCCAAGAGCCTTAGCAACCTCTGCTAAGGAATCTAGGGCCGCCTTCGACTGCGCGTAGGCGCCGTACGCCCGCTCATTGACCTGAGTGAGCGCCTGCAGCATGTGGTCCACCGCCTCCACAAGATGGTTGACCTTCTGCTCGATCTGATAGATACGCCCGCCGACATTCCCTATCGACGTGAGCGACTGGTCATCCGCCTCAAACGAATGGTTGACCTTCTGCTCAATCGAATACACCCGGTTGTTCACCTGGGTCAGTGCACGCAACGCCTGATCCACGCCCTCAACCGTGCGATTCAGCTTCTTCTCCTGTTCAGGAGTCATGTCTTCCTCTTCCTGTACTTGTGCCGCAGCGACAGAATGCTTCCCGCCGCCAGAATTGCCACCCCCGACCTGGACCGTCCCGCCCTGGTCAAGCCTCACCCCATGGTAGACCCCAGCCCACCCACAGTATATGGCGTACGCGTCCGTGAACCCGCGTATCGAGATCACCGACACGACCGCATGCCCTGCCTCGTTCGACGACGAGATAGCCTTCCCCCCGCCGATCGACAAAGCCACATGCCCATACGGCGCGTTCGGGCCAGTCAGCCCCCAAAACACGGGGACGCCAGCCGGCGGATTGAAATCCCCCGGATGCTTCTCCCCGGCAGCAGCCCACGCGGCATTAGCCGACGGATACTGCCCCGGGAACCCGAGAGCGGTACGCACAAACTGCTCACAGCGGCCGCCCCACGCCCTGGACCCAAGCTGGCCGCGCGCCCACGCGATCGCCGACGCCGCATTACGCGCCACGGCCGCCCGCCCCCTCCAAACGCGCCAGACGCTCCGACACGCCCGCCAACTGCTTCTCGATACGATCCAGCGTCTCCTCCGTACGCGCACGGGCCTTCCCAAGCCCCGCCAACGTCGGAAGCTCACTATTGTTCAGCGACCACGCCTCAAGGTCAGCCCACGCACGCAGCTTCCCAACCGCATCCACAAGGAACGCAACCTGCCCGGCAAGCGTCGAAAGCTGCTTAGCCTGCTCTGGAGTCAACTCGTCTTCTCCTTCCCGGCCCCCAGCAAGGGCCACGACTTTACCCATCTGCTTCACCCGGTCAGGACCCGGGCAAACCTTCCCCACGGTGCCGGACCACAGCTCCCCGCCGGTCTGCGACACCCCGGCCGCCTTCTGCGCCGCCGTCGCAGGCACACCCAACAGGTGATAGCCGACCCCCCGCTCGGCCCTGCGGGACGATCCCGTCACCCGCAACGGGAACCCATAACGCCGCGACGCCTCCCGCACAATCCGGGCCAGAGACTTCAACTGGGCGTCCGTCCACTCCCCGAGAGCCCCGCCCTGAGTCTCCACCGAGATACAGCGCGCGTCGCCGTCCTTCGACGCCCACGAAATCTGGTCAAGGTCGATATACTGCTCGACCGTGCCGTCACGGCGCACATACAGGTGCGAGGAAGCGTACGCCTTCGGGTCCGAAAACCAGCCATGCAACGAAGCAGCCTCCGACACCGCGACATGGAGGATGATCCCGTCCGTCCGGCGCCGCGGCCGTGCCGTAAAGTTCCTGCTAAGCGGACGCCACAACACCCAATCAAGCCTGTAAACCACGCGTAATCACCAGAACCTCGGAAACGCTTTAATGAAATACCCGCCGACAGTCACCGACGGAGGAACAATCCAGAATTCCTTCCCGCCGCCCGTCGAGCCCGTACCGATCCCCTGCTCGAAAACCTGGCCCTTCCCCTCAGGAACATCGACAACATAGTCACGGCGCTTCGCCGGGCCAGACCCGAAATCCACCGACACATTCTGCGGGTGCGTGTGCGGCGGAAGATTCTCGACAGTAAGCTTGACCGTCTCGCCACCACGCCACGCCCCAACAGTGTTGAACACTTTAGAACGGCCCGAATCGCCGGCATGGGCGAACGGGGCACGCCCACGCAAATCCGGCACCTTGAACCACCGCGAGTCCGGCTTGCCCAAATACGTCCCGGTCCCGTAAGTATTGCCTATCACCGCGTAAAGATCACTGTAATTCTCATGGTACAGCGTACGCCCATCGCACCTAACCCACATCTGCTTCCCGGCCAGGTTCCTCTCGCCCGGTCCTGCCACAGCCGTGCCAGCCCACGGGATAATCGTCCCGACCGGAACCTCAAGGCCCTGCGCAACACCGCCCCCGTTGCCGCCACGCTCGCCGACCACAATCATCTTCGTCCCCCAAAACATGCACAGAATCTCCGAGCCGGTGTTGATAGGGACAATAGTGTCCTCGACAGGGATGTCATTCCCTTTCTCATCCCAGTCAAGATGGACACTGTACGTTCCGTCCCTATTATCCTTGGCCGTCCCCCACCGGAAAGAGAGATTCTTCGTCTCTCCACCCTTAGGGATCAGAGAATCAAGGCTCATTGTCATCCCGGTTAGCCCCTCTCAACGTCACCGACATAAGACTTCCAGGAGTCAAGTCTAGCTCAAACTTGCGCACTGTCGCATAAAGAGCCAAATCGTGGGCCTTAAACCAGACCACATCATTCAACATCAAAGGCACAAGCGCATGCTTCAACTCAACCTTCTTCACCGGATTCGACGCCCGCGCCAGACGCCGATCCACCATCTTCTGCAACGTCGCCTGACTATCCGCGTCAACGTCAGTCTTCACCTCGGTAATCCACCGGCCGCGAGCCATATACGAATACGGGCCGTTCGACTTGTTCACAGCCTGCGCCCAGAACGACGGAGCCTTCTTCCCCACCGAACTATCCCCCGCAGCCTGCACAATGTAAACCACCTTATTCGGAACGTTGTACATGTCATGCGTCCACGTAATCTCCGGCTCAAACAACGACTCCGCGCCCTCTTCCCACCGGTACTTCAAGGGCCGCTCCTTCGGAGTCTGATACGGCAACGCATAATAGTTCCCGAAAGGATCACAAGAAAGCGAAAAATACCCCATGTAATCCAGCATGTCGTTTATGACCGTCAAATACGGGGTACCCGCATCCCACACAAGATTCCGGTGAAGCTTCTTCCCAATGTCGGGGACGTTGGCATAAAACGTTCCCGCCTGCTTGCGAATATGGCCAGAGACCGCCTGGGCGATATTCCGCCCCTTCCCCTCAGCCAAAGCGCCGCCAGTCGCCGCCTGCTCCAAAAACAACAACTTGTCATTCAACTCGATATCGTATTCATCCTTCCCGTCACCATATTTCACGGAAGGGATAGACGGGATAAAAGTACCCAGCACCCACGACTGGCCATTCACAGTCGCCGACACCCGCAAAAGCTTGTCCCCATACCACGCGGGAGGATTCTTCGACTTCACCGACAAAGTCCCAGACACCTTGATCCGGGCATCAACCGAAGCCGTAATCGTCCCACCGGACACCTCATCCAACTGTTGAACCCACGAACCGTACTTCGCATGCAACACGTCCACACGGAACGACTCCCGCCGCGAATTCTCCAACAGGCGGTCAGATATCTTAGTACGTCCCGTCATTGGGTGCCTCCACTTCGGTAGCAGTCAACGTCACATGCCAAATCCGCCCCTGCCGACTGTAGGACGTTTTAAACTCGCGGACCATGCACCACATGTACTCCCCCGACGGGTCACGATACAAGAACTGCTCCGACGCCCTCGCAATATAGGTCAACAAATCCAGGCCGCGCTTATCATCCTCCAACACGTCGAACCCGATATCCACCGTCTTAAAATCCTGGATGCCGACAAACGCGACAGGCAGGCGTCGCCCCGCGAAATAGTGGGTCTCCTTATTCACCGACCCAATCGACTTCGACACCTCAGGATTCCACCGGAAAACCGCATTGTCGTTCTTCGACGTGAACACGATAGACCGCAGCGGGTTCTTCGACGTGTCCAAATCCACGATCGCCCACGCCCGCTTGCCCAGCTTAGACTCCACCCAAAACCAGTACCGGTTCGAATCCGAGTTCCCGTTCGGGAACCTGTCAATCCACATCGGAAGCGAATCAGGAGTGCCGTCAGCGACCTTCACCCGGTTCGCGAAGTTGCTGCCCATCAGTTTGAAGATCGCAGCCTTCACCGGCTTATCCTCAGGTCCCTTGTAATTGTAGTCGATCCTGAACGTCGCGATCCCAGATTCGGGGTCCCACTCGGTCTTCACAACCGGGACCGGCGGAATCTTGTACTCGACGTTAAACTTCACCGTCTTCGGGTCGGACTCGACAAGCCCCGTTATAGTCGCCGTCACCGTGTAATGCCGGCCGTTCTTCAACCCGGTCAACGGGATAGAGACCCACGAGTCTTTCGCCCCAACGGCGATAGACGTTTCAATCCGGCGAGGCTTATCTCCCCCGCCGTCATCCGCAAGGTCTGCGACGACCTTGTACGCCCCCACCTCGCTAAACGAACCGAGGGTGAACTCGGTCTCGTCAGAATCAATCGTCGCCCCCGCAGACGGATTCACAATATCAAACGTCGGAGGATCGGCAAGGTAAAACGACCCATACGACCACGGGGAAGCAAAACTGTCATCCGCCTTCCACCCCCACGTCCGCACCCTCCACTGGATACGCCCAGCCTCGCCCCTGCCCTTCGGCCACGGCACCACAGTGACATAGTTCAAACTAGTTTCCTGCTTCACCTCCCAAACCTGCGCAGGCTCCCACGTGTCACCCCGCGTGAACTCAATAGCATACTTCGACTGATCCGAATAATCCGTAGGGTTATGCTGCCACGAGAACCGGACAGACGAAGGATTCGACCGCAAATACACGCCATCCGGGGCAATAATCGTCGGAGCGTTCGGCGCCGACGCAACCACGATAGGATTCGACGTCGCCCTAGGCGACGACAAACCGCCAATCGTGACACGCACGTCATACATGCGCGGCTTGTCAATCTGCCCGATGGCAATCTCGGCCCGACGGGCATCCGCGCCATACTGGTACTCCGCCCCATCCTGATCGGCGACAACGATCTTCGCATTCCGATCAATCCGGTCAATGCCCCACGAGACAACAATCGTCGCCCCATCACCAGAACGAGAGGCGTGCACACCGGTCGGCGCCAGCGGGGTAGTAAACGCATAGTTCGAAACCGCACCCGCAGCCTCACCCGCATTGTTCTTCGCGCGAATCTCATACTGATACGTGTGCCCAGGCTCCACACCAGTATCAGTCCACGCGACCTGATCCCCACCAATCGTATCAACATACCTTTGCACGTCATCCGTACGCCGGTAAATATCAATACCCAAATAGGGCCTGGCATCCTGCAGGGACGAGCCATTATTCTGCCACGTCACCTGCATGATCCGGTCCGACGTGCGCGTCGCCTTCACATCCGAAACAGGGATAGGCGTATAGTACTGGATCGCCGGAACAACCCAGTTCGCGATAACCGAACAGTCCCCGCCAATAAACCCAGTAATCGAGGCGCCGGTCGCGAACGCCTGCGACTTGCCAAACTGAGGCGGATAGTTCGCCGCCACCTCGGTGATCTTGACGACGCCCGGGCCGCCAGCCCCGATACGGAAATTCTTGTTCTCAAACTGATGAGCGCCAGTCACACGCACATGGTTGAACGCGTCAGAAAACCACCCGGTGGTCTGAACATAGATCACAGCCTTGACCGGCATGCCGCCCGTCAGGTTGCCCACAATGTCAATGCCGAGCCGGGACTGGATGCGATGCCCCTGAACCCAGTTCCCCCATTGGATAGCCATCAGATATCCCCTCCGTACATGTGGGCCTTAACCTGCAACAGGCGAATGAACCTATCAAGAGAGTCCAGGTTCTTCAACTGGCGGGCATCAAGCGTCATATTCACATTGTAGACCGTGCTCCCGCCCCCTGTCTCAGCCAAGGCAGCATTCACGCCCTTGTCAATCATCGGCTGAAGCTTCGACAAAGGTATGACAGCCTCGTTCTCACCACCCTCACCGATAACAGCCAACGTAGCCTTATCCACGATGCCGCCACGGGCAAACGTCGGAATCTTCGGCATAGAGAACCCGGCCCCGCCAATCCCAGGAACCCAATCCGGGATAGTGAACGACAGCCTGCCGACCGTATTGTTCCAAAACCGGGCGATAGCATTGAACGCCGCCTTGAACGGAGCCATGATCGCCTTCCCAATACTCTTGAAGATGTTCCCGATCACCCGGACGCCCTCACGGAAGAACCCGACGATCCCGTCCCACAAGCCCTTCACAAACGACTTGATCCCATTCCACGCGTTCGACCACACGCCGGAAATCCAGTGCATCCCGTTAGAGATGGCCCTGCCGACAGCATCCACAGCGGCGCCGACAAACCGGGAGATCGCATCCCACACTTCCTTGGCAACCTCCCACAGCCACTTGAAGATATCAATACACGTCTGGATCACGCCGATAAGGAACTTAACCGTCCCAGCGAAAGCCTTAATGATCGGCGGCAGAATCGCACCCAGAATGTCGATCACGACCTTCAACACGGGCTGCAACGCCTCAAAGATCGAAACCGCAGCCGGCATCAGGTCCTTCACCATCTCAATCACCGGCGGGATGATCTTCTTCAACACCTCAAGCAGCGGAGGAAGCAGCGACTCAACCACGGCGCCGATCCGAGGGATCAGCTCGGCCAAGATCGGCACAAGCTCTTGGACGATAATGTCCACAACCCACTTGATGAACGGCATCAACTGCTTGATAATCTCCAACATAGGAGGCAGGATCGCCTTCGTGATCTCGTTGATCGCAGGCATCAACTCGTTCATGATCTCCACCAGAGGAGGCAGAATAATCTGAACCAACTGCCCGATAGCGTCAAACGAAATCCCCGCAAACTCGCCGAAATAGCCGGCAAGCTTCTGAACATCCGGCGCCATCTGCTGCATCACCCGGCCGATATCCGCCAGGATACCGCCGAGCTTTTCCGCGAGCATCTGAACGACAGGCTGAACAGCCCGGAACAGCGCGTCAAACCCGAGGATGATCTGCTGGATGCCCTCAAGCACGGCAGGATTCGAGAAAATCTTCCCCAACGTGTCAGCAAACGTCCCAATCAGCTGGCCCGCAGCAGAGAACACCCGGCCGATAGCCTCACCCATCTGCGGCAACTGGTTGACGAAATTGCCCAACGCCTGCTGGATAAAGTCCAGGCCCTGCTTCGCCCCATTGAACATGTCCCGCAAACCGGTCTGCATCTCCGGAGTCGCGAGCTTCTGCTTCATCGACTCCAGCTTGCGGTTAAACTCCTCCATGCCCGCGGCGCCGCCCGACGCAGCCTTCACGATCTGCCAGAAGATACCGACAGTGTTGCCGAGAATGTCCGCGAGAGTCTTCGTCGCAGCCCAGCCGCGGTTCATCCAATCCTCAAGCCCAGACTGGCCCATCTGCTGGGTCCACGCCAAGAACTTGTTCGAAATGTCCGTGATCCACTGCCCGAACCGGGGGAAGAACGACGACGCCGCCGCAATAAAGTTCGCCAACGCCTGAGTCAACGCATTCAACCCAGGACCCATATTGTCGAACCCGCGCTTCGCATTCTGGATCACCGTCTGGAACTGCACCATCGACGCGCCCGCGCCCTTCGCGATGTTCGCGAACACGCTCCCCATCCCCGCCGACAGGGCGTACACGTCCTTGTTCAAACCAGCTATAAGCTTCTGCGCATTCTCCAACACGACCGGCTTAGCTGATTTCCAGAACGCGTCCTCGATCCCCTTCTGGACCGCCTTCAACGGAGCCTCAAGCGCCTTCAACTCATCCGACGCCTTCTTCAACGCGACCACCGCGACACCGGCGCCGGCCGCGAACGACGCCATAATCCCGACAGCCGCACCCATCGCCGGCGCAATCCGCTTCGCCGCCACCACAATACTGTTGATACCGTTCAGCCCGGACTGTACCACGGACATGAACGCCCCGCCCACAACACCAAGAGCAAGAGAAGCCTTAATCAACGTACCCAACTGGCGGGCACGCTTCAACGCCTCATTCGTAAGAAGCTGAATCTTATACTTCACCAGGCGAGTAACACCCAGCCGGTTCAAAAACCGGATCGCCGACGCCGCCCACTGCAACGTCATCTTCGCCCTGATCGGAATGCCCTTAACCAGATTCTTCGTCGCCTCGCTCACCTTCGAACGAACCGCGGACATCGCCCGAGAATCCCACACAGCCTTAAACGGAATCTTCCCGTACTTCCACAGCGTGCGGGCCACCGCAGCCACGGCGCCGCGCACAGCCGCCACCGGCCTCGCGTCCCACACCGCAATAAACGGGATAGTCGCAACCTTCCCCAACAGCGAAGCCATGAGCTTCACGCCAGAGAACAGCTTCACCCGCGACACCTGATCCCACACCGCACGGACAGGGAACGTGAGCTTACGGAAATCCCTACGCGCCGTCCGCAACAGCGCAAGCGTAGCCTTGCCGAACTCCGTCCGGTCAAACTCCGCCACCAAATACGCCCGAATATGCCCAAGCGACTGCGTAAGCTTACGAATCATCCCCTGCTTGTCATGCCACGTCGCGTACATGCCGACCCGGAACGTCCGCCCAGACAGGCTATTCCACGAATTGCGGAACGCCGTGAGAGTATTCTTCGCCGCAGTCTTAATATACGCGAAGTCAACCTCAGGCCAAATCCACGGCCGCAACGCCGGGAACTTCGAATAAAACGTCCCCTTCAACTGGTCCAGCGAACCAGGCTGCCACACCGCGCCAATATACTTGACAAACGTGCGGCCCCGGATTTCTTTCTCAAGAGGCTTATAGTCCACGTGCGGCTTAACCTTGATGCCCTCCATAGCACGCACCAACGCCAGCCGGGCACGCTGCACGCCATTACGGTCAACCTCAACCTTGATGTGCGTCTTCGCGTCCCGCGCCGCAGCCTCAATCTGAGAACGCGTCTTCGCCAACGACGCCTTGTCCACCGCCGCCGCGACCTTCACCTTCTCATCCCGCAGCTGGGACTTGATAGACGACTTCACCCTAGACATGGAAGCATTGTCTATCTCAAACTCAACCTGAAGCTTGATCTTCGTAGACCGCTCAATACGGTCAATCGCAACACGAAGCTTCTCCCGCAACCCCTTCAAATCAGGGATCACAGTCAACGAGATAGAACCAACCTTGCCGGAAGCCATCTATCCAGTCCCTTCTGCTTTACGAGGTCGGCAAGCCGAGCATGCGGAACGCGTCCTCCACGCTCTTCGCCTTCCTCACCGTCTTCTCTTCCAACTGGGCCTTAGGCCGGCCCTCATACCGGTTCACCTTCGGAGGCTTGCCGTTCATGATCCCGGCGACCGTCGAACGCAACGCCCGGACCTCCTCGATCAAGGAAGCCAGCGCCTCCTCGACCTGGCCCCACCCGAACGCCCTCGGGTCCCCCGGCATCTTCCTGGCCACGACACTCCTCTCCTCATCTTCTAGTCGCTCCAAAAGCTCAACCCCCACCCGGACCTGGCCGACCGTCCCGATGCTCCACACGTCGAAACGATAGAGCGCCCACAAGTCGCCGGCCAGACCGGGCGTGGTCTTGACTAGCTCTTGGAGCCGTACAATTCCCCCACCGCAGCCGCATAGGAAACCGTGTACTCGAAAATCTTCTGAAGGTCCGTGCCAAGGAACGCCTGCAACGCCGCCTTGTCCTTCGCCGCAAGCTCGGTCACCTCCCGCAGGACAAGCGAAATCCCGTTGAACGTCTCAGCGTTCATATCCAACTCGTCCGAACCGCCGACAATCGGCATGAGAGCGCCCATGATACGCAGTGCCTTCCACGGCTCAAGCGCGTACGGCGGGACGACAAGATCGGAACCAGGCATGGCCGCAAACTTCTCGTTCGCGGTCGCCTCCTTCGCGCCAGGCGCGGGCTGCTCAGACTGCGGCCCAACCGAGCCCGGCTGCCCACCCCACGGGACCGGGGGCGTCTGCGCCATATCCGGGGTCCAACCCTGCGACATCGCATTAGTCGTCATGCTTGCTTCCTTTCATAGAGTGCAATGTACACGTTCAGTATACGATCCCAAAAGCAAACGGGGCCACCAAAACGGCGGCCCCGCAAGCAAACCACGCTTACTTCGCGGCAATCGGAATGAAACGGAGAGGCGACCCATCCGTCGGCGACGCATTGCCCGTCACCTTCAGATTGATCTCAAAGAACCCATCCGTCTTGATTTCCGGCATGTCACCGATCGCGAGCGCGCCATTCGGGAAAACAAACCCGGACAGGCCGTTCACGTCATCCTTCATGATCACGAGAACAGACTTATTGACCACGCCAGGCTTCGACGGGACAGAGAAAATCTTCTTCTGGTCATCCCACGTGCCGCCGGGGAACGCCAAATCGAGGGTCTTCTTCGTCACCGACAGCGCCGCGATCTCCATCGTGTACACCGTCGTCTCAACCGTCGAACGCATAGCGGGAGTATCCCACGTGTCATGGGTTTTAACGTCGCCGCCGTCCTTGCCAAGCTTCGGAGGATTCTCCTTCGACGTGTTCCCGAGCCACGACCATCCCGGGAACGTAGCCTCGTCCGCAAGCTTGAACTTCGTAATGTCAGGCACGGCAGTATCGGTGTCGCCTATCAGTACCCATCCCTGACCGGGAATAACAGCCTCATCCTTGGCCATCATTCACCCCTTTCTGTCAGCCAAACCGGCCGACGAATTGGAGCGCAGCCGCCGAAACAGCATGCGCCATCGAACTTGTCTTGTTTTCGACAAAGGTAGGGAGTTGGAGCACCTGGCCCCCGACCGCGCCCCCAAGGAGCCCTTCGTCAGCCGCCGACAGAAGCCGCTTGACAATCCGACCACACGTCGTGATCGAAGAGTCCCTGTCGGTGTCAAACACCGTAACATCAACGACCCATTTACCGCCCCGAGCTTTCGAGTCGATAGGGACGCCGGAAGCATGCACGGCAATCACCTGCTTCTTGTCAAGGTCAATGACGCCTGGCCCGACCGTGACCACGCTTTCAGGGTATTCACGCTGCAACAGCACGATGATGGGGGACTCAACCTCGAACACCCTTACACACCCCCGTCCACGACGCCGCCAACAGCAATGGCCCCATTGCGGACAATATGCAATCCCTGCACCCACCGCTTGCCACGCCTGAGCGTCGTCCTCGAAACACCAGTCATGGCATCCTTCGGCACCGAGCCGGACAACTGGTGCCCAAACTCGATATGCGCCGCCGCAGGATCAGTCGCCACAACCTCATAATCAACCCGGTTCGCAGGACGGACAACAAGCCGGCCGGCATAATGCCCGGTCTTGTTGTGCATCGCCGCGAACACCAGGATCGCAGCCTTAGCCTCCTCGGCCTTGACAAGCATCTCCGGCGCGTGCGCAACCTGCGCAGCCACTACCTTGTTGAACGCCTTCTCCGGCAGGAGCTTACCCATCCGAGACCGCCTCCGACGTGAGCCGAGCCATCACCTCAAAATGGGCCGTGCGCCGAGACCCATAGAATTTCTGGGCAGGCCCGATCTGCTCGAACGTTTTCCCGTTCCACGTGAAACGATCCTGCTCTTTCCCAGGCCACGACGGCGCGAGCACCCGCACAGCAGTATTCGGAGACACCACAAACTCGGCCGCCTCCTCAACCGTCAACCACTGCACGGTAGCCGGAACCGTCACCGCGGGCTTCTCAACCCGCTTCAACGTCCCGAACTTGTCCCGCGCCCACTCCGACGGAATCACAGATACCGAGGTCCGACCCTTGAGCAAACCCACTGGACACCCTCCTCAAGCACCTTCTCCAACGGCGTGTGCTGCTGGTTAGCCACCGTGAAACCCGGCGGCTTAAGCCCCAACAGCTCCAGGTCCTCATCCGTCAAAGCGATATAGCCAAGAGCCCGCGAGCGGTCCACCTCATACGAGTACTGGCCGTCCGACTCCTTCCTCAGCCCCTCCGGGTTCAGGAAGGCACGGGCGACCATGTTCGCCTCAACCTCAGTCACAAGAGCCTTGAACGCATCCGACATGCCGTTCCACCGGGCGTCACCGAGAGCCGCCCTCAAACGGTTCTCAGCCCGAGAAAGAAGCAAGTCCAGCAGTTCAAGCTCTTCAGGCGTCAACTTCCGCATAAGCGACGCCTGAACGTCGTTAACGTTAGCGAGTACCATGGTCAACCCGCGCCTTTCCTGTCACTTCGAGCGCTTGCCGGGACGGTCCCCGACGACCTCGCCGTCAGGCTCAACCGTGGGAGTCTCTTCCGTCTCGGTCTCGGTCTTGTCTTCCACCTCCGGCTCAGGGGCTGGAAGGCTGCCGTCCACGAGGACCCAGGCATCGAGCCCATCGAAGTCCTCCGCGGCGACCTCCGCCTCAGTCCCCGTGTCCACATGGCGGACCCGGACGACATTAGGCGACGACATACTTCGTGAACCCCTTCACGTCACGGATGACCCAGCCGAAACGAGCCTCAACCAGATATGCCTCAAGGTTGTTCTGGAACAGAGAAACAGTCTTCCCCTGACCAAGATCAAGCGTCGCCTCCGTGGACTTCTTCGACGTGACATCCATCGAGTAACCAAACTCGATATTGTCCTTGAAGTCGCCAGCGATAAGCCTGGTCTTCGTGTCCTCAACCTTGCCGATCTTCCCGGACACCGTATCCGAGTACGCCATCGGAACACCGAACAGGTCGCCGACCTGATCCTGAAGCGACACCCCGCCACGGCCATTCGCGCCCAGCGTGTAGATCGGACGGCCATGAACATCCGTCGCGGAAAGCAGCTTCAGCCGCATCGACTTGTCCGCCAGGAACCCATTCACGGCGTAATCCGTCACGTCCTCAATCAGAGCGACGCCGCCAAGAATGTCAGCCGACAGGCCACCGTCAGCCTTCGCAGCCGTCCCGAGTGTGACACTGTTCGTCGTCGAAATGATCGACTCAACACCCGGAATGTCCGTCCCGGTCAGCGCATTCTTCCCATGAATGACCGCCATGTCAATAGCCCTGCGGACCGCAGACGTGACCCACTCCTGATACTTGGACAGGAACTCCACCGGATTCGCCCGACGAACCTCCTCAGACCAATACACGATAGCCGCAGCCTTGACCATATGCATGGTCTTAATAGTCGGCTGAGCACTGATAACAGGCTTCGCCTCGCCCTCGCCGACAATGCCCGCAACAGGCTTGCCAACCATCGTGGCGACCGCATCGCCATTAACCGGGAGAGCATTCGTGCCCGCCAGACGCCCGACAACCGAGTCGGCATACGCCTTGGTCATAATCTCCTTGGCCATCGGCTTCGGGAGAAGACCACTAATTTGCTCCGTCCCGATCTGTCCCTCATTCGCCATGAGAGGTTTTCCTTTCTAATCTCCGAAAATCTGACGCGCCCGCGCCAAATCAGCTTGTTCCTTCGTCGCACCCGCGTCACGGGCCGACTGAACAGGGTCCGCCGCACGGCGTGCCCCGCTATTCTTCGGGGACTTCAACTCGGCCAGCATGTCAGCCATCTGCTTCCACGCATCCTCGTCATCCCCGCTAAGAGCGCCAATCAGATTCTCAGGAAGCCCACGCTTAGTCAGAAGCTCACGCTTCGTCGCCGTGGACAGCTTCTCGCGAAGCTCCGCCACCTCACTACGCAGCGCCTCATCCGGGTCAGAAGGCTTAACGGCAGTCTTAGCCGCCTTCTTCAACCCCGCAACCTCAGCGCGAAGATTCTCAATAAGCCGCGCGGCCCGCGCCTCATCGAATTCACCCTCGCCCCACGGCCTCTTCGGCTCCGCAGCAGCAGTCCCAGTGTCCGGCGTCCCAGCAGCGGCCGTCTCAGCCTCTTGGGTCTCCGTGACTTCATCCGACATTCAACACTCCTTTATAGCTCTTGCCATTGCCACACACTTGTGTGCGGACCCAATCAGAGATTGGAACCAATGCAATCATACAACAAACAGAATCACTGTTGCTTGGCATAATCAGTCAAAAGACGCGCCGCCACACGCCGCCCCTCATCCGTGCCCATCCACCGCACAAACTCGCTGGCATCCGGCGAATTCCCCTTCGCGAACGCCTTCCACAACCTCCCGGCGGCATCCACTGTCTCTTTCCCCTCGAAGTCCTTCTTGTCGAACACGGGTACGCCAATACAGTCACAACCCCAGTGAAAAGCGTCCGTACCGTACGCTCCGATCTTCCCCCGCTTGCTACCTTTCGGCGCAGTCACCGTATTCTTCCGGTAGACCGCACCCCTGGCGCACAGCATGAGACAAAACGGGCACGTGTACGGCCCGACAGGGATACGCGCCCACCCGACCGCGAACAACTCCCCAGACTCAGACCTGAGCCCAAGAGCTATCTCCGCGTCAAACACCGCCTTATCCACCTCTGCCGTGTGCCACGCCTCCAGTTCGTCTTCAAGATCGGACAAGTCCGGCACGTCCCCAAACGAGTCTTTCAACCCGTCAACGACTTCTTGAGCGGCGTCCGCCAAGTCGTCGTCGGAGGCGAACGCGGCGCCGACCGGGGAGTCCGCGTCCTCCAACGCCGCAACAAACCTCGCCACCGGATGCCCATGCTCCCGCGCGTAAACGAGAGACTTCTTCGCCTTCCCCCGGTCCCCGGAAGCCAAATCCACGACGACGCGGCGCGCACTCTCATTCACATACGTCTCCGCCACATGCGCCACGTCCCGAATCAGATCATCCAACGGGCGGCGCACACCCCCGCCCGACACGCGCAACACCTTCCGCAAAGCCTCACGGAACGCCCACGGAGACACCCCCTGCATCGAAGGCGTCCACCCCAACACCCCGCCATTCGACCGGTACACGAAACCCACCTGGCCAAGCCATCCCAGATAAGCGCCGGCCCGCACATACGGAAACAACTCCGCAACAACACGATCCACGTCACCAAGCCAGCCCTCCCGCTTCGCCTCACGCAACACAGAATCGGCCCGGGCACGCAGCAAACCACGAACCCGGGCCAGCCAGCCAAACAACCACGCCAGGCTAAACACTACGCATCCTCAACCGCGTCATTCCCGGCACGCCCCTCAGGCTCCGCGACACCGCCGTCAGCCACAGAATCAATCACCACACCACGAGCACCAACCGCATACGAAGCATCCTCACGCGCGTTCTCCCGCTGCGCCTGCTCCGGCGTCAACTGCAAACCATCCCGCGCCGTCCGCGCCGACACCACGCCCTGAGCATGCGCCTGCAAAAGAGCCTGCGCCTTCGCCGACGCCGACGGAGAAGCAATATCCCGCCACACCGGCGACAACCCGGCCCCCTCCAAATCCACACCCCAAAACGAGCACACAACCTTCGCCCACTCCTCCCATGCAGACGAGAAAATAGCCTGCTTCTTCTCCCCCCTAGAAATAAGACGGTCCTTCGCCACACGCATCGCCTCAGCCGACGCCGGATTCGCCGACTCCAAACCAAGAGCCTGCGGAGGAATCCCCGTCATCGCAGACACCTGCTGTGCAAGAGACTTGATCACCAACGTAATCTGATTCAAATCCGCGCCCGGCAACTGGCCAACCTTCGAATCCGCAGAAGGCGTCAACAGCAGGGAACCAAGCTTCAAATCATCCAACGAAATCTTCGTGCCATCCTCGCGGCGCATCCGCTCCCGATCCCCGCCAAGAATATACTTCTGAGGAAGAGACAACATCTCAGTCGCCAACTGCAACAACGTGAACGTCCGAGACCCCGCGTTCCCATAGTCAATCACCAAATCCATATCCGACCGGCCATGCCTGTCCCCAACCCGCGACACATTCCGAAGAGGGATAACAGGAACACGGCCAACCCACTCAAACGAATCGATCAACCCCCACAGGCCAGACGACTGCTGATACACGTCAATCCCGCCCGGCATATAGTGCACAGCCCGCACAACATCAGACCAGTTGTCGTTCTTCGACTGGAACGTGACCACGGCTTCCTCGATCTGCCCGTCCCACGTCTGCTCCACGGCCACACCATCCCTGGAATGAACCGTCGTCATCACACCATGCGCATTATCCGACGGCCCCACAACAAGAAAAGCCTCACCCTGCACCAGCGCCTCCGTATGCGCCTGCTGCGCCAACGCATCCATATGAAGCCCAGACCACGCCAGGCGAAGACGCCGCAACACCTCGTCATCCACCGACGCGCCCTCAAACCCGTCAATGTTCAACGCCTCCGCCAACACATCCACAGCCAGACGCGGCACATTCCACCGCATCTCCAAAGCCCGCACCTTCGGAGGAATAGACACGCCAATCTGCTCAAGCTGCAACTCCCCATCATAGATAGAGTTCAACTTCGGATTGGACAGCGAGGACTCAGCCTTCGCCAACAAAGACTCGAAGCTCATCCGACTATCCATTCCCCTCCAGCGCGCACGCGCCTCTTGTACCTTGGGTCTTCTTTCACCATTCTATACACCATACGAGCCCCAATCACACAGACGGCAGCATCAATCTTCTTCGACGACTTAGGAGACTCCTTCTTCACCGTGATATGCCCACGCTGCTCTGCCATACGACAATTCGCGATATGCCTCGCCGTCACGAAATTCCCGTCATGATGGAACAGGCCGTCCTCAATCTCGGCCCGGCACATCTCCGCCGCCGTCGCAAACTCCAGGCCATGCGACCGCATATCCCACGCCACAAGAGACGCAGCCTTCCCATGATCCTGAGCCGGAACCACAATCGACTCTTCAAAGTCACGCGGCCACTGCATCTTCGCAAACGACTCCCACTCCCGCACATCCGAGAAAAACCCAACCACGTCAAACTGGGCGCGCACCCAATCCACGGCGGCCACCACATCATCCACGTCAACCAGGCCCGTATCCTCTTCCGGCTCCCACACGTCAACCGTGAACACGAACCCGTCCTCCATACAGCACCCGACAAGGGCCGTATTGTCCCCAGACTTCGACCCGTCAAAAAACAACACAACCTCCTCACCCTTACGCAACTTCCGATCCGAATCCGCGAGCGCAGCCCACACGCCAGGCTCAACCCACGCCGACTCCGAAACCGTAGGCTGATTCAAATAAAACCGGCGCGACACCGACACCGGATTCGACGGAGACCACACCTCAGACTTAATCGCCTCAATATCCGTCCACGGAGACCCCTCATACACAAACTTCAACCCCTCCGTCAACGACACCTCGCCCTCCCCAGGCTCATCCGACAACGACGTAAACGACGGAGCAACCCTCGCATCATACAAAGTACGCCCCGCCCCGTCACGCAAACGCCCCTCCTCCTGCGCAACCCAATCATCAAACGACGCCTCAGCCACAGAATCCACCCCCGGCTCCCACGCATTACACGTCTCCAACATGCGCGAACCCGTCTTCGCCAAATTACGCCGCAACGTATGCCACAACTCCACACCCCCATTAGCCGGCTTCCAATGCTCCACCTCATCAGCAATCACAAACGACGACTCCGAACCCTCAGCCGAAGCAGCCGAAGAAGTCAACAAACGCAGCCTGCCACCCGACGGCGTATCAATAAACGTCTTCCCCGGATCCAACTGATACTTCCGCTGCAACCGAGACCCCTTATGCGCCATCCCCGTCACAATACGCATCGTCACCCCCGTCTGCTCCTCCGACGTCGCCGCCACCTGCACAAGAGGCAACCGCACAGGCACACCCACACACCCCCCAGGCACACCATGCACAAACCCACCAAACCGCACCGGCCCCAAAAGCTCAGCCAACGCCATCGCCGCAGCAAACGGAGTCTTCCCCGAACCCTTCGCCAAACGCCTCACAGCACGCGAAAACACCCACCGGCCCTGCTTATCCACCGCGTAATACCACAACAAAAACAACGCCTGCTGCGGCGTCGCCACAAACGGACCCCCCGCAAAAGGCCCAGACGGGACAACAAGCTCACGCTCCATCCACGTCAACACCCCATACCCAAGCGTCAACTCAGGCAGACCAACAGGCAACGTCACACACCGGTCACCCGGCGGCAACGACGCCTGAAACTCACGCTTACCGTATTCGGCAAGATCAACCACAGCGGTCACACGCCCTCCATGCGCTGCTTCCACTGATTCATCACCGTCACCGTCGCCTCCTCCTCCGACAACTCCTCATCCCCACGAGACAACTCAATCCCCACACGGCGCCGATCCCCCTCAGCCACACACAACGACGACAACGCCGTCAAAATAGACGACAACCGCTGAGCATTCTTCTTCGGCGACAACTGATACTCCGAAATCTCCTGGCAAGCGAAGAACGCCAACGCCACGTCCGACTGCTCATAGAAACGAGACTGGCCAGACTTCGGCAGCGACTCCCACAACATGCGAGCCACAAGCGTCCACTCCTCAGGCGCTTCCGGCCACGCCACGCCATCCGGCGACCCCGACGCGGCACGCGTCACATTCACCTCATTACGACGCTTACGATCCTCGCTCCGTTTCGGCACAGGCCCACGCGAACCCATCAATACTCCTTTCGTAGCTTCTCTCACCATATTAAACCATCCGCCACTTCCTTACCCGTACGGAATCCGAGAGCCT
>ERZ772921.197-NODE-197-length-38740-cov-10.258524_pt1 | contig 38740 bp, 30 predicted proteins | sample MGYA00512117_ERZ772921 | MGnify/ENA primary metagenome ERZ772921 (study PRJEB29015, sample SAMEA2737944) | human oral metagenome | biome: human oral; feature: human-associated habitat; material: dental | place: China | collected 2150 ...
GGGAGGTGGTCGGAATACGTTCCGAACCTATTAGAATACGTTGGGGAGGTGGTCGGAATACGTTCCGAACCTATTAGAATACGTTGGGGAGGTGGTCGGAATACGTTCCGAACCTATTAGAATACGTTGGGGAGGTGGTCGGAATACGTTCCGAACCTATTAGAATACGTTGGGGAGGTGGTCGAAATAGGTTCCGAACGTATTCCAACCACCTCAGAACGTATTCGAGGGCATTCTCCTCCCGCCCATTTCCCCCACCTTTGTGGCCGATTAGACATCGCAAACACATGACGCCTATACACACACGAATACTCCGACTATTATGCATACGCTGAAATCAAAGAAAACGGCCATACAGGCCTTCCTCTATTTCATGGCTACGGCCGTCGTGATCGCCTACTTCTTTCCGCGAGAAGGCAAGTTCAGATACCAGTTCCACGAGGGTAAGCCTTGGCGCTACGGCCTGCTGACGGCCCCGAGCGACTTCCCCATCTACAAGTCCGACGCCGAGCTGAAGGCCGAACGTGACAGTCTACAGGCTCGCTTCCGGCCCTACTTCCGACTCGACGATCGCGTCGCGGGGCAGGCCTTGGGCAACCTCAAGAACGACTACGTAGAACATCGCACCATGAGCACGCCCGTCTGGCAATACCTCACCCAAAAGCTCAGCGCACTCTACGCCGACGGCATCATCTCGGTGCAGGATATGGAGCGCATGACCTCCGAGCATCGCACCCGCCTCAGACTGCTCCGCAAGAACGTCTCCTCACAGGTCGACATCTCCCGCTTCCACTCCGAAAAGTCGGCCTACGAGATGGTCATCAACGAAGCGCCCGAATCGATGGACAAGGGCGAGCTGAGGGCCTCCAACTTCGACCGCTATCTGCACCCCAACGTCACCTACGACGCCGAAACGTCCGACAAGGCGCTGGAGGCGCTCATGCAGAAGGTGACGCTCTCCACCGGCATCGTGCAGGCAGGTGAGCGCATCGTCGATCGGGGCGAGGTGGTCGACGCCCGCACGTACAACATCCTCCGCTCGCTCAAGATCGTCCACGAGACCAAGTCCGGAGGCAACCGCCGTGATGCCATCACCATGCTGGGCCAAGTGATTCTCATCCTCGGCATCATGGCCTGCTGCGCGCTCTACTTCCTGGCCTTCCGTCCGGAGCTCTACTTCAAGCGCAAGAACCGCCTCTTCATCCTCACCTGCATCCTCGTGCCCTGCCTCCTCACGGAGCTTTGCGTGCGCTACGACTTGGTGAACATCTACATCCTGCCCTTTGCCATCATCCCCATCGTCGTCCGCACCTTCTTCGACTCTCATTCGGCCCTCTTCACCCACCTCATCACGGCCCTCATCTGTTCCCTCGTGGCCCCCTTCCCGCACGAGTTCCTACTGCTGCAGATCATGGCCGGCGTCGTCTTCATCATCAGCCTCAAGGAGCTTTCGCAGCGATCGCAGCTCCTGCGATGCGCCTTCCTCATCTCTCTGGCCTACATGTTGGGCTACATCGGCCTCTCGCTCTATCAAGACGGCGACTTCAACAAGATCGATTGGCGCATGGGGATCTATTTCGGCATCAATTTCGTGCTGCTCATGTTCTCCTACGTCCTCATTTATATGATGGAAAAGGCCTTCGGATACGTCTCGCCCATTACGCTCGTGGAGCTGTCGAACATCAACACCCCGCTGCTCAAAAAGCTCTCCGAGACCTGCGCCGGCACCTTCCAGCACTCCCTGCAAGTCTCCATCTTGGCCTCCGCCGCCAGCGCCAAGATCGGCGCCGACACGCAGCTGGTCCGCACCGGAGCGCTCTATCACGATATCGGCAAGATGAAGAACCCGCCTTTCTTCACCGAGAACCAGATGAAGGGCATCAACCCCCACCGCGATCTACCCTTCGAGCAGAGCGCACAGATCATCATCAGCCACGTCACCGAGGGCATCAAAATGGCCGAAAAGGCAGGCCTGCCCGAGGCCATCATCGACTTTATTCGCACGCACCACGGCGCCGGTAAGGCCAAGTATTTCTACAACTCCTACTGCAACGCCCACCCCGGCGAACCCGTCGACGAGTCGCTCTTCACCTACCCCGGCCCGAACCCCTTCACCCGTGAGACGGCGATCCTGATGATGGCCGATTCCGTCGAAGCGGCCTCGCGCAGCCTCAACGAATACACCGACGAGACGATCCGCGCACTGGTCAATAAGATCATCGACGGGCAAATAGCCGACGGACTCATGCGCAACGCCCCGCTGACCTTCCGCGACATCGACAAGATCAAGACCACCTTCGTGGAAAAGCTCAAAACGATGTACCACACCCGCATCAGCTACCCCGACCTGAAGAAAAGCTGACGCCCCCCAGTCCATTTCTGACAAGAAAGGCCTGCCGCACCGCTTGCGACAGGCCTTTTTCTATGCGAAAGCTTCGCCGTTTTCCCCGATTTAGGCCCGTTGCTTAGAAGAAACACGGCGTAATCCAGGATTACGGGCCATTCTTCGAGTAGAAACGCACCGTAATCCAGGAATCCAGCGCGTTTCCCAAACAGAAAGACGCCCGATGACCGTTTTTTAGTACCCCGGATTGTTCGGCAACAAGTTGCGGTCGTTGTCGATGGCTTCCGTGGTGATGGGCCAAAGGAGGTTGTAGCCGGTATCGGCGATGTTCAGCTTGTCGGAAGCCTGCGGACGACTGCCCGCGGCCTCGCCCGTGCGATACTTGCAGAGCGCACGCACGGCCTGCCGCCCTTCGGGGCCGGAGTTGAACCAGCGACGGAGGTCGTACCACCGTTGCCCCTCGGCGAAAAACTCCACGCGGCGCTCGTGCATGATGCGCGCCATGAAGTTTGCGGCCGTGACGGTGCTGCCCGTCTGGAGGGCCGGGACGCCACGCTTAGCACGTAGCTCGTTGAGCCGCTTCACGCCCTCGGGATAGCCCGCCGCCTCGGCCACGATGAGGTACATCTCGGCGATGCGGACAACGGGGTAGGAGTCGGATTTGTCCGTGTTGGGATACTTGATGCAGTCGTACGTCTCGGTGCCGTTCTTGAGCTTCAAGTGGCGCACGGAGGCCGCCTTGCGCTCGTCGCCCTCCTCGTAAGCCCTGATGAGGGCCTGATCGACGGGCAATTCGTAGCGTCCGTTGCCGCCGGGGGCTGCGCTGCCCGCGCCGTTTTCCTTCTCGTACTGGTCAACGATGTTGGAGCGCAAAAACCAGCCGTAGGAGCCGCTGTCACCCGTCGTGTTGGTCCATTGCAGGATCATCTCCTTGCTCGTCTTGGCGTGCCAGATGTCGGCGTAATGATCGGCCAGGGCGAAGTGACCGTCGGCGATCACCTCTTCGGCCAACTGTCGGGCGCGCGCCTTGTCCTGCACGGGCGTGGGGGCAATGAGCAGCACCCGCGCCAAGAGTGCCTTGGCCGCCACGCGACTGGCATAGCCGGCCGTGGAGAAGGCCGGCGCATGCGCCATGCCATACTCCAGGTCTTGCTTAACGAGCATCCAGACGGAGTCCTCCGGCGCACGGCTCACGGGCTCGTCCGTGACGGTGGTCAGCAGCGGCGCGTCGCCCCAGTTTGCCGTGATGCGCATATAGAGCCAAGCGCGGACGATGCGCGCTTGGGCGGCGATCTCGGTCAGCTTGACGGTCGATGTGCCCGTATGCTTCTCCACCAGGTTGATCAGGTTGTTACACCGCTGCACAGCGCCGTAGAGCTGCTGCCAGAGCGAGTTGATGTTGTCGCTGCTTGTCGTTTGGTTGTTGTCGTCCATGTCGGAATACCACGACTTGCTGTTGAGGTTGTCGGCCGCGATGTCCTCCATCACCAGTCGGTAGTTCTGGGCGCCGTCGTAGACACCATTGAGCAGAGCCTGATAGTCGGCATCCGTCAGCGAAGAGTCCGAGACGGCCGCGGTGGGCGGATAGTCCAGATTGCAGCCGTTGAAGGCCAGTAGCGAGGCCGCCAGTGCGGCGATCATCAAAGGGGTTCTCATATTCATTGGGTAAGTCATCTCGTTGGGGGAAAGTTTAGAAGGATAAGTTCATGCCGAAGAGGAAGGAGCGCGGATGCGGCATAGATCCGGGGTCGTAACCGCGATAGGTGGCGCGGTCCGGGTTCATGGCCACTTCGGGGTCGAAGCCGTCGTACGTCGTGAAGGTGTAGAGGTTGTTCACCTGGGCATAGAAACGCAGTCGGGAGAGGCCCAGATGGCGCACCGTCTCGTCGGGCAGGGTATAGCCCAGCGTCACGTTACGGATGCGGAGGAAGTCGGCCTTCTCCAGGAAGCGCGTCGTGTAGTTCATCATGTTGTTCGTGTACGCCGCACCGTCGGCCACGGCCCGCGGCCTGTCGGTCGATGGGCGTTCAGGCGTCCAACGCGCCTCGTACTCGTCACGGAAGATGGCGTATCCGTTCGGCGCACCACCCTGTCCACCGCCTCCGGTGTAGGCCCCTTTCCATGTGGCGTAGATCTTGGCGCCGAGGGAGTATTGGAGGTCCAGCCCGAGGTCGAAGCCTTTATAGGCAAAGTTGTTGATGAAGGCGCCCGTGACCTTGGGGAAGGGCGATCCGGCCGCCACACGGTCGTTGTTATTGATGATGCCGTTGCCATCCTTGTCGTAATACTTCACGTCGCCCGGACGGATGCCGCGCTTCCAGAGCGCCTCGCCGCCGGGCTGAGCCAGAATCTCCTCCTTGCTCTGGTAGATGCCCTCGGCTCGGATCAGGTAGAACGTAGCCATCGGCCGACCCACCTGCAGGATGTTGCTCGGTCCGACTTCTATGAAGTTATCCGTGCCGTCAGCCTTCTTCGTGAGCGCCACGACCTCGTTATGCTGATAGCCGAAAGAGAGGCGCACGTCCCACGTCAAGCCACGGCCGCGCAGCGGATGTCCGGTGATCATGGCCTCGAAGCCTTCGTTGCGGATGCGCCCTACGTTGGAGGTCGTCCGCGTGTAACCGCTCAGGGCGTTGATGGGGTGCGAGAGCAACAAGTCGCGCGTATCCTTGTGATACCAGTCGAGCGTCAGCTCCAGGCGTCGATCGAAGAGCGCGGCGTCGACACCCAGGTCGTACTGCAGCGTTTTCTCCCACGTCAGGTCCGGGTTCGGGCGCGAGTTTGGGAAAGCCAGCCCCGACTGTCCGATGTAAGCCACATCGCTGGCGCGATAGGTGTTGAAGTAGTCGTAATAGCCGATCCCCTCTTGGTTGCCCGTATAGCCGACGGCGACGCGGAGCTTTAGGTCGTTCACCGATTTCGTCTTGGGGAAGAAGCCCTCCTCGGACACGATCCACCCGAGCGAAGCCGCCGGGAAGTAGCCCACTCGCCGCCCGGGCGCAAACTTCGACGAGGCATCACTCCGCAGCGACGCCTCCAGCAGATAGCGGTCCGCATAGTTCAGGTTCACGCGTCCGAAGAGCGACTGGAGGGCGTACTCCGACAAGGACGACGACCCTTCCGTGACGCTGCCCGCCGAGTTGATGTATTTCAGCATAGGCGAAACGAAGTTGGTGCCTCGGACAAAGTTGTTGTCCAGCGTTGTCTTCTGGTAGCTGTAACCGAGGAGCGCCTTGAAGGCGAGCTTGTTCCACTGGTGGAAATAGTCGAGCGTATGCTCGGCCAGGTTCGAGAAACTGAAGCCGCGGAGGTCGTGCACGTCGCCATTGGAGCGGGCGCCGCGGATGGTGCCACGTGGGAAGACGCCTGTCTCGTGCATGACGATATAGTCGCCGCCCAAATCGAGGTTGTAACGCAGTTCGGGGAGGATGTTCCAAGTCGTCTTCAGACCGACAATGGCGCGGTACTTCCGCGTCACCTGCTCTTGCTCATCGATCAGCGCTACGGGGTTGTATTTGCTGGCGTTGATGGAGCCGAAGCTGCCGCTGGCGGTACGCACGGCATAGTCTGGCGAGGCGGAGAGGGCGTTGATCCAAGGCGAGTAGAGGTTGCCGTCGCCCGTGGCACGATTGGTCGTGGCGGAGCTGAGAGCGATGTCTGCCGAGATCTTCACCGTGCGACTGATGCGGTTCGTGAGATTCGTGCGCAAGTTGTAGCGGGTGTAGTCCGTCTTCTTCATCACTCCCTGCTGATCGTAATAACCGAGCGAGGCATAGAACTGCGTCTGGTCTGTGCCGCCGGATAGGGCCAGCTGATGGTTCGTATGGAGCGCCGTGCGGGTGATGGCGTCGATCCAGTCGGTGTCCGCGCCCTCCTGTGCGGCGGCGACAGGCTTCTTATACGTGGCGTCTGAGGACGAGAGGCCGAGCGAGTTGTTGTAGTTGTCGATCGCTTCGTTGCGGGCGGCCACATGCTCCGCCGTGGGCAGGAATTGGAGCTTGCGCCAGAGGTTCTGCACGCCGACGTAACTATCTAACGTCACCCGTGTGCGGCCGGAGCTACCGCGCTTGGTAGTGATGAGGACGACGCCGTTCGAGGCGCGCGATCCGTAGAGCGCTGCGGCCGAAGCATCCTTGAGCACCTCCACCGAAGCGATGTCTGCGGGGTTAATGTCCGCCACGCCACTCAGGGTGTTGCCTTGGTAGCCGGCCTTCTGCGAGAAGTCGGCCGAGAGGATCGGCATCCCGTCGACGACGTACAGCGGTTCGTTACCGGCCGAGATGGAGCTGGTGCCGCGGATGTTCACCACCACGGCGCCGCCCGGTGCTCCCGAAGCCTGCGTGACTTGCACGCCGCTGACGCGCCCGCTGAGCGTCTGCTCGAGCGACGTGGCGGGGGTCTCCCGGATCGAGGCGGCATCGATCGAGCCGATAGCGCCGGTCAATTCGCGTCGTTTCTGTTGGCCGTAGGCTACGACGACCTGCACCTCGCCCAGCTGCGTAGCGTCCGTCTCCAGCTCGACATGCATGGAGGCAGTGGCGGGGACCTCTTTCGTTCGGTAGCCGACGAAGGAGATGACGAGCGTGGCGCCGGGACGTGGGGCGGTCAGGCGGAAGTGTCCGTCGACGTCGCTCACCGTGCCTGTCGTCGTGCCCTTGATTACAATGTTTGCGCCGATGACGGGTTGGCCGTCGTCCTTACCGACGACGGTACCGCTGACCGTCACTGACTGCGCCTGCGTCCATGCGACAAAGGCGAAGAATGCGAATAGCATCAAGAAGAGTAGTCTTCTGTTCATGTGTGACATACTTGTTTAATGGGGTAATACAAAAAGAGAAGCGACCCCTTTCATTGCATAGAAAGAGGTCGCTTCCGAGGCCGCAAAAGTACGGGCGGGCGCTGGAGTGGCTTGTCCCAAATTGTGGCGATTTCAGGCCGTGCGCTGCCCCGTAGACCTACCATTTGTAGCGATAACAGGACAGGCGCCGGCCCCGTACCCTACAACAAGCCCCGCCGGACGAGGAGCGCTGGATGTAGGCTCATCGTCCGGCGGGGCAGAGTGTGGGGGGCTGGCGATCGGGGGGCTAATCGCGTTCGGGCAACTGGTGTTTCAGGAAGAAATAGCCGACGATGCCCGAGACGAGCGACCCGACAAAGATGCCCAGCTTGGCTTCGTTGAGCAGTTCGTCGCCGATGTCGGGCACGGCAGCAAAGGAGAGGTTGGCGATGAAGAGCGACACGGTGAACCCGATGCCGCCCAGGATCGAAACGCCGAAGAGGGCCCGCTTCGTGATCTCCGGCGAGATCGACACGATGCGCGCTTTAGCCGCCAGATAGGAGAAGGTGAAGATGCCGATGGTCTTACCCACGAATAGGCCGAGGAAGATGGCCAACGGGATGCCTGCCAGGGCCGAAAGGTCGAAGCCGCCGAAGTGTACGCCGGCATTGACAAAGGCAAAGAGGGGCAGGATGAGGTAATTGACCACCGGGTTGAGCCGTTCCACGAGGCTTTGCAGGGGGCTGACCGTGTGGGCGGCCAGGCGGTGGATGTTGGTGAGGACTAAGACTTGACCGGGGCTCAGGACGGTGGACTTGCCGGCGTGTCGGGCCTGGGTGAAGTCGAGCGAGGCGAGGTGATCACGCATGTTGTCGGCGAAGGAGTCGAGCTTCACCTTGGGTCGCGCGGGCACGGTGAAGGCGACGAGTACCCCGGCTATGGTGGGGTGAATGCCGGCTTGGGTGAAGAGGTACCAAACGACGAAAAATCCGGTGTAGAAGAAGAGCGCGTGCTGTATTCCCAGGCGTCCGCCGACGGTCAGGAAGACCAGTACGCCCAGAGCGATCAGCAGCGGGGTGGCGGCGACGTGTCCGCTGTAGAAGATGGCGATGACGATGATGCCGCCGATGTCGTCGACCACGGCCAGGGCGGTCAGGAAGACGCGTAGGCTGAGGGGGACGCGGCTGCCGAGGGCTCCGAGGGCGGCCAGGGCGAAGGCGATGTCGGTGGCCATCGGTATGGCGGCGCCGTGGGCCGCGGGGCCGCTGTGGCAGACGGACAGGTAGACCAGTACGGGCACGATCATGCCGCCGCAGGCCGCTATGACGGGCAGTAGCGCCTTACGGGCGGAGCTAAGTTCGCCTACGAGCAGCTCCTGCTTGATCTCCATGCCCACGACGAAGAAAAAGATGGCCATAAAGGCGTCGTTGACAAAGGTGGTGAGCGACATGGGCTGACCGTGATGGGGGAAGAAGATGAAGTTGTCGAACCGGAAGTCGAGGGGGTACTCCAGGCAGCTGTTGTAGGCGTCGACTAAGGGGGAGTTGGCCAGCACGACGGCCGCGATGGTGGTTAGGAACAGCAGCAGACTGGCGTTGGGCTTCTGGGTCACGAAGCGGCTGAGGGATCGAATCTTGGTGATCATGAGTAATGTTGTAGTGAGGTTTGAGGATCAAATAACGTAAGTCTAAATAGGTGTGGCAAAGATAGACGGATCCCTATTTTTTGGCCATAAATTTTTGCAGTTGGGAGGCTTTTTTTGGTCTACGGCCGTCCAAGTTTTTCCCTTTGGGGGCGACTGAGCGGCATGCACGGCCGTTGGAGCGCGCTTCGGGAGCGGCTTGGGCGCAGTCGCCGCCGTCGGAAAACATTTTGCGGGCTGCGGGCATTTATACACTACTGTTGGAAAACATTTCACCGGCTTCGGGCACGCGTAAGCCGTCGTTGGAGATCATTTTATGGGCTACGGTCATTCATACGCCACCGTCGGAAAACATTTCACCGGCTGCGGTCACTCGGGTGCTGTCGTCGGAAAATATTTTGCGGGCTTCGGTCATTCATACACCGCCATCGAAAAACATTTCACCGGCTGCGGGCATGCGTAAGCCGTCGTCGGAGATCATTTTATGGGCTGCGGGCACTCGGGCGCTGCCGGCGGAGATTCCAATGGGAACTGCTGGCCGTCGGGCGCTGCTGTCGGAAAACATTGGGGCGACTCGGGCGGGCAGATAGCTCCTCTCTTATTCTATTTCGTGAACTCCCGGCGCACTTTCGCTCCCGTTGAGACCTTCAATGGGGCGTAATTGCACGATCACACCCTCGTTGAGATGTTCAATGGGGTGTAATTTTACGATCACACCCTTATTGAAGTCTTCAATGGGGTGTAATTGTGCAATCACATACTCGTTGAGGCCTTCAATGAGGCGTAATCGGGGAAAAGAGTCCCCAAAATGTTTTCCAACAGCAGCGCCTAACGAATGAGAGTCCTCAAAATATTTTCCGAAGAGAGCGCCTGACGGTTGGTGGTTCTTATTGGAATATCCGACGAGAGCGCCCAACAGGTAGCGGCTCATAACGTATTCCCAAACGAGAGCACCTAACGGACGGCGGCCCATAACGTACTCCCAAACAGGAGCGAGTGACGGGCGACGGCTTGCTGCGTACTCCCAAATAAGAGCGCCCGACGGGCGGCGGCTCATAATGTACTCCCCAATAAGAGCGACCGATGGACAGTAGCTCCCAAAATATTTTCCGAAAAGAGCGCCCGACGGACGGCGGCTCCCAACGCATTTTCCGCCCGGGGCACGGCTTAAACCATCGCCCACGGATGACGTCTATCGCCCCGCTTTCGGGGCTTGGGCGCCTCGGATGGACATACGATTTATAGGTAAACAAACGATGATACAACGATTTTCGATCCTTTTTCTGAGCCTCCTGCTGCTGGGGGCTGCCACCGGAGTGGTGGCGCAAGTCCACATCAAGGGCACGGTCGTCCGATCGGGCGAGCCGGCGGAGGCCGTCGAGATGGCGGCCGTGAGGCTGCTGAACATCAAGGACAGCGCGATGGTGAAGGGCACCGTCACGGACCGCGAGGGGCGCTTCGACCTGATGGGCGTCCGGCAGGGCGACTACCTGCTGCACGTGACGTACGTCGGGCTCGACCCGCTCTACCAACGGCTCCACATATCGGGCAGCAAGACGCCCGTGGACGTGGGCCGGCTGACGATGACCGAGGACGGGGTGCTGCTGGGCGAGGCCGTGGTGACGGCCCGCGCCGTGGAGGTGCAGGTCAAAAACGACACGGTGGAGTATAACGCCAGCGCGTACAAGGTGGCCGAAGGCTCTGTGCTTGAGGATCTGCTGAAGAAGATGCCGGGCGTGGAGGTGAGCGCTGAGGGCGCGGTGACGGTGAACGGAAAGGAGATCAAAAAGATCCTGGTCGACGGCAAAGAGTTCTTCTCCGACGACCCCAAGGCGGCCTCCAAAAACCTGCCGGCCCAGATCGTCGACAAGGTGCAGACCTACGAGAAGAAGAGCGATCTGGCCATGCTTACGGGCTTCGATGACGGCGACGCGGAGGCCGTGATCAACCTCACGGTGAAGCCCGGCATGAAGCAGGGGTGGTTCGGCAACGCCTTTGCGGGGGCCGGCAGCCGCGGGCGGTACGACGTGAACACGATGCTGAACCGGTTCGTCGACGACGACCAGTTCTCGCTCATGGGCGGGATCAATAACACGAACAATATGGGCTTCACGGACTTTGCCGCGGCGGCCTTCGGCGGTGGTCCGGGCGGCGGGCGGCACCGGTTTGGGGGCTTCGGCGCGGGGAATGGCATCACGTCGTCCGGCAACGTGGGCACGAACTTCAGCAAGCGCCTAATGAAGGATCTGACCGTCGGGGGCAACGTCCGGTTCTCCGGTTCGGACAACGAGGCGCGGGCCAAGACCGACCGGCAGAACATCCTGGCCGGCGATAGCACCTCGTTCGACCACGCCGAGAGCGCCTCCGACACCCGGACGCGAAACGTGGGCTTCAACCTGCACCTGGAGTGGAAGCCGGACTCGCTGACGCAGGTCATCTTCCGCCCGGAGTTTTCCTATGGCACCACCCACACCGACGCGGAGGAGCTGACCCATACCCTCAGCGGGAGCCTCGACTCGGTGAACGCCTCCCGATCACGCTCCCGTGTGGACGGCCACGCGCTGACGGCCTCCGCCAAGCTCGACGTCAGCCGCAAGCTGAACAGTCGCGGCCGCACGCTGACGCTCTCCGTCTCCGGCGGCGGCAACCAATCGATCGACAACACCCAGAATCGCTCCGACACGCGCTTCCTGCTTTTCGCCGACTCTACCGAAACGATCGACCAACAGGTGCACAGCGACACTCGGGGGTACAACGTGCGCGGCAAGGTGGCGTGGGTCGAGCCGCTGGGTCACTCCAACTTCCTGCATCTCTCCTATCGCCTCCGACGGACACACCGCGAGCTGCTCCGCGATGCCTACCTCATCGACTCCGAAGGCCAATACACCGTGCCCGACACGACGACGGGCCGCAACACACGTAGCGATGCGAGCGAACATCGCTTCAACCTCTCCTTCAAGATGGTCCGCCCGAAGTACGACTTCACCCTAGGTCTCAACTTCGACCCCACCCAGACCCGCACCGTGACCGAGGTGGCCGGCCGGACGCTCTACGACCTCTCTCGGAGCGTCGTCAACTACTCCCCGACGGCCAAACTGCGGATCCGCTTCGACAAGCGCACCGACCTCCGCCTCGATTACGACGGCCGCACCGAGCAGCCCTCCATGACGCAGCTCCAGCCGGTGGCCGACCTCTCCGACCCGCTCAACACCGTGATCGGTAACCCGGACCTCCGCCCCACGTACACGAACAGCCTACGCCTCCACTTCGGCAAATTCGTCCCCGACAAGCAGTCCGCATTCATCTTCATGGCCGGCGTGAACTATGTGCTGAACGACATCGTCAGCCGCACCACCACCGACCGCCTCACGGGTCGCCGCCAGACCACCTACGAGAACATCGATGGCAATTACAACCTCGACGGCCGCCTGATCATCAACCTCCCACTGCCGGGCAAGCACTTTACGCTCAGCTCCATGACCTACGCCCGGTATGGACACTCCGGCGGCTTCATCGACGGCTCCCGCAACACGAGCCAGGCCACCGTCCTCATGCAGCACGCGGGCATCAGCTTCCGCTCATCCTTGGCCGACATCGAGCTCAACGGCAACATCCGCCATAACCGCACCCGCAACACCCTCAGCGCCGGCCGCGACCTGAGCACCCTCAACTATGGCGGCAGCGCAGCCTTCACGCTCTACCTCCCACTCGGCTTCCGACTGGAGTCCGACCTCACCTACTCCACCAACTCAGGCTACACCGATGGCTATTCGCAGCGCGAATGGCTCTGGAATGCGGGCGCCTCGAAGTCGTTCCTGAAGAACAACGCCGGCATGCTCCGCCTGAAGATGTACGACATCCTGCGCCAGCGCAGCAACATCTCGTACAGCGCTACGGCAACAGCCATCCGCTATTCGGAGTACAACACGTTGAACAGTTACGTCATGCTGCACTTCATCTACCGCTTCAGCCTCTTCAAGGGTGGAGCCAAAGCGTCCGATATGCGCATGCCCGGCCCACCCGATCGGGGCGGCCGGGACCGTCGACCACGAGATTAAGAGTACAGATACAAGAAGTCCTGCCGGCAGAGGAGGTGTTCGCCTCCCGCCGACAGGACTTTTCCTTTTTAGGGGTTCGTTATTCGTTAATCAAAGAGACCCGGGTCGGAATAGTAGACTCGGTTGCCGACCACGCGGGCGGCCTGTGTGTAGGGATGTTCCTCGGCACGACCCACGCCGGTGATGTGCATCACTCGCCAGCCGTGGGCCTTGAGATAGTCCGAAACAAGTGAGCGGTGGCAGCGCCACCAAACGGCCTCGGCGCAGAAGTAGGCCGTCGGTTGGCGCTCCGCCTCGTCCATAAGGCGGGCTATGCCGCGGGCAAAGTCGTCGGTCTCCATATAATCCGCATAGGCGCGGAAGGAGGCGTTGCGCCAGCGCGTGTTGTGCGAATCGCGGTGCACCCGTCGACGCCCGCCCAGATCGGGGAGGTGGAGGTAAGCGATGCCGCTCGCGGGGAGCGACGCTTGCAGGGCCTCCTGATTGTACTGCGGATACTTGTTCGAGCCCGGTAGGCCGCGGATGTCGACCAGCAGGCGGATGTCGAACGATCGCAGCATGGCGATGAAGACCTCGATCGGGTGGGTGGAGTGGCCGATGGTGTAGACCACGCGCTCAGGTTGCGACATGGCGCAGGGCGTATTTCAGCACTCGATGCCCGGCCGGGCCTCGACGCCGAGGGTGTAGTAATGCTTCACCTCCTGCATGTCGGTGACGAGGTCAGCGGCGGCGATGAGGTCGGGCGTAGCATAGCGACCGGTGATGACGACTTCCGTGTCAGGGTGGCGGTCATTGATGGCATCGATGAGTTCGGCGGAGGTAAAGAGACCGAAGTAAATGGCGATGGTAGCTTCGTCAAGGATCACGAGCCCATAGCGGCCGTTGTGGAGTATGCGCCGAACCTCCTCGAGCCCCTCGGCGGCACGACTGATGTCGTCCGGTGTGGGTTTGCGCTCGATGAAGCACTCCGAGCCGTAGCGGTGGGTGGTGATGGTGGGGATGCGGCGGTCGATGTAGGCGATTTCGCCGTATCGCTGGCCTTTGACGAACTGTGCGATGTAAACACGTCGACCGGCTCCGACTGCGCGGAGGGCCAATCCAATGGCAGCGGTGGTCTTACCCTTGCCGTTGCCGGTGTAGAGATGTACGTAACTCATAGAGGATTGATATTAGTAGGTTGAATAGGATTTAGTTTGAGGTAGTTTGAAGGAGAGTGGGGAGGGGGAAAACGAGGCGAGAGGGTGAATGTCTCGTCCTTCTGCATAAAAGAGCAATGCCCCGACTGTCCGAGCGTCGATTCCTTGGGGCTGCCTCATCATTCTTTCACGAAAGCCTTTTTACCGTCCACATAAAGTGCCTGTTCAGCGTCGTTGAAGGCATAGCGATCGGCCTTATAGGTGCCATCGGCTGCCTTATCGAGGATGATGGATTCCACGTCGCTGTTGGGCAGGAAGATCTCGGCTTTCGAGCGGTCGTCGTTGAAGAGTACGAAAGTGCTGATGACGGCTTCGCCCTCTTTCTTTTCTACGGGGTTCAGGCGGGTGCCAACCTCGAAGACTTGCACACATTCTTGGCGCAGCTGGCTCCACGACTGTCCGGCCGAGGGAATGCAACCGTGCTCGTCGCGGTCGCCTCCTATGGCGGGGGCTTCCTGCGCCTGCGCGGTAGAATCGGCGGCGGCAGTGTCTTGCTGCTGGGTGTTGTTATTACATGCGGCCAAGGCCAGCATGCTGATCACTGTGATAAATACTTTCTTCATTGTCTTGTCATGTAGAAATTAAAATCTGGGGGCAAAGATACATAGGCTGCGAGGGCTTTGGACATAGAGGGGGCATGAATAGCAGGAAATAGGCCTCGTCCCGCCGCGGGACGAGACCTAAATGACCGTTGAAACGCCATCCCGTGGCGGGACGAGACCTAAATGGCCATTGAGACGCCATCCCGCGGCGGGACGAGACCAAAATGACCGTTGAGATGCCATCCCGTGGCGGGACGAGATCAAAATGACCATTGAGACGCCATCCCGCGGCGGGACGAGGCCTAAATGACCATTGAGGCCCCATCGTGTCGCATGACGACGAATGCAAACAGGAGCCGGACCACTCAAGAACGAGCAATGAAGAGAAACGGCCAGATGCCCCTTTGTGCACCCGGCCGTTTGTCGCAGGTCCTTCTTTAGTCGTTCGTTTTCCCTGTCTCGTTTTCGGGGAGCGGCATCCACTTCAGGCGACGCGCCTGCCAAGTCTGCTGCTTGGCGGCGGTGGTGAGGCCACGGCGATAGTCGAGGGTGCGCTCACCGCGGAGGAAGAGGTAGACGCGGCGCAGGTGGTCGATGTCGCTGAGGGTGGGCTGGGTGGTCAGCGCCGAGGCGGCGTCGTAAGGCGTGATGACGCGGTTGACGGCAGCCAGGGCGTCGCCCGTGCGCACGCCACGGACGATCAACTCGGCACGAATGAGGAGCATCTCGGCGCCATCGGTGATGGTCAACGGGCTATGGCGTTGCAGGTTGGTGAGGTAGCGGTTGCCCTCCTTGTTCGTGGCCGTGGGGACAGCCCTCCGCTCGGCGTCGTTGCGCAGGCTGTTGACGATGTCGGCGTCGACCTCCACGTCGCGGGCCGTCTCGCCGAGGGTCGAATAGAGGCCGTTGGGCGAGCCGTTGACGTTGTAGACGATCTGCATCGTAGCCTTCTCGCCGAGGGCGGCGTCGAGGTGGGCAGAGGCTTCGGTGTATTGCCCGCGACTCATGTAGAGTTTGCAGAGCAGGGCTTCGGCGCTGCCCACGGCCAGGTCGCGATTGAAGGCGCCGCCTATGCCACGGAGCACCTCAGCGCCAGCCTCGCGGACGGCTGCCTGGAGGTGGGTGATGGCCTCGGCATAGAGCGCCTCGTGGGTGAGGTTTTTACCGTTCACGGGCACCTCGCCAGCCGCCGAGGGGTTCGACGAGAAGCAGTCGGCTAGCAGCTTGTAAGCATAGCCGGCATAGAGATGGCCTGTGTGGCGGGCATAGGCGCGGACGGCGGCGTAGCCCTCCGAGCCGTCATCGTCGGTCGAGGCCTCGATGGCGAGAAGCTCCTCGGCGCGGGCGCGGAGGTTTTGCAGGTTGTTGAAGACGCCGTCAGCCTCGCCGCCCGCAGAGGAGGCATTGTCGTCGCTGAGGGCTTTATAGACGAGGGCGTTGGGCACCTTCGTCGGTGTCAGCTCGTCGGTCATCGCGCCGAGGGCCATGAAGGCGGCCGAGGAGGCCTGTCCGGCCAGTGTCTTGACGTTGGCCGTGAGGGCGCCGTCGGTGAGGATCTTGCCTTTGACGGAGGCCATCATGCCGGGTCGGCGCAGGTCGTCGTACGTGAGCGAGTTGGAGGGCGTCTTGGCGTTGTCGATCCATTTGTCGCAGCCGGCCAGGGTGACGAGGGCGACGGCCGAAAGGAGGATATAGCGGAGGTTCTTCATTATGTCTGTCTGTGTCATTGTTTAGAATCCGATGGTGAGTGAAGCGATGAATGAGCGCGGCGCGGGGGCGTTGGTGATGTCGCGCGAGAGGCTGCCGATGCCACGCGTCTGGCGTGTGCCGCCGTTGGCCTCGATCTGCGGCTCGGCGCCGCTGTAGTTGGTGATGAGGATGAGGTTCTGCGCCGAGAGCATCAGGCGACACGTCTTGATCAGCTGATGCGTGGCCCGACGCACGGGCGAACTGAAGTCGTAGCCCGCAGAGAGGCTGCTGAGGCGGATGAAGTCGGCCTTCTCGATATAGTTATCGCGATTGCGCTCCGTGTGCGCCAGCTGTTCGGCCGTAGCGCGATAAGCGTCCGTGCCCGGCGTCTCCTTGGCCAGCGCAGCCTTGAGGTCTTCGCGCTTCTTGAGGTTATCGCCCAAGCCGGCCACGTTGTAGTAGCTCTGGTTGTAGACCGATGCGCCGGTGGCATAGTTCACGCGGGCGTTGAAGGTGAGGTTATGGAACAGCTTCAGCTCGAAGCCCACCGCACCGTTGACCGTCGGGAAGGGTTTGCCGAGATATTCATACTCCTTACTCTCCTGCGCACCCTTGTAGACGCCTTTGGCATCATAGCGCGCGCCCTCTACCTTTTTATAATAGAAGGCGTAGGCCGGTTGACCCTCCTTGATCACGTTAGGCAGGTTCTCGATCGTGCGGCCGCCGGTGTTCGTCACCTCGTTCGTTTGTCCGTTCACACTGACGAAGAGGTCGAGGGCGTTGCCTGCGCGGCGATTCTCCCAGACGGTGCCGTTCCAGTTCAGCTCGAAGCCGTAACCGCGCACACTACCGATGTTCTCCGGGCGCGAACCGAGCCAGCCGAGGGAGCTGCGCAGGGGCACGTAGATGATGGCGTCCGAGGTGAATTGGCCATAGAGCGAGAGGCCGATGCGATGGCGCTTCAGGTTGACGTCCGTACCCAGCTCGATCTCGCGCATGCGCTCGGGGCGGATGTTGGGATTGCCCTGCGTGGAGGGCGCCACGAGCGGACCGTAAGCCGAGCTGCCGGTCAGGGCGTAGGCCGTGTGCGCATCGGTGGGGTAAGGCAGGCGGCCCGACTCGCCATAGGCGGCGCGCCACTTGAAGGCCTGTTGGTTGTACGATACGCTGAGCGAGGGATAATAGATGCTGGCCACGTTGGCGCCGATCAGGTTCGAGGCGTCGCGACGGAGGCCGGCGTTGATGAAGAGCGTGTTGCGATAGTTGAAGAACGCCTCACCGTAGAGTCCCCACGTGCGCTGCTCAAAGTCCGACTCACTGACTTGCTTCTCGGACGCGGCAGAGAGCTGCGTGACGTTGCCGCTGAAGACGCTTGTGGAGACGGTGTTGACCGTCTCGTAGCGGCGGACAATCTGCGAGAGGAGCGTCAGGGTGGTCTGCCATCCGCCACCGAGGTCGAAGCGACGGTTGGCCTTGATGTCCCAGTTGAGCGTTGAGTTGCGACGGTTGCTGACGTTGCGCGCGCCCTTGTCGTTCGTGTTGAGCAGGTAGCCGTAGGGCAGCAGGTATTCGCCACGGATGAAGTTTACGTCCATGCCGAGGAGCGTCTCGACCTTCACGGCGCCGGGCAAGAGGTAGCTGAGGCGTGCCTGACCGATGACGCGGTCGTTGTCGTACGTCCACGACTGTGCGCGCCAGGTGCGTTCGCTGACGTAGCCCCACGGCTTCTGCGTGCGCATAAGGTTCCAGATCGCATCGTTCTTTCCCTGCGCCGTCTGCGGCAGGCTGAGCGAACCATTGATGTAACGCAGGCTGACGTTCATGCCGAACTTGTCTTGGGTCACGTCGTAGGCGGCCATGAGGGCGTGGCGCACGTCGCGGTTGCCGGGGATGATACCGGCGGTGTGGTTCTCGTCGAGCGAGAAATAAAGCTGATTGCCGGGCGCAAAACGCTTCGAGAGGTTGGCGTAGAGGCGGGTGATGTTGCCGTTGACGAAGAAGTTATTGATGTCGTCGTTGTTGACGAACTGCGTGTATCGGCGAGCCAGCGTGTTGACGCCCTGGGTGAACTTGACCGTCCCCGTCAAGTTGCCGCCGTCGGCTGCGGCCGAGCTGCGACGCTTGGTGGTGATGACGATGACACCGTTGGCCGCCTCGGCACCGTAGGAGGCTGCGGCAGCCGGACCCTTGATGACGTCGATGGAGGCGATGTCCTCCAGCGGCAGGTCGTTGAGGGAGCTCATGGCGTCCTGCGAGGTGTTGATGTCCGACGTGTGGGAGTTATTGTAGCGCACACCGTCGACGTAGATGATCGGGTCGCGGTCCATGCTGAGCGTAGCGCCGCTGCGCATGTTGAAGCGGATGGGCATACCCACCTTACCGTTAGATTGGAACATCTGCACGCCGCCGATGCGTCCGTCGATGATGTCGGCCAGGTTCGAGCCTGTGCCCTGATCCATGAGCCGCTCCACGTCCACCTTGTCGATCTTCGAGCCGACGGCTTTGGCGTTACGTGCGCTGGCGATACTGGCGGTGACGACCACTTCGCGAAGCTCTGCGCCCGTCTTGAGGCGGATCTCGTGATGGTCGATGAGGTAAAAGGCGGGGAGGGTCTGCGGCTCATAGCCGACATAGGAGACGGTGACCGAGTCGCCCCGTGTGATGGACAAGTTGTAGGTACCCTTTTCGTCGGTGACGGCATACGTCCCGTTTCGGGTGACGAGGTTCACGCCGGGCAGTGTCTCACCCGTTTCGTTGTCTACCACGCGTCCCTCCACGCGTCGCTGTGCCAGGGCCGTGGTGGCGGTGCAGAGCAGAAAGAGGAGGGTGAGCAGATAAAACTGCGTAGTTCTTTTTGTCATACTGTTCTTCTATTACAATTGATTTTTAGCGGGCGCAAAAGTACGCCCGCCCCTGCCCGTGGCCCCTCCCTAATTATAGCTGTTTATGCGGCTCTGCAGAGAATGCAAACTCCCCTTTTCTCCCTATCAATGGGGAGGAAACCGGACGAGGGACATAAAAAGCCCTGCCGGATGAAAGGGTGAGGTCTTCACCTTTCCACCAGCAGGGCTGATTCGCAGGACGCCGCAGGCTGTGCGACTCAGGATCTGTTCCTTCGATTGCGTCACGACTGCCCCTCCTCTCTGGCTTCCTTTTGGCGACGGCGGGCGCGACGTTGCGACAGGCTCTGCTTGTAGGCTGTGCGGGTATGATCGACCATCTTATTGATCAGATGTACCAGCTCGGTGATAGCGGCCTGTCCATCGGGCGAGGCGTTCATGTACGACAGCTCTAAATACTTGACGATGCGGCGATAGACGGCGTCCGTCGTGGGGCGGAGGTCGGTAGACGAGGGCAGGTCTGGCTTCGACCGCGCCTTAATTCGTTGCAGCTGTAAGTCTTCCAGCGCCTGGTTCGCCTCATCGAGCAGTTGTACGCCACGGTCGAGTCGGAGGCGCGTAATAAGCGGGGCGTAGCGGTCATCTTTGAGATCGATCAGCAGGGACGTTATGCCGGCTGACTTCCGCCCGAGGGACACTCCCTGAAGTGGCTTATCGGAGCGCCACAGGAGGTAGAGCATTTCGGCGGCCTTCACCTCGTCCGGATCCGGCGAGAGGCGCATGGCCCGCACCACGGCCGCGATGTACGACAGCCAATGGTTGCATTCCTTCTCCTTCTTTGCGATATGTGGTGTCTCAAACCGCGCACGGGTCTCCTTAATCATCTCCTGCTCGTCTTGGACACATTTCTCGTACTCCTCGACGAGTTCCTTCGGCAACCCGATCTTTTTCAAGTCCGCCTCGAGCAGCCAATCGCGAACGGAGGCGTGAAAATGCAGGTGCAGGGCGTTGTCGAGCCGCTCCTGACTGAGTTTTTGGATTTGCACTTCTTCTTCCATCTCTTTTTCTCCTCGTTTGTCTATGTGCAGGTCGTGCAGGGGGCCAAACGTGCCTCGTTTACCCCCTTGCACCCCGTGCAAAGGTAACATTTAGCGGTTTGTTGAAATCCCATCTATCCATCGGTGCTTATCTACGAAGCGGATTGAAGTCCCATCTATCCATCGACTCCGTTTATCAATGTCTATCGAAATCCCTTCTATCCATCGGTAAATAGATACCTCGTCTTTATCTATCTAACGATTCAATCGGCTCCTATACACATCATATCTGCCAATCACTTCTATCAAGTGGGTTAAATATACGAAGTGAATCACATACACTTTTACTAGGTGGATGAAATATACACCGTATATTTTTACCAACTCTACCAAGCGGCTTATATACACAGCATCAATAAGACCCACCTCTATAATTTGACTCAAATACACGCTGTTTATTTGACCCGATTCTATCAGGGGATTCTCATTGACGAAGTTAATAGGAGTGGATTGAACCATGTGATTCTTATATACCTCATCAATTCAAACTGGGTGAATCGTGTGGTTTTCTTCTACGCTGTTTATTGGATTCCATTTTATCGGGGGAATATGACGAACGCCTCTTTGAGGGGCCTGCACGGGGTGATAGCCCCCACACGAGGCACTTTTCCGAGCTTGCTGCGCTGCCGACCACCCAAACGTGCCCCAAATGGCTCCGCCAACGGCTGCCGACCTCCCCAAAGCGGCACGAACAGCGGCTTGTACGCCTTTCGATCCCTACTTTTGCCCCCATGATGACAAAAGATTTGACCGAACACTGCGCGCTCTTCCGAGGGCTGACGCCGGAGCGCGCCACGGAACTCCTCGAGACCTATGGCTACGCCCTCCGTTCCTACCCGCCGCGCTCCTTCGCTGCCATGCAGGGCGACACGTGTCGGACGCTGCTCATCGTCTGCCACGGGCAGGTCAACGCCTGGATGGCCGGCGCGGGTGGCAAGCAAATCATCGTGGAGCAATTCGCGGACTGGGACGTGCTGGCGCCGGCCTTCCTGATGGCCACGCACAACGTCTTCCCGGTCAGCATCGAGACGACCACGGAGAGCGAGCTGCTCGTGATCCATCGCGACACGCTGCTCAAGATGCTGCACGCCGATATGCGCATGATGGAGAACTACCTGCGCGAGATCTCGGACAAGTGTTTCGCCCTCACGCAACGCATCGGTAGCTTCGCCCTCAAGTCGCTCCGCGAGCAACTCCTGACCTACCTGCACACGCACGACACCTACGCCCGGCAGCAAGACATCGCCGACCGCTTCGGCGTGGCTCGGCCGTCGCTCAACCGGGTCTTGCAGGAGCTCTCACAGGAGGGCATCGTGAAGATGGTGCACGGCAAGATCAAGCTCCTGCGCCGCTTCGATCCGTAGAGCGAAAGGCCGGGGGGCGTATCGCACAACGTCCCCGTAGCCCACTCTGGCCGGGGCATAAAAAAGCCTCCGAGCGCCCGCTTCGCAGCAGGGGTTCGGAGGCTTTTCGCGTCGGGGGGGAGGGGGGGGACGATCGAGCGTCGGCCCTGAGGAGCCGTCAAAAGTCGCGGAAAGCGGCGTTGAGGTTGCCCATCTCAGTCTTCACCTGATTCATTCCGATCAAGCCGCCCGACATGCCGGACGACTCGGTGCGCACCTCGCAGATCACCTCGTCCGACGGGGAGACGGACGTCTTGACCGACACCTTGAAGTATCTCACGAGGGCGCCCAGCAGCAGTCGGGCCACCCGGTTGCCCTTTTCGTAGATCATGCTGCCCGAGCCCTTGCCGGCAACCGGCTTGTAGCCCCACGCGCTGAGCAGTTGTGCCGCGCGGTCGTCCAGTTCACTCTTCGTTATGCCACCGTAAACGTGGCGGAACATATCGCCCGTGGCGATGTCGTTTCTGATAAATGCCATGCTGTTCTGATGTGTTGTTATGCCCTTCAAACAACCTGCGTGGCGCATGGTTCATCCAATCATTGATACGCTTTCCACTCTTCCGGTATACGCAAATCATAGTCGGCAACAGATAAATGGATGACATCAGGCAAAAGACTCTGCTTGAATCGGCTCTCATAGCGTTGCAACTGCGTCGGTTTTCCGATCCCCATAGATGCCAGATTACTCGAATACTGATTGGGCGGGAAATAGATAAACACCTTTTGCCGCGCTTGTATGGCGAGCTCTATCGCTGGGATCATATCGCTGTCAGCAGAGACGACAATAGCCGCATCGCAATTCTTCTGATACGCATCGGCCACGATCTGCGTTGCAATCCTTACGTCCGTCTCCTTCTCCTCGTAGGTATGGATGACATTCCCACACTTGAAGCAGGTGATCTCCTTCTTCAAGTACTTCCCTAAGACCAGATGGAACTTCGGGTTCTCTTTGTTTGCCTGAAAAAAGGCATTCTGCCGCCTACTCCGCTCTATGTCGTCGGGCCTAGCGGAGAAATACTTTACCGCGACTAATTCTTGATTGGGACGCATAAAAGCCTCGAACAACTTGACGACATCGAGCCAATAGTATTTCTTCCAACGCCGATCTCCCCTCAAGCCGTAGTAAAAGTTGAATCCGTCGATATACACGATGACTCTTTGTTTTCCTTCTGTATCCATGACGCCAATAAAAAATAAGCCACCCCGATGTGGGGTGGCGAGCCTTAGTCTTTTCCACCTAAGGGTGATAATTCTGTCGCAAAGATAGTCCCATCCTATTTACGCAGCCTCACGAAGTTCAGTCGGAGCGCGTTCATTACCACGCAGAAACTGGAGAGGCTCATGGCCGCGGCGCCGAACATGGGCGTCATGCCGACGCCGAACACGGGGATCCACACGCCCGCCGCTAACGGTATGCCGACGACGTTATAGATGAAGGCCCAGAAGAGGTTCTCGCGGATGTTGCGCAGCGTGGCGCGACTGAGCCGCACGGCAGCGGGGATGTCTGACGGCCGACTCTTCATCAGCACCACATCCGCGGCGTCGACGGCTACATCCGTACCGGCGCCGATGGCTATGCCGATGTCGGCCGTGGCCAGTGCGGGGGCGTCGTTGATGCCGTCGCCTACCATCGCCACGGCGCCGAACCGTTCACGGAGCGACTCCACCGCCGCCTTCTTCCCGTCGGGCAACACACCGGCGATCACCTCGTCCACGCCAACGAGTCGGCCGACGGCCTCAGCCGTGCGCTGATTGTCGCCCGTCAGCATCACTGTCCGAAGGCCCATCGCATGCAGTCGGCCGACGGCCTCGCGCGCATCATCCTTCACCGTGTCGGCCACGGCGATCAGCCCCAGCCACCGATCCTCTGCGGCAAAGAGCAGCGGCGTCTTGCCCTCGCCCGCAACGCGTTCGGCGGCAGAGGTGATGACCTCCGTCGTGCCGATTCGCTCCGAGAGGAAGGCCAGGCTGCCGCCCGTAATCCGTCGCCCATCGACCATCGCCGTCAGTCCCTTACCGGGGATCACCTCGAAGGCATCCGTAGCGTCGGGCTGCATGCCACGCGCTTCGGCGTAGGCCGCTACGGCCCGAGCCAGCGGGTGCTCACTCTTCACCTCTAACGCATAGGCCGCACGGAGCAGCTCCTCCTCTTCCACGCCATCGGCCGGCAGGAGGTCGGTCACGACGGGCGAGCCGTTCGTGATCGTGCCCGTCTTGTCGAGCGCCACGACCTGCACTTGGCCCGCTCGCTCGAGCGCCTCGGCCGTCTTGAAGAGGATGCCGTGACGCGCACCGAGTCCGCTGCCCACCATGATCGCCACAGGCGTAGCTAACCCGAGGGCACATGGGCAACTGACCACCAAAACGGCCATGCCGCGCGAGACGGCCGTCCCCACATCTGCCCCGACGGCCAGCCACACGCCCACCGTGATGAGCGCGATCACGATGACGGCTGGCACGAAGATGCCCGACACGCGGTCGGCCATCTTGGCGATCGGCGCCTTGCCCGACGAGGCGTCGCTGACCATGCGTATGATCTGCGCCAGCGTCGTGTCGCGCCCGACGCGCTCCGCCCGGCAACGCAAGTAGCCCGAACGATTGACCGTAGCGGCCGAAACACGATCGCCCGGCGACTTGTCTACGGGCAGGCTCTCGCCCGTCAGCGCCGACTCGTCCACGGCCGCCGTGCCCTCCGTGATGACGCCGTCCACGGGGATATGCTCGCCGGGGCGCACAGCAAACGTGTCGCCGACGCGCACCTGCTCGATGGGCACCGCCACCTCGCGGCCGTCGCGCACCAGCGTGGCCGTCTTCGGAGCCAGCCGCATGAGGCTCTTCAGCGCGTCCGTCGTCCGACCCTTAGCGCGCGCCTCGAGCAGCTTGCCGAGCGTGATGAGCGTAAGGATCATGGCGCACGTCTCGAAGTAGAGCGCATGCAGCCCCGCGTAGGCGTCGGCCGTGCGCCCGTCCATCAGCGCGGCGGACATGGCGAAGAGGCCGACAAGACTGTAGACGAAGGCTGTGCCCGATCCTAAGGCCACGAGCGCATCCATGCCCGGGGCACCGTGCAGCGTGCCCTTGTAACCAGAAATGAAGAAGCGCCCATTGATGATCATCACAGCCATGGCGAGCAGCATCTGCACGATACCGACGGCCATCGGGTTGCCCGCCAGTGCCGCAGGGAGCGGTAGGCCGAGCATCGTGTGACCCATCGCCGTGTACATCAAAAGCAGGAGCAGCACCAGAGAGGCGATGAGGCGACGGCGGAGGGCGGGCGTCTCACGGTCGGCCAGAGGATCGTCGGGCGACTTGTCCGCAGGCGCATGTGACTCTTCGGTCGCCTGCTCCGCGGCGTCATAGCCCGCCTTGCGCACGGCGGCCACGATGGCGTCGGCCGTAGCTGTGCCCTCGACCACCATCGAGTTTGTCAACAGATTGACGGCCACAGACGACACGCCCTCGACGCGCGATACGGCGCGCTCCACATGGGCGCTACAGGCCGAACAGGACATGCCATCGACGGAGAATTGTTTCGTTGGATTCATATCTATACGTAGTTAGGGGGAGTAATAAGTAGTAAGCAGGAATAAGAGGTAGTAAAAAGCACCCCGACGGGGTGTCGGACCCAAAAACAGACCGCCGCTGGCACCTCGACGGGCCGTCGGATCCCAAAACAGACCGCCGCTGGCACCCCGACGGGCTGTCGGACCCAAAAACAGACCGCCGCTGGCACCCCGACGGGCCGTCGGACCCAAAAACAGGCCGCCGCTGGCACCCCGACGGGCCGTCGGACCCAAAAACAGACCGCCGCTGGCACCGCGACGGGCCGTCGGGCCCCAAAACAGACCGCCGCTGGCACCGCGACGGGCTGCGCGGTGAAAAACAGACCGCCGCTGGCACCCCGACGGGCTGCGCGGTCAAAAACAGACCGCCGCTGGCACCCCGACGGGCTGCGCGGTCAAAAACGCGGTCTGTTTTTTACAGTTCTTGGGTGCGCGGTCAAAACGGCGGCCCGTTTTTCACCTTTCTTTACTGCGCGGTGAAAAAGGCGGCGCCGAAAGCACCGCGACGGGCTGCGCGGTCAAAAAGGCGGGGACATACACAACTAAAAAGACGGGGAGCACAGGGCAAAGATCGTGCCCCGGCACCCCGTCCTGTCGTTTGGTGGTTCACTCCCACTCGATCGTCGCGGGCGGTTTGGAACTGATGTCGTAGACGACGCGATTGACACCCTTCACCTTGTTGATGATCTCGTTCGAGACCTTGGCCAGGAAGTCGTAGGGCAGCTGCGCCCAGTCGGCCGTCATGGCGTCGGTGGAGGTGACGGCGCGCAGGGCGATGGTGTTCTCATATGTCCGCTCGTCGCCCATCACGCCGACGGAGCGGATCGGCAGCAGGATGGTGCCGGCCTGCCAAACCTCGTCGTAGAGCCCCCACTCGCGGAGGAGGGAGATGTAGATGTCGTCGGCGTCTTGGAGGATGCGCACCTTCTCGGGCGTCACCTCGCCGAGGATGCGTATGCCGAGGCCCGGGCCGGGGAAGGGGTGACGCTTCAGCAGGTGGGGCATCATGCCCAGCTCAGCGCCCACGCGGCGCACCTCATCCTTGAAGAGCAAACGCAGCGGCTCAACGAGCTTCAGCTGCATCTTCTCCGGCAGGCCGCCCACGTTGTGGTGACTCTTGATCACCGTGCCCGTGACGGAGAGCGACTCGATGACGTCCGGATAGATCGTGCCCTGACCGAGCCAGCGTATGTCGTGCAGCTTGTGCGCCTCCTCGTCGAAGACGTCGATGAAGCCCCGGCCGATGATCTTACGCTTCTGCTCGGGGTCGGTGACGCCGGCCAGCTCGCGGTAGAACTTCGCCTTGGCGTCGACGCCGATCACGTTCAGTCCGAGATGCTCGTAGTCGCGGAGCACGTTCTCAAACTCGTTTTTGCGAAGCAGGCCGTGGTCGACGAAGATGCACGTCAGGCGGCTGCCGATGGCGCGGTGGAGCAGGACGGCCGTGACGGACGAGTCGACGCCACCGGAGAGCGCCAGAATGACACGGTCGTCGCCGAGTTGGGCCTTCAGTTCGGCCACGGTGGATTCGATGAAGGAGGCCGGCGTCCAGTCGCGGGCGCAACCGCACTGGGTGAGGAAGTTGTCGAGCAGACGCGTGCCGCCCTCGGTGTGGAAGACTTCGGGGTGGAACTGTACGCCCCACGTCTGCTCGCCATCGACGCGGAAGGCAGCCGCCTCCACATCGTCCGTGCGGGCAATGACGCGGAAGGTGTCCGGCAGTCGTGTGATCGTGTCGCCGTGCGACATCCACACCTGCGATCCGGCTCGGATGCCGTCGAGCAGTGGATCCTTGGCGTCGACCTCGGTGAGGAGTGCGCGGCCGTATTCGCGCGTGGCGGCCGACTCGACGTGTCCTCCGGCCGTAGCGGCCAGCAGTTGTGCGCCGTAGCAGATGCCGAGCACGGGGTATCGCCCGCGCAGGGCCGCCGTATCGATCCGGAAGGCGTCGGGGTTATTCACCGAATAGGGGCTGCCGGAGAGGATGACGCCGCGAACCGTAGGGTCGTCGGCCGGGAAGCTGTGGTAGGGCAGGATCTCGCAGTAGGTGTTGAGCTCGCGGATGCGGCGGCCGATGAGCTGCGTAGTCTGCGAGCCAAAGTCGAGGATGATGATCTTTTCGTGCATATCTAAATGAGTAGTTATAAGTAGCCAGAGGAAGCGTGAGGGGTGGCAATAAGTAGCCCGAGGGTGCCCCCTTTCGCTTTACGGGCGACAAAGATAGTCCGGGCGGCCCTTGTGGTCTGCCCGTAAAGACGATCAAGATTGAGGGGGAGCAGGGGCTTGTGAGAAATCGCCTCACCTTTGCCCTGCAAAATCCTCATCAAAAGATGACACCTATCCTTATCCCCCACGTGCCACGCGACGAACGGATCGGCAGCGCCTTCAATCATCTGTTTCCCATCATTCACCGGACTGATTCCGCCGCGGATGCCGTAGCTTGGGACTTTACGCAGACTCTATTTCTGCATCCGTTCTTCCTCGCACCACTGGCCATTTATAAGGATAGCTCCGAGAAACCGATCGCGTGCACAGGATTGCAAGGCCATATGGACAGCTATCTCAGGGCGATCTGCTTCGATCATGTATTCGACGCCTCTAGCCCTGAGAGTCGAAACATCCTTAATGCCTACCTGACCAAAAGCTACATCCCGGTGTCGCGCTTCATGGTCGGCGACGGAACGGAAGATCGGATTCAGGAGGTACTCCAAAGGATTATCGAGGTCCAGTCCGATCTCTCTCATAAGATGCGTATGCCAATCTCCTACCTCCTCGGCGAGCTGATCGATAACATCAGTCAGCACTCCGGCAGTCGCTGCGGTTACCTGTTTTGCCAAAGGGTGAGGCGGGAACTGTATATTGTCATCGCCGACCGGGGGCGAACGATCTACGGTAATTACATTTACGCTAAGCGATACGAAGACATCGTGGGTGTAGACGAGGCGGCGGCTCTACGTATCGCCAACGAAGGTTATTCAACCAAGAACTTACCGACAGCGGAGAATAGGGGGTATGGGTTATCCCGGTCAAGGAAGATGATTGTGAAGGGACTTGGCGGCGCCTACTTCATGCTGTCGGGTACGGCCTTTTACCGGCAGGAAGCGAAGGGCGTGTATGTGATGAACGTTCCGGAAGTCTACCGGTGGAATGGTACTATCATTCTGTTAAGGCTTCCGCTCGAGACGCCGAAAGGGTTTGAGTTTTATGACTATGTAGAATAAGATAAGGAGAACTGTAACGATGGAAAGAATCAGTATAAAAGACGTGGTTGGCACAGATGTGCGCTCGCGCATTTCGCTCGATGCCGTGAAGGCTTTGATGACACATGGCGGCGAGTATGTGATCGACATGGAGGGGGTGACCTCTATCTCTCGCTCTGTGGCCGATGAGCTGTATAACCTGCAACAGGATTATGGCGCAGTGCGATTTGAGCATCAGACGGAGTTTGTGCAACGCATGATGAGTATCGTGTGGGAAGGTCGAAGTAAGAAGCGCGTCAGGGAAGAGGAAGACGTAGAAATGATGGATATGACTTCGATAGAAGACTTCTCTCGATATCTCCTCTCCATCTAAAAGGCGAGGTGAGCAGACGAGGAAAGAGGGGCGGCAAGGGCGAACTGTCGCCCCTTTTTGTTGCGGGGGTTGCCGGTTTATCTTTGCCGCCCATAACATATTACTCACTATAACACACCCCAAAGACATGAATCCGGAGGATAAAGAGATTAGGAAACGCGCGCTACTCATTATGGTCATCATCGTCGTCGTCATCGCGCTGATCGGCGTCAGCTATATCGTCTTTCATCAACGCAAACAGATGGACGACATGACCGAGCTTTTCGCCATCGAAAAGGAACAACTCACGGACGAATACGCCGAACTGTCTCTGCAATACGAAGGCTACAAGTTCAGCGTCGGCAACGATTCGCTCGTGGCCCTGCTGACTACGGAGCAGATGAAGGTGCAACGCCTCATGGAGGAGCTCCGCACGGTCAAGGCCACCAACACGCGCCGCATCACCGAGCTGAAGCGCGAGCTGGAGACGCTCCGCAAGATCATGCGAGGCTATGTGATCCAAATCGACTCCCTCAACGCCGAAAACGGTCGCCTGCGCAACGAGAACGAACGCGTCACGGAACAATACCGCCAGGCCTCCTCGGCCGCGGCACAGCTTACGCGCGAGAAGGAACACCTCACGGAGCGCGTTACACTGGCCAGCCGACTCGAAGCCTCCGCCATCGCCGTCCGCCCCATCACCTCGCGCGGCAAGGACGCCAAGAAGATCGATAAAATCGCCCAGCTCGCCGTCTCCTTCCACGTGGCCAAAAACATCACCGCACCGACGGGCGAAAAGACCATCTATGTGCGCATCATGCGCCCCGACGATGACATCCTGACCAAACCCGGATCGGGCACCTTCGCCTTTGAGAACCGCAACATTGGTTACTCCATGAAGCGCACCGTGGAATATGCCGGTGAGGACTTACCCGTGGTGATGTATTGGGACGTGGAGGAATACCTCTCGCCCGGCACCTACCGCGTCGACATCTTTGCCGACGGCCACCTGATCGGCCGCCGCTCCTTCACGCTCCAGAACTAACCGGGGCGTCTACGGACGCCGGCGAAGTCTGGGCCGGATACGGGTGCGTGCGGTGAGACCGGTCCTTCCCGCCGCGGGAAGCCTCAAACTTTCCCAAGCGCCTTCTCGCCGCGGGAAACCGTTTTCCGATTTCAAAAAGTCATTTCCCGCGGCGGGAAGCGGGTATGACGACTCCAAGGCTTCCCGCGGCGGAAGGGAATGCGCCTCCCCCCCCCCTAAAAAAACGCCCAAGCTGTAACCCGACGCAACTACTGGCGTCCATACATCACCGGCGGGCACATTGCCCGCCCCTCATCTTTCTCTAACTACTACATTCACCCACCAATGATTATCCGACTACAAGGAATCAACAAGACCTATTACAATGGCGCCCCGCTGCATGTGCTCAAAGGCATCGACCTCGGCATCGAACGCGGCGAGATGGTCTCCATCATGGGCGCCTCCGGGTCGGGCAAGAGCACCCTGCTCAACATCCTCGGCATCCTCGACACTTACGACTCGGGCGAGTATTACCTCGACGACCTACTTATCCGTGACCTCAGCGAAAGCCGCGCCGCCGAGCTACGCAATCGCATGATCGGCTTCGTTTTCCAGTCCTTCAACCTTATCTCCTTCAAAAACGCGATGGAGAACGTGGCCCTGCCGCTCTACTATCAGGGCGTTCCGCGCAAGCAGCGCAACGCCTTGGCGCTGGACTACCTCGAGCGTGTCGGCCTCCGCGATTGGGCCGAGCACCTGCCCAGCGAGATGTCCGGCGGACAAAAGCAACGCGTGGCCATCGCTCGCGCACTCATCGCTCGCCCGCAGGTGATCCTGGCCGACGAGCCCACGGGCGCGCTGGACAGCAAGACGACCATCGAGGTAATGGAGCTCCTGCGCGCCGTCAACCGCGAAGGCATGACGATGGTCATCGTCACCCACGAACCCTCCGTGGCCGAAGCTACCGACCGCGTGGTGCACGTCAAGGACGGACTGATTGTGGCTAATGATTGAGCTTGGCCAACTCCCTACTACCGCGGCTTTAGCCGCATAACTACCCGGCCGTAGGCCGTAACTACCGGGCGACTACAAGGGTCGCCCCTACTACCTATAAGTTTATGTTCGACTTCGATGACATTCGTGAGATCCTCAGCACGATGCGCAAGAACCGCCTGCGCACCTTCCTCACCGGCTTCTCCGTGGCCTGGGGCATCTTCATCCTTATCATCCTGCTGGCCGCCGGCAACGGCCTGCGCAACGGCGTGATGTACAACTTCAGCAACTTCTCCGCCAACCGTATCGAGGTGTGGCCCAACTACACCTCCAAGCCTTGGCAAGGCATCCGCGAGAACCGCCGCCTGACCTTCCGCAACGCCGACGTGGAGCATCTGGGCACCGACTTTCCCGAGGTGGAGTACTACTCCGGCCGCATCGACCATAGCGACACGTTGGCCTACAATAAGGAATACGTCAACGGCAACCTGAGCGGCGTCGCACCCGACTTTGCCTCCATCGACTTTATCATCCCTACCCGCGGACGCTTCATCAACGAGATCGACATGCAGCAACGCCGCAAAGCGATCGTCCTCAGCCCGCGTATGGCCGAGGTGCTCTTCCACGAGGAGGATCCCATCGGGCGCTACGTGCGCATTGGCCGCATGATGTTCCAAGTCGTCGGCGTCTATCGCGACAAGGAGATGAACAACAACAAGCCCGCCTACATCCCCTTCACCACCGCTCAGCAACTCTTCCGCAGCGGTATGGAGGTGGACGATCTGATCTTCACCGTGCGTGGCATCAAGTCTGAAGAAGAGAACACCGCCTTCGAGCAACGCTTCCGCACCGCCATGGCCCTCCGCCACCACTTCGACCCCTCGGACACGGGCGCCCTCGGCATGTGGAACACGGGCGACGACTTCCGCATGTTCGACCTTATCCTCGGCGGCCTGATGATGTTTATCTGGATCGTGGGCATCAGCACACTCATGGCCGGCATCGTGGGCGTGAGCAACATCATGCTCGTCACCGTCCGCGAACGGACGCGTGAGTTCGGCATCCGCAAAGCCATCGGCGCCGGCCCCGCCTCCATCCTGCGGCTCATCATCATTGAGTCCATCCTTGTCACCACGCTCTTCGGTTACGTGGGCATGGTGGCCGGTATCGGCGTGACTGAGCTGATTGATTACGGAATGACGATGGCCGGCATGAACGCCGACACGGGCGGTGGCCCGGGCAACCTCTCCATCTTCCGCCATCCCACCGTCAGCCTCGGCATCGCCACGTCCGCCACCGTACTGCTCATCATAGCCGGCGTCGCAGCCGGATATTTCCCCGCCCGCAAAGCCGTCAGTATCCCCGCCGTTGAGGCCATGAGGAGTGAATAACGAAAAACTAAAAATGAAAAGTGACCGGGTACGGCGAATGCTTCCGGAGTGTTTAGTTGTTAGATTTTAGCTTTTAGTTCAATAGCAATATGTTTTTCGACGCAGATAGATGGACCGAGATATGGGTAACCATCACCCGCAACAAGACACGCAGCCTACTGACCTGCTTCGGTGTCTTTTGGGGCATACTCATGTTAGTCATCCTCCTCGGGCTTGGCACAGGGCTCAAGAATGGCATCCTCAAAAACACCGACGGCTTCGCCACGAACTCCGTCTTTTTCATTGCCGATCGCACCAGTGAACCTTATCGTGGTTTCAACAAAGGACGCGAATGGAACATCCGCAACCGCGACTTGGAGAGTATCCGCCGCGAGGTGTCCGGACTGGAGGCTATCTCACCCGTCCTTTGGGGCGCGCGGGCAGATAAGAACGTGGTCTATGGCCAACTCTCTGGCACATATAACGTGAAGGGGGTCGACCCGGCCTATTTCCGCATCGAGGCGCAACACGTGCTCTTCGGCCGCCTACTCAACGAGATCGACGCCCGCGAAAAACGCAAAGTATGCCTCATCGGCTCGCGCATCAACGAGACCCTCTTCCGCAACGAGAACCCCTGCGGCAGGTACATCCGCGTCAACGGCATCTACTATCAGGTCGTCGGCGTGGTACGTGAACGGGCACGGGTGAACATCGGCGGACGGTCGCAGGAGAGCGTCTTCCTGCCCTTCACCACCATGCAGCAGACACTGAACCAAGGCGACGTGATCCACTTCCTGGCCGCCTCCGCCTATAAAGACGTATCCATACAGCGCATCATCGACGATATCACCGGCATCCTCCGCCGGCAGAACAGCATCGCCCCGACCGATAAGCAGGCCGTGATGGTGATCAACCTCGCCGAACAGTTCGCCACTTTCGCCATGCTCTTCACCGGTATCGACGCACTGATCTGGCTCGTGGGCATGGGCACGCTGCTGGCCGGCGTGATCGGCATCAGTAACATTATGATGGTGACGGTCAAGGAACGCACGCGAGAGATCGGAGTGCGGCGCGCCATCGGTGCCCGCCCGCGCGACATCATCTCGCAGATCATGAGTGAGAGCCTTGTGCTGACAGCTATGGCCGGCATGATCGGCCTCAGCATAGGCGTCTTCATCATCGACATCGTCGACCGCCTCCTCAGCGCCCAACCCGGCGACGATGCGGCGCTCGTCAACCCCGGCGTACATATGGGCACCGCCGTAGCCGCCACCATCGTGCTGCTTCTGTGCGGTCTGTTAGCCGGGCTCATCCCCGCCTGGCGGGCTATGCAGATTAAAGCGATAGATGCGATACGCGATGAATAGGGGGAGACTTTGTATAGCAGCGCATCTGCTGCGTTTCCTGCGACAAGCTCAGGCTCGGTCACATACTTATGTATGCTCCCTTCGCCTTCGGTCTTGGACGCCTTGCATCTGCACTACTCTCCAAAGTCTCCCCACGCCCCAAATCGTTTATTTCCCCAACTGTGAGTTGTTAGTTTTTAGATTTTAGTTTTCAGCTTATGAATAATCGACTTGTAAAGAAGATCAAGAGAATCGTCCTGCTTTCGATAGTAGGACTGGCCGTGGTAGGCACCTTCGTATTTCTGTGGAAGAAGGCGCTGCCCGAAGTGATCGAGTATGAAATCGTGACGCCCGAGCGTGGGACGGTCGAGACCAAGACCGTGGCCACGGGCAATGTGGAGCCGCGCTACGAGATCCTGATTAAGCCGCAGATCTCGGGCATCATCTCCGAGGTGCTCAAGGAAGCCGGCCAACGCGTCACCGAAGGCGAGATCATCGCCAAAGTGAAAGTCATTCCTGAGATGGGACAGCTCAATAGCGCCGAGTCGCGCGTCAATGTGGCTCGCATCAGCTTAGACCAGGTGGAGAGCACGCACCGCCGCGACGAACAACTCTTCAAGCAGGGCATCCTTACGGCCGAAGAGTTTGACGTCTCGAAAGCCAACTATCGCAAGGCCAAAGAGGAGCTGGCCAACGCCCAAAGCTCACTCGAGATTGTCCGCGACGGCATCTCGCGCAACACACGCAGCTCGAGTACCACGCAGATCCGCAGCACCATCACCGGCATGATCCTCAACGTGCCTATCAAGGTGGGTAACTCCGTGATCCAAAGCAACAGCTTCAACGACGGCACCACCATCGCCTCCGTGGCCAACATGAACGACATGATCTTCCGCGGCAATGTGGACGAGACCGAGATCGGCAAGATCCGCGAGGGCATGCCCATCAAGTTGACCGTTGGCGCGCTGGGCACACGCACCTTCGATGCCGTCCTCGAGTACGTCTCCCCCAAGGGCGAGGAGAAGAACGGCGCCATACAATTTGAGATCAAGGCGGCTGTCTCGCTGCCCGACACCTCGTTCGTGCGCGCCGGGTACAGCGCCAACGCAGAGATCGTGTTGGAGCGCGCCGAGAATGTCCTGACCATCCCCGAAAGCACGGTGGAGTTTCATGGCGACACGGCCTTCGTGCAAGTGGTTAAGCAAGAGAAGCCCAAGCAAATCTTCGAGAAAAGGCTGATCAAGACGGGCCTCAGCGATGGTATCAAGATCGAAGTGAAGGAAGGACTGACGGAGAAAGACAAGATCCGCGGTGCGGCCATCAGCAAGGAGGCAAACAATAACAACGAAGCCAAGCCATGAAGACGCTGACCCTCATTCCCGCCCTGCTCCTGGCCACCGTTCTCACCGCCACGGCGCAGGACACAACAGCCACACGCTGGAGCCTCCAACGCTGCATCGAGCACGCCAAAGCAAACAACCTGGAGGTGCGCATGCGACAGGTGGAAGTCGACCGGCAGGAGCTGACGCTCCACACGGCGCGCAGCAAACGTCTGCCAAGCCTCTCGGCCGGAGCCTCGCAACAATGGTCGTTCGGCCGATCGGCCTCAGCGGCTGACAACACGTATCAGGTGCAGACCACCTCCTCCACCGCCTGGTCGCTCTCATCCGACGTTCCCCTCTTCACCGGCTTCGAGATCCCCAACGAGATCGCCGCCGCGCGCCTCGACCTCATGGCCCTCGCCGCCGATCTCCAGAAGACGCGAAAGAATATGGAAATCACCGTCACGTCGGCCTACCTGCAAGTGCTCTTCGACAAGGAGCTGCTCAGTGTGGCCGAAAATAAGCTCGCCCTGAGCCGCACGCAGCTCGACCGCACGCGTAAGATGCACGACGCCGGGCGCGCCTCCGAGGCACAGATCTACGAGACCGAGGCACAGGTGGCGGCCGACGAGCTCTCCGCCGTGCAGACGGCTAACGACCTGCGCATGGCCACGCTCACACTCACCCAGCTGCTCGAGCTGCCCAGCCCGGAAGGCTTCGACGTGGAGCCGCCCACGGAGGCAGACACGACCTTCCTACTGGCGCGTCGCCCCGACGACATCTATCGCACCGCCCTCACCACGCGCGCCGCCGTCCGCGCCGAGGAGCTTCGCCTCCAGAGCAGCGAGAAGCAAGTGCGCGTGGCCCAGAGCGCCCTCTACCCCAGCCTCTCCTTCGGCGCCAGCTACAACAATGCCTTTTATCACATCTACAACAAGCCCAACACGCCCTTCGCCAACCAGATTCGCGACAACCGCGGCCTCGGTCTCGGCCTCAACCTTCGTATCCCCATCTTCAACCGTTTCGCCACGCGCAACAGCATCCGCAGCGCTCGCCTCGGGCTGCGCAACCAGGAGCTGCAGCTGGAGAACACCAAGAAAGCACTCTACAAAGACATCCAACAGGCCTACTACAGCGCCCTTTCGGCTGCCGAGCGATACCGGTCGGCCACCGCCGCGTGGCAGTCGGCCGAGAAAGCCTTCACCTTCACCGGCGACCGCTTCGAGAATGGCCGCGCCACGACCTACGAATACAACGAAGCCAAGACGAACCTCATCAAAGCCCTCTCCGACCGCACCCAAGCCAAGTACGAGTTCCTGCTCCGCAAGAAAATTCTCGAGTTCTACGAGCAGCAGTAAGCGGGGTGGCTTGGTTTTCTGTGCTTACACTCCGTGCGGGTAGCATACTCGGGTGAGTTATCCTATGTCGCCCGCAAACTTGGCCGGCGCCCCTGGCGCCTTTCAGGGCTTGCACGGCGTGCGAGTAGCAAAATGAGGGTCATTTCGGGCCTTGCATGCCGTGCGAGTAGTAAAATGAGGGTCATTTCGGGCCTTGCACGCCGTGCGAGTAGCAAAATGAGGGTCATTTCAGACCTTGCACACCGTGCGAATAGCAAAATGAGGGTCATTTTGAGCCTTGCATGCCGTGCGAATAGCAAAACCCGGCGGGTTTCAGGGCTTGCACGCTGTGCGGATAGCAAAACCCGGCGGGTTTTGGGGCTTGCACGCCGTGCGGGTAGCAAAACCCGGCGGGTTTCAAGGCTTGCACGCCGTGCGAGTAGCAAAACCCGGATTTGTTCTCCTGTATCCGGAAAACTTGGCCGGCGCCCCTGGCGCCTTTTGGGGCTTGCACGGCGTGCGGGTAGCAAAACGAGGGTGGGGTTATTCCCTCATGTGTGGTCTTCCTCCTCTCCGTCATCCTTGACCTTTAGCCATTGACAATTACACAAGCCTTCTACTTTTGTCCGCTCGCTGAACAAGCGGGAGAAATAGAACCACACCTATTTACATTAATGCATACACAGATCATGATCGGTATACCCAACGTAGACGTCGGGATCTTGACGGAGAGAGACGTTTCATTTCATTTCAACGGCGCCTACCGCTGCCTGGAGACGGGCCGCACGCACACAGGCCAACAACACGCTACGCTGCAAGACGGGCGCATCGGCTTCGAGAGTCACACGTTCGACACGCTGCACTTCGAGCCCACCGACCCCTCGGACTCGTTCGACCTGCGGGGCGTCACCATCGGCGTACACTTCCACTGGGAGCGCCGCGAAGACCAACGCTTCCGCGGAGCGTTGATCCTCACGCCCTCGAGCGACGGCATTCTGGTGGTGAATCGTATCGACGTCGAGTCGTATCTCGAGAGCGTCATCTCGTCTGAGATGAGCGCCACCTCGTCGCCCGAGTTACTCCGCGCGCACGCCGTCATCTCGCGCAGCTGGCTGCTGGCACAGATCGAAAAGCGACAGGCGCCGGTCGACGCCAAGGCGGAGAGCTGCAGCCAAGACGACGAGGGCCTCGTCCGATGGTACGACCGCGAGGATCACACGCGCTTCGACGTCTGCGCCGACGACCATTGCCAGCGTTATCAGGGCATCACACGCGCCACAACGCCGGCCGTAGAGGAGGCCGTCCGCGCCACCTGTGGCGAGGTAGTCACGGACGAGGGCCGGCTTTGCGACACACGTTTCTCGAAGTCGTGCGGCGGCGTCACGGAGTGCTTCGAGTACTGCTGGGAGCCTGTTCATCACCGTTATCTCGTCGCCCTGCGCGACAGTCGCACGCCAGACACTCCGGTGCCCGACCTGACGAACGAGGCCGAAGCCGATCGCTGGATCCGCTCCGCCCCCGAGGCTTTCTGTCACACCACGGACGAGGGCATCCTCAGCCAAGTGCTCAACAACTACGATCTCGAGACGCCCGACTTCTATCGCTGGACGGTGGAGTACACGCAAGACGAGCTTGCCGACCTGATCCGCCGCAAGAGCGGCATCGACTTCGGCGCCATCCTCAGTCTGCAAGCCGTCGAGCGCGGCCGATCGGGGCGCATCGTGCGGCTCCGGATCGTCGGCAGTCGGCGCACATACATCATCGGCAAGGAGCTGGAGATCCGCCGCACGCTCTCCGAGACACACCTCTATAGCTCGGCCTTCGTGGTCGACGCGCTCGACCTGCATCACGGCGTCCCACGGCGCTTCCGCCTCACCGGCGCAGGCTGGGGCCACGGCGTGGGCCTCTGCCAGATCGGCGCCGCCGTGATGGGAGCCGAAGGACATTCCTATCGCGCCATCCTCGCGCATTACTATCCCGGCAGCCGGTCGGAAATACGTTACGTCCGATGAGCAGCACGACCATCCTCTTCATCATCGCGGCCTACTTCGGCTTGCTGCTGCTCATCGCTTGGATCACGGGGCGCGGCGGCGCATCGGCCGCAGACAACGACGCCTTCTTCCTCGGCAACCGTCGCTCACCGTGGTACATCGTGGCCATCGGCATGATCGGCTCCTCGCTCTCGGGCGTGACCTTCGTATCCGTCCCCGGCTGGGTGCGGCAGATCGACATGACGTACATGCAGACCGTCTTCGGCTTCTTCTTCGGTTACGTCATCATCGCGCACGTGCTCCTGCCGCTCTACTACCGCCTTCAGCTCACCTCCATCTACACCTACCTCGAGACACGCATCGGTCGGCGGGCTTACAAGACGGGCGCCTCCTTCTTCCTCCTCTCCAAGATCGTTGGCGCAGCCGCGCGGCTCTATCTCGTGGTGCTTATCCTCCAGACGTACGTCTTCTCGACGTGGCAGATCCCCTTCGGCGTGACCGTTATCCTGAGCATCCTGCTCGTATGGCTTTACACCTACAAAAGCGGCGTCAAGACGATCATCTGGACAGACACGCTTCAGGCGCTCTGCCTTGTGGGCACGCTCGTCGTGATCATCTGGCAGGTGAAGGATCGCATGGGGCTGGACTTCGACG
>ERZ772921.198-NODE-198-length-38699-cov-4.057240_pt1 | contig 38699 bp, 36 predicted proteins | sample MGYA00512117_ERZ772921 | MGnify/ENA primary metagenome ERZ772921 (study PRJEB29015, sample SAMEA2737944) | human oral metagenome | biome: human oral; feature: human-associated habitat; material: dental | place: China | collected 2150 ...
CTGAATACGGTGAGCACCGCTGCCGTGAATAACAATTTCTTCATAACAGTCTCTCCTTTCTGCAGATAATCTTTTCTCTATTATAAATCAAGAATAGAAAAAATTCCATGAATTGTCTTATAGAATTTGGGTATGGATCGAAAACAAAACCGCTTCTCTGAGAAAAGGAGCGGCCGTTTATGCAAGGCGGGTGCTGGTTTGTCTTATCTTACAAGGTGAGCGCTCTTGCGAAATGTTCTTTCAAAACTTTGACGGATGCCTGGAGTTCTTTCTGTTCGTCATCTGTCAGATTCAATTCAATGATGTCTTCCACTCCGTCTTTACCGATTTTGACAGGAACAGAAGCAAAACTGTCTTTTATGCCGTACGGACCGTCAAGGTAAACGGAGCAGGGGAGGATCTTGTGTTCATTATGGTAAATCGCGCGGACCAGTTCTGCTGTCGCTGAGGTGACGCCGAATTCAGTGCAGCCTTTTGTCGTATTTTCGATATATCCTTCCTTGTGGACTTTGTCGAGAATGACTTCTTTGGCGTCCATATGATAAAGCCCCGGTTTTTCTGCGAGGAGTTCATCGATCGGTTTGCCGGCGACTGTTACATGGCTCCAGGGAATCATGGAGCTGTCCCCGTGTTCACCTAAGAGATAAGCGGTGAGGGAGCGGCGGTTTACTTTCAGCTGGGTAGACAGCTGCATCTGCAGCCGGGCAGAGTCGAGAGCCGTTCCCGAGCCGATGATTTTTTCCTTTGGCCAGTCCAGTTTGTACTGGAGGTATTCGGCGATAATATCACAGGGATTGGAAATGGAAATAATAATTCCGTCAAATCCCGATTCTTTAATGAGCGGAATAAATTCTTTGCTTGTGGCGACGGCGCTGTCCATCATGTCAAGGCGTGTCTGTCCCGGAAGACGGGGTGTGCCTGACGCATTGATGAGTATATCGGCATCCTTCATGTCGGCTACGGTGCCTGCGTACGCCTCAAAATGATGGGGCTGGTAACTTACTGCGTCCAGCAGGTCAAGTGATTCGCCATGGGCCTTGTCATTATTAATATCATAGAAAACCACTTCGTCAGCCAGTCCCTGCACTGCGAACTGGAGTGCCAAGTGGGAACCTACGTTTCCCGCACCGATGATGCCGATTTTTCTTGTTTTAATTGTCATTTCTTCTATCCTCCTGTTTCTCCTTCATGAATGATCATTCTTTTGGATCATAATTTAAACCAATTATACTCTCTCAAACCGGATGAGGCTACCTTCTTTTAGCAGCGGAGGAATATGTTTGGTAAAAAGGAGATGATTGCGGGAAATTGCAGGACATGGCATAAAATATTCCAAAGCAGTCAAACGGATTACAAGGATATCGTTTTAAAATTTTTGACAATCAAAATTCTTTAGGTCATCAGCACATTCTGAATGATCTAATTACTCTATAATAAATTGATTACCATATGTTGTGTTTTAAAAATATATTGACACAAGATATTGAATAGAATAATATAGATATATAAAATAACCGAAATAGAATCGGTGAAATAAAGAGAGGGTATTGATTATGGAACATTGGTATGACAATGAAATCAGTCGGGGTATCTTAGCGGCGAAATATTATCATGAAGGCGAGACGACGCCGCAGCAGTTCATCGACAGGGTGAGCTCCATATTTAAGGGGGATTTTCGTGAACGTATGAAAGAATACATCACAGACGGAGATTTTTCTCCTGCCGGAAGGACGCTTTATGCGGCAGGTTCGAGGGGCAAATTTAAAGTATCCATGTCAAACTGCTATATCCTGCCGTCACCGGAAGATAATCTGGAATCCATTTTTCATTCCAATTATGAAATTGCCCGTATTTTTTCCTATGGCGGCGGTATCGGTATCAATATTTCCAATCTCCGTCCTGCAGGAAGCCGTGTGCATAATGTGGCACGTACTTCCACCGGTGCCGTTTCTTTCATGAAAATTTTTAATACTACAGGCGAAGTGATCAGCCAAAACGGCCGCCGCGGCGCGCAGATGGTGGGACTCAACTGCAGCCATCCTGATATTTATGAATTCCTCCATATCAAGCAAAATGAAGAAAAGCTGTCCAGCATGAATATCAGCATTCTTTTTACTGACGAATTTATGGAAGCTGTGCGGGACGATAAAGAGTACACCCTCCGTTTCCATGTGGAATCAACCGGTGAAAATATCGAAAGGACGATCCGTGCCCGTGATTTCTTCCGTGAGTTTTGCGAAACCCAGTGGGATTGGGGCGATCCGGGGGCGCTTTTTTCGGATCGGCTGAATGATTACCATCTGCTTGCAGGATATGATGAGTATCAAATTGAAATCACGAACCCCTGCGGTGAGTTCGGCGGCAACGCGTACAATGCGTGCAACTTGGGCAGCATCAATCTGTACAACATGATCGATGATAAATTCGGCAATGCACCGTCTTTGAATGAGGAAAAATTCAAGCAGGCGGTTTATGACGGCATTATTGCTCTTGACGAGATCGTCTCTTACGGTTATGAAACGCAGCCTTTGGATGAAAACAGGACCTGTATTGATGACTGGCGCTCTTTGGGGCTGGGACTCTTCGGCGTGGCCGATGCGCTTGTGGCGATGAAGCTGGCTTACGGAAGCCGGGAAGCAAGCGCATTTATGGAAAATGTGATGAAGATCATGCTCCTTTCCGCGCTCCGCTCTTCCTGTGACAGGGCAAAGATGAAAGGTACTTTTGGACAATACCGCCGGGAGGCGACGGAGAAATCGCCGATTATACAAATGGTAAAAGAATTGGACGGCGGTCTTTATGAAGATATCCGAACTTATGGTCTGCGGAACGGCACACTCCTTGCCATTGCGCCGACAGGAACCATTTCCCTTCTGATGGGAAGTTTTTCCGGCGGCTGTGAACCGCTTTACAAAATTTCTTATGAACGTTCCACACACAAGATGGAAGAAGTGAACGGCAGTTTCCGCGTGTATGCCCACAGTGTAAAAGATTTGCTCCGGTACCATCATCTGCCATTGACTTTGACGGATGATGAAATACGGGAAAAGTTCCCCTGGGTCATTGAAAGCCATGATATTTCCTTTATGGATCGTGTAGCTATGCAGGCGGTCATGCAGAAGTATGTGGATAATTCCATTTCCAGCACGGTGAATTTGAAAAATGACGCTACGCCCGAAGATATCTACGATATTTACCTGGCGGCATGGGAAAGCGGATGCAAAGGCATTACTGTTTTCAGAGACGGATGCCGCCGGGGAAATATTCTCGGCGTTGCCGCAAAGGAAGAAGAGAAAGCCGATGGACCAAAGCCGGCAGAAGGGCAGCCGGTTTGTCCCGAATGCGGCGGAAAGAATATCCGTGTGGAAGGCCATTGTGCTGCCTGCAGTGACTGTGGCTGGTCCGCCTGCAGTGTCGTATAAATGAAATAGAACAGGAAGATTCCGTATGAACCGGCGGGCATTTTTGCATGGGAAAATGAAAGGAACTTTAGCGTTTCTTGTGAAATCAGACGCAGAATTATATAATTAAAGAAGACAAACCGGGGATCAATAGTGAATGAAAATGAAAAGACTGGAGATATAAGCTTTAGTAAGGAGAGGATTCCCGGCGGAGAGATTATCCGTAAACGGAAAAGGAGGACTCACTGATGAAAGGTTATGCAATGCTCAAAATCGGCTCTGTAGGCTGGGTTGAAAAAGAAAAACCCGCCTGCGGCGCCATGGACGCTATCTGTAAGCCGCTGGCTATCGCCATCTGCACTTCTGACGTACATACCGTATGGGAGGGTGCTGTCGGTGAACGGCATGACATGATTCTCGGGCATGAATGCTGCGCGGAAGTGGTGGAAGTCGGCGCGGATGTAAAAGATTTCAAGCCGGGCGACCGTGTTCTTGTTCCCGCAATCACCCCCGACTGGAATTCACTGGAAGCCCAGGCCGGATACGCGATGCATTCCGGCGGCATGCTGGCAGGCTGGAAATTTTCTAATTTTAAAGACGGTGTGTTTGCGGAATATTTCCATGTGAATGATGCTGACGGAAATTTGGCGCACTTGCCGAAAGAAATTAATGTGGTAGATGCGTGCATGCTCTCCGATATGGTTCCTACCGGATTCCACGGTGTGGAACTGGCCGATGTGCAGTTTGGCGATGTGGTGCTTGTCATCGGCATTGGCCCTGTGGGGCTCATGGCGGTAGCCGGAACAAATATGCGCGGTGCTGCCCGGATTATTGCCGTAGGCAGCCGCCCCGTATGCGTAGAAGCGGCAAAGAAATACGGAGCATCAGATATCATAAATTATAAAAACGGTCCCATTGAAGACCAGGTCATGCGGCTCACCGACGGCAAAGGTGTGGATCGTGTCATTATTGCGGGCGGTACGGTGGATACATTTGCGTCCGCAGTGAAAGCATTGAAGCCGGGCGGGAAAATCGGTTCTGTGAACTATCTGGGAAGCGGAGACAGTATCCGTATCCCCCGTGTGGAATGGGGGGTAGGCATGGGGCATAAAGCCATCGTCGGCGGACTTATGCCCGGCGGCAGACTCCGTATGGAAAAGCTGGGCGCCCTTGTGGCGGCAGGAAAACTGGACGTAAGCCTTCTTTCCACCCATGTATACGAAGGCTGGGATAAGCTTCCCGAAGCGCTTCAGATTATGAAAGATAAACCGGCGGACGTGATTAAGCCGGTAGTGGTTTTGGAAAGATAAGACAGAAATAAAAGGGACTGTTCCTCACAGGCAGTCCTTTTTGCTTGGAAAATTTTATATACAAATTAGAGTATATACTCATTGAGACAGAAATATATTTCTTAAAATGATTAGAAACAGATGAATGAGTTTATGAATCGCCGATAAAAACAGAACCGATAAAAGTGTCAATTTTATTTTCATGGTTCTTGTATCTTGTAAATGCATGAATAAACGTCTTGTGCTTCTGAAATCGGGATAGATGGTGATATATAGTATACTAATTCACAGGGAACATATATAATTAGGACATAAAAACGAGTACCGGGAATGGACAAAGGAGGTCAGAGCCTTTTGTCGTTCCCGGTATGGCACGGAAAGGGTCAGGAAGTGAATAAACTTAAATCTTATGCAGTTAATCAGCTGAAGGTTACGCGGAATACATTCCGTGATCCGATCATTGCGGCAGTCACGGTTTCTATGATTGCGGTGCTTCTTATTTTTGTGGTGTGGCCCCTGCTGGAAGTCGTGAAGCAGAGTCTTGTGGATACGGCAGGCAATTACAGTTTTCAGGCGTATAAAAATATTTTTACGATGCGGGAAACATACAAGGCTTTTTGCAACACCATTATGCTGGCCGTTATTGTGGGTGTTCTGGCGACGGTGATCGGGTTTCTTTTTGCCTACTGCACGTCCCACCTGCAGATCCGCGGGAAAAGAATATTTAATCTGATGGCGATGATGCCCATGGTGTCACCGCCATTTTCTGTGGCATTGTCCATTATCATGCTTTTTGGTAGCCGCGGTCTGATCACTTACAATCTTCTCGGCTGGACGAATACAAATATTTACGGGCTGAAAGGCCTGATTTTTGTACAGACGATTTCTTATTTTCCTATCGCCTTTCTTCTTTTAGCCGGCATGCTGCGGTCTATTGACTCCTCTATTGAGGATGCGGCCCGTGATCTGGGCTCTTCTAAATGGCGTACATTCAGTACGATTACGGTTCCTCTTGTCCGTCCGGGGATTGCCAATGCGTTCCTGCTGGTGTTTATTAAATCAGTGGCGGATTTTGCGAATCCCATGGCTATCGGCGGGAATTTCTCCACACTGGCGACGCAGGTGTACCTGCAGGCTATCGGGAGTTATGATGTGCAGGGCGGCGCGGCGGTGGCCGTTGTCCTACTGGATATCGCCATGATTCTTTTCATTCTTTCCAAATACTGGGTGGAGAAAAAGACCTATGTGACTGTGCTGGGGAAAGCCTCCCGCGAGAGGGCGATGATTAAAGATCCCGCCGTGGTGATTCCGGTGGCAGGCTTTTGCTTCCTTGTGACTGCCGTGGTGCTGGCGATTTATGTCCTGATTCCGATTGCTTCTCTGATAAAAATGTGGGGCGTCGATTATTCATTTACTCTTGCCCATTACAAGTACGCTTTTGAAGTGGGACGGAATGCGATCCGGGATACTACGCTTCTGGCTGTTATTTCCACGCCGATTGCCGGCATCCTCGGCATGATTATCGCGTACCTTGTGGTGCGGAAAAAGTTTATCGGCAGAGGATTTATCAATTTTGCGTCGCTCCTCAGTATTTCCGTGCCGGGTACGGTTATCGGCATCGGATACATACTGACGTTCAATGATTATCCTCTCCAGCTGACAGGCACGGCAATCATTCTTATTGCGGCGTTTGTTATCCGCGCGCTGCCTATCGGTATCCGTGCCGGGGTTTCCAGTCTGCAGCAGATTGATCCCGGTATCGAAGAAGCGGCGTCCGACCTGGGATCTAACGCGAGCCGTGTGTTTACTACGGTGACACTTCCGCTGATTAAAAGCGCTTTCTTTGGAGGTCTTGTATATTCGTTTATCAGAAGTATGACGAGCATCAGCGCAGTCATTTTCCTCGTATCGGCCAAGTACAGTCTGCTCACTGTTCTTATTCTGGATCAGGTGGAAGATAACCAGTTCGGTGTGGCGTCCGCCTTTTCAACGATATTGATTTTGATTGTATATGCAGCCATTGTGGGAATCCAGCTTCTTCTCGGACGTTTCGGCTCCCATAATAAAGAAGCGGCAAATGAAGGAGAAATGTGATGGCAAAACAGGCGAGTATCGAATTGAAAAACTTAACAAAAGAATATGTGACGCATGAAGGAACTGGTACGTTCCTCGCGGTAGACCATATTAATGTAAATATAGGAAGCGGTGAATTTGTAACGCTCTTGGGGCCGTCAGGCTGCGGAAAAACGACGACACTCCGCATGATTGCCGGATTCGAATCTGTTTCCGGCGGAGATATCCTTCTGGACGGGATCCGGATCAATGAAATGACACCGGATAAGCGGGATTCTTCTATGGTATTCCAGAGTTATGCCTTATTTCCCCATTATGATGTGTATGATAATGTAGCATATGGTCTTGTAAACAAAAAAATGGATAAGAAGACCATGAGGGAAAAAGTCATGCAGATGGTGGAACTTGTGGGACTGAAAGGGCTGGAACACCGCATGCCGAATCAGCTTTCCGGAGGCCAGCAGCAGCGCGTGGCTCTTGCCAGGGCGCTTGTCATGGAACCGGCTGTTCTGCTCTTTGATGAGCCTTTATCTAACTTGGATGCGAAACTCCGGGTGTACATGCGCAAAGAGATAAGAAAAATTCAGCAGCGGATCGGCATTACCAGCGTGTATGTCACCCACGACCAGGCGGAAGCCATGAGCCTTTCCGATAAAATCATCATCATGAACAAGGGCCATATCGAACAGGTGGGGACACCTCATGAAGTATACCAGCATCCCGCTTCCCGTTTTGTTGCCGATTTCATTGGCAGCGCCAACTTTGTGGAAGCAAAAGTGAGTGAAGGGGGCAGTGAAGGGGAAATGATTCCCGTCCGTATGTTAAATGAAGATTTTAATGTCCATTATGCCGGACTTCCGGTGAAAGCGGGGGATACGGTACAGATCGTTCTCCGCCCTGAAGCGATCAGGCTGGCGGACAGCGGCGACGTGGAAGCGGAGGTGATTTCTTCGACTTATATGGGGGCTGTGCAGGAATATGTCGTCCGTGTCGGTGATAAGGAACTTGAAACGGAAGAGTATAATCCGGAAGGGAAGCGTATTTACCGGCCGGGAGATAAAGTATGGCTCCGCATTCAGCGAGGCGCGCTCCACGCTGTGAAGAACTGAACGAAACTTGGATACCCGGCACGGGTATTTGAGTATAGAGGAAAGATTCATTTTAAGGAGGCATTTTGATGAAAAGTATTTGGAAGAAGGCGGCACTTGCCGTTCTTGCAGGCGCTATGGCATTCAGCTTTACAGGCTGCGGAGGGGAGAAGAAAGCGGAAGCTCCGGCGGCGAAGAAGGAATCAAAAGAAATCACCGTATACATGGGAGTCGTAGAACAGTCTGCGAAAGTGGTTGCCAGCGAATTTGAAAAAGATACGGGCATTAAAGTGAACTTTGTCCGTATGAGCGGCGGGGAGACCTTGAGCCGTATCCGCGCGGAAAAGAATAATCCCCAGGCCAGTGTATGGTATGGCGGCAGCGCCGATTCTTTCATTATGGCGAAAAAGGAAGGACTTCTGGAAGCATACAAGTCGCCCAATGCAGAAAAAATCAAACCGGAGTTTAAAGATGCAGATGGATACTGGACAGGCATTTATCAGGGCTATCTCGGCTTTATACTCGACGGCCGTTATTTTGACGAACATAAGCTGCAGCCGCCGACATCATGGGATGATTTGCTGAAGCCGGAATTTACCGGCCAGATTGTCATGGGGAATCCGGGCTCCGCTTCTACCGGTTATGTAGTGGTTTCCGCTATCGTCCAGAGCATGGGTGAGGAAAAAGGCATGGAGTACCTTGCCAAATTGAATAAACAGGTTAAGCAGTATACCAAGGCAGGCGCGGCTCCGGCACGCAGCGCGGCTCTTGGCGAAGCAGCCATCGGCATCACTTATCTCCATAACGGGATCCGTCTGATCAAGGAAGGCAATACGAACGTCCGCCTGTCGCTGCCGGAAGAAGGTACTGCTTATGAATTGGGCGCCGTAGCGATTATTAAGAATGCACCGGATATGGAAGCAGCAAAGAAATTTGTCGACTGGGCTCTTACCAAGAAAGCGCAGGAAATCGGACAGCATAATAATTCCTACCAGTTCCTCACAAATCCGGAAGCAAACCCGCCGGAAGAAGCTATGAAATTTAAGGATGCGAAACTCATTGATTACAACTTCCAGTGGTCCGGCGATAACCGTGCCCGTCTCCTGGAAGCATGGAACAAGGCAGTGAAAGAATAATGGGAGCAAAAGGAAAAATAGGACTGATCGGCCTTGCCGTGATGGGTGCCAATCTGGCGAGAAATCTGGCAGGGCATGGTATTTCCACGGTCGTTTATAACCGAAGCCATGACAAGACGGAAAATTTTCTTAAAGAATTTGGAAGTGACACGAACCTTTCCGGCGCGGCTGCTTTGGAAGAGCTGGTCAATTCTCTGGAAAAACCGCGGAAGATTATCCTTATGATCAAGGCGGGCGAAGCAGTGGATGCCATGATAGCAAAACTCATTCCCCTCCTTGAAAAAGACGATATCCTTATTGACGGTGGGAATTCCTTCTTTGAAGATACCCGGCGTCGGAGCAGGGAAATGGAAGCGCTGGGGGTTCACTTTGTGGGCATGGGCGTATCCGGTGGTGAAGAAGGGGCGCTCCACGGCCCCAGCCTTATGCCTGGCGGCACCCGCGAGGCCTACGATGCTCTTGCGCCGATATTGAAGGCGGTCTCGGCGAAGGCGGAAGGAGAAGCCTGTGTGGATTACATGGGTCCTGATGGTGCCGGACATTATGTGAAGATGGTTCATAACGGCATCGAGTACGCTGATATGCAGATGATTGCCGATACATACTTTGTGATGAAGAACGTTCTTGGCATGACGGCGGAAGAGATGGCGGACACCTGGGAAATGTGGAACAAAGGCGAGTTATCTTCTTACCTGGTGGAAATCACTGCCCGTATTCTGCGGAAAGCCGATGAGATGACGGGGAAGCCTCTGGTAGATGTCATATTGGATGTGGCGAAACAGAAGGGAACCGGACGGTGGACAAGTATGAGCGCTTTGGCGCTTGGTGTTCCCGCTCCGACAATTACGGAAGCCGTTTTTGCAAGAACTATGTCTTCCCGAAAAGAGGAAAGACTGGTGCTTTCCAAGCGGTACCGGGATCTTGCTTTTGAAGGGACGGAAGTAGACCGCCCGGCTGTGCTTGAAGACTTGCGGCAGGCTCTTTACGCGTCTAAGATTTGTGCTTATGCCCAGGGCTTCAATCTTCTTGAAGAAGCGGGGAAGGTATACGGTTGGGATTTGCAGATGGGGCGCATTGCAAAAATCTGGCGGAGCGGCTGTATTATCCGCGCCCGTTTCCTGGATACCGTAAGTGAAATTTTTGAAAAAGAAAACGGCATGACCAATTTGCTGGCAAGCGGATATTTTTCCCCAGTTCTTTACGGCGCCCGCGCGGGCTGGGGGCGCATTATTTCCCTGGCGGTGGAAAGAGGCGCGGCTGTTCCCGCTCTCTCCAGCGCGCTTGCTTACTTTGACTCTTACCGTACTGCACGGGGAAGCGCGAATCTTCTTCAGGCACAGCGTGACTGTTTCGGTGCCCACACGTATGAACGCATTGATAAGGAAGGAGCTTTCCATACCGACTGGATGAACTGAGTAAGGAAACTCCATGAAGCAGCAGAAAACGGCATTTCTCACAAGATTATTTGTGGGGAATGCCGTTTTGGGATGGGAAAATAAAGACGGAAATTATTTATTGTTAAATTATATGGCTTCAGGGGATGACCACAACTTTTCCAAATCCGGTGCGGCTTTCTAAGTAACTATGAGCCTCCTGTATATCGTCAAGGGAAAAGACACGTTCCGGATGAATAATGATGTTGTATTGTTTAATATAGTCAAACATTTCCTGTATTTTTCCGGCATTTACATTTCCTGAATAAAAAGAAGATAGGTACGCACCGGAAGGGATATCCGTAATCGGATCGAAGTTTTCAAGATACCATTGGTTGCCTAACTGGCCGACACTGCACAAGATGCCGCCATCGGACATATAGCGGAACGAATCCTTAATTGTCCGCGGACCTATAAGCTCCAATATCCGGTCAAACGACTGCCCTTTTGCAGAAAGTCTGCCGTCATCATCGACAAGGCCGGTGTCGTAGCCGAGAGAGGTCAGCAAGGACGCTTTTTCTTTAGTCCGTGATGTGCCGGATATGTGGATATGTGGAAATTTTGCCTTTATCAGTTTTAAAAATGCGAGGCCTACGCCGGAGGTGCCGCCGCGTACCAGTATAGATGAATCTGCTTGGATACGCAGGCTTTTCAAGGCGCCAAAGGCTGTATAGCAGGATTCGGGAATGGCTGCCAGATCAGGCCAGGGCAGATTGCTGGAAACAGGGTAAATTTGTTGATTGGGGAGTAATGTGTATTCAGCATAGCTGCCGTCAAAGGCGCGTCCCATTTCGCCCATGAAAGAAATGACCTTGGTTCCTGTGGGCAAACGGAAAGGATCTGTTGATTCCGCGATGGTTCCTGTACATTCAATGCCCAGGATGCGTGGGAAAGAAACTGTCGGCGACAATCCTTTGCGTGTAAAAATTTCAGAGTGGTTAAGGCCGAATCCTTTAATTTTTATAAGCGACCAGCCTTCTTTCACAGAGGGGACGGGAACCTGCCTGATTTTCAGCTGCTGAGGACCTCCTGCTTCATAGATGACGGCTGCTTTCATATACATATTTAAATCTCCTTTCTGAGGAGTAATAGAGAATCATGGATGAGCGGACATTTCATGATTACTATATCAGGCCGTTATTTTTCAGATATTCTATGGCGACATCACGGGCTTTGCGTTTGTTAACGCGGACGTCATAATTCATGGCGCTCATTTCTTCCTCCGTAATGCGGCCGGATAATTGTTCCAATATTTCTTTCAGTTCCGGATGGGCGTCCAGGGTTTCCTGTCTCATGAGAGGGGCACCCTGATAAGGCGGGAAAAGCTGTTTGTCATCTTCTAACGGGACAAGGCCGTATTGCTTTAATTCACTGTCTGTGGAGTATGCGTCCGTGATTTGGATGATGCCTTGCGAGATGGCTTGGTAGCGTAGGGCCGGTTCCATTGTGCGTACTTGAAGATGGAGCCCGTATAAAGACGCGAGCCCGCGGTTTCCGTCTTCTCTGTCATTGAATTCCAATGTGAAACCTGCAATTGCCCGGTTTTCTACTTTGTGCAGATCAGAGATGGATGTGAGGCCGTTTGCCTCTGCATAAGAACGCGGGACTGCGACAGCATAAGTGTTTTGGTATGACATAGGCTCAAGATATGCCAGGTTATCCTGTATTTTAATTTCATCACGAGCCGCTTCATATACGCTGCGTGCATCATGGCCGAGAGGCGGTGGCTCTTTTAGGAGGCTGGAAGTTATTGTTCCCGTAAATTCCGGGTATAAGTCAATACTTCCTGCTTTTAATGCTTCATAAAGGAAGGCGGTCTTTCCAAAATTCGGTTTGAGTTCAACGGCTATATTTGTTTTTCGTGTGATCAGTTCCTGATACATATGGATCAATATGTCCGGCTCCGGACCGAGCTTGCCTGCAATGATAAGTTTGTCATGCCGGTGGGAAAAAGAGACGAAAGAAAGCATGAGAACCAATATAAAGAAACATAGTACAAGAAAAGACTTTTTTAATGAGACATGCTCCAATATATGGATGCCGTAACTAAAAATAATCGCGAGCAATGCGGATGACCCCGCACCGATAAGAATGAGAGCGCTGTCATTGTGGTCGATACCGAGTAATATGAAAGAACCGAGACCTCCGGCCCCAATCAGGGCTGCCAATGTGGCGGTGCCGATGATCATGACGGATGCTGTGCGGATTCCGGAAGTGATAACGGGCATAGCCAGAGCCAATTCATAATTTTTCAGCTTTTCCCATCTGTTCATACCAAGTGCTTCCGCTGCTTCATCTAATACGGGAGGAATTTCCGACAGGCCGGTGATCGTATTCTGCAAAATCGGAAACAGGGCGTAGATGATCAGCGCTGTCAGTGCAGGCAATGTGCCGATACCGAGAAATGGGATCATAAGTCCCAGAATGGCAAGAGATGGAATTGTCTGAATGATTCCTGTGATTTGCAGAACCGTCTCTGCATAGGATTTTTTTCTGGAAAGCAGGATTCCCAGCGGGATGGAAATGAATATGGCGGCCAGAAGCGCGCTTAAAGAAATCTGTACATGCTGCGTCAGTGCGAGGAGCCAATCTTGGATACGCCCGGTGAAAACGGTAAAAAGATTATTCAAAGCCATCACATCCTCTGCTAAAGAATCGGGCGACAAAATCATTTTCCGGCCGGCTTTTGATTTCATCCGGTGTTCCGGTTTGAATGATTTCACCATGGTTCATAATGCACAGGCGGTCTCCCAGATAGGCAGCCTCTTCCATATTGTGGGTAACAAAAACAATGGTCAGCCCCAATTCGTGGTGGAGTGTTTTTATAAGATCCTGCAGCTGCCGGCGGGAAATGGGGTCTAATGCGCTGAATGGTTCGTCCATAAGAAGAATTTCCGGCTTGCCGATGATAGCACGGACGATGCCGACCCTCTGCTGTTCTCCGCCGGATAATTCATGAGGGTAACGGTGTGCATATATTTTCGGATCAAGACCGACTTTGGATAACAGCTGTGTAGTTTGTTCTTTCCGGATTTGCTTTGGCCATTTTTTCATAATCGGTACAAGTTCTATATTTTCTGCGACCGTCAAATTAGGGAAAAGGGCGATCTGCTGCAAGACATATCCCGTATTGAGCCGTAATTCGCGAAGCGGATAGTCCATGACGGATTTTCCATCTAATAATACATCTCCTTCTGTCGGGTCAATGAGACGGTTAATTAGTTTCAACAGGGTTGTTTTGCCGCTGCCGCTTGGGCCGATGAGAACAAAAAATTCTTTGTCCTTGATGGAAAGGCTCTGATTTTTTATTACGGTACACTCTCCGTAATCTTTCCGGATCTGCTTTAGTTCAATCATGTATTCTCCTGTGGTGGAAAAACATCAAAAGGTCCTGATTTTATGAAAAACATTATATATCCGGACAGATTTCTTTTATAAGACGCATAAATTCCTGTGTCAGGATATCTGTAAATAAATGTGTTGTTTCGATCAGTGTTTGCTGCTGCTTTGTTGACAACTGGGAAAATGCTTTCTTTTCTGCCTCATCCATGGGGTCAATGATAGAGGCGGCAAATTGTCTACCTTTTTCTGTCAGCATGATCAGTTTTTTTCGTCTGTCTTTCGGATGGACTGTGCTTTTAATATATCCTTTCTTCGAAAAATTTTTAATTACTGCGTTGACCACCTGTTTGGTGGAATATGTATGGCGTGTAATTGTTTGCTGGGAAATACCTTTCGGATGACGGTAAATCCATAGGAGGATTAACAGTGATTTTCCCTGAAGACCCCGCTTCCGGGCATAATCTTCATAAAGAGAAAATTGATGGTCCCGTAAACGGGCATACATACGGTGGTTTTCTATTGTTAAAGTAGAATAATCGGTTTGGATCATTATTGTGTACCTGAAAGCAAAACAAGATAATATAGTAAAAATATTTTACTATAAGTATAAGGATCATGAAAATATCCGTCAAGGCATATCTAATCTTCTTGACGAATGCGACAGGGGAGATAAGCTGTTTTCAATGAACGGCAGAGAGAAGGATGCATCGATTTGCTGCTGGTATTTTCTTTTCAAATTGCAGCAGGCAAATAAAAAAGCACAGTCTTTATAAAATCAGGACTGCTGCTTTTTTCAATAATAAGAAAGTATAAAAAATTTTGTTCTTTTAGTAGTTAATTTCCTTCCAGCCGGGTGACACCGAGCGGCGGGGACTGGAGGAAGACGACGTCTTTGTTTCTCTCCTCCAGCCAGCCGGCCTGCCATGCATTCGGGAGGAGGTAGACGGGACGTTCTCTTCTGTCATAAACGACCATGGCGTTGTCGAGACCGATGAGTTCTTCCGGCGGGACATCGCCCTCCGTCCAGCGGGCGCAGGTGTAACTGATCGGTTCCACATTTACCGTGACATTGTATTCCTTTTCCAGACGGTACTTCATGACTTCAAATTGCAGCTGGCCGACAGCGCCGATAATGAAGGATTCCATGATGTAAGGCTGCTTGTAAATCTGGATGGCGCCTTCCTGGGCAAGCTGGCTGACACCGTTGAGGAACTGTTTCCGCTTCATGCTGCTTTCCGGAGAAAGACGGGCAAACAGTTCCGGCGGGAATACGGGGAAGTCGATAAAGGTGACAGGGGATTTTTTTTCACATACCGTATCGCCCACGCCGAGTTCTCCCGTATCGAAGATTCCGATGATATCTCCGGGATAGGCTTTTTCTACAGTCTGCCGCTCTGTGGCGAGAAATTGCTGCGGCTGAGAAAGTCGGAGCATCTTGCCGCTCTGCCGATGGAGTACGGAAGCGCCCTTTTCAAAAATACCGGAACAGATACGCAGGAAAGCAATACGGTCATGGTGTTTGGGATCCATGTTTGCCTGGATTTTGAAAACGAAAGCGGAGAAAGCAGGATCTTCCGGCGCAACGTGTCCTTCCAGCGTTTCTCTTTCTTCCGGCGGCGGAGCAAGTTCCAGATATTTTTCAAGAAAAGTCTGTACGCCGAAGTTTGTCATAGCGGAACCGAAAAAGAGGGGGGTCAGTTCGCCTTTGGATACTTTGTCTTTATCAAAAGGGTCGCCTGCTTCTTCCAGAAGCTCCAGGTCATCTTTGAGGGAACTGAGAACCTCTTCGGAGAGATGGGAAACGATTTCAGGATCGTCTATCCTGCCTGAAATGACTTCCAGCTTTTTTACGCCGTGGGCGTTGTCTTTGACGAAAAGATGGCACAGTTTCTTTTCACGATCGTAGATACCTGTGTAGTCGCCATTAACGCCGATAGGCCAGTTCATAGGACATGAACGGATACCGAGGACATCTTCAATATCCGCCATCAGGTCAAAAGGATTTTTGCCGAAATGGTCGATTTTATTGACAAAGGTAAAAATGGGAATACCCCGGTCGGAACAAACCTTGAAAAGTTTTTTCGTCTGGGCTTCCACGCCTTTCGCCACGTCGATGACCATGACGGCGCTGTCCACCGCCATGAGTGTACGATAAGTATCTTCCGAAAAGTCTGCATGCCCCGGGGTATCGAGAATGTTGATGCGGCAGCCGTTGTAATCGAATTGGAGAACGGAGCTGGTGACGGAAATGCCACGCTGTTTTTCTATTTCCATCCAGTCGGATACGGCATAGCGGGAGGTCTTTCTTGCTTTGACGGAACCTGCCAGGTGGATCGCGCCGCCGTAGAGCAGGAGCTTTTCCGTGAGTGTCGTTTTGCCGGCGTCAGGATGGGAGATGATGGCGAAGGTACGCCGTCTTTTTATTTCTTCTGAATCAGTCATTTTGCACCTCAACTAACAATACTCGTTTATTATACAGGAAATCGGAGGATAAGGTAAATGTTTTTCGGAACATGGGCAGGATACATTTTGCGGAGTCTCCTTAGACCGTATTTATGGCCGCATCGGATTTTTTACGGCGAAATCACGCATGAGGGAAATCATGGATTCGTTTGTGAAAAGGAGCGTGAGTTCTTCAGGCGAGGTGATTCTGTCATTTTTTGTTTTCAGATATGTTTTAAAACGGTTTTGCACTTTACGAATGCGGCCGGAAACTTCCGGCATGATGATTTTCTTTTCCGTAATCTGCTCCATAAGGACTCGGATCAGGACGGGACGGAAAAAATATTCCATGAAACATGTCTCAATCCAGTAAGAATGTTTTGTTTTTGCAAAACGCGCTGTTTTTGCCATGAACCGCAGGTAAAGATCGAGTCCGTCATCCACGTCGCTCCAGAAATCACTGAATGCCGTGTCGTAGATGCCGTCTTCCTGCTTTTCAATAAATGCAAAGGCATCGGCTTCAATGATTCTGATTTTCTCTTTATTTGGAAATTGAGGCAGTATGTTTCTTTTAAAAAGGGAAATGACATCGCAGTTCATTTCTACGATGGTTACTGATTCCACTTCTTCTTTTTCTGATGCCATGAAGGCGTAGTATCCGAGCCCCAGGCCGTAGGTGATTACTTTTCCTTTTGCTGCTTCAATGTCTTTTTCCATAGAACGGATCTCACTGGGGACGACGCTCATCCACACGCGGTTGTTTTCCAGGATGACAGGGAAGGTCATCCGTTCTTTGAAGAACCCCGCTTCCCCGTAGAGGAAAGGATTTTCTTTTTTGTAACGGGGGAAGGTCTGGAAAAATTCATAAGGAAGATAATCTGCTGTGGCAAGAGCGATGCAGTTTTCCTTATCGGGAGAAATATGGATTTGTTCGTAGTACGGATTCTTTTTCACTGTACTTCCGTCTTGGCAGATGAGCTGCTCCATGACCGTCTCCATCATCAAATCGTATAAACGGCCGGGATCTTTTGTTTCGGTGAGATCTGAGTAAGGGAGGAGGGCCTCTTTGTTTTCATAGAGCGAAGTAACTGCTTCTTCCACGACATCGCCGAAGGCAAGATCCGTGATACGTGCCATAAAGGTGTCGCGCGGAGATGTTTCCGGGGACATGAGCCAGTCTTCATCCACATTCTGCAGGTACAGGCGGTCTTTTATTTCCGAAAGGATGATGTCGTTTACGGTTTCTGCCAGAAGAAATTTGTGCCACAGTACAGCGGCAGCGTTTTTTATGTTTTCGTTCTTCAGTATGTCCATTGTCTTCTCCTCTTTATATTCTTTGCCTATTATACAGAGATTTCTGCTTTCCTTCCATGCACAGTTTTTCATGAGGATTTTCTTTGGAGAATATTCTAAAAATATATGTAAAATGCTATAATATCTGCAAAGTCTGTGAAATTCAGCGAAGGGGTGAAGGCATGGCTCGCGTAAAAGGCGCCAAACGATGGAATGAAATATCATCTTCTCAGTGGTTGTCGCTTTTTGCCGACCCTGCAGTTATGTCGGACCTGATGATGACGATTATTTCTTCCCTGTACCATGCGCCTGATTACACAGACAACGCGAAGCATATCGCCGATACTCTTTCTATGGAATACCGGGCGTTGAATGCGGCTGTCGGGTGGGCAGGAAATAAAATCCGCGACCGCTACGAAAGCGGGGCTTTTTTTGAAGAACCGGCGCGGACGGCAGAAAAAAAGAAAGTGCCGCCTGCCGTGGAAGCGGAAAAGGAATTTACCCTTACCGCGGAGGAGGCGGTGCCGGGGAAAGCTCTGTCGGAAATGGCGCCGTGGCAGTATATTTTTGACGGGGAAGAAGATGAGTATGGCGCGTATCTTTGGATACTGAAACCGGAGATGGCTGCAGCTTTTCGCGAATTGGAAGAAGCGGAAGTGTCAGCGGAAAATTCTGTCCGTGAAGCCCTGGCGGCGGATATTTCCTCTTTCGGTACGGAAGGGAATCTTTTCTCTTCCACCGCTGATGAAACAGTAGAGAAGATACGGAAGGTTCTTGAGGAAAGAAGCCGTTTTTTCCGCAAATCACTTTCCGAAAAAGCGGAATGCTGTGTCTGCGGGATTCACCGCCTGTCTCTTTTGAAAGCGGTGCCTTACGGAGAAGGCGGCATGAAACATAAAGGACTGGTTCTTTGTCCGATTCATGCGGCGCTTTTTGCCGCACATCTTATTTCTTTCAGCGACCGGGGAAAAGTGCTTGTGTCTCCATCGGTGACGGAAGAAGAAAAAGAACAATTTGGTCTTACGAAGGGAATGGACGCGCGGTATACTTTCAGCAGAAGGCGTATGGCGGTCCATCGCAGAATTTTTAATCAGAAGGGACGGAAAGAAAAATGATCTTATCCGGTAAAGAAATCGCCCGCCACATAGGTGAGGAAATCATGATTACGCCTTTTAATCCGAAGCGGCTGAATCCGAACAGCTACAACCTGACACTGGCTGATGAACTCATGGTGTACGACAATTATGAATTGGACATGAAAAAGAAAAATACAGGACATCTTTTAAAGATTCCACAAGAGGGCTATGTGCTGGAGCCAAATAAGCTTTACTTGGGTCGTACCCATGAATATACAAAAACCACTTGTTTTGTCCCGATGCTGGAAGGCCGTTCTTCAGTGGGGCGTCTTGGGCTCTTTATTCACGTTACTGCAGGATTTGGGGATGTCGGATTTTCAGGCTACTGGACACTGGAAATGTTCTGTGTCCAGCCGATCCGTATTTACTCGGGTGTAGAAATCTGCCAGATTTATTTCCATACGGTGTTGGGAGAGGCGGAGAAATATATAAGCGGCAAGTACCAGAATAATCAGGGGATCCAGCCGAGTTTACTTTACAAGGATTTTGAAAAGTAGTATACTATTATTAACTTTACAGCACTTCGAGCGAAGACGCTTGCAGCAGACGTTTGGGTTTCCATGCGCTCAGCTGCTTTTTTTATTCCGGAGAGATAAAGAATAGTTTAGCAAGTCCCGGCGGAATAAAATGGCTACAGATAACGTACACGAAGCTGCCGTATCAAAGAGGAATTTTCCAAGGAGGTCTAAGGCTATGAAAAAAGTAATGAAGAAAATGCTTATCGCAGGAATGGCCTGTGTATGCGGTGCGGCGCTGCTGGCAGGATGCGGCGGTGACAGCGGTTCCAAAAGCGGCGGAGAAAAGCAGTTCCTGAATATCGCGACCGGCGGTACCGCAGGGACGTACTATCCGCTTGGCGGCGCTCTTGCTGAATTACTGAATAACAATATCAAGGGCATGAACGCTTCCGCCCAGTCCACCGGAGCGTCTGTGGCAAATGTAAATATGCTCAAAGATGGTTCTGTCGATCTGGCTTTCATTCAGAATGACATTGCTTACTACGCGGTCAACGGTTCTGAAATGTTCAAGGATAATAAAGTGGCCGGCCTCCGGGGTCTTGCAGCGCTTTATCCGGAAACGATCCAGTTCGTGACCACGGCTGATAAAGGGATCAAATCCATTGCGGATCTGAAAGGCAAGAAAGTTGCCGTCGGTGCGGCAGGCTCCGGTGCGGAAGCAAATGCCCGCCAGATTTTAGCTGCTTACGGTATTACTTATGATGATATTGATGAACGTTTCCTGTCCTTCGGCGAAGCGGCCGATGCGCTTAAAGACGGCAACGTAGATGCAGGCGTCGTTGTGGCGGGGTTCCCGACTGCCGCCATTCAGGATCTGGCTGCCAATAAATCTGCGGCTATTATCAACATCGACAGCGATAAAGCAGATGAACTGATGAAGAAATATCCGTACTATACGAAGGTAAGCATTCCGAAAGGCACTTATCCCGGGCAGGAAGAAGATATTCATTCTGTTGCCGTCAAATGTGTTGTCGTTACTACCGACAAGATGGATGACAAACTGGGCGGTGAAGTAGTCAAGGCGATTTATGAACATCTGGACCGCATGAAAGCCGCTCATGCCGTGGGCAAGTACATTACAAAAGATACCGCCCTTGACGGTATGTCCATTCCTATGAATGCGGGCGCCGAACAGTATCTGAAAGCCAAGTAGGGAAATGGCTGAAAGTTCCATAAGACATGGAAGAGAGTGGATGGCGCCGGGGCAGGAAACCGTTGTCATTCACTCCTTGTGTCTGCAGGAAAGATCATTTTATTATCATAAAGGAAAGGAGCGGCTTTTGCCGCATTGCCATGATCAGGAAAAACAAGGGCGGCCGGCTTGAAAACGTTATCGCCTCTGTGGGGATCGTCATTACTGTCTGTATTGCCGTCTTTGGCTACTACATCAGAACGCCTTACCTTTACGGACAGACTTCCGACGGATTTCTTATTCGGCAGGAAGTGGAAGCGGGGACGCCGGTGACTTTGGCGTACCGCCATTCCGTACAGAAAACGATGATTTACGAATATCTTGCAGTGAATGAAACGGAAGACGGTCTTATTTTGAAATCGACAAAGTACCAATCCATGGGGGTGGGACTGCCTTTTTCGAAAGAAGACGGTGAATTCCGGCAGGAAGGGGAATGGTTCATCATGGATAAAATGAACCGCCGCTGTCCGGAATTGTCCATCCGGAACGGCGTAACCAATGATGAACACATTATCGTGGGCGATAAAGACTATGCGCTGGCGGAACTCATGCCTCTTGAAAAAGAACTTCATCTCTATGTGGCGCCGTTATGGAAGGCTTACTGGATGAAAAAAGAAATAAGGAGTTGATTATATTGGCCGATTTGGAGAAAAAGGAAAATCCTGCTGTGGAAAAAGGTATGGATGACCATCTGCAGAAGAAATTGAAAGAACTGGATAAGGAATCAAATACGATGGAATACAGCGGCACGTGGGCGAAAGTGATCGCTGTCATCTGCATCTGTTTTTCTCTTTTCCAGATTTATACCGGTTTCTTCGGCGCACTGGACGCTATGATCCAGCGGTGTATCCATCTGTCTTTCGGTATTTCTCTGGTATATCTCTTATGCCCCACTAAACGGGAGTGGATTCGCGGCGGAAGTGTGCATCCCGTCGATTTGGCACTTGCTATCATCGCGGCGATTCCACCGATTTACATTTTGGTGAATTACCAGCAGCTTATTTTGCGGGCAGGAACAGTGACACCTGTGGATACGTTCATGGGAGTGCTGGGGATGCTTATGGTTATCGAGGCGGCGCGCCGTATTGTAGGCCTGCCGATTGTTATTGTAGTACTCTGTTTCCTGGCTTACGGTTTCTTCGGCCGTTATATGCCCGGACCTCTGGCACACCGCGGGCTTACCGTGAACCAGATGGTCGGGCACCTCTTCTATACTACGGAAGGTGTCTTCGGTATTCCCATGGGCGTATCATCCACCTTTATTTTCCTTTTTATTCTTTTTGGGGCGTATCTTGAAAAAACAGGGCTTGGAAAATTCTTTATTGATATCGCCAATGCCATTGCAGGCTGGGCGTCGGGCGGTCCTGCCAAAGTGGCGGTTATTTCTTCTGCCCTGCAGGGAACGATTTCCGGTTCATCCGTAGCGAACGTTGTCGGATCCGGTTCTTTTACCATCCCTATGATGAAGAAATTGGGATATCATAAAAACTTTGCGGGAGCAGTAGAAGCGGCAGCCTCTACCGGCGGACAGCTCATGCCTCCGGTCATGGGCGCGGCGGCGTTTCTCATGGCGGAATTTGTCGGCATTCCTTACATGGAAGTCGTGAAAGCGGCTATCGTGCCTGCGGTACTTTACTTTCTCGGCGTATTTTTGGGCGTTCATTTTGAAGCGAAGAAAAATAAGCTGAAAGGGACGCCGAGAAATGAACTTCCGCCATGGGTTAAGATTATGAAAGAAGAGGGGCATCTGGCGATTCCGCTGATTGCGATTATCGGGCTGCTTGCTTCCGGGTACACCCCGATGAAGGCGGCACTGGCAGGGATCATTATTTCCATTGCCACCGCCATGCTCCGCGCGAATACACGGATGGATTTCAATGATATTATTGACGGTCTGGTTAAAGGCGCCCGCGGCGCTTTGGGGGTACTCATCGCCTGTGCGTCCGCCGGTATGATCATCGGTATCGTGACGAAAACGGGAGTGGGGCTGAAGCTGGCGTCTGCTCTTGTCGATGTGGCGGCAGGAAACTTTATGCTTCTTCTGTTCTGCACCATGATTACATCCCTCATTCTCGGCATGGGCGTGCCTACGACGGCAAACTATGTCATTACATCCACTATTGCGGCACCGGCCCTTATCCAGCTTGGCGTGCCGATTTTGGCGGCGCATATGTTCGTTTTCTATTTCGGCATCATTGCCGATATTACTCCGCCTGTGGCGCTGGCGGCTTATGCAGGAAGCGCTATTTCCGGCGGTGATCCGCTGAAGACAGGGGTAAACGCTTCGAAGCTGGGCATTGCGGCTTTCATTATTCCTTACGTCTTCGTTTTGTCACCGCAGATTTTAGGGATTGATGCTTCCGCCGGCAGCATTATTTTGACCACCTGTACGGCACTTATCGGTATGGCAGGCATTTCGGCGGCGATGATCGGAAACCTTGCGGCAAAGACGAATATGTTTGAGAGGCTCCTGCTCCTTGCCGGCGGCCTTATGCTCATTGATCCCCGTCTCATGACAGATGCGGCAGGCATCGGCATTCTTGCCTTTGTCCTCTTTATGCAGTTTCTGAGAAGAAAGAAAGCGGATGGATAATTTCCTACGGTTCAATCACTCCACGCAAAAACCCGCAGTATGTATTGCGGGTTTTTGTGTACCTTATTTAAGAGGAAGAGATTCTTCTCCCATAAGAATCCTTTCCATATCCTCATCTGCCGACTCCGCCCACGGCAGCCGAAGCTTCGGCTGAATTCCCTCAAGAAGGTGGGGAAAGAGCGAATTGTCTTCCTTGATTTTTTCAGGAACGAAAACGGAAAGGCGGTCAGGCAGGATTTCCAGATCAATAGGGAAGGACGGCCCCTTTTCACCGTCTACATTTGTTATGAGTTCTTCTTCATTGCTGATGGAAATATGGGCTTTTTTTACACCGACCACAGTCAATATTTCCGGCCCCAGCTGGAGGCCTGTGAGAAGTTTCGGAGCTTCACGGATGGTGCGGAGCCATTGGAAATTATGGAAAAGAGCCAGTTTGATGACGCCTTTGTTCCTTTCTTCCGGCGGGACGAGATTGCGGAAGCTGCCTGCCGAATCGGTGAGCATGGCTGCCACCAAAGGGGAGGAAATATGGATATCCGTCCCGTTTTCTTCTCTGATGTGGAAATGGTAAGAATGCTGTTTGGGAAGAGCCTGAAACCCTTTCATAAAGTACGCAAGAGAGCCAAAAAGCGTTTTTTCCTTAATTGTCACTTCGCTGACCGCTTCCGGAATAAGTCCTGCGGCAACGATATTGATGAAGTAGCGGTCATTGATTTTCCCTACATCGATAGTGGTGCGTTTTGCCTGCTCCAGCATCCGTATAGCGCCCTGGGGCGAACGGGGGATATGAAGCGCCCGTGCCAGATCATTCACCGTTCCGAAAGGAATAAAACCGAAGCATGAATCGCTGCGGACAGGAACCATGCCGTTAATGACTTCATTAATCGTACCGTCGCCGCCCATGCAGATGATGTCTTTATTCTTTTCCGCGGCGCGGCGGGCGAAATCTTTCGCATCTCCCGTTTTTTGTGTCAGCTTGATGGAAACGTCGTCATACCGTTTGGAAAGAACAGAAGATAAAAGCGGAATGTACTTCGGCGCCCGTTCCCGTCCCGAGGTGGGATTTACAATGACCAGACAGCGTTTTACGTTTTCCAAAACCAGGCCCTCCTCCTGCAATTCTATTTCTTTACTATTATAGCAGAAATGTATTTATGGAAAGAGGTGTAAAGGGGTCTTCTTAAAGAAATATTTTCTAAGAGTGTGTCACAAATGTTTGATTACTATAGAGATCCGTGCTGAGATAAATGCATAGGGTTCTTGAGGTATGTTGTAAGTTGTAGTATAATATAACCTGCAATTTGTGTACGGTAAATAAAAGGACGGACCCTTTTACCGGTATAAGGAGGAATATTTTTTATGAACGTAAAAGCAGAAGCACTGGATCAGCACAAGGTACAGCTTACCATTGATGTACCGGCTGAAGTTGTGGTCAAAGGGTTTAAGCAGGCAGTAGCCCGTATCGCCAACCAGGTGAAGATTCCCGGGTTCCGTAAAGGCAAGGCGCCCCGCCGCATTATCGAGATGCATTTCGGCAAAGAAGCTGTTGCCGGAGAAGCGCAGGATATTGTTATCAACCAGGCTTTGAATGACGCGATTATGCAGGAAAAGCTCATTGCTGTCACCACTCCCGAAGTAAAACAGGAACGTTTTTCTGAAACGGAAGGTGCTGCGTTCACCGCTACTTTTGTTAAACAGCCGAAAGTAAAGCTTGGCGAATATAAAGGACTTTCCGCCAAACATGTGAAACCGGAGATTTCCGATGACCAGGTTATGGCACAGATCCGGCAGGCTGCAGAGCAGAATGCGAGAATGGAAAAGGCGGAAGAAGGTACTGTTCTTAAAAAAGGCGACATCGCTGTTATCGATTTCAAAGGTACCGTTGACGGGAAAGCTTTTGAAGGCGGTGAAGGGAAAACTTATCCGCTGGAAATCGGCTCAAAGAGCTTTATCCCGGGGTTTGAAGACCAGCTTGAAGGCCACAAGGCGGGCGATGACGTAACAGTTTCCGTATCTTTCCCGAAAGACTATTTTGTGGATACTCTTGCCGGCAAAGAGGCGGAATTTGCTGTACATATCAATGATGTGAAGCATAAAGTAATTCCCGTTATTGATGATGCTTTTGCCAAATCCGTAAGCCGTCATGAAACACTGGATGAACTGAAGGAAAGCCTGAAACAGCAGATGCAGCTTCGGGCATTCCAGCAGGCGGAAGAAGCTTACCACCAGTCCCTGATTAATCAGGCGGTGGCAAATTCCAAAGTGGATATTCCGCAGGAAATGGTCGATCAGCGCATTGATGAAATCAAACAGGAAGTTAAACTGAATATGGAAGCCCAGGGCATGGACTTTGATAAGTATCTTTCCAACATGGGCAAGTCGGAGGAAGAATTTCGCCAGAGCTACAATAAGACTGCTGAGCAGCAGGTACGCGAAGGCTTGGTGCTTGCGGAAATTGCCAATGTTGAAAAACTGGAAGCGACCAATCAGGATCTGAATATGGAAGTTTACAGCATGGCGCGCCAGTTTAATGCGGAACCGAAAGATGTCATCAAAATTATCAGAGATGAAAACCGCGCGGGGATGCTTTACAATTCCGTACTCCGCAAGAAAGCAGCTGCTTTCATTTACGGTGCGGCGGTAAAGGAAGAAAGTAAAAAAGAAGAAACAGCCAAGAAGACAGAATCTTCGGCAAAAGAAAAGAAAGAATCTCCGCTGGCCGCAAAGACAGTCAAAGAACTGAAAGCTTACGCTGAAGAAAAGGGTATTGCCCTTGACTCCCGTGCAAAGAAAGCGGACATCATCGCTACGATCGAAGCGGCTGAAAGAAAGTAATCCGTTCAACTTCATACAATGAATTTTATTTCATAACCTAAAGAGGCGCAGGCATGTTCCGCGTCTCTTTGTTGATGTATGAAAAAGAAACATAGAATTTTATCGTTATAAATTGTAAGATTGTGGTACAATTAGAAAGTACAAATAGTATTTATGAGAAAGGATGTTTATCTATGCCTTATGTGCCGATTGTTGTGGAACAGACCTCTCACGGGGAACGTTCCTATGATATTTATTCCCGTCTTTTAAAAGACCGTATTGTATTTCTTGACGGCCCCATTGATGATCATACCGCCAACGTGATTATTGCCCAATTTCTCTTTCTGGAAGCGGAAGACCCCGACAAAGATATCCATTTTTACATCAACAGCCCCGGCGGCGTTGTGACGGCAGGCATGGCGATTTATGATACGATGCAGTATATCCGCCCTGATGTGTCTACCATCTGTATCGGTTCCTGCGCCTCCATGGCGGCCGTACTTCTGACAGCCGGCGAAAAAGGGAAACGCTACGCCCTGCCTCATGCCAGCGTTATGATCCATCAGCCTCTCGGCGGTGCGCAGGGACAGGCGACAGATATTGCAATCCATGCCAAAGAAATTATCCGTCTCCGCAGCGAGCTCAATGGAATCATCGCGGCCCACAGCGGACAGACGCTGAAAACTGTCATGAAAGACACCGAAAGGGATAATTTTATGACTGCTGACGCCGCTTTGAAATATGGGCTCATTGATAAGATCCTTACCAGAAATGAACTGGCCGAGTTAAATGGGAAATCTGAATTAAGCAAGAAATAAGGAGGCTCTGTGGCTAATAAAAATGAACAACCGCCGGTATGCAATTTCTGCGGACGGTCGGGAGACGAGGTCGAAAGACTGATTGCGGGACCGGGCGTCTTTATCTGCAATGAATGCATTGAAGTCTGCCGGAACATATTGGAAGAAGAAATGAAAACTTCGAAGAAGAAGAAGGGGCTTCCCGATTTTGAACTTCCGACACCTGAAAAAATCAAAGAATACATGGATCAGTACGTTATCGAGCAGGATGATGCAAAAGTTGCCCTTGCCGTAGCCGTGTACAACCATTATAAACGTATCCGCTATGAAAAAGACGATGACGGTGTGGAACTGCAAAAGTCAAATATCATCATGCTGGGACCCACAGGGAGCGGGAAAACTCTTCTTGCCCAGACGTTGGCGAGGTTTTTGAATGTTCCTTTTGCTATTTCCGATGCGACTACCTTAACAGAAGCGGGCTATGTGGGGGAAGACGTGGAAAATATCCTGCTCCGTCTTATCCAGGCAGCGGATTACGACCTTGAAAGAGCGCAGCGGGGCATTGTCTACATTGATGAAATTGATAAAATCGCAAAAAAATCGGAGAATCCGTCTATTACAAGGGATGTTTCAGGGGAAGGCGTACAGCAGGCCCTGCTGAAAATCCTTGAAGGGACCGTAGCCAGTGTTCCGCCGCAGGGCGGACGTAAGCATCCTAACCAGGAGATGATCCAGCTGGATACGTCAAATATCCTCTTCATCTGCGGCGGAGCCTTTGCCGGCATAGATAAAGTCATCGCCCGCAGAACGACCAGGAGCACGATGGGATTTGGCGCGGATATCAAGAAAGCTGATGAGAAAGACATTGCGGAAGTTCTTCAAAACGTAGAACCTGAAGACCTCCTGAAATTCGGACTTATTCCGGAATTTATCGGCAGACTTCCTGTCATCGTAGCTCTCCACCCGCTGAAAGAAGAAGCGCTTATCAGAATCCTGTCGGAACCGAAAAACGCTCTTATCCGACAGTATCAGAAACTTCTCGGCATGGATAATGTGGAGCTTGTTTTTGAGGAGAAAGCGGTTCGTGCCATTGCGAAGAAAGCCATCGAAAGGAATACGGGTGCCCGCGGGCTCCGTGCGATTATTGAAAAGATCATGACAAAAGTGATGTATGAGATTCCCGGAATGAAAGATGTGGTGCGCTGTACCGTTACGGAAGATACTGTTCTCAAAGGCGAACCGCCCCGGCTGGAAAGAAAAAAGAAATGAAATTGTAATAAAATATAATATAAATGCGTTCTGCCGTAAGACAGGACGTATTTTTGTTTGAATAGACAGAAGAGTTATCTTCCCTTGCATAGAAACCGTGTTTACTGCGGTGTTTTTTATTGATTCGGGAAAGGCTTTCATCGAGAAAATGCGAAATGTTTCTTGAAAAATCTGCTTTTTTATCGGCTGTGTGGTAAAATATAAAGAAGTGTTGATTCTTTACAAAGACACTGAATTATAAGATAAGAGGAATTTTTATGAACGAGAATACAGATATAGGAGATGCAGCCGTTTTGACACTGCCTGTCGTAGCTCTTCGCGATATCATTGTTTTTCCCCATATGACAGTGAACCTGGATATCGGGAGAAAAGAATCTATTGAAGCCGTCCGCGCCGCAGGCCGCAGCGACCGGTATCTTGCCATGATTATGCAGCGTGACGGAAAAGTGGAAGTACCACAGGAAGAGGATCTCTATTCCTTTGGCACCGTTGTAAAAGTAAAACAAATGCTCCAGCTGCCCGGCGGCCTCATCCGCATACAGGCGGAAGGAATTTCCCGCGTCCGTGTTCACAGCGTCCTGCGAAAAGAAAACTGCTTGGTGTCCCAGGTGGAGGATGTGCCGGAAATCGAGCCGTCGGACGCGCTTCGTGGGGAAGCATACAGAAGGGCCCTTTTGAAATCCTTCTTTGAATGGATTCACAATGCCCAGCAGAATCTTTCGGATGAGCAGATGGAACAGCTGAAAGCTTCCGACACGCCGGGATACACCGCTGATTTCATTTCTACACAGATGCCTATAAGCCCTGCAAGACGGCAGGCTGTTCTGGAAGAAAATGACGTTATGGAAAGGCTTGTTCTTATTCGCCGGTTTCTTGATGAAGAAATACAAATCGGCCGCCTGGAGGCGGAAATAAACGGGGAAGTGCGGAGTCGTATGGAAAAGGAACAGCGCGATTACTACCTCCGTCAGAAAATAAAGAGCATCCACGACCGCCTCGGCGACGAGATTTCCCAAGATGCGGAAGCGGAAGAATACAGGCAGAAACTCGAAAAAAGCGGAATTCCCGATGAATATAAAAAGAAACTGGAAAAAGAAATTGCTCATCTGGCCACCATGCCGCCCATGATGGCAGAAACTACCGTGGCAAGAAACTATCTGGAATGGATATTTTCCCTGCCGTGGAAAGAAGAAAGCAAAGACCTTCTCGATTTGAAAAAAGCAGCGAAACTTTTGGATGAAGATCATTACGGCCTTGCAAAAATTAAAGAACGTATCCTTGAGTACCTTGCTGTCCGCATCCTTGCTCCGGAAGCAAAGGCGCCTATTATCTGCTTTGTGGGGCCGCCCGGTGTCGGTAAGACCAGCTTTGCCCGCTCTATTGCCCGTGCGCTGGACAAAAAATTCGCCCGTATTTCTCTGGGCGGTATCCATGATGAAGCTGAAATCCGCGGGCACCGCCGCACCTACATCGGTTCCATGCCGGGGCGCTTCATTGAAGCCATTGCCCATGCAAAAACAAAAAATCCCCTTCTTCTTCTGGATGAAATCGATAAAGTGGGCTCTGATTTTCGCGGCGATCCTGCTTCGGCGCTCTTGGAAGCGCTCGATCCGGAACAAAACAAGGCTTTCCACGATAATTACATTGATATCCCCTTCGATTTGTCAAAAGTGTTTTTCGTAGCCACGGCGAACACCGTTTCCACCATTCCGGCGGCACTCCTTGACCGTATGGAACTCATCGAGCTCTCGGGATATACGGAAGAAGAAAAAGTACAGATTGCAAAAAAATACCTCATACCCAGGCAGCGTGAAAGAAATGGGCTGAAAACTGCAGATCTTCATTTTACGGACGCTCTCCTGCGGAAAATCATCAGAAGTTATACCCGGGAAGCAGGCGTCCGTGAACTGGAACGGACCATCGGCGCCCTCTGCCGCAAGGTGGGAAAGAAAATCGTTCTTGCCGATAAAACGATTCCCCCGCTTTCTGCCAGGACACTGGAGGAATATTTGGGGCCTGTAAAATTCCTGCCCCTTGCCGAAGAACATGAGTCGCAGGTGGGACGTGTCAACGGTCTTGCATGGACAGCGGCAGGTGGTGAAGTTCTCGATACCGAAGCAATCACCATCAAAGGAAAGGGGAATCTGATCCTTACGGGCCAACTGGGCGATGTCATGAAAGAATCGGCAGAAACCGCATATACTTATATCCGCAGCCGTGCTAAAGAATTAGGGCTTGTGGAAAATTTCTATGAAACGCTGGATACCCATATCCATCTTCCCGAAGGCGCCGTGCCGAAAGACGGACCTTCCGCGGGGATTACCATGGCCACTGCGATGGCATCCGCCTACACCGGACGGAAAGTCAGAGGCGATACCGCCATGACAGGCGAAATTACCCTCACAGGCGAAGTCCTTCCCATCGGCGGAGTGAAAGAGAAAGTTCTTGCCGCCAGCCAATTCGGGATCAGGCAGATCCTGCTTCCTGAAAAGAATAAAAGAGATATGGAAGAAATACCGCAGTCCGTAAGAAAAAAATTGGAATTTATCTACGTGAAAAATGTGGATGATGTCTTGGCGCATGCCTTGATGAAATAGAGGAACGGACATGGCTGAAATCAAAGACAAGAAAAAGTTTCACATCTTCTCTGCCGCCTATATAGGGTCAACGGTGAAAACAGGGGAATATGGCGGAAAAAAAGAAATCGCTTTTATCGGGCGGTCAAATGTGGGAAAATCTTCTCTCATCAACTCTTTAAGTGGTATGAGAAAGCTTGCCTACGTCAGCCGTGAACCGGGAAAAACGAGAACCATCAACTACTACGCTGTACAATCCAGAAGAGATACAGGCAGTGGAGAAGAACGGCAGGAGTGGTACCTTGTCGACCTGCCCGGTTATGGTTTTGCGAAAACAAGCCAGGCGAATCGTGATTCCTGGAGCGGTTTTATTGACGAATACATCAGGAATTCGGAGAATCTCGTCATGGTAGGGCTTCTTGTGGATTTGAGGCATCCCGGTCTTCCCATCGATCTGAAAGCTTACGAATGGCTGAAAAAAATTGCGCCGGGCATCCAAATCATCGGGACAAAAGCCGATAAAACAGGGAAAAATGAAATGAACAAAAATCTCCGCATATTGGAGAAAACCTTTCCCGCGGACACAGCTCCCCTTGCCTACTCATCACTGTCCGGCACGGGGCGGGATAAGCTCCTGGCACTCATTGAAGAAAAAATCTGCAGGTGACCTATGAAAAAAATTATTTTTGCGGCAATCTGTCTCCTTTCTTTCAGACTGACAGCTGCTGCCTACAATACCTATGCGCCGAATTCCTGGGATATTGTAAAAAAAGAAGCCTGGGACTATCAGGCCGTTTACGACCTTTGTGAAAAAGGCCGCGCACCGGACTATGACAGCAACTTTTTCAACCGGGGAAGCCTTACCAGGTATGAACTTGCCTCCGTTCTGAAAAATATTCTCGAAGCGGAGAAAAAAGGGGCTGCTTTTACAGAGGAAGAGAAGAAAAAACTTATTCGCCTGAAAAAAGAATATGCCCGTGAATTGGATGCCCTCGGGTACAGGGATGAAAAAGGAAAGAAAGAACCCGTTATTGAAATCGAAGGTGATGCCAGAGTTCGCTGGACAAAAGGCGAAGAAAACGATGCCCGTATCCGTACTGGCGCAAAATGGAATATAGGGAACTCTACCTATATTCAGGGACAGGGAAGTATTAACTCATAAGAGATAAAAAGACAGTGGTGGAATGCCACTGTTTTTTCGTGTCTTTGGCTGCCAGTCATTAGTATAAACTGTGAGCTTGGAAAGCTATAAGCCGGGGACTGGAGGGGGGCAACCGGAAGATATAAGCCTGTCTGCTAAGCGTCATCTTGAGCCGTACGAAAGATCTGCGGTCGTGATAAGGGAATCGGTGAGTGTGTAAGAAAAAAGTCTGTAAATATGAATCGGTAAGACTCCATCAGAGTCATAGATTCTTCACTTCATGTCACATATTCATTTTCCGTCTTTTCCACAAGGCATTCTTGCCTCCGGTCAGAATGACAATTGGAGGAAAAGGCATCATAATGAGGTGAACGTTAAGCGTCATCCGAAAGCGAATGTGAAGGATCTATGACCATGGTGAGGAAAGCGGTAAGCTGTCATCGAAAGTAATAGATTCTTCACTCTGTGCCACTGTCCCATTTTCCGTTTTTCTCACAAAGCATTCTTGCCCCGTTTAGAATGACAGCGGACGGTAAGGTGTCATCCTGAACGAATGTGAAGGATCTGCTGCCGTGATGAGAAAGACGGAAATCAGGTTCTCTCTTATCATTTGATTCACTATGATATGCGAGTATCCTCCGCCACTGACGTGGTTTCATCCTTTACAAGCAAGGAAGCGTCTTGTCTGCCATATTTAAAAGTATTTAACACGAATCGGTGTTTAGAAAAAGAGGTTCTAAGAGGAAGAATAGGGAAATAAAAAAGCCCTGTTGTTTGACAGGGGGCTTTCGATGTATCATCGTACATTTTGTGGCGGAATCTTTATACCTATCTTCCGATAGCCGCTTTCCGCTATTTATTCACCGCTTCGTTCAGCTTTTCGAAGTAGAAGTGCATATTGGCTGTGAGGTCGTCGCTTTCTGCGAGAAGGGCGCCGCCTACGAGGAAGATGGCATCCGGACCGTAGACTTGTACCATTTTTTTAAAAAGCTGCCATTTCATGCCGCCGCTGGGAACAGGGAAGATAGAGCGGAGCCCGCCCATTTCTGTTTCCGTACCGTCGCAGATTTTCCGGCATACTTCTTCGGTGAAAGGAAAGCGTCCGCCGAAGCTGGTGAATATGGCGGCATCGGCGCCTGCCAGGCGGCTGAACTGGCCGTAGCAGCAGAAGGGGGAAACGCCGGAATCCGCACTGAGGACAAGAGGGCCGGAGAAACAGGGGTGGAGGAAGATGGGCAGATGGAAGTCGGGAGCGGAGGAGAGTTCTCTGATGATGGAGAGCCCCAAAAGCCCCGGAGCTGCCATGATGCCGCCGGCGCCTAATTCCTGCGCGGTCATGGCACGTTCAAGAAATTCCATGCTGTCTGCGGTACAGTTCGCAATGTAAAGGGAGCGGCCTCCTGTTTTTGCATTGGCGTTATTCACGCTGTCTACGCAGGCTTTTACTCTGTCTTTGAAAGGAGCGTAGGATTGATTGAAGAGGCTGTGGTCGTCTTTAATGAGCGGACAGCCGCCAAGGGCAAGTTTATAGGCGGTTTCTCCGAAGTCTTTTGCACTTCTTCCGAGAGGTTTCAGTGCCGACATGAGAATGGGGCCTTTTTCAATACCGCAAAGCTCACGGATACCCTGCCGCCCGAATTTCGGACCGGGATAGTGGCGGTACATGCTGTCGGGAAGCTCAAAGGACATAAGGCGGATGCCCGGCTGGAGGCTTGTATTTCCGAAGAGCATGTTCATGAGTTCTGTCATTTCTCCTTCGACGGTGTCGGGACTGTAGGAGATGATGGCGTAGTAGGAGCCGGGGTCCGCTTTTTTCAGGTCTTCAATCTGGCCGATGACGGAGTCTTCAATCCAAGTGTTTACAAAGAGTTCGTCAGGGCATTCTACAGTTTGTTCCACAGCGATGCCGCGGGCGATTTTTTTCGCTTCGGCATAGTCGCCTGCCGCGATTCGATAGGTGGCGGTAAAGCGGGAGGAATGTCTCAATGCGTCATTTAATTCGTTAAAGAGTTCACTTTCAAAAAAAGGGTTTGATGCCATTCAATATACCTGCTTTCCTTAGTTCTTTTTGATTTCGCGGGATACTTCCGGGCGGCTTTTCTCAATTTTCTCTGTGCTTCCTGTGTCACCGGAAAGCCAGTAGAGGGGCCTGTTTTTTGATTCTTCATAAATGCGTCCTATATATTCGCCGATGATGCCGAGGCCTACAAGGTTGACGGCGCCAAAGAAAGAAACGAGGATGGTAAGGGTTGTCCAACCGGGAACGACGGCGCCTGTGAGGTAGGCGTAAAGAACATGAAGTATCAGGATGATGCCTGCGATACCTGCAAAGATGCCTGCGTAAAAAGCGGCACGAAGGGGGGTGGTAGAGTTGGTGAGGATACCATCTACGGCAAAGTGGAGCATTTTCCTCATGTTAAATTTGGATACGCCTGCATGTCTTGCCGGCGCCTCAAATTTGACGCTGGCGGTTTTAAATCCAAGCCCGCCCACGATGCCGCGGATGAAGCGGCTGTGTTCACGGAACTTAAGGAAAACGTCCAGTGCTTTTCTGTCCATGAGACGGAAATCGGAACCTCCTGGAAGGACAGGGGTCTTTGAAATGGAATTGATTATGGTGTAGTATCCCGCAGAGGTGATTTTCTTTATGGGTCCTGCGTCTTCGGTGGCGGTACGCACGGTCTGGACGATATCATATCCTTCTTTCCATTTTCCGATGAGTGTGGGGATAAGGGCGGGAGGATGCTGCATATCACCGTCCATGGTGATGACAGCGTCGCCGCGGGCGAAGTCCATGCCGCAGGTAATGGCGATTTGGTGCCCAAAGTTGCGTGCAAAGGTAAGCGCCCGTACATGAGGGTCTTTTTCCGCAAGACCGCAGATAAGTTCATTGGTGCGGTCGTGAGAGCCGTCGTCCACATAAATCAGTTCATAGGCCATACCCGTTTCTTCCATGACACGGGTGACGGCATCGTGAAAAAAAATGACATTGTCTTCCTCGTTGTACACCGGGGTGACGATAGAAATCATAGGATAACTCCTTTTACATACAATACAGATGGTACTATTATAGCACAGCATGCTTTTTGAAGAGGCGGAAGTCTCTGCAGGTACTTTTTGACTTGGCATGTATGTTCCGGGCGCGGCAGATGAATAAAGGAGTGGTGTCCCCTTGTGGCTATAGAATAGAATGCAGATTTCTGCTGATATATTTCCCTTGAGAAAACGTAAATGACAATTTTTGCTTAAGGGAAACAAAAAAGAACATGCCGGTCAGGGCATGTCCAAGTATTTCATGAAATGGTTTTGTTGTGGAAGAGATCAGTTTTTGGCGCGGCCGGAATTAACGATAGCAATCTTATAGTCGCGGCCGTTTTGGGTATCCACGTCAGAGGCGTATACATTATAAGGTTTGTCTTTGATTTGCGGGGCTTCCTCCGGCTTTGCCGCTGTTTCGTCATAGACGGGATGTCCGTATTTGTCCTGATTGGCGAGGGCGATACGGTAGGCACGGTGTTCAGCGTGGGCGATGCCTGCAAATGTGAGTGCCACTGCGGACAAAAGAGCGATTTTTACCAATGCTTTCATAAGTAGCCTCCTTGTTTTATAACCGGGAATTTCATCCCATAATTTGTACCTTAATTATATAATAGTTCTCCCGTTTGTGTCACGTGCGAATAAATGTGTATATTAAAACCCCCCTTCCGGGGAAGAAGGGGGGAGGGTATGGGAGTACCCTTTTTTAGAGAGAGGTGAATCATAAAATAAAATCAATAATGGAGTAAAGTATGAAAAATAATGGAGTAAAGAATGAACATAAAATCAATACGTGTAGAAGAACGGATCAGCTATGGCTTTTCCCATCACTGCACTTCATGATCTTTGTGATGCCAGCCATGTTTGGGAGTATATTTCTCATGTCTGGATACATCGCTGTCATGTTTCTTGAGCAGATAGGGACAGCTATCATCTGTACGGCTCTCATGTTTCGACACCTTTTTGCCATGTCCGGCCGGCGGGAAGCGGTTATTATCGGGGTCTTTCATCGGCTTCCATCCGTCCTTTCCATGCCTTTCCCGAGATTCGGGGCTGTCATTGCAGAGCCGCCATTCTTCTTCTGCACCACCTCCTTTCATGGGTTGATGATCAGACTTCTTTATACAGGGAGACTCTTGCTTTTGGGAAAAGATCTTCCTTTCCGGGATAGCAGGTGTCCCTGATTGGAACAGAGAGAGGCGGTAATCCCGCATTTGCGGTGGTTCTTCCGCCGCAGCTATGTTGCCGGAGAGGGAAAAGGCTCCGGTGGAAATTGTAAGCCCGATCACGAAAAGAATTGCATGGTTTTTGATAGTTCTCATTTAAGGCTTTTCCTCATTTCTGTACGGCCGGAGGGATGTTGCCTTCCACCGGTGGTACTTTTGACTGAGTATCCGGCATGTCCTTTTTGTTATTTTCCGGAGTTTTCTTCATAGAGTCTTTTTTTTGCATCTGTTTTTCTTTTGATTTTTCTTTCGACGTATTATCCGGGGCTGGATTTTTCTTTTCATCCGCTTTATCTTGCTTATCAGGCGTTTCTTCTTTGATAATCCGGATATCCTGTCCGCCGCCTTTTACCGGCGGGTTCATTTGTTTGTCTGTATCCTGCTGGATACCGTTTTTCTGCTGGGGCAGGTCAAGGAAAAAAGCCTGTGAAGGATGTATCATCAGGAATGTGGCACCGATTGAGAGACAGGAAGCCACGATAAGCGCTACTTTTGTATGTTTTTTCATATTTAGAATTCTCCTTTGCAACAATATTTATGAATGGAATAGCTATATATATAAAATCAGCCCGGGCCAGACATTTCCGGAAATGCCCGATATCCGGGCAGATGAGCCAATTTTATCCTTCCATGGGAAGGTACTTTTTGCTGCTCTGTTTTTAGGGGCGCCTGTCTGGAGGCGATATTCTTTCATGATGTTCTGTCTTTCCGGGCGGTAGGGAACGATTTCCTTCGGGGGGAGGCGTCTTTCCCTTATTTTCCAAATGCTCGGAAATCTGCCCGCGGTTATCCCATGTCCACTGGCGGTAAGCCGCGATATCATTGATGATGAAAGATACAATGGTCACCATGAGTGAAAGGACTGCCAGGACTATGGATACGACTATCTTATTCATTATATTTACCATCCTTTTCTGAATCGTCTGCCTGCGGCATAGAACCGGACGGAGAATCTTGCTTTCTGTTCAGCTTCTTGCTGTTATGAAACTTTCTGCCCAATGTCCCCATGAAGAAGATGGAAAGACTGGCAAAACATCCGGTTGCCCCCAGACCGACCATGGTCAGCGGGTGGAGTCCCGGTAAGGGATCCGCATCCATAATGGGAGTAAAATGCATAGATAATAGATAAATGGTAAGCAGCGTGGCCGCGAAAAGGAATATGGACAGAACTGTGCAAAGGGTAAAAAACGCTTTGGCAAGGACAGATGCTGTTGCACTGGCAGCGTCCGGAATGTGAGGGCTGACTTCATTCCATGTCTGCTGCATCTTTTGCTGTGCTTTGTCGGCCAGGTATTCTGCATTGTCAGAAATTTTTTCCATTTTCGTTTTTTCGCTGACGATGCCTTCGGATTGGTAAGATGCATAAATATCTTCCGGGTGCCCCAGTTCTGCTGCAATCTGCGCATCAGACAGACCCCGTTCTCTGGCTTCTGTGAAATGGGCTTTATAATCGGATAGAATTTCTTCCACATCCTCTGGTTTTACCTTACGGAAGTAGTACCGCAGAAGATCTAAAAACTCTCTCTCATTCATTAGGTTCTCCTCCTTCGGTGAGAAGCATATTGACTGCTTTTGTAAAATCAGACCACTCTCTTACCGATTCGATATATTCAGTACGGCCGGCCTCGGTAATTTTATAATACTTTCTCGGCGGTCCGTTATGAGATTCGGCCAGGTAGGTATCTACAAGGCCGTCTTTTTTAAAACGGTTCAGCAAAGGGTAAATCGTTCCTTCTGACATTTCTATATATTTGGAAATCTCGCTGACGAGTTCATATCCATAGAAATCCCTCCTACGCAGCATGGACAAAACAACGATTTCCATGACGCCCTTTTTCAGCTGAATGTTCATAGTCCTTCCTTTCAGATGGAAATATATTAGTAACACATTTCCGGAAGAATTAACTTCGGGTTATGAATACTATAACACATGATACTCTACAATGCAAGGTACCAAGCATTGTATAAAATAATAGAAGACATAAAACGACTAAAGGTCATTTCAGTAGGGATGGGAGATGTATATAAGATCAGGTAATAGTGGAATACTGTATATTTTTCGGAAAATATATTTTGTAGGAGAAGATGGCGGTAAAGGTAGAAGTAAGTAATTTGTAAAAAGAGCCGCAGGGGACATTCTGCATATCCCCTGCGGCCTTTGGGTGGTGGAGCACACATTATTTATGGGCTCTTTTTAAACTTGCTTCATTTTTCATGTCGCTGAAATCTTTCGCCAGCTTTTCTGTTTCTGATTTGACAGTATTTGTATATACAGATTCCGCATCCACGAGCACATTGTTTTCGCTACTCTCCGTTCTGTCAAGATTTTTAGTTTCTTTGTTTACTACAAATTTTTTGGATAATTCATCAAATACGTGATGTGCTTCATCATCACGCGCAATTTCTGCATTTACAGAAATATCTTTTTCTGTAAAACCGGCGCTTACAGCAGGATTTTTTGTGTCTCTTTCACTTTTCATTATGAAGACCCCTTTCTGTAGAAATTAAATCCGAAATTGTCAGTTAAGTAACAAATATTGCTATTTAATTATTATATTACCATATTTTTTATCAATAGCAAGAAAATTTCCCGACCAAAGAAATTTCTGGTTTGTTATGTAAATAAAACAAAGATGTCTCTATACAAGATAGCAGGATATCTCTAATTCAAGAATAAAAAACTTGACGTTTCTCTCCGGTGTGTGTATGATAATGTCCAATAATCAAGAGCAGGGAACGAGAGGAATACAGACGGAGTAATTTCAGAGAGCCGGCGGCAGGTGAAAGGCGGCATGAAAGGTCTGTGGACGATCACTCGTGAGCTTCCGCGGCTGAACAGAGTAGGTGGCGGCGTCATCCACGTTACGGACAGGAGCCATAAGTATAATGCAGGGTGGTACCGCG
>ERZ772921.199-NODE-199-length-38623-cov-4.707141_pt1 | contig 38623 bp, 33 predicted proteins | sample MGYA00512117_ERZ772921 | MGnify/ENA primary metagenome ERZ772921 (study PRJEB29015, sample SAMEA2737944) | human oral metagenome | biome: human oral; feature: human-associated habitat; material: dental | place: China | collected 2150 ...
TGAGGCCGCGGTTCGCGGGTATGTGGCGCCCACAGTGCAGACCACCTCAGCAAACACCAGTGACAACAGGCTGTTGTCGACGAGGTGGTCTGCGTTGTGGGCACAACAGTGCCTGACGTGGCGTACTACTCGCAGGTGAGCACATTATTCCAAGCACTCACCCGATATATCGCATGGTCACCGGTTAACCTGCACGTGAACCCCTTGATACGCACGTCAACCCCTTGATACGCACGTTAACCCCTCAACATGCACCTGGGCGGGGCCGCCCACGCACATCTCATCGGGCCAACGTGCAGGTCATCAGGCCCACGTGCAGGTCATCGGGCCAACGTGCAGGTCATCGGGCCCACGTGCGCCTTCAAGGGCCCACGTGCGGGTCATCGGGCCCACGTGCAGGATGTCAGGCCCACGTGCAGGTCATCAGGCCCGCGTGCAGGTCATCGGGCCAACGTGCGCCTTCAAGGACCCGCGTGCAGGTCATCAGGCCAACGTGCGCCTTCAAGGACCCGCGTGCGTATGGGTGGGCCGATGCGCGGTCACGTCGACCCGGGAGCGCTGACAGCGATGCTGCCGGACGGGAATTGCGGAACAGTGGTCGCTGGTCCTGGCAACTGAGCCCACCTACTGGCAGCGGTAACCCATTCCCCGCGCACCTCAACTCACCTGGCGGCTGAGCGCCGCCGCCCACGCTCCACTAGGTGGGTCAACGTGCACATGACGATGCCTGAGCCACCACACACAAGGCACAATGCAGGATTCACAGGAACAAGGCAAACACAACCACCTAAAAAAGCGACTGTCCCGCACCAGAAAACCGAAAAGTCACCCTACCAGCAACACGCAGTGTCCTATAACCCCCGCCGTCCCCTATCGGGACGGCGGCGGTGACTATTGGGAGGATCGCCAGACGAGGAGACCGGTGCCCGCACGGATCAGCTCAGCTGACTGAATCAGTGCACCGAATCGGCGTCGGCGTAGACGATCGTGGCTCGCCGATCACCCATGATGACCTCGGTACCGGCGGGCACCTCGACCGCCTGTCCACCCGTCAGTTCCATGACGCGGCCGTCGGGCGTGCGAATCTGCGTGCCGTTCGCGGAGAAGGAGTCTTCGATCCAGGCACCGGTGGCCGTGGGGCCCAGGCGCATGTGCGTACGCGATAGCGACATCGTGGCATCAGGGACGACGACCGCTCGCGATCCCTCGACGGCTGCGGGTGCACGCCCAAGCGTGACCGGCATGTCGATGAGCTCGCGCTGCCCAGAGTCGAAGATAAGCCACAGAAGCTGCGTGCGCTGCGGCGTCACCGGCACACCCCACTGAGACTGGCCGGCACCACCCCACTGGGACGCGCGCTGCACAGTCTGCACGTCGCGGCGACTCGGCGGAGGGCCAGGCACACCGGATGCGGGAGCCGCATACTGCCCTCCCCCACCGTACGAGGCTTGGGCGGGCTGAGGGGACACCTGCTGAGCGGGAGCTCCCCAGCTGGGCGGGGCGGGAACCTGGGCGGGAGCGGCAGGCGCGGTAGGCGCGGCAGGCACAGCGGGCACCGCGGGAGCGGCGGGCGTGGACGATGCTGCGGGACGCTGCGGCGCGGGGCGATGAGTATCCGGCGCGCCCTGGGGCGGCGCGAGGAGGGTGTCGAACTCGTTGGGCTCGCGCACTGCGGGAGCAGCCGGTGCAGCAGGCACGCTGAGCGCAGCAGGAACGCTGGGCGCAGCGGGCAGCGGGGAGACCGCCGGCGTTGCGGGTGCGCTGTAATCCTCCCGGTAGGGGTCGTTCGCGCGCTGACCGGGTGCCGAGTAGTCCGGCGCCGAAGAAGGCACGGGCGTCAGCGGCGCAGCGGCGGCACTCCACTGATCGGCTCCCCCGCGAACGCTATCGAAACCGTTGGGAGCCCGGCTCGGACGCTCGGAGCGCTCAACCTCGCCAGGGCCAGCCGCGAGCGCCGCGTGCTTGCGCAGGTCGACGAAGCGGGTGCGGGTGGGGCCGCTCAGCCAGGTGCGCCCGTCGTGGACCATCGCATACGAGGCAAGCAGGCCCACACCGGTGACTTGGAGGAGAACGGCGAGGGCCGTGTAGCCCAGCGCCGCGCCGAGCGACGGAGTCTGCGCGTCGTCCTCGTCGCGGATCAGGCACACACGCATGAGGGCCATGCCCGGCGTCCGGCCCGATGCGCCGAGCATGAGCGCGGAGGCAACCACGGCCTCGGCGGTGACCATTCCAATCGTCCACGCCGTGAAGTGCACGTACCACGTCACACCAAGCAGGACCCCGAGGACCAGCAGGTCGATGAGATACGCGCCGACGAGCCGCGATGCGGGCGCGTGGGCGAAAGGAGTCTTCGTCGTATCAGCCATTACAGGACTGCCCTCCAAGCAAACTCGAAGAGACCCGAGGAGATGACCGCCGCGGGAAGGAGTGTAAAGATGCAGAAAGTCTGCAAGAAGTCGAGGATCGTCCCCGAAAGGGCGGCGTGGCCCTTAGGAACGTGTAGCGTCATCCACAGGACCGTCGCGATCGCGATAATCAGCAGGATGGACAACGGGAGCAGGGGGAACAGCGAGTACGTTGCTTCGCTGGTCCCCACCGCCAAGGACTGCGACCACTCGCCAAACAGGAACGCACACCCGACGCCCACAGCGGCGACGCGAGGCAGGATCTGACCGACGTGCGCGCGAATCCCCCGAGGTGCCGTCAATAGGGTCACGATGGACATGATGACGAAGATGAAGCCGCCGAGGCCTCGGCCCAACGTGATCGCGGGAGTCACCGTATATGCCAGGGGAATACCGCCGACCAGGATGAACAGCGTCGAGGCGGCCACCAGCAGGGTGTACCGAGCGTCGGTGTGCCCGAGGGCGTCCGCCATACGGCCGCCGGTCAGCGTGCTGGGCTTTTGCGCGGGAGGCTGACGGATGCGCGACGCGATCGTCTGCACCGACGCGGAATCAATGAGCTGGCTGTCGGGCACACGCAGCGCAAAACGGGGTGCCATCAGGAACAGGAACACTCCGAGGAGGAGAGCCAGCGGAGCGATGTCGATGAGGCCGAACATCGGGTAGGCGCCAATCGTGACGAGAGCCGTGGCGCCGATCCACGCGAAGAGGGCGCTGAGCGCGGTGGGGGTCGTCGTCAGCGACACGACCGCCAGCGAAACCGCGAGGGCAACCCACACGCCGATCACAGGGGCGACCGACAGGGCGTGGATACCGGACATTGACACGAAGCCGATCGCGCTATATCCGGCGAGCGCGGGCATCAGGAGTAGCAGGGCAGGCCTCGAACGGACCATGCGCGAAGCGAAAAGCGGGAGGATGGAAGCAGCGCAGCACACGGCGGCACACGCGCCGCGCGCCCACAGCGGGATCTTCGCGACTTCGACGGCCCACTTCGGGCCATCCTCGGGGTGAGCAAAGCCAATCAGGGCCGCATCTCCGAGCATCGGCAGGAGGCACAGCGAGCTAACCGCACCTATCACGATGAAGCAGTAGCCGAGGAGGGCGAGGACCGGGGACAGCCACTGGTTCTCCTGGCGCTCCGAGGCCTCGTTCACCTGCTGAGCGGACAGGACGCGACTGGACAGAGCGATCGTCGAGCCTGCGGGCAGGTCACGACCGAGGACAGCTGCGCCGTCGAGGGGACGCCCATCGGCGTAGGAGACGCGCACGGAGGGAAGGGACAGATCGATCTCCAGCATGGCGCACAGGCCCGCGACCGTCGTCCCTTCGGGTGCGGCGAAATCGGAGGTGCCATCGGAGTCGATAACAGTCACTGACACCATGGTGGCGCTCATGTAACCTCCGTTCTCAGGTAAACAACAGTGCCCAGTGTAATGCACCGACGCTAACCGCCGGTTAAAACTTGGAAGTCCACTCAGCTACACTGGGTGCAGTCGCATCGAACACGTACGCGCACAGCGCGAGGAGACCTGATGGTTACACGCAAGAAACGGCGGACTGCCGCGGTTCCGGAGCAGCCCTCCGGAACCCTAGCGATCCAGATGCCGCCGGAGAAGGCCGAGCCCGCATCGATCGGTAACGTCCTGATGATGGTCGTCCCGATGCTCGGTTCGACGGGCGTCATGGTCTTCATGGCCATGCAGAACCCCGACAATACGCGCTCGATGCTCATGGGCGGCGGCATGTTGGTCGCCATGCTGGGCATGGTCGGCTTCAACATGTACCGGCAGTTCTCCCAGTACCGCACGCGCGTGAAGACCCAGCGCCGCGAGTACCTCTCCTACCTGGCTGAGACGCGCGAGTCCGTGCGCAAGGTCGCAAAGAAGCAGCGCGCCTACTACAACTGGGTCTACCCCTCCCCCGACGCCCTCGTGACGCTGGCCGCCAACGGTTCGCGCCTGTGGTCGCGCGAGGGCAACACGTACAACCTGCTGACGTTCCGTTACGGCTCGGGCACCCAGCCCCTCGGCCTCATTTTCGAGCGTCCCCCGATCGACCCGATGACGGAGATGGACGTCGTGTGTCTGTCCGCCATGGACCGATTCATCGGCGTCCACGACCACACGGACAACGTCGGCAAGTTCCTCTACCTGGGCGACTTCAGCCACATCGAGGTGGTCGGCGACGGCGAGAGCGCCTACGACGAAATGCGCGCCATCATGATGCACCTGGCGTGCTTCATCGACCCCTCCAAGCTCAAGATCGCGGTCCTGTGTTCGGCCGATCGACTGGGCGACTGGGAGTGGGTCAAGTGGATGCCCCAGGCTCGCTCATCCATCGTGCGCGACGCGGTGGGCCCGGGCCGCATGATCTCGACTGACCCGCGCGAGCTCGCCGAGATGATCGGCCCTGACATCGCGATGCGCGGCGCGTACCGCCCGGGTGATGACATGCCCGAATGGCCCCACCTCCTCCTCGTGTTGGACGGGGCCGAGTTCCCGCCCAACTCCCCCTTCGGTTCGGCGGTGGGCGTGCGCGGCGTGACGATCATGTCCCGCGCCCGCGAGTGGACGGCCATGAAGTCGCACACCGCGCTGCGCCTCGTCATCCACCCCAACCCGGATCACAAGGGCGCGGACGTGGTCGACGTGGTCACCATGGACTCCCTGCCTGAGCAGGCGTTCGCCGACCGCCTCACCGCCGTTCAGGCCGAGGCCGTGGCCCGCCGCATGACGCCCTTCGCCACGCAGCAGAACCTGGAAGAGGCGGAGACGCCCGTGGGCCGTTCGGACGAGGCCCGCCAGATGGACCTCATGGAGCTCGTCGGCATCGGCGACATCCGAGACTTCGACCCGGAGAAGCAGTGGCGGCGCCGCGAAGGACGCGAACGCCTCGCCGCCCCCTTCGCCGTCACGCCCGAGGGCCGCCCCGTGGTCCTCGACATTAAGGAATCCGCCCAGCAGGGTATGGGTCCGCACGGCCTGCTGATCGGCGCGACCGGCTCCGGTAAGTCCGAGGTGTTGCGTACCCTCGTGCTGGCCCTGGCGCTCACCCACTCTCCGGAGCAGCTGAACCTGGTTCTCGTCGACTTCAAGGGTGGCGCGACCTTCGCCGGCATGTCGGACCTGCCGCACGTGTCGGCCATGATCTCGAACCTGGAGTCGGAGCTCTCCCTCGTCGACCGTATGCAGGACGCCCTGCAGGGCGAGATGGTGCGCCGCCAGGAGGTCCTGCGTCAGGCAGGCAACTACGCGAACGTGTCCGACTACGAGGCGGATCGCCTCGCGGGCAAGCATCAGTTCCCGCCGCTGCCGGCCCTGTTCATCGTCCTGGACGAGTTCACGGAAATGCTGATGGCCAAGCCGGAGTTCGGCGAGGTCTTCATCATGATCGGCCGTCTGGGCCGTTCGCTGTCAGTGCACCTGCTGCTCGCCTCGCAGAAGATGGATCTGGGTAAGGCGCGCGGCCTGGAGTCGCACCTGTCGTACCGCATTGCGCTGAAGACCTTCACGGAGAACGACTCTCGTGAGGTCCTGGGTATTCCCGACGCCGCGAAGCTGCCCCCGCTGCCCGGTTCGGGCTTCCTGAAGGCGGGCGGCGACGGCCTCGTTCGTTTCCGCGCGTCCTATGTGGCCGCTCCCCCGCCGGCGCGTACGCTCGCGTCGATTTCCGAGGCCTCGACGGCCGGTGCGCCGACCGCGCCGATCGAGATCCTGCCGTTCACGGTCGCTCCCGTCATCACGCGCGAGGACCTGGGCGAGGAGGAAGAGGTCGACCAGAACCAGGAAGTCGTTCTGGCTGGTGACGAGGTCTGGGCGGACATGTCCGAGATGGACATCGCCGTCGCGAAGATGAAGGGCAAGGGCTACCCGGCGCACCAGGTGTGGCTGCCGCCGCTGGAGGTCCCGGATACCTTCGCGACCCTCATGCCCGACCTGCGCCCGGACCCGGAGCTCGGCTTCGTCTCGCGCGCGTGGCGCGAGTCCGGCACTCTGCGCGTGCCCCTGGGCACGGTCGACCTGCCGCTCGAGCAGCGTCGCGAGACCCTCGTCCTGGATCTGTCGGGCGCGGGCGGTAACTTCGCGCTGGTGGGTGGCCCGCAGACGGGTAAGTCGACGGCGCTGCGCACGATCGTGCAGGCCCTGTCGCTGACCTACACGCCGCAGGAAGTCCAGTTCTACGTCATGGACTTCGGTGGCGGCACGTTCGCCGGCTTTGCGGGCGCCCCGCACGTGGCGGGTATCGCGACGCGCGACACCGAGGAGGTGCGTACGCGCATGATCGCCGAGATCGCGGCGATCATGGACGACCGTGAGCGCTACTTCCGTCAGAACGGCATCGATTCGATGGACACCTACCGTCGCGGGCGCCTGGAAGGACGCTACGACGACGGCTACGGCGACGTGTTCCTGGTCATCGACGGCTGGGGCGCGCTGCGCAGCGAGTTCGACGGCCTGGACCGCCAGGTGACGACGATGATGAGCCGAGGCCTGTCGCTGGGCGTGCACCTCATCGTGTCGGCCGCCCGTTGGATGGATATCCGTTCGGAGGCGCAGGACATCTTCGGTTCGCGCCTGGAGCTGCACACGGCGAACCCGAAGGAGTCGATCGTTAACCGCGAGGGCGCCGCCCGTATTCCGAAGGGCCGCCCGGGTCGAGGCATCGACATGGTGGGCCACGAGATGATGATCGGCTTGCCTCGCGCCGACGACGATCCGGATCCGTCGACTGTGTCGCAGGGCGTGACGCGCACGGTGGCGAAGATCCGCGAGTCGCTGGTCCACGGCCCCGGTCCGAAGCTGCGCCTGCTGCCCGAGAATGTCACGGTCCCCGAGATCCTCAAGCAGGTGCCGGATCAGCAGATCCTGCCGCGCGGCGGTGGCGACATGATCCTGGGCGTGGAGGAGTCCCGCCTCGGTCCGCTCCTGTTCAACACGCGCGCGGAGTCGCACCTGTACCTGTTCGGCGACGGCAAGACGGGCAAGACGACGTTCCTGCGCTCGATCATTTCCGAGGTCATGCGCCTGTACACGCCGGGCGAGGCGAAGATCCTCACGATCGACATGCGTCGCACCCTCATGGGCGCGGTTCCAAAGGAATACCAGCTGGGGTACCTGACAAACCACGCCGAGGCCATGAAGAAGATGCGCGAGCTCGCAGGGTACCTGCGCACGCGCTTGCCCGGTTCGGACGTGACGTCCGAGCAGATTCGCGACCGCAGCTGGTGGTCGGGTCCCGAGGCGTGGATCCTGGTCGACGACTACGACCTGGTCGCGACGACGTCGGGCAACCCGCTCATGGAGCTCATCGACCTACTGCCGCAGGCGGCCGACATCGGCCTGCACGTGATCATCACCCGCCGTATGGGTGGCGCGTCGCGCGCGGCCTACGAGAAGGTCCTGCAGATGATGAATGACCTGGCGGTCACCGGCATCCTCCTGTCCGGCAACCCCAGCGAGGGCGCGATCATCAACGGTGTCAAGCCCAAGCGAGCGGTTCCGGGCCGCGCGCAGGTCGTCCACCGTGAGCTCGGTGTCGTCGCCGCCCAGCTGGTGAACACCCCACCCGCATCAATCTGACCGTTTATTGACACGGCGACCCCTTCGTCGCATATGATTGACCAGTCTGAAAGTAGGAGAAAAATATGTCCTCTCTCGTGTCCCGTCGCGCATGTGCGGCCACCTCGTCCCTGCTGCTCGCTGCCGTCGCGCTGTCGGGCTGCTCCCTCTTCGGTGGGGGTGGCTCTAAGGCCACCGATATCAGCAAGCTGCCCAACATTCCTCAGGGGCAGAAGCAGCAGCTGGTGCAGCAGATGCAGTCCGCGTCGGGCGACCAGAAGAAGCAGATCGCCGAGAAGGCCGTCGCCTTGAACAACATGGTTGGCGCGCAGCTGGTGGGCGTGGAGCCCAGCCTGATTGCTTCCCAGCAGTTCAAGCTGGATCCCAAGGGTCAGACCGTGGTCAACAAGAACGACACGGTGTACCAGATGATGTCGGCCACCGACTTCTGGCGGCTGGGTAATGACACCTACGACCTGTGCGTGGAGCAGAACTGCGAGTACTACTCGTCCTGGACTGTGGACGTGGAGGGCTCGGGCTCTGACCTGACCTACGTGTGGACCCTCAAAATTGAGGGCTCAGACCAGCCCGACAAGCCGCTGGTCCGCCGCTTCAAGGTCGCCAAGTAAGCAACCGGGCGCATCGCAGCGCTCTTTAACTTCCATCGACAATTTAGAAGCCAACAATGACCGGAAACCCTGATCTTGAATATGACCACGAGCGCCAGACAGTAGCTGCGCCGAAGGTTGTCGAATCTTGGGGCGCCATGACAGGTTCGCGAAAGTGCACGTCTGCTCTGGGATCCGCGCAGACGTCCACTTTCTGGGGACATGAAGAAGGGCCAACAGCCGTGCGGATCCGTTCCGCTGACATGTTTGATGCTGTTTCCGAGCTACTCAATCGTGAGACGGCGATGCTTAAGGACTTTGAGGAAAAGATGCACGCTGCCATGACTCGTTTCACGGGTGCAGAATACGAGAACGCGCTGGGCTTCAAGGAAACGCAGGCTGATATGGAAGCTCAGTCAATTCGCTCAAAGGAACAGGACGAATATACGGCTCTACTCCATAGGATCGGTTTGACATTGGAAGATGTCATTCACCTGCCGGTCGACTCTGGTACCTCTACGACTGTGCCCCAGTCATCTTCCGGCGGTGCGGGAGCTTCGACCGGCAGCGGTCCAGCCACTCAGCCGAGCCAGAAGAAGATCTGAACTAACGAATAGCTTTTTGAAGGGAGTATTAGCATGGTTTCATCACCGATGTACGAACGTCTCAAAACCTTCATGGAGGCTGCCCGCGCCAATAAGGGACTGGAGGCGTGGGATAAGGATCATGCCAGGGCCTTGGAATACTTCGACGACGCTGTCGAACTCCTCCGCTCCTATCGAGACGGCCATGGCTTTACCGGTGCAACCGGTACCGCCATGGACCGCTGGGTTGACGCATCTGTCCAGCGAATTACGAAGTACCGAGAGGCATACGAGCGTGGCTTTAGGAGCTACTCGAATGGTCGTGGCGTCATGGCGACTGCACTTGCCGAGAGTGAGAAGATTTCCGCAGACCTCATTGACGCAGAGACTGAAGCAATGCGCGACGACTTGGTCGTCGCGGTTCCCGACAGTGAGCCCGGCCCGGGTATCCGCGCCATGGGCAAGCTCTTCACTACGGGCGCAGCATACGTGGAGGCTGTCGAAGCCCAGGCCAATGCACAGCGCGAAGCCGCTGCGGAGCGTATCCTCACGATGCTTAACTCCAGTACTAAGGCAATTAGCGTGGAGATGGAGGGACGGTCTAATTCTGTAGAATCCGGGAAAGGCCTGGAAGATTACGAAGAGGAAGAACGTCAGAAGGACAACAACTCCGGCGGTGGGGGAAGTAACGGCGGTGATAGCCATACTGCGGGCAGAGGGGCCGGTGGCTGGGGGTACAGTAGCGATGACGACTTCGGCCGCGCGAAGGATCGCAGCTCTACATCTGGGAATTACCCCGGAGGTTTCGACCAGCCGTGGTGGAGCGAGGCCGACGCGGCAGCAGCCCGTAGCCGCATTGTGTCTTCGGGCGCCGTGGAGACGCGCGAGCTTCCCTACGGAGAGCTCGGCTCGCGTACCAACCCCATCACGGATCCCCAGGAGCTGATGAGCAGGGATCTGCTGCACACGCGCGTCAACGGCACCACCTACCGCAACGGTGTCGTTGGCGGCCACACCCCGGCACCCCCCGCAGATGTGGATCACCCACTGTGGCGCCTCAACGGCGGTGCTGCCTCCGACGTGAGTGCCGCAGGCCGGCTCGGTGGAGCCGGCGCGCTCGGTGCGGGTGCACTCGGTGTGCGCGGCGCTGCCCAGATGGGTACCAACGGAGCTGCGGGAGGGCTGGCCGGCATGCGTGGCATCACCGGTACGACCAACGGCCTGGGCGCCGCGGGTGCCTCCGCCCTCAAGGCCGGCTCCTACTCCGGTTCCGGCTTCGGCTCCTACACTCCCCCCGCGGGCGCAAATGGCGGTACTTCTGGTGCTGGAGGTGCTGCGGGCAGAGGTTCTGGTGGATTCATGGGCACCGGAGCCGGCGCTGGTGCTGGGGCTGGCAAGGAAGACAAGAAGCGTCGCAGGCGCCAGTACATGGCCTTCAAGTTCGAGGACGACGAGGACGCGCTGCCCGCAGGTTACGTGAATCCCCTGTCTCAGACTTACGGCTCGGATACGGATATTGCGCCGGCGAGGCGTACGGACGACGGATGGGACCCCCGCCAGTGGTGAACTTTTTCTCTCACGCTACGCTCCGTTCTCACTTCGGTTGCGAGGGGAGGGTGAGGCGCGCCGCGCGCGCCCTGACCACCGCCGCCTCCGCACTCGCGCTGGCCACAGGAGTCCTCACCCTGGCTCCGGAGCCCACGCAAGCGGACGACGCGGTGCCTTCGCAGGAATATTTTTCTTACTACTACCTGGACTCTGCTCGCGAGAAGGGCTTCACGGGTAAGGGGGTGACCATCGCCCTCATTGATGGCCCTGTCAACACTAGTGCCCCGGCCCTCAAGGGTGCCAAGATTACGGACAAGAGTCGATGCACCATCGAGGCTTCCCCGGAAAATGCGCGTCATGGTACGGATATGGCGACCATTCTGGTCTCTCCCTACACCGGTGTGGCGCCTGACGCGACTTTGTACACGTACCAAGTTTCGAACCTGACTTCGGTGTCGGGCGGAAGCTGTGACACGAGTACTGGTCGGCTTGATACCTTTGGGAAGCTCATCAATCAGGCTGTCGAGGACGGGGCCCAGATTATTTCAATTTCCCAGAGTGATCAGGATGGAACTGCTGAACTCAAGTGGGCCATTGCGAACGCGATCAGCAGGGGCGTCATCATTGTCAATTCCGCTGGAAATGGTGCCAGTGACGACAATGTGACGCACATAGGCAGGTTCTCTGGGGTCGTTGGTGTGTCCGCGATTAACGCCGACGGTACGTTCGCGTCATACTCCTCCTGGGGTGATGGTGTGGTTACCACTGCTCTCGGGGGTCCGTACAACACCTACGATGTGAACACTGGCGCACCGACGACGGTCAATGGATCATCAATCTCAGCCCCTATCGTGGCAGGCATCCTTGCTTTGACGCGTCAGAAGTGGCCTAACGCCACAACCAACCAGATTCTCCAACTCCTGGTTCACACAAGCTTGAACCCCAACCATGAGTGGAACAAATACACGGGGTATGGTGCTGCGTCTCTCGCTGACTTGATCAACACGGATCCGTCGCAGTACCCGGACGAGAACCCCATCATTCAAAAGCCCAATGGCTCCAGTCCTACCGTTAAAGAGATTCAGGACTACACGGACGGAATCGCTTTTTCCTCATACCAAGGTGACTTCCCTTCGTCTTACGTCTACCGGGGCGTGGATGAAGGTGTCGTTTCCGTAGCAGTTGAGGGAATGGAACTCCACCTGGGAACCAGCCCGCGCTACCACCGGAAGTGACCATGACACTCGCGCGATCGAGCGCGCAGCCGGCGCTCCGTTCTCCCTTCTGTCGTGAGGGGAGGGCGGGGCGCGCCGCGCGTGCCCTGACCACCGCCGTCTCTGCCCTTGCGCTTGCCGCCGGGGTCCTCACACTGGCCCCTGCCCCCACGCAAGCAGACGACGCGGTGCCTTCACAGGATTATTTCTCCTACTATCCTCTGGATACCGTACGCGCCAAGGGGTACACCGGTAAGGGCGTCACGATCGCAGCTATTGGCGGTCCAGTTGATACAAGCGACCCCGCGCTCAAGGGGGCCAACATCACCGACAAGAGCCGCTGCACGGTGGAGGCGACCCCCGAGGGGAAGCGTCATGGCACCGATATGGCGATCATCTTGGTTTCCCCCAAGACCGGTGTGGCACCCGACGCGACCTTGTACACCTACCAGTCGTCGACTGCATCGACAATGTCGAATGGAACGTGCAGCTCCGATGGGGGGCGGCTCAACACTTTCGCCAGCCTCATCAACCAGGCCGTTGAGGACGGTGCTCAGATCATTTCCGTCTCCCAAAGCGTCTCAGAGGACAGTCCTGAGCTGAAGTGGGCGATCGCCAACGCGATCAGCAAGGGCGTTATTATCGTTGCCTCTGCCGGCAACGGTGCCAGTGACGATAACGTGACGCACCTGAGCAGGTTCTCTGGGGTCGTTGGCGTGTCCGCGATTAACGCCGACGGTACATTCGCGTCCTACTCCTCCTGGGGTGACGGCGTGGTCACAGCTGCTTTTGGTGGGCCCTTCAACACTTTTGACCCTGCGACAAACCAGCCGCAAACGGTCAATGGGACATCTGTTTCTGCGCCGCTCGTGGCCGGCATGCTAGCTTTGACGCGTCAGAGGTGGCCTGAGGCCACTACCAACCAGATCCTCCAGCTCCTGGTTCGCACGGGCCTGAACCCCAATCACAATTGGGATCAATACACGGGCTATGGTGCGGCGGCTCTGGGGTCGTTGGTCAACACGGATCCCTCGCAGTACCCGGATGAGAACCCCATCATTCCAAAGCCCAATGGCTCTGCTCCCAGTGTCAAGGAAATGCAGGACTACATGGACGGGATCGCAGGGGCCACGCTGACAGATTCCTTTCCGTCGTCCTACGTCTATCGCGGAACAGACGAGGCAATCCTCTTGAGGGACGACAAGACAATCACCGTCCACCTGGGAACCAGCCCGCGCTACCACCGGAAGTGACCACGACACTCGCGCGATCGATCGCGCAGCCCGCGCCCCGTTCTCCCTTCCCCGTGAGGAGAGAACGGGGTGTATCGCTTGACGCACCTCGTCATACGACAAGTGCCGCGCAGCCGGATACCCCGGCGACGCGGCACTATTTCATCGATTCTTGCCATGGCAGCCGTTATGGCCTTTGCAAGCGCGCTAGAATTAAGTGCTCCGTAGCTGTCATCAACTTCCGAAGGTTATTTCGTTGCGGATGTATGCTTCGAATACGTCGGTCATTGCGCGGTCAGAGACGAATAGAGTCCCGTCATCATTTCGTTCGAAATCATCGTCCGGGTCGAGAATGGCCTGAACGTCGATGTTGTAGGTGTTGAGTTTGGAATAGGCCTTTCGGTAATCCGTGGACGTCTCTTCCTCTCGCGCTTTCAGGAGCCAATTGGACACGGCCAGCGCCCGCTCGGCCATGGGTGGGATTTTCTCTTGCATGTCCTCTTCTTTCGATCTAGTTAGTTTGACTTTTGTCAAACAATGTCATCGTATCGGTGAGCTGAAGAGATTGTCAAAAGCTCAGCTGATGAATTAATTGGCGGTATGAAGCGAAGAACCTTGTCTGTGATTTGCTTGTGAGGATTCTGTGTATGGCTGCGGCTAGAGGCTGACATTCAGGTCCATAGTGGTAGGTGTTCCAGAGTGAGGTGACAGGAGCGCTCATGGGGGTTCACCTCGATTGCATAGCCGCGACAGTACTTGTGAGAAGTGGCTCTGCACCCGATCCGTAGGCATTGCACCCCTTCTTATCGGGTGCAGTGCACCCGTAAAGGGTGCAGCGCTTGCCGGGATGAAGCCGGTCGCTGCGTCGGCTTTGTGCTTGGGTCACTCACGTTGCGTGGATGAGAAATACTGACTGATACTTCGATACTTGAGTGCGCGTCTTACCAGAACTGCCCGCGGTGAAGTCTTACAGGAGGTTTTACCTTCGGGAGGGGCGGCATAGCGGCAGTGTTAACCCTTCAATGCGCAGCTAAGCCCGATAGGTGGAGCGTGGCTATGCCTGCCCATGCTCCACCTATCGGGTTAATGTGCGCATCGAAGAGCGACTTCGTGTGCGGTATGAACCATCAGCGGTGAGGGATTTGATGTCCCCCTTCGCTGCAGGCGGCTACTTCGCGGTGCGCAGGCGCAGCGAGTTGAGGACCACGAACACGGACGAGCACGCCATCGCGGCGCTCGCCAGCATGGGGGAGAGGAGTCCAGCGATCGCGAGCGGCACCATGAGGACGTTGTAGAAGAACGCCCAGAACAGGTTCTCCTTGATGATGCGCAGCGTCCGGCGCGACACGCGGATCGCGGTCGCCGCCGACGTGAGCGACGAGTTCATGAGCGTCATGTCCGCAACCTCGATCGCCACGTCCGTGCCCGAACCCATCGCGATACCCAGGCCCTTCGCGCTCGCCTGCGCGAGGGCGGCAGCATCGTTCACGCCGTCGCCCACCATCGCGACCGTGCGGCCCTCGGCTTGTAGATTGGCGACAGTGTCGCGCTTACCCTCGGGCAGGACTCCCGCGATGACGCGCTCGATGCCCACCTGACCCGCGACGTGGCGCGCCGCCGCCTCGTTATCGCCCGTCAGCAGGATCGGCTCGATGCCGAGTTCGCGCAGCTGAGCAATCGCATCAGCCGACGATTCCTTGACCGTGTCGCGCACGACGAGCGCGGCAATCGCGTGGCCCTCCACGCGCTCGGGGATCACCAGGGACGAGGCCGAGGCCCCCTCCCGCTCGCCCGCGCCCGGGGTGGTGCCGGGCTGGGTGGGGGTACCGGTATCCCCGGTCGCGGCCTCGGAACGGGAGGTGACGGTGCCGGAATACCCGGCGGCGTTGACGACGGCCTCGAGCTCCTCGTCGCTGTGAGGGGCGGTGAGCGTGATGCGCGCGGATTCGGTGGCCAGGTTGACCTCGGCCTTCACGCCGTCGAGCTTGCCGAGCTTGCGTTCGACGCGGCTAACGCAGGATGCGCAGGTCATGCCGCCCACGCTCATGGTGAGCGTCGCGAGGGGCAGTTTGGCGTCGGGGCCGGGCAGGACGACGTGCGCGTGGGCCTCCGGCATGGGGGTGACGGCTTCGGTGGTCGCCACTTGGCCGAGCTGCGGCGCGAGGGCGGCGACGACGGCGGAGGCGCCCGAGGCCTCGGCCTCGCGCACGGCATCAAGGAGGGAAGTGGGCACGTCGATGCCCAGGGAAGCCAGCCACGACGGGCGCCCGACCAGTACGCCGCCCTGGGCGGTGATGCCGACGACGCCGAGTCCGGGCTGGTTCGCGAACGCGGTTACCGGGACGAGCGACAGGCCTCGGTCTGCGGCACCCAACGCGATGGCGCGGGCGACCGGGTGCTCGGAGAGGGACTCAACGGAGGCGGCCAGGGACAGGGCCGAGGCCTCGCCCGCACCGGGCGCGACCGCGACCGACTCGAGGGACATGACGCCCGTCGTGACCGTGCCCGTCTTGTCCAGCAGCATCGTGTCGATCGAGCGCGTCTGCTCGAGGATCTCCGCGTTCTTGATGAGGATGCCCAGCTGCGAGGCGCGACCCGACCCGACGAGGATCGCGGTGGGCGTGGCCAGGCCGAGCGCGCACGGGCACGCCACGACCAGAACGGCGACGGCAGCTGTGAACGCGGCCTGCACGCCGCCGCCCGCGAGCAGCCAGCCCCCGAGCGTCAGCAAGGAAACAACGATGACGATCGGCACGAACACGCCGGAGATCTGGTCCGCGAGTCGCTGGACGGGCGCCTTACCTGCCTGGGCCTCGGCGACCATGCGCCCCATCTGCGCGAGCGTCGTGTCCGAGCCGACGCGCGTGGCGCGCACCAGCAGGGACCCCCACGTGTTGACGGTCGCACCCGCCACCGCGTCGCCGGGGGCGGCGTCCACGGGCACGGACTCGCCCGTCAGGAGCGAGGTGTCCAGGGCGGAGGAACCCTCGACGATGACGCCGTCGGTTGCCACCTTCTCGCCCGGGCGCACCGTGAACAGGTCGCCGACCTGCAGGGACGAGGCGTGCACGACGCTCTCGGAGCGCTCGCCGGTCGCGGGGTCGACGCTCACGAGCGTCGCCTCCTTCGCGCCCATGCTCAGCAGCGAACGCAGCGCGTCGCCTGCGCGGTAGCGTGCGCGCGCCTCCATGTAGCGTCCCGTCAGCAGGAACACGACGATCATGCACGCGCCCTCGAAGTAGATCTCCGCGTGGCCGGCGTGAGCTGCGCGCGGGATCAGGCTCATGTGCATGCGCATGCCGAGCTCTCCGGCGCCGCCCCACAGCAGGGCCCACCAGCTCCACAGCGTCGAGGAGATGACGCCGAGGGAGACCAGCGTGTCCATCGTCGTCGCCCCGTGGCGACCCGCCGCGAATGCCGCCCGGTGGAAGGGCCACGCGCCCCACGTCACCACCGGGATCGAGGCCACCGCGACGACCCACTGCCACCCCGTGAACTGCCAGGCGGGCACCATCGACAGAATCATCGCGAGGATGCCCAGTGGCGCGGAGACGATGAGTCGAGCGCGCAGGTCGGCGGCGTGGGCGCGGGTGCCCTCGCCGACCTGGGGGGTGGGGGACGAGGCCGGGGTGGCCTCATGGGAAGAAAGCACGGCCGCGGAAGTGGTCGTCACGGAATCAGTGGACATAGGTACCCTCCGGGGGTATGTATCAGGTGAAAGGAAACGAGGCCGGGAAAGTGCCCCGACCTCGTCGGTGAGGTGTGAAAAGCCTCAGAAGTCGCGCGAGATGCCGACCAGCGTGAAGCCAGCCTCGGACACCGCGTCGCTCAGCGCCGCGTCGTCCAGGGGGGTGTCGGTCAGGACCGTCACCTTGGAGGTGCTGCCCGAGTTGAGGATCACGTCGACGTTCTTGACGCCGGGGATCTCGCTCAGCTCTTCGCTGACGCTCATCACGCAGTGGCCGCAGGTCATGCCGTCGACGGACAGTTCAATGGTGCGATCGATCTCGGTGGTCATGGTTTCTCCTTGGGGTTAGGACTTGATGAGGCGCGCGATGGCCGCGGCCGCCTCGTCGACTTTGGCCTGCGCGGCCTCGTCGGATTCGCGCGCCGCCGTGACGACGCAGTGGTTCATGTGGTCTTTGAGCAGGTTGACCGCGACCGAATCGAGCGCGGACTGGACGGCGGAGACCTGCGTGAGGATGTCGATGCAGTACTCGCCCTGCGAGATCATGCGCTGCAGGCCGCGCACCTGGCCTTCGATGCGGCGCAGGCGCGCGAGATGATTCTCGGTGTTGCCGTGGTAGCCGTGCTCGTTGCTCATAGTGCTAAGGGTACCCCTAGGGGGTATGGGTGTCAAGGGGGTGTCGTCAACGAGTGCTGTGGGGGTGGCGACACGCATCCCCCAATGCGGCGCTCCCAGCCCCGGCCCGCCGTAGGGTGGAGGCAGCACACAGGTAAGGAGGGGACATGAAGCGACGCCCGCGTCGGCGCTATCGCGCGATCCGCCGCGTCCCCCAGGCCTACCCCGGTCTCTACCTGCGCCTCAAAGTCGCACCCATCGTCCCCGCCCTCGCGGCCACGGTCGCCGTCGGCGCGCTCGCGGAAATCTCCGCCCTGCCCGAGGACGTGCGCTCCCGCGCGCGATCCCTCTCCGACGACATGGGTACCGCGATCAGCGAAAAATCGCAGCGGATCTTCTTCGATAACCCCGGCCTCGACACCCTCCTCATCCGCTCCCTCTCACACGTCGCGCGGCGCACCGCGACCGTGGGGCGCGCCTGGGCGCGAGTGGTCGTCGCCGTCGGCGCGGACAAGGACGGGCGCATGGCCCGCATGCTGCCCCTCATCCCCAGGCGCGCATACGACGCCCTCATGACCGGCATGCTGACGATCGGCACGGCAGTGGGCGCCCTGCGCGGCGGCGAGGTCCACGTCGCACTCCTGCGCGACTCCGACGCCGACCCCGCGTTCCAGGACCCGCTGCCCGGCCACCCCGAAGCCCAGATCCGCCGCGTCGACGCCCCCGCGCTGCTCTCCGACATGTGCGCCGACATCGACGAACTCTACTGGTCGCGCACGATCGGCCCGGCCGTCAAGATCACCCGCGTCGGCGAAGGCGAGGCCCGCCGCTGGCTCCTGAGTCTGGTCGGCACCGAGTCCATGACGTGGCGCTCCACGAACAACCCGGCCGACGCCGAGACGAACATCCGACTCATGCTCGGCCTCGAAAGCGCGATGAGCGTCGGCGTCGTGCGCGCCCTCCACGCCGCCATGGAACGCGACGGCGTGCCCACCGAGCGGTGGCCGCGCGAGCCCGTCCTCATCTGCGGCCACTCCCAGGGCGGGATCGTCGCCGCCGCCCTCGCCTCCGTCCCCCCGCACGAGGCCGGGGTCAACGTCGCCGGCATCCTGTCCACGGGCGGCCCGAACCGACGCATCCGCGTACGCCCCGACGTGGTGACCGTGTCCGTCTACCACGACCAGGACGTCATGCCGAGCCTCGACGGCTCGCCCGACCGCGCCCCCGATCGGCGCGTCACCGTCGGACGAAGCCTCGTGAGGCCTCGTACCCGACCCCTCTACTACGCGCACTCCTCCTCGACCTACACCGAGACTGTCCGCCTCCTCGAGCGCAAGGTCCGCGTGACCCCGTGGGGGCGGCTGGCCTCGGCGATGGCGGCCCTGCAGGATTTCCTGCCTACCGCCGGCGAGCCCACGCGCGTCATGCACTATGAAATCTGGCAGGACATCCTGACCCCGACCGCCGAGAGCACGTGGGACACGGTCGCCGCCCTCGAACGCGCCAGCTCCTACGAACCCGCCACCTATCCGATCGACTACGCGGTCACGGCCCCCCGCCTGCCCCGCATCGCCCGAGCCCGGCGCCGCGCGGCCCTCCCGGCGCGCATCTTCACCGCCCTCTCCTCCCTCAGAAAGGACAGGTCATGACCGACCCCAACGCCCCCCTGCGCGAGGTGCGCCGATGGATGCGCGTCTCGACCCCCGTCAACAAGGTGACCGCAGCGGGGCTGCGCGGACGCCTCCCGCAGATCGCCGGGCCGCTCATGATCGGCGCGCTCGGCGTGGGCGCCCTGGGTGCGGGCATCGCGTGGCGCGCCCTGTCCTCGACGAGGGGCACCGGGCGCACGCAGCGCTTCGTGGACCTCGCGACTGCGGCGCTGGACTCCGGCTTCCCTGTGCGTGCGCACGAGGCCGGTGCGAGTGAGGGTCGCGCGCCGCGCCGCGTCGTCCACGTCGAGGTTGGCGAGGGCTTCGGGCGCCCCTCCCTCGTGTCCATCGACATCGTCGTGGCCTCCTCGGACGCGCTGTCGGAGCACAAGGCTGCCACGCGCGCCCTCGACGCGATCACCCGGGCAACCTGGAACAATCCCGAGATGGCGCCGGTCAGCGTGCGCGCACGAGTCCTCCTCGCTCACGACGAGGCCGGCGATCTTGAGGCCTCCGGTGCGCAGACCGACACGGTCGTCGACATGAGCGCCCTCGGCTTCGCCGACGAGATCGCGCGCCCCGACGAGCTCTACGACCGCTACGGCGCGCCCGAGTGCGACCCGGCGTGGAGGCCGTGACCGGCCGGAGAGAGTCGGCTTCGTCTTTTTGATGAGGCGGGGTGTCCCACCCCTTGGGGGCGCTGTTGTTCGCCTTATGACCGTTTGGTAGGGTCTGGCTTATCGGCACCGAAGTGACGTTGAAGGAGCATCATGGCTGGCGATCTAGTCATCGAAGAGGGGGACCTCGAAGTCCTGCGCGACCGCACGAGGGATGTGGCCAGCAGACTGCAGTCGGTGTCCGTCGCGACGGCGGGCGACTACATTTCATCCGCAGTGGGCGGCAGTCCGCTCGCAGGACAGGGGCGCAGCGCGGGCGAGACTATTGACGAGGCGGTCATTGCGCTGACGCGTGACCTGGACGATTTCTCCCAGTCCGTGAACGACTCGATCAACGCTTACAACGCAACCGAAAACAAAGCTGCGGTGAGCTTCCAGCAGACCGACCACGGCGGCCCGGCAATGACGATGGACGACCTGCTGCGCATGATGGAGGAACAGTAATGGCAACCTGGGCGGACATTCAGAGCTGGGATCACAACGCCATCATCGAGGCTGAGGACCTCATCGAGGCAGAGGTGCGCGAGGCGCGTGAGATCATCGCCGACGTCGAGCACGCCGCGAACGACATCCGATCTCAGGGCGAGGCGCCTGACCGGATGCGTGAGCGACTCTCCGAGATCCAGGACAAGCTGGACTCGCGCCTCAATGAACTCACCGAATACGCGCTGGCGACCGCGGAGCTGCACGGGTACGTGAGTCGGGTTGTGGCTATTCGCGAATCGGCGTACGAGGTCGCGGCGGAGCTTCATGAGACGATTCCGGAGAGTGGTTATGTAATGACGCCACCGATGGAGATGAGTAACAATCCTGATCGGTATGAGAAATACCGGGATCTGCATGCGTGCATTAAATCCGCGGTTGACCTGGCAACCGAGGCGGAAACAACCGTTGGCCCCAGGTTCAAGGCTCTGGCCGACGGCCAGTATGCCCTGGCCGAGGGGCGCCACTCGGAGTCCGCGGGCCTGGCAAATGATGCTGACCCCTCGTGGACCCCCGAGGAAGTCTCCGTGTGGTGGAAGCTGCTTTCCGATTCCGAGCGCGAGGCGCTCATCAACAGGGATCCCGAGAAATACGGAAACTTGGATGGCATCGACATGGCGTCGCGAGCTAAGGCCAATGAGCTTGCGTTGAATGGGTACTTCGACGCCGCGGGAAATCGTATTCCGGGACTACTTGAGAAAGCGCAGAAGGAGTACGACGAAGCGAAAGCAGCATATGAGAAGGGTAGGGATTCCTTCTGGGGTAGTCAGTATAGTGATGATGAAGGATATGAACGCCTTCTCAACGCTAAAAATAAACTGGATGATCTCAAAGCCGTCAAAGAAGCCCTTAAAGGTAAAGATGTCTCACTTATTTCTCTTGAGTATGGTGGACCTGGAAAAAATGTGCTTGCTGCGTTGGCTATTGGAGATGTCGATAACGCTGAGTATGTCGCGACTCTGGTTCCCGGTATGACGACGAACTGTCGTGATAGCACCGCCCTCAACCTCAGTTACGCATCTAACCTGCGAGACGCTGCGGTTAAAGCAGGGGCTGATCAGAGAAACGTTGCCACCATCGCATGGCTTGGCTATGATGCGCCTCCAGCCTTGCCGGATCCGAGTGTCGCATCGACCGCACAAGCGGAAGCGGGGGCGGTTTCTCTTCGGAATTTCATGACGGGCATTCACTCTTGGCGCGCAGAGCGGGGTCTCGATGTGTACCAGACCGGAATCACCCATTCCTATGGATCGACAACCGGTGGTATTGCGATGCGCAGCATTGGTAAGGACGTGGTCGACGGCTTTGCGTATACGGGCTCACCCGGTGCGGGCGTAGCATCCGTCGGAACCCTTGGTGTCGACAAGGATCACGTCTGGGTATCTGCTGTCCCCCATCACGACGTTGTCCAGGGGATCGGGACGGATGGAAACTTTGGTCTCGATCCCAAGACCCTTAAGGGCATCGGACATTTGTCGGGAGACGCAAGTGGGGCAAAAGACTATTCAACGTATGGCCTCAATCCGGTTGCTAATCACTCGAGTTACTTTGTTGCCCCTGAACCTGGAAAACAGAATCATGCCCTCAATGACCTCGGCAAGGTGATCGCCGATGCCAAGGAACGATGATGAAAAAGAAGGCGCTCTCATGCTTGTCGGCTCTGTAATGGGATGAACATGACGAAGAAATGGACTCCAGCGCGCGTGGGTGCATGGTGCGTCGTGGTGGTGGCGGTGCTCGTCATCTGTTGGATGGCGTTGATGTGGTTCGGCGGCAGCGTGCCCTTCCGCGACCGTCAGAGCCTTGACGAGTACGTTGATGAGAAGCTGCCGCAGCTTTCGCAGATTACCGGTCAGGTGGCCGCCGAGACGGGCGGCGAGCTGACGGTGATGGGCCTGCCGTATGTGCAGGTGTGCGGCAGCGGCGATACTCAGGGGTATCGGGTGGTTGGCTACACCACGGTGGCTCCGTCGATGTCCTTTGAACGGCTCGAGAAACTGGTGAAAGAAAACAAGCACGATTGGTCGTCAACCGTGCAGGTGGAGAAGGAAATTGACAGGGATGGTACTCGGGATATTCGGCTGATCGACAAATACGGTGGCCTCTCCGAGTTCAAGTTCTCGGAGGACTCTATTGCCATGAGGTCGCGCTCCGCGTGTTTGCCGACGGATAAGCCCCTGAATGATCCCGGTCAGTTCGTCCTGCCGTCGGTGGAGGAGGCGTTCCCGGGCATGCACGTGACGATCAGCGACAACACGAACCCGGATCTGCATCCGGTTCCTACGCTGACACCGGGCGCTCACGTCACCCCCCAGTCCGGCGCCCAGAGCGGCGCCCAGTCGGGGGAGTGATCGCATGCGTTCTCGGTGGGTGATGGCAGCCACCGCCGCCTGCGCCTCTCTGGTTCTGGCGGCGTGTATTCCGGGGCTGTCGGATGACGCTGGCCTGTATTTTGGGCGCAATGACGGGAGTGAGGCTGTCTCGGAGCGTCAGACTGTGGAGGTTTACATCCGTGATACTGCACCTCGGTATGCGGGCATCATTGAGGACGTTGCACGCGAAGCCGGTGGTGTTCTTGGGGTTGATGGCGATTCTCGATATGGTGGTTGCGCGACGCGGGATGAGACAGAGGTCGATATCGCTTGGGCGTACTTGTATGTCGCATTAATCGACTATGACGACCTGCGTCGGATCGTCTGGGAGGGGGCGCAGCGCAACGGTTTTGCATACTCAGCAACACCGGACTACAGCGGAAAGTACAATAGCCGAAGTGTTGCCGTCGGGGACGAGGGCGGGACTCTTGTCGCTTTTACCCATCTTGAGGGCAAGGGCTTCATCAACATTAGCTTTCATTCGGGGTGCATGCTTCCAACTCATACCTATGACTTGGATACCCCCTACAAGCAATTACCACTTCCTTCTGTTGAAGAGATGTTCCCGAACCTCAGGATTGTTGATGCTTTTGATGAGAACTCCAATCTAAATCCGGAGTTGAGTTCTCAGTCGGGGGCCCAGAGCGGCGCCCAGTCGGGCTCGTAACCCCCCGCCCCGGCCTCGTCGGGGAGGCGAAGAAATGGCACGGGCGGCGAGGCGCGGACCAACCGCGCACCCGCCGCCCAACCGGTGAAGCTCAGGCCTCCCAGCGCGCCAGGCGCTCGGACAGGCCGACGTAGGTCGCCGGGGTCAGCGTGAGGAGGCGCTCCTCCACCTCGGCCGGCAGACCCAGGCCCGCGATGAACTCACGCATGTCTTCCGCGCCCACCTCGTGGCCGCGCGTCAGCTCCTTAAGGCGCTCGTACGGGTTCGCCATGCCGGTCGCACCCGCGATCGCGGCGGCGCGCATCGCCTGCTGGACGGCCTCGCCGAGCACCGCCCAATTCGCATCCAGGTCGGCCGCCATACGCGCCGCGTTAATCTCAATGCCATCCAGGCCTCGTACCAGGTTGTCGTAGGCCAGCACCGCGTGACCGAACGCGACGCCCACGTTGCGCTGCGTCGTCGAATCCGTCAGGTCGCGCTGCATGCGGCTGGTCACCAGCGTCGCGCCCAGGGAATCCAGCAGCGCGTTCGACACCTCCAGGTTCGCCTCCGCGTTCTCGAAGCGGATCGGGTTGACCTTGTGCGGCATCGTCGACGAGCCCGTCGACCCCTGCGCCGCCAGGTTCTGGTGGAAGTAATCCATCGAAATGTAGGTCCACGCGTCCGTCGCCAGGTTGTGGGCAATGCGGCCCGCGCGCGCCACGTCCGCGTACAGCTCGGCCTGCCAGTCGTGCGACTCGATCTGCGTGGTCAGCGGGTTCCACGTCAGGCCCAGGCCCTCCACGAACGAGCGGGCCAGCGTCGGCCAATCCGCGCCCGGCACCGACACGACGTGCGCGGCCCACGTGCCCGTCGCGCCGTTGATCTTGCCCAGGTACTCCGTGGCCTCGACGCGCTTGATCTGGCGCGACAGACGGTGCGCGAACACAGCCATCTCCTTGCCGACCGTCACGGGGGTCGCCGGCTGGCCGTGCGTGTGCGCCAGCATCGGGACGGCCGCCCCGGCCTCGGCAAGGCCACGCAGGCGATCCAGGAGCGCGCGGATCGCGGGCAGCCACACCTGCTCGGTCGCCGCCTTGATCGTCAGCGCGTACGCCAGGTTGTTGATGTCCTCGGAGGTGCAGAAGATGTGGACGACCTCGCGCAGGGACGGCAGATTCGTGTCCGCGCCCAGCTTGTCGGAGGCGGCCTCCAGGTATTCGCCGATCAGGTATTCGACGGCCTTGACGTCGTGGCGGGTAACCGCCTCGAACTCGCCCAGGCGCTTGATGTGGTCGGCTCCGAAGTCGCGCGTGAGGGCGCGCAGGTAGTCGCGCTCGGCGTCGGTCAGCGTGGGCGCGCCCGGCAGGACCGAGTTGTCGAGCAGGAAAATCAGCCACTCGATCTCGACGTGCACGCGCGCGCGGTTCAGGCCCGCCTCGGACAGGTAGTTCGCCAGGGGCGCGGCCACCGCGCGGTAGCGGCCGTCCAGCGGGCTGAGCGGTTCACCCCCGCCCGCCAGGTCCGAATAGCCGTGGGCAGTGGAGAACAGTGTCATCGTGTCGCTCATACCCCTATCTTCCCAGAACGAGGGGCCATCGGGACGCAGAGTCCGCTCGGTGGTTCGTGGCGTGGGTAACGTACGAGGCCGGGGCTGAGTGGGTGTGCGCGTAAGGGCCCCGGGTGTGTCGTCCACAGGGGCGGGTGGCGTCGGGCGCTTATCCACAGGGGGCGCTGCGCGGCTGGTGGTGGGGGAGTGGGACGGCGTAGCGTGCGAGGACAAGCAACGACTCTTCCGATGATGGGAGACACCATGATCCTCGATCCGACCAGCCCAGGCCTGTCCCTCCAAGCCGCCCAGGGCCTCGTCGACGGCCTGCGCGGGGTACTTGTGGGCGCGACGTGCCCGCAGTGGACGGGAGTGGGAGGCGACTCCTACCGGGCGCGCTGCGGCGAAACCATCGCCGGCGCTCAGGCAGTCCTCGACCAGATCCAACAGGCCCTTGACCTCATCCCAGCCTTTGACACGGAGCGGACGCAGGGCCTCGCGCGTAGCCTCTCCGAGTCCGCCGAATCAGCAGTACTTCATCCCGAACTCGTCATGCTGGGAGCGTGGTGATCGTGGCTTTCGATCCGAACCGACACGTGTCCGTGTCCTCGGGCTCCTTCAGCGTCGACGTCAACGAACTGTGCGCCACGCACACCCTCGTCACGTACGAAGAGAACCTCTCGATCGGACCCGCGCGCATCGCGCTCAACGCCGCCCTCGCCGAGGCCGACCTGGCCTCGCTGTTTGCCCCGGAAACGGCTGCCGGACTCATCTGCGCGATCAGCGCCGCCATCAGTGCCCTCGACTCTCTCGAGTCCAGCGTCGACGACCTGCGGTGGAAGATGCAGGATGCGGCCCTCACGTACGCGGATGCGAACGCAGCCGCCTCCCTGTGGGAGGTAGTCCCCGGCAGCCCGTTGGGGGCGCAGCTCAGCTGGCGGAGCCTCGGAGCGCTCGCCCTCTCCCCAGGCGGTGCCCTGGCCGCCGGTGGCGTGGCGCTCTACCACGGGTTTCAGGACGCATCCGCGAGCGCGGGAGTGCCCTGGTTGCCCGCGGTCCTCCTACCCGAGATGACGACCATGGTACGCGGGAGGGACCTGTGGAACACCGCGATCGACGGCGTCTCCTTCGCTCTGCACGGGGACGAGGAGTCCGGGGCATTGTTCCAGCGTGACCTCGGCAGAGTCGCCCTCGACGTGAACTCCCTGCCTGCGTTCCGAGGCGTCGCGCAGTCACTGGCCGGGCAGGGGGTGAGCCAGGACCTGAACTCAACCTCCACGCAGCCCGCCTCCGGTATCGCCGCGCTCGCTGTGCCCTGGGTGGTAGCCGCCCTCTACAACCGCCTGGGTTGTGGGCACGGAGCCAGCTACGGGGTTGCGGTTCGGGGAACGGACGGGAACGCGCGCGTCCATCACAGCGAGGCCGCCGCACGTATTCCGTCCGGGACCCTCGACGCTCGAACACAGGCCGCGCTCGCGGCCATGCCCGACGCGGCACCCGACACCCGCTACGAGGGCATCACTACCAGCGCCGACACCATTGAGCACATCGTCGACATGCACGGAGGCGACGCCAACAACGGAGAGATCGCCATCGAGGAACACGTGACCGTGGGGGAGGATGGCGCGACGACCCGCTCGTGGACCGTCGACATTCGAGGCACCCAGTCCTTCGCCATCGGGCAGTCGGGCCCTCAGGACATGACCACCAACCTGCAGGGCGTGGCGGGAATGGCCTCGGATCAGCTCGACGCGATCATGGAAGCCATGGACGCGGCCGGTATCACACCCGAGGAGGCCGTCGAGTTTGCCGGCCACTCGCAGGGCGGCATCATGGCGGCTCAGCTGGCCGCCGACCCCGCCGTACGCGCACGCTACAACGTCGTCTCCGTCGTCACCGCCGGCTCGCCCACGGCGACGGTTGCGCCCAGCGACGTACCCGTGCTCTCCTACGAAAACTCGGGCGACATCGTTCCCGGTCTGGACGGGAACGCGACCCGCGGAGACAACGTGACGACCGTCAGGTTCCACGACTACGAGGCCGCGGCTCACCCCGAAGACCCGGTTCCCTCCTCGCACAGCGCGCCCCTGTACGTGGACGAAATCCGAAGCACTCTGGACGCCGCCCGGGCCTCGTCCGATCCGGGCCTGAGCGCCCTGGCGGCCGCCGAGGCCCGCCGCACCCAGGCGCTCGGCCTCACCCAGGACACGCAGACCACCATCCACCACTATCAAACGAGGCGCATTACCCAGGGGTAATGCGCCTCGACGGAGAGGGGAACCGATACGTCAGTCCCGCTTGTCCTTCTTATCCCGCAGGATACCCGAGACGATCGAGGAGACCACGGAGGTGATGACCGCGCCGGCCAGGCAGGACCAGAAGCCGCCCGTCGTCATGGGGAATCCGAGCGATGTGGACAGCCACCCCGTCAGCGCGAAGAGCAGAGAGTTCGTCACCAGGGCAAACAGGCCGAAAGTGAGGAGGTACAGAGGGAACGCCAGAGTCGTCACGATCGGCTTGATGATCGAGTTCACCGCAGTGAACACCAGGGCGACGGCCGCCAGAACGATGACGGTTTGCGACGCCGACGACGACTCGATCGAGATCGACGAGACCACGCGGGTCGTCACCCACAGGCCGGCCATCGTGGCCAATAAACGAGCAATAAAGTCCATTCCTCCATTCTTGCGCAGTGGGATGATCCTTGCATGGTCCATGTCCATGGGATAGGACTACACACATGACCAACCTGCGCATCCGTCCCGCCGTCGCCTCCCTGCCTCGCTACGTTCCCAGCAAGACCGCGCCTGACGCCGTCAAAATCTCCTCCAACGAGATGCCGACGCCGCCCAGCCCCGCGGTGCTCGAGGCGATCGCCCGCGAACTCGAGACGATCAACCGCTACCCCGACCTGACGGCCGCGCACCTGCGCGAGGCTCTTGCGCAGCGCTTCGGCGTCGGTGCTGACCAGGTTTGTGTGGGCACCGGTTCCTCGGCGATCCTCGTCGCCGCACTGTCCGCCGTCTGCCAGCCCGGCAGCCAGGTCGTCTTCCCCTGGCGCTCCTTCGAGTCCTACCCGATCGCCATTCCCTCCGTGGGTGGCGAATCCGTGCCCGTCGAGCTCCTCCCGGATGGTACCCACGACCTCGACGCCATGCGCGCCGCGATCACGCCCGACACCGTCGCCGTGATCGTCTGTTCGCCCAACAACCCGACCGGTCCCGCCCTGACCTACGAGGAGATCGCCGGTTTCGTCGCCGACGTGCCCGAGGACGTCATGGTCATCGTCGACGAGGCCTACATCGACTTTGCGACCAAGCCCGGCGTGCACACCGCGGTCCCCCTCATCGAGGAATACCCCAACGTCATCGTCATGCGCACGTTCTCCAAGGCCCACGCCCTGGCCGGCGTGCGCGTCGGCTACGCCATCGGTGATCCCGAGGTGATCGGCGCGATCCAGGCCCTCCTCGTCCCCTTCGGCGTCAGTTCTCTCGCGCTCGCCGCGGCCCTCGCCTCCCTGAAGGATGCCGAGGGCGTGCAGCGCGCGGTCGCCGAGATCATCGCCGAGCGCGAGCGCATCATCCCTGCCCTGCGCGGACTCGGCTACGACATCCCCGACAGTCAGTCGAACTTCTACCTGATACGAGGCGACGTCTACGGCCTCGTCGAGGCATGCGCGCGCGTCGGCCTCATCGTACGCCCCTTCCGCGTGGGCGTCCGAGTCTCGGTCGGCTCGCGCGAGCAGAACGACCGCTTCCTGTCCGTGGCCGTTGAATTCGCGCGCACCGTGGGCATCGGCGCGTAGGGTCAGCATGCCAATGGGCGCGCCCGACGAAACGGACGCGCCCACGACCACCCACCGGGGTGCAGCGGATTACGGAATCAGCAGCGAGGCGATGAGAAGAAGCGACCAGCCGAGCTCGCTGAATCCGATGAGCTTGGGCGAGAAGGGGCGTGCGCGGGTCCGGTTCAGCGTCGGCATCACCCACGCGCGCGCGGTCAGGCACGCCCACATGAGGACAGGCCAGATCTCGAGCGCGCCGAACCACCACGCCACAGCCGTGCACAGCGTGAACACCGCGTGCAGCAGCGTGGATCCCATCGCCCAGCGCGGGTCCCTACGGCCGCGGATCATCGACCGAACCAGCGGAACAGTGCCGATGTAGTGCAGGCCGAACGCGGCGCACGTCGCCCACGCGTGGAGGGTCACCGCAGCCGGTGAACCGTCTGCGATCGCCAGCGAGAACGCCACGGGTCCCATGATGTTACCCGCTAGGATCGAGGCCGCGCGGGCACCCAGGGAGCGCTCGCGGCCCTTCCACACGAGGTAGATCGCGGATGAGGCCAGGGGTACGAAAGCGATCGCCCACCACAGCAGCTGTGGGCGCAGGGCCAGGAGGGTAGCGCCGGGGAGCGCCGCGAGCAGGCCGTAGGTCAGGACCGCGGGGGCAATGCGAGAGCGGCGCTTGGCGGGTGTCTTGACCCACAGGCACACGGCGGAGAACATCTGGAAGGCCATCGCCCATGCGACCAGCATGAGGACGACCGTCCATGAGAAGGTGAAGGACAGCGCCCACCCGAGCAGCGGCGGGAAAGCCATCATCGTCCACGCGCCGTGCTGGTCGGAGATCCAACCGTTGCGGGCAAGCTTACGCATGCGGGGATTGTTGTGGTGGCGCGGCTTTGGGCGCCCCGGTGCGCGATTGGTGACGCCATCCGCGGTGCGTTCGGGCGTTGTCTGAGTCTGCGGCGCTGCACTGTGCATAGCCTTAGCTTAATGAAGTACGCCTGTGAAGCTCAATACTGGGAGGGTCACAACGTGAGACTGAAGCGGGAATAATTCAACAATCGGTGAAATATGGGGGCATGTCCACATCAGACGCAGTTACAACTCAATCCCCCGTCCTTTCCCCCGAAGATCGCAGCGCGCGCATCGCCGTCACGGTCTTCCCACTGCTGATCCTGGCGGCCTTTGCGATCGCCATGATCACGCCTGACACGTTCAAGCCGCTAGCTCCCGGCGTGAACTGGGCGCTCGGCGTCATCATGTTCGGCATGGGCCTGACCCTGACGCTGCCCGACTTTGGGCTCATCGTCAAGCGTCCGCTGCCCGTGGTCGTGGGTGTTGTCGCCCAGTACCTGATCATGCCCCTCGTCGGTTGGGCACTGTGCTACGTGTTCGGTCTGCCCGACGCGGTCGCGGTCGGCGTCATCCTCGTCGGCTGTGCGCCCGGTGGTACGGCCTCGAACGTGATCTCCTACCTGGCGAAGGCGGACGTCGCGCTGTCGGTCACCATGACCTCGATCTCGACGTTGCTCGCGCCCCTCATGACGCCCCTGCTCACCGCCTGGCTGGTGGGTAATCGCATGCCGGTTGATGGCGCGGCGATGGCGAAGAACATCCTGCTGATGGTTCTCGCCCCCGTCCTGGGCGGATTCATCGTGCGCTTCGTCGCGGGCAAGTTTGTGGAGAAGATCCTGCCGCTTCTCCCCTGGCTTTCCGTGTTTGGTATCTGCTACGTGCTGCTGGTCGTCGTGTCTGGCTCGGTCAACAAGATCCTGACCTCCGGCGCTCTCATCATTGCCGTGGTCATCTGCCACAACCTCCTGGGCTACCTCTTCGGCTACCTGGCCGGACGCGCCGGCCGCAGCTCCGACAAGGCGTCGCGGACGACCGCAATCGAGGTCGGCATGCAGAACTCGGCGCTGGCCGCGACGCTGGCGAAGACCCACTTCGCCTCCACCCCGGAGACCGCGCTCCCGGCAGCCGTATTCTCCGTGTGGCACAACCTGTCCGGCGCGCTGCTGGCGATGTTCTTCCGTCGCTGGAAGAACGGCGGACAGGCCTAAATGGACGAGGCCGGGGCGCGAGGACGCTGATCCCCAGCTCTGGTTATCGGTCGAGCAAACAGTGCGGAGGGGCGGCGCATCGGGCCGCCCCTCCTGCGTTGCTCATGAGTCAGTGGTTGCTCACTTGTCCACGTTGCACAGGTTGGTGAGCGTCTCCTGGTGCGAGCTCATGTTCTGGATCGCGTTGCCGCGATCCTCGTGACCTTTCTTCCCCTGGGTATGGTCGACTGTGGGTCCCAGTCGAAGGCTGACGCCTGCAAGCTGCTCGAGAAGCCTCTCAACGACGCGGGCCTCGCCCTCGTGAGTTCAGCACAGAATGGTGACGCTGCCAACATCACCGACACCTACACCACGTTTGCCACTACCTACGAAGAGGCCTCGAAGAAAATCACCAACAAGGAGATTAAGGAGTCCGTCGATCAGGTCGCGGCCGGATGGCGCGCCGCCGCTGACAACTCGGGTGTCCTGAAGGCGGACCCGTTGAGTATGGACGTCCAGAAGCTCGAGGAGTACCACAAGATCATGGAAGATCTCAGCGCGAAGCAGACGGAACTGTTCAACAAGTGCGGATACCAGCACTGATTAGTCACTGAGTCGAATATAGCGATTGGGGGCGGCCCAATGGGCAGCCCCCAATCGCTATGCGATCAATGACTGAGCGCTTACAGTCGCGTCATTACTTCAGCATCGCGGGGCACAGGTTGCCGAGCGTGTACAGCGACGTGGTCAGGTTCTCCGTCAACCGCTGAGCTTCATTCGGGTCGGCGGCATTCGGGTTCGACTGGTACTTCTTGCCGAAGTTGACCATGTCCGAGAGGGCCGAGGCCACCTTGCTGGACGCCTGCTTCACGTCGGGGTTGGTGATCTGCGGAGAATTCAGAGTATTGATGGTGGCCTCAGCAGCTGCCAGTGCCTGCGCGAAGTCGTTGGGGTCGCTGTAGCTGTCGGCGAATGACCTCAGCTGGCTGTCGACCAGGCTGCAGGCCTGCTCGACGGACTGGCCGGAGGCACCGGGGGTCGGAGCGGGGGTCTGGCCGGGGGCCTGGGTCGGGTTAGCGTTGGCTGTCGCAGCAGGCGCCGGGGTGCTGGGGGTGGCCTTGCGGGACTTCGTGCCGTGGCATGCTGCCATGCCCAAGGGGAGCGTGATGATGAGCAGGGCTGCTGCAAGACGACGCTTCATAAAGATTCTCCTCAAAGTGAGTGATGGGGACGACCTTAGTCTAATGGGCGATCGTGCGCTTTCGACCCATTGGTCAGTGATTCTGAGCATAGGGCCTATACAAAAGTCGCCGGGACCTTTTGGTCCCGGCGACTACCGGTCGGGGTGGCGGGATTTGAACCCACGGCCTCTTCGTCCCGAACGAAGCGCGCTACCAAGCTGCGCCACACCCCGGTGCCGTTCGAGTATAGCCTCACCCTGTCGATATTCCCAAACGGAGACGGAGTGAGCACTCGAAGTGTGGTCCACGCCGCATGTTGTCTGGCTGCGTGGAGCCCAGAAAGCCCGGCAGCCGGCGGTGGTGACACCCTCCTACGCGGGGTGCACGTGCAGCAGAGACGCCTCGGGGCGCGTCGCGATGCGAATCTTTGCGTAGCGTGAGGTTCCCAGGCCAGCCGAGACGTGCAGCCACGCCTCAGTACCGTCCGGAGCCTCCCACCGCTTCAAGCCCTTCGCGTAGGGGCGTGAAATGTCGCAGTTCGTGATGATCGCCCCGGCTCCGGGAATGCCGATCTGGCCGCCGTGCGTGTGCCCGGCGAGGATCAGGTCCGAGCCTGCCGACGTCAGCGCGGACACGACGCGCGTGTAGGGGGCATGCGTGACGCCCAGGTGCAGAACGCCCGGCGCTGCCCATGACGAGGCCGGCGCTCCCACACGATCCCGGTGGATATGAGCGTCATCCGTGCCCAGCAAAGACACCGTGCCGACGGGCAGGCTGATCGTGCCGGAAGCATTCGACAGATCGACCCAGCCAGCCTGACGCATGCGACGCACCATCGGCAGGTAGGGAAGATCGGGAACAACCCGCGCGGGGTGCGGCTTTGATCGTGACAGGTAGTGGCTCCAGCGCTTCGGAATTGGCGAGTAGTAGTCGTTCGACCCGAGCACGAAAGCGCCCGGATAGGACAGGAACGGGCGATACGCGTCCATCACCATGTCCAGCGCATCCATAGATCCGAAGTTGTCCCCGGTCGCTACGACCATGTCGAAGCGCTCTGAGGCTGCGACATCGGACAGGAAACGCAGGAGAAAATCCTGTCCGGGGAACAGGTGCAGGTCTGCGATCTGGAGGATCGTCACCTCTGGAACGTCGCCCTGAATCGGGACGTCGTAGCGGCGTAGCACCGGCATCGTGCGCTCGACCGACCCCCACGCGAGCGCCGCGCCACCCGCGGCCAGGCCGGCGAGACCCAGACCGCCGACGATCGCTCCCGCGGTGCGCAGGAACCCACGGCCTCGTCGAGTGGACGAGGCCGTAGCCCCTGCGAGTGTAGACGCAACGTCAGTGGTCATTGCTGTTGGGTGACGCGCTCGGTGCGGGAGTCGGAGTCGCGCCGCGCTGAGGCGTCGTCGCACCGATGTTCGCGTTCGAGACGGCCTCAATGGGTGTGCCCGCCAGGGCCTGCGTCATGTAGGGGGCCCAGATGTTCTGGCCGACGTAGGTCTCACCGAAGATCTCGCTGTGGTACACACCGTTGATGACAACGCCGGACACTTCCTGGGAGGAGTTGTCGCCGTGGCCCACCCACGCGGAAGTGGCGAGCGAGGGGGTGAAGCCGGTCAGCCACGTGTTGGCGTGGCCGTCGGTCGTACCCGACTTCGCCGCGAAGGGTCGGCCCTCGCCCAGGCGAGTCGACGTGTAGTACTGGCCGGCTGAGGCCGTCAGAAGGGCCGCCGTCTTGTTCGCGATGTCAGCGGAGATGACTTCCTTGCAGTCCGCCGCAAACTCTTTGAGAACGTTCTCGTCGCGGTCGGTCACGGACTCGATGGACTGGGGCTTGCACTGCTGGCCGGAGTTCGCGATTGTCGCGAACACGGAGGCCATCTGCAGCGGGGAAGCCGACACCGAGCCGAGGATGTTGGCGGGGAAGGGGGACGGAACTTCGCCGTCCTCTGTGACGCCCAAATCGTAGGCGGTCTCGAAGATCGAGCAGAAGTCAACGCGTGACGCCATGTTCACGAACGCCTGGTTGGCCGACTGGCCGGTGGCGCGCACGACGTTCATCGTGCCGGTCTTACCCGCGAGGTCGTTGACCTGATAGCCCTCGGTGGTGATGGAACGGCCGTCGCACTTGAAGGCGCCGTTCGGGTAGAAGGTGTTGGTCGAACCCACGGTCTCGTAGGCCGAGTGCCCCTCCTTGAACCACTGCAGGAGCGTGAACACCTTGAAGGTCGAACCCACCTGGAAATTGCCGTCGGCCGAGTAGTTCGACATCGTCTGGCCAGCCTCGACGCCGTATGCCGTGTTCTGGGCCATCGCGAGCACCTTGCCGGTGCGCGGGTCCAGCGATACGAGCGCGTCGTTCAGGCCGGAGGCGTCGCCCACGGGAATCGCGTTCGTCAGGGAGGCGTAGGCCGCGTCCTGCTTCGCGGAGTCCAGCGTCGTACGGATCGTGATGCCCTGAGTCTTGAGCAGACGCTCGCGCTCGATGCGCGTCGCGCCGAATGTCGGGTCCTCCAGGAACTGGGAGAGGACGTAGTCGCAGAAGTATGCCTTCGAGGAGTCGGCGCCGGAGCAGCCCTCCGAGGAGACCGTCGGGTGCAGCATCGAATCGACCGACGTCGCGATGCCCTCGTCGTACTCTTCCTGCGTGATGACACCCTGGTTGAGCATCGTTGCCAGGACCGTGTCGCGGCGTTCCTGAGCGGCTTCCGGATGGGTCAGGGGATCGTACTGGACAGGAGACTGGACGAGGCCGGCGAGGAGCGCAGCCTCCAGGTAGTTCAGTTCCGACGCGGACTTGGAAAAGTAGCGCTGCGAGGCGGCCTCGACGCCGTAGGTGATGGGGCCGAAGGGGGCGATGTTGAGGTAACCCGTCAGGATTTCGTCCTTCGACTGGGTCTTCTCCAACGCCAGCGCGTACTTGATTTCGCGCAGTTTACGCTCGGTGGTCTGCTCGGTTGCTGCGCTCACCTGCTCTGCGTCGCCCTCGAGGTAGCCGCGCTCTGCCAGCGAGTTACGCACGTACTGCTGGGTGATCGTCGAAGCGCCCTGGCGGCCGCTCTCGCCTAGGTTCGTCACGAGCGCGCGAGCGATGCCGGTGGCATCGACGCCGTTGTGCTCGTAGAAGCGCTTATCTTCGATCGCGATGATTGCCTTCTTCATAACGTCAGCGATGTTGGCGCTGGGCACCACGATGCGCTGCTTGTCGTAGAAGTGCGCGATCACGCCGCCGGACGAATCGAGGAGCTGGGACTCCTCGGCCGGGGCCACGGTCTGCAAGTCACCGGGCAGCTCGTTGAAGACGGAGGGAACCGACTTCGCCACCAGTGCGGTGGGACCCGCGACAGGGACGAGCATGCCGGCCGTTACGACGCCCATGAGCGAGGACACGCTCAGGAATGCCAGCAGCAGCGCGAGCAGCTGGGCCGGTCGGACAGCGCGAGAGTGAGAGTGCGACATATTCCTAGCTTACGTGTCGGCCCGCTCATCTGGCGTTTGGCGACGCGTGAGAATTGCCTGATGAATCACCTCGAGGGGCCTTCGATAGTGGTCGCAGCGTTTGCGCCCACACACGCATGTGTGTATGGTCACAGGCAGGGCTCGAAATACAGTGAGGTGGAGTTCCACGATGTCAACGCAAGGCGACGACCAGAGCTGGGTCGCCCGCGCGCTCTGCGCGTCCATCGAACCGGACGTGCTGTTCGTGCAGGGTGCCTCCCAGCGTCAGGTTCGTATGCGCTGCTACGAATGTGAGGTTCGCCTCGAATGTCTCGCCGATGCTCTCGACTCTGAGGCTAACTACGGCGTGTGGGGCGGTCTGACGGAACGTGAACGTCGAGCGATACTGCGCCACTATCCTCACGCGGACAATTGGCTGGAATGGTTGCGCACCTCCGACGATCCGCTCGCCCGCGAGCTCCGCAGCCCCCACGTTCCGAAGGTCCTGTCCTTCGTGCGCCCCCAGTTGGCGGGCGGGTAGGATAGGGCCATGACTAAATGGGAATACTCCACGATTCCGCTGCTCACGCACGCGACGAAAGCAATCCTCGACCAGTGGGGCGCCGACGGGTGGGAACTCGTCCAGGTGATCCCCGGACCCACGGGTTCCGAGAATCTGGTGGCCTACCTCAAGCGTCCGATTGAGGAAACACCCGCCGTTCAGAACTGACGCGCAGCAGCTCTGCGCGTTAACGAGGCCGTGGTCGGCACGTGCGGAAAACGCACGAGGGACCACGGCCTCGTTCATATCGTCAAGCAAAAGGTTGGGCCCGGCACCGTGAGGAGCCGGGCCCAACCCTGTGTAGGCTGTGGTCAGCGAGCGCGACGCGCCAGGCGATCGACGTCGAGGAGGGTCACGGCGCGACCTTCCAGACGGATCCAGCCGCGCGACACGAAGTCAGCCAGAGACTTGTTCACGGTCTCGCGGGAGGCGCCGACCAGCTGGGCGAGCTCTTCCTGCGTGAGGTCGTGGGGGACGTGGACACCCTTGTCGGTCGCGGTGCCGAAGCGATCTGCAAGGTCCAGGAGGGCCTTGGCGACGCGGCCGGGAACGTCGGAGAACACGAGATCCGAGAGGGACTCGTTGGTGCGGCGCAGGCGCTGAGCGAGGGCGCGCAGCATGTGCTTGGCAAGGGTCGGGTTGGTGTCGAGCACGTGCATGAGATCCTCGTGCTCGAGGTAGAGGAGGGACGCCGGGGAAACGGCGGTTGCGGTGGTCGAGCGCGGACCCGGATCGAAGAGCGTGAGCTCACCGATGATCTCTCCGGGGCCCAGGACTGCGAGCAGAGACTCGCGGCCGTCGCTGGACGTGTGGCCGAGCTTCACCTTGCCCTCGGTCACGATGTACAGGCGATCGCCGAGATCGCCTTCGTCGAAGAGAGTCTCTCCGCGACGCAGGGTCGTATGACCCATCTTCTGCTGGAGGGACACCTGCTGTGCATCATCAAGGCCACCGAACAGCGGCACCTGGCTGATGAAGTTTCCGTCACCGATCATGGTGCGGAGCTCCTTCCGCTCGTGCCCGATTGCTCGGGCGTTTCGATTTGGATTGCGCAGTGGATCCCATACGTAATACCACTCACGAGAAGGTACCGCGCATCACACCATTATGCCCTATCTATCAAGTGAAATGGGCTTCATTTCGCGTTTTGTGTGACCTGTCTAATGAAAAATAGGCTACTTGGCGTGGGTGCAGACGTGCTCTGACAGAGCCTCGGCCACAACCTGCGGTGCTTCTTCGGGGAGGAAGTGTCCGGCCTCGCGAATGACGATCTGCGTCAGCGGCGCGTCCACGAATTGGGCGTCGGCCGCGTGATCCAGCGCCGACCATGCCCCGTCGTCGCGCCCCACCAGGGATAGGACGGGCACACGCACAGGCTCCGACAGCAGCCGGCGCTCTTCGCGCGAGATCTTGCGGGCGGCGCTCAGGCCGCGCAGGGCGGTATGCGCCGCGAAGGGGCGACGCAGCGCGGCGCGGTACGTGCCTGACGGGGAGACGAGGGCGTTGACGTTCCCGGGCGAGGCCCACGCGCGGAACACGGTCGTCACGAGAGAGCCCGAACGCAGCGCGCGCTCACGCCCGGTGGGCAGCGCGAGGCGACCCTGCAGGAGGCGGCCACCCGCCCAGGGTGCGTGACCAATCACGGGCTGGACCCCGAGGGGGTGGGGTGCCGACAGGACGGCCACCGATCGCAGTTCGAGGGGCGCCAGGGCACCGATCATCCACGCGACCGTGCCGCCAATCCCCATGCCGGCCACGGAGAACGAAGCCACGCCGAGGGCGCGCACAACGCCGATCACATCGTTCGCCATCTGCTGTAGGTCGCAGTCTCCGCGCGTCAGGTCGGAGGTGCCGAAGCCTCGCAAATCAAGGGCGAACACGCGCGAGGTCGACTCCGCGAGGGCGGGCAGGACGTCGCGCCACGCCCACCAGTGCTCGGGGAAGCCGTGCAGGAGGACGAGCGCATGGTCCATGCCCTCGCCCATGTCAGCGACGTGGAATGCGGCGCCGCCAGCGCTCACGTGCCGATGGGTCCACGGACCCTCGAGCTCGATCGCGCTGGCGGGAATCAGAGTTTTCACTTGCGGGCCGCTTCTTTCGCCGCCTTCTTACGGGCGCGCTTGGAGTAGAAGGCACCCGCCGGGTTGGTGGCCTCCAGCGAGACGCGCAACGCCTCCTCGGAGCGACCGGTGCGGCGCGCCGAGTGGGACACGTATGCCAGGCCCATGAGGGCGATGCCCAGCAGGGCGAAGCGGCCGGAATAGCCGGAGGCCTGCAGGTGGTGCGAGAGGTTCGCGCCCAGCGAGCCCGTGTTGGTCAGCGCGGTGAGCGCGGACAGCACCGATGCTTTGGTGATGCCGGGGGCCATGAGCCATGGCAGACCCACGATGAGGGTCACGATGCCCATCAGCCATGCGCCCAGCGACGAGCGGCGCGCGGTCACGAAAAGGATCGTGGAGATGATGATCGCGCCGAGGACCTCGCCCAGGGCCACGATCGAGGCGACGCCCGTGTACATGGGGGCGGCGTCCGCCAGAGTCATGCGGGCACCCGCGTCGGCTGCCAGGTACCAGCCGGCGGGTACGAGCAGCAGGAAGAGCAGGAAGGACAGCCAGTGCGCGCCCGTCCGCGAGGGCATCTCCGTGATCTCGGGGGCGGCGGAGAAGAGCTCGTCGTCCAGGCTCGAAGGCGCGCCGGACTTGTCGCCGCGCGCGGCGGTCGCCGCGATGGCGGCTAGGGTCGCCGCCTCGCTGTCCTCGTCGCCCTGGCCCAGCAGGGA
>ERZ772921.200-NODE-200-length-38444-cov-7.972049_pt1 | contig 38444 bp, 39 predicted proteins | sample MGYA00512117_ERZ772921 | MGnify/ENA primary metagenome ERZ772921 (study PRJEB29015, sample SAMEA2737944) | human oral metagenome | biome: human oral; feature: human-associated habitat; material: dental | place: China | collected 2150 ...
AGTACAGAAATTTTGAGTTTTATGGTTGACAGTACAGAATAACTGTGATAACTTGGCATTGCACAGTATTTCTGTACATAACAAGGAGGTGAGACTAGGAATGAAGCCATATGAGCGCATAGCGAGTTATATCCGGCTCTCGGGCCTGAAGCAAAAGGCCATCGCCGAAAGAGCCGGATATTCAGAAAGACAGCTTAGCGCAATGCTTAACGGGAAAAGGAAGCTCTGGGCTGATGACTATGAAAGACTTTGCTCAGCACTCGGAAAAACTCCCAATGACTTTATGGATGTAATCAAAGTTTAAAGCGGATCAAACTATCATCCCGCAGCAGAGCAGGAGGAGCGCCAGGGAAAGGTAGGAAGATTTGGGGCGCATTAGCTCTTAATCTTAAAGGAGGTATCAAAACAATCAGTAAAAAATACAGCATTATCTATGCCGATCCGCCGTGGAGATACGAAAACAAAATACAGGGCGCGGCAGAAAATCACTATCCCACCATGAGCATAGAGGAACTTTGTACCCTTCCCGTTTCTGAAATCGCGGAAAAGGACAGCGTACTTCTTTTGTGGGCTACTTTCCCGCAGCTTAAAGAAGCCCTGCGGCTAATTGAGGCATGGGGATTTCAGTATAAGACGGTCGCGTTCGTGTGGCTGAAAACAAACAGAAAATCTGGAACATGGTTTTACGGGCTTGGCTTTTGGACGAGAGGAAATGCGGAAATTTGCCTGCTTGCAACGAAAGGTCATCCCAAAAGACAGGAGAAAAATGTTCACCAGCTTATCATAAGCCCCATTGAAACGCACAGCAAAAAGCCGGATATAGTAAGAGAAAAAATCACAGCCCTTATGGGGCGATCTTCCTAAAATAGAGCTTTTTGCAAGGAATGAAAGTCCCGGCTGGGATATATGGGGAAACGAAGTAAAAAGCAGTATTACGCTTTAGTTCATTCCTCGTTCTCGAAGTCCTGAAGGGTGAGAAAGAACTGAATGTCATCGCCACAGAGAACGGCATCCAGCCGAATCTTCTCAGGAGCAGAGGCGGAAAAATACAAGGAGCTGAAGCTAACAGACCGTCGGGGAAGGGAAGAGATATGCCGAGAGTAAAAGCAGATCCTTTTTGTAAAGCGAAGGATCTCGGAAGAATGCTAAAGGTAAAGAAAGCGGAGCTTGATCTTCGCGATGAAGATATTGCCAGGGAAATCGGCCTGTCCGAGCGGAGCTTCGCCCGGAAGAAGAGATCAGGGAACTGGGATCTCCTAGAGCTCATAAAACTTTTCCGAGCGGTGCATCTTAAGGATGAGGATGTACTGAAGATCATGAGGGAATAATGCGAGTATTAGTTGCTTGCGAGGAATCGCAGAGAGTCTGTATTGCGTTCAGGAAGCTGGGTCACGAAGCGTATAGCTGCGATGTGATTGACCCGTCCGGAGGGCATCCTGAGTGGCACATCAAGGGGGATGCTTTGGAGGTTATCAATCAGACGGTGCATGACAATTTCACTGGAATTCAGTTCTGCACAATGGACGGAAAGGAACATGTGATCCATGGAACATGGGATCTGATTATCGCTCATCCGCCGTGCACATACCTTGCCAATTCCGGCGCAGTAAGAATGCGTGTAAAAGGCGAAATCGTAAAAGACAGATATGAAAAGGCAATTCAGGCAAAAGAGTTCTTTTTGGAATTCCTGAACGCCGATTGTCCTCGCATCGCGATTGAAAATCCGACACCGTTGAAACTTGTTGGATTGCCGCCTTATACGCAAGCAATACAGCCGTATCAATTTGGGCATCCATACAGCAAGAGAACCTGCTTATGGCTGAAGGAATTGCAGCCGCTTGTGCCTACAGAGATATGTGACCATCATGAGCCATATGTGAACGGTGGAAGTAAGGACGCACATGGGAACTATCGCAGATTTCAAGGGAGAAAAGAACGAGACCCGATCATAAGAGCAAAGACATTTCCAGGAATCGCAAAAGCTATGGCTGAGCAATGGGGAAGAAGAATGTGGGTGGACTGCAAAACAATACTACCGGTAGAGAGGCCGGAGGCGAAATGAAAGGACTGATCAAGAAGTCTCCCGGGAAATGGCAGCTGGAGCCTGGGGAAGTAATCACGAAGGAGAGAACGTGAACATGAACACAGAGTACAACGCAGTAGCGAACTTTCGGTCTGAGATGGCCGGCCTCAAAGCGTTGCTCAGCTGGACGAATGAGGATCTTGCGCGGTGGCTTGGCTGCAGGACCTCCACAGTAAGCGAGCTGTACCGAGATCCGAGGAAGGCTACAGGGATGTACATTCTGAAGATCCATCAGCGCTTCCGTGAGGAGCGCGCGAAGCAGTTCCGAGAGCTTCTGTAAGACTTAACCGGTAGAGGTTGAACCAAACATTGATTCAATTGAACTAAGCGTTGATTCAATTGAACCAAGCGCTAATTTAGTTGAACCAAGCTTAAACCAAGCGTTGACTTAGTTGAACTAAACGTTGACTAGGAAGGAGAGGAAGGAATGAAGCTGTACAAATATTACACCTTACGGAGGCCGCCGGCACCGGGGGCCATACCCATGGAGGGGATTTTCCATGTCAGGGATTTTAACGGGTGCAAGCTATGCAAGAGGATCATGAACACAGCTTGGGGACTGGCGCTTTACACCAGGCGCCTGGAACCGGAAGAGATCCGGCAGTATGAGCTCGCCTATGGTGGAAAAGTGGAGGAGGCAAGATGAAGCTTACGGAACTGCAGATCCCTGATCTGAAGACAATGGCTGCGGGAAGGAAGACCGCGGAGACGGCCCGGGAACTCAAGGAGCTGAAGAGGAGGACCTCTCTTCTCCGGTCTGCTCTGATGGCTGCCATAGAAGACAGGGACGCCGCATTAGGCGAGATGATCTTATATAGGCGAGTCGCGGCCGTAGAATGCATCGCGATCGTGGCGATTTACGTGTTGTGGTTGATCATTGCATAGAAAGGAGACTGAAAGGATGAAGATCACAGTGACTTTTGACAGTTTGGAGGAGTTTGACGCCTTCCGAGGAGTGTCCTCCGCCAAGGAGCCTCCCGTTAAGAGCCCGGAGGACATTCTCGTGGCCGCGCCCGTATCGTCCGCTTCCGAGCAGGTGATCGCGCCGGAGACGCCCGCGGTCAGTCCCACAGCGCCGACTCCGGAAGCTGTGCTCGTAGCGCCGGCACAGTCCTATAGCCTTGACGATCTCGCAAAGGCCGGCATAGCGCTTATGGACCAGGGCAAGCAGGCGGATCTTTTGGCGCTGCTACAGCAGTTTGGCGTTACAGCGCTCCCGCAGATCCCGAAGGAGCAGTATGGAGCCGTCGCCACTGCCATGAGAGGCCTGGGGGCGCAGATATGACGGGGATCAACCACACGGGGAGAGCACACGCCCTACTAAGTGCCTCTAGTGCTCACAGGTGGATGGTATGTACCCCCAGCGCGCTGCTGGAATCAAAGCTTCCGGACACCGCCTCTGAAGCAGCTCGAGAAGGAACCCTGGCGCATGAGCTGTGTGAGCTTAAGCTCCGGCACTATGTGGATACGGTTAACTTCGGAAAGCGGAAATATAATGCCGCGGTGAAAAAGCTAAAGGAAAGCGAACTTTGGCAGAACGAGATGGAAGGGCATACCGACCTGTACCTGGATTTTGTCAGGACGATGGCACTGGGGTTCAAGGAAATGCCCTACATCGCGATCGAGAAGAAACTGGATCTCTCGGCCTATGTTCCCAATGGCTTCGGTACAGCGGACTGCGTAATCATCTGCGGGAATATTCTCCACATCGTGGACTTTAAGTATGGCAAGGGGGTCCCTGTATCAGCGGAAAACAATCCTCAGCTTATGTTGTACGCCCTGGGGGCATACGCGGCTTATAACCTCTTGTACAGCATTGACACCGTAAGGATCTCCATCGTGCAGCCGCGTCTGTCGTCAGAAGCTAATACCTGGGAGCTCGGTATTCCGGAGCTGCTGGCATTCGGGGAAAGGGTGAAACAGTCAGCAGCGCTCGCCATCAAGGGAGAGGGGGACTTTGTCCCCGGGGAGAGCCAATGCCGGTTTTGCAGGGCAAAATGCCAATGCCGGGCCCGCGCAAAGGAGAATGTAAAGCTTGCCTTTTTCACGGATAAACAGCCCCCGCTGATGAGCAACGAGGAGATCGGGGAATACCTCCGGCAGGGGGTAGACGTCGCAAGGTGGCTGAAGGATCTGCAGGACTATGCCCTTTCTGAATGCCTTGCCGGGAGGGAGGTCGCCGGATGGAAGGCGGTAGAGGGCAGAGGAACCCGCGACTGGAGTGATCAGGAGAAAGCGTTTGCCACGCTGACGGAAGCCGGGATACCACAGACAATGCTGTTTGAGACACTCCCGCTCTCTCTCGCAAAAATTGAAAAGATGATCGGGAAAAAAGGATTTGAAAGTACCGTTGGGGAGTATGTCATCAAGACGCCGGGAAAACCGACGCTTGTGCCAGAATCTGATGGGCGCCCCGCGGTAAGCAACAGGATGACCGCAGCAGAAGCATTTGATGATAAGGAGAAAAACGGATGAACAACGAGATGAATGTAACCACTGGAGAAGCGAGATTGAGCTATGCACACCTCTTCAAGCCCTATGCCTATCAGCCGGGGCAGGAAGAGAAGTACCAGGTGACTGTCCTCATCCCGAAGACAGATACCGCCACCATGGAGCGGATCAACGCCGCGATCGAAGCGGCGAAGCAGAAGGGGATCAATGATAAGTGGAACGGGCAGTGTCCGCCGATCCTCAACACGCCGGTGTATGACGGCGACGGAGTCCGGCCCTCCGATGGTCTTCCCTTCGGCGCAGAGTGTAAGGGGCACTGGGTGTTTACTGCTTCTGCCAAGGCGGAATATCCGCCGGAGGTGGTTGATAAGATGGGGAATCCCATCATTAACCAGTCGAAAGTTTATTCCGGGATGTACGGCCGCGTGAACGTGACGTTTTTCCCGTACATGTTCGGCGGAAAAAAGGGAATCGGCTGTGGACTTGGGCCGGTGCAGAAGCTGCGGGACGGAGAGGCCCTTGGAGGATCCATGCCGAGCGCTGCACAGGCATTCGGAACTCCTCCGGCCGCTGCGCCGGCACAGCAGGGCTATAACGCAGCTGCGCCTTCCGCATCCGGACAGAATACCGGGATCAACCCGATCACGGGGATGCCGTACTAAGTTCATGCCGACCTATCTTTGGCGATAACAGTAAATCAGATGGAAGATAGGTCGGTATCCCCTCATGGGGGCGCCCGATCGGGCATTGCCCCCCATCGATTTTCAGGAGGACATATGCCATATCATCTCAGTATTGACATAGAGACACGGTCGAGTGTGGACATCGGGAAGGCCGGCGCATATAAATACGCGGAATCTCCGGATTTTAGGATCCTCCTGTTTGCCTATAAGTGGGAATCGGAACCGGTACAGGTGGTCGATCTGGCGTCCGGAGAGAAAATCCCAAACAGCGTCATCTACGCCCTGTCGGATCCGGCCGTCGTCAAGCACGCCTATAATGCCGCTTTTGAATGGTGGTGCCTTAATAAGGCGGGCTACACCACGCCGCTTACGCACTGGCGGTGCACCATGGCCCACGCGCTTTACTGCGGCTATGCCGCAGGCCTTTCCGCAACAGGAGAGGCGATCGGCCTTCCGGAGGATAAACGGAAACTGATGACCGGAAAAGCACTGATCCGGTATTTCTGTACTTCGCAAGCTCCGACAAAACGAAATGGGGGCCGAATCTGGAATGATCCGGAGCACGATCCGGAAAAATGGAGCCTTTTTAAGGACTATAACGCACAGGATGTAGAGGCAGAACACGCGATCCTTCAAAGGCTGGCTCTTTTCCCGATGCCGGAGAGCGAATGGGAGCTTTGGCGCATGGATGTTGCGATGAACGCCTTCGGAGTGCGGGTTGATACCGATCTTATCTCCGGCGCGCTCAAGGTGGACCGGATCAGCACGGAAAAGCTTACCGAAGAGGCGAAGGAGCTTACCGGGCTGGACAATCCCAACAGCACGGCGCAGCTTCTCCCCTGGCTGAAGGAGCAGGGGCTTGATTTGCCTGATCTCACGAAGGCTACGGTGGAAGAGGCGATGGGAAGGGAAGATCTCGATCCGATGGTTCAGCGTGTACTGGAGCTGCGGCAGAGGCTTGGAAAGACAAGCATCAAGAAATATACCGCGATGCTGGAAGCGCTCGGCTCCGGGGACCGGGTGCGGGGAATCATGCAGTACTACGGCGCAAACAGGACAGGACGCTGGGCGGGAAGACTCGTGCAGATGCAGAATCTCCCTCGGAATTACATCGGAACCCTCGATGAAGCCCGGAGGCTGACTCAAAACGCGAATTATACCGGGCTTAAATTGATCTATGGGAATGTCCCGGACACGCTCTCGCAGCTGATCCGGACGGCCTTTGTCCCCTCTGAGGGGCATAAGTTTGTTGTAGCGGATTTTTCCGCGATCGAGGCCCGCGTCATCGCCTGGCTTGCCGGTGAGACATGGGTGAATGAGGTCTTCGCTACCCACGGGAAGATCTATGAGGCAACAGCCGCGCAGATGTTCCACGTACCGATTGAGACCATCGCCAGGGGGAAAGAGAACTACCCTCTCCGACAAAAGGGAAAGGTCGCCACTCTGGCCCTTGGGTATCAGGGCGGAGAGAAAGCCCTTATCGCTATGGGTGCTTTAAAAATGGGACTTTCAGAGGAGGAGCTGCCGGAGATTGTGGATAAGTGGCGAGAGGCAAATCCGCACATTCAACGGATGTGGTACGAGTTCGGGGATGCTGCGGTTCAGTGCGTGGGCTCTGGGCAGGATATGGAGTCCCACGGCATTATTTTTCGATTTGAGGGGGATCTGATCTATGGCCAGAGCTTTATGACCGTACAGCTCCCCAGTGGAAGAAAGCTTTTTTATCCCGGCGCACACCTGCAGGAAAACCGTTTCGGAAGGCCCGCAGTACATTATTTCGGATTGGGCCAGCAATCAAAAAAATGGGGGGTAGAATCCACTTATGGGGGAAAGCTCACAGAAAATATTGTGCAGGCAATCGCACGGGACTGTCTCGCAGTGACGCTTAAAAGGATCAGAGAGAGGGGCCTGCAGGTAGTGTTCCACGTGCACGATGAGGTGATTGTAGACGCGCCGCGAGAAGTAAGCGCGGAAGAATTGTGCGAGCTTATGGCGGAGCCTATCCTATGGGCACCGGGGCTGATCCTGAAAGGCGCGGGCTTCGAGAGCCGTTATTACATGAAAGATTAGGGGCGGAGAAAGACGCATGAACAATAATCGGATGCTTCGGATCTGCGTTGGGGCAAGTCGAAAAGCGATGATCTGGTCAGAGAGTATTATTTCCTGGGCCGAATTCGCGGAGAAGCTCAAGACCCCCGTCCGGAGTACGGAGACCTATGAGGAATACTTAAAACTGCCGAAGAGCCGGCAGGATGACCTGAAAGACGTTGGCGGGTATGTAGGAGGGGGACTCGCAGGAGGGCGCCGCAAAACGGTCTGTGTGACCGGGAGAGACCTCGTTACCCTTGACCTTGACAATATCCCCACGGGAGACACGGAGGACGTCCTGCGGCGCGTGGACGGGCTTGGCTGTGCCGCTCTCGTCTACAGCACCCGGAAGCACTCCGCCTATGCCCCCAGGCTTCGGGTTGTGATCCCGACGGACCGGACGGCGACGGCGGATGAGTACGAGCCGGCAGCACGGAAAATAGCGCAGCTGATTGGAATTGAATTCTGCGATCCGACGACCTTTGAAGCGTCCCGGCTTATGTACTGGGGTAGCTGCTGCAGTGACAGCAGCTACGTCTATCAAGTGTACGATAAACCCTTCTGCAGCTTGGACGGCGTGCTTAAGAAGTACCAAAATTGGCAGGATGTACAGGAGTGGCCGCAGGTTCCGGGAACGGATGCGATAGAACGGAGGCGCCTTGCGAAGCAGGAGGATCCGACAGGAAAGCCGGGCATCATTGGCGCGTTCTGCCGTACCTACAGCGTCACGGAGGCGATGGAGAAGTTTATCCCGGGGATGTATGAGGAGACCGCGACGGCAGGGCGTTACACCTATACTGGGGGCTCTACCGTCGGCGGAGCCGTGGTCTATGACGGAGACAGATTCCTTTTCTCCCATCACGCGACAGATCCCTGCAGCGGGCAGCTGGTGAATGCCTTTGACCTGATCCGCCTCCACATGTACGGGGACAGGGACGCCGATGCCAAAGAGGCGACACCGAACAACAAGCTGCCGTCCTTCCTCGAAATGGAGAAGCTGGCCCTTTCAGACAACGCCGTCAGCGCGAGGATCGCGACGGAAAGGCATGAGAAGGCGCAGGAGGCCTTTGCGGCAATGCCCGGGGCTGACGGCTTGGACTTATCCTTCGAGGACCTGGACTGGATGAAGAAGCTCTCCGTGGACGGGTCCGGAAATTACCAGAAAAGTATCAATAACCTGATCCTGATTTTGCAAAATGACCCGCTTACAAAGGGGAAAATCGTAACGGACGAGTTCGCCGGCTGCGGTCTTGTGCTCGGAGCTGTGCCCTGGGATCCAGGGGAGGAAAAACGCCGGTGGCGGGATACCGATGACAACGGCGCGCTCTGGTACATGGAGACGTATTACGGGATCGGGAGCCGGGACAAGCTGGACGCGGCCCTCTCCATTGTAGGCAGTCAGAATACCATCAATGACGTAAAGAAATATCTCTCCGGCCTGGAATGGGACGGTGTGAAGCGTCTGGACACTCTGCTTCCCGACTACCTGGGGGCGGAAGATAATCCTTACACAAGGGCAATTATGCGGAAATCCCTGTGTGCAGCGGTCGCCAGGGCCTTGGGAAACGGCGTGAAGTATGACTATATGCCGATCATTACCGGGACGCAGGGGATCGGGAAAAGTACCTTCCTCAGTGTCCTCGGGGGCGATTGGTTCTGCGACTCTCTTACGACCTTTGAGGGAAAGGAGGCCGCGGAGGTGATCCAGGGACAGTGGATCATCGAGGTGGGGGAGCTTACCGCTTTTTCCCGCCAGGAAACGAACGCGATTAAACAGTTTTTAAGCAAAAAGGACGACGTGTACCGGGCTGCCTATGGCAGGCGGACGGAACGACATGTACGGCGCTGCGTATTTTTTGGCACAAGCAACGACAGCGAGTTTTTGAAGGACGCCACGGGAAACCGGCGCTTCTGGCCCGTGGACGTGGGGCTATATCCCGTAAAAAAATCTGTCTGGGAGGATCTTCCGAAGGAGAGAGACCAGATCTGGGCGGAAGCCTACACCTGCTGGGCCCTGGGAGAGCCTCTCTATCTCCCCAAAGAGCTCGAACCGCTGGCAAAAGAGGCACAGGAGGATCACCAAGAGATGTCAGAAAAAGAAGGGATCATACGGGATTATCTTGCCATGCTGATTCCGTCTAACTGGGATCGGATGAGCCTATCCCAAAAACGGCAGTTCCTTAACGGGAATCTCCGGGCGGATGGGGAGCTTGTCCCGAGGGAAAAAGTGTGTGCTTTAGAGATCTGGGAGGTCTGTCTTGGTGGGGATAAGAAATTTATGCAGAGGAGGGACAGCATGGAGATCAATGCCGTTTTGCAGGGGCTGAGGGGGTGGAGGAGAAACAAGGATAAATGTCGATATGGGGTTTATGGGCTCCAGAGAGGCTTTGAAAAAGTGTTCCCAAACTAGGGGGAGTGTTCCCAAACCAGGGGGGGGGGAGTGTACCCAAAGTTTGGGAACAGGGGGCATTCGCACTTTGGGTACGGGAACACGTTTGGGAACGCACTTTGGGAACGCCAAAAGCCACATAAAACCTAACGATATTGCCCTATGTACCCAATGTTCCCAAACTTTCCAATAGAGATAAAAAACAGAGGAAATAGGAGATATATACCATACCTAATACACCTAATTTATATAACTATATATATCGCGTTACGTAATGGGAACAGGGCATGTATCAGGGAAAGGAAGAACATATGTTTAATGAGGAGAACATCGATTTCGCGAAGCTTATGCTGGCGAGGGTCTTTGCTGACAGTACAAGCAGGGCCATAGGGGTTAAAAATCTGTTCCGGTGGTTGAAGGGCTGCGGGGCAACGAGGGCGGATTTGAAAGAAGCAAGAAAACGACTGGGGATCGAGTCGAAGGCTTCTGAGGAAGGGCAGGTGTGGGAGTGGCCAAAGAACAGCAAACCGAAGACGGTCTGGGAGCGGATCAACAGAGATTTAGCGAAGGAGGGGAGGCATGAGGGAAAAAGAGATTGAGAAGATCCTGGTCGATGAGGTCTGCGGGCTGGGGGGCAGGGCATACAAGTGGGTAAGCCCGGGAAACGATGGCGTGCCGGACCGGATCGTGATCTTCCCGGGGCAGTGGCCGATCTTCGTAGAACTGAAAGCGGACAGGGGAACCGTGAGCCCCCTGCAGCAGGTGCAGATAAAGCGGCTGCAGGGACTCGGGCAGCCGGTGCAGATCGTGAGGGGCATCTCCGGGCTGGCAGAGTTTTTCGAGCTGGAGGGGTATCCGGAAACGGCGAAGAAGATCGCGAAAAGGTTTGGCCTGTGAATCCGGATGAAACGAATTGAACTGGGATATCGAAAATACGCAAGGAGAGGCACCTGGGAGCGATCCTGATGCTATGAAGGTAAAATTTATGTCTGAAGGGTTAAAACGCGAAATAAAGCGCTTACATGAGGGCCCCGACGAAAGACAGAGGGCCATGCGGGAATACGACGAGAAGTGCCGGCATCTCCGGAAGCACTTTTGGGATGACTGGGAGGAGATCACAGTGGAGCTTGGGCGGAGGCTTCCCGAGAAGGGGGATCCCTATCGTGACGGTGAAATGAGGGAAAGGAGGAAAAGCTAGATGATTTTCAAGCCGCATGCTTATCAGCAGCACTGCATCGACCGAATCCTGGACACAAAGAAAATCGGGCTTTTTCTCGAGATGGGACTCGGTAAAACAGTGACCACGCTGACAGCGGTTCGCATCCTAAAGTGCGATCGGTTCGAGGTCCGGAGGGTGCTTGTGATCGCGCCGAAGAAGGTCGCGGAGGGGACATGGACGAGGGAGAAGGACAAGTGGGAACACACGAAGCTTTTAAGGGTTTCCCCGGTTCTCGGTCCTCAGCAGAAGCGGATCAAAGCCCTTATGACGCCGGCGGACCTGTATATCATCAACCGTGATAACGTGACATGGCTGGTAGACTACTACCGGAACGCATGGCCCTTCGACATGGTGATCGTGGATGAGAGCAGCAGCTTCAAGAGTCCTTCCGCGAAGAGGTTTAAAGCCCTGGCGAGTATGAGCGGGCATATCGAGCGCATGGTGGAGCTGACGGGAACGCCTTCGCCGAACGGGATGTCGGATCTTTGGAGTCAGGTCTATCTGCTGGACGGCGGCGAACGTCTGGGGAAAAGATTCACGGGATTTCGGGAGCGGTACTTTGAACCCGATCGGCGTGGTCCGGAGGGTATGGTGTACAGCTATACCGCGAAGAAAGGGACGGAAAGAGGGATCCTTGAAAAAATATCAGATATCTGCATCAGCATGAAAGCGGAGGACTATCTGCAGCTTCCGGATGTTACTGTTCACAGAATTCCGGTTGCACTGGATGCAAAGGCGGAGAAATCCTATCGGGAACTGGAGAGGCAGATGGTTCTCAGCCTCCCGGAGGAAGAGGATGAGATCAGCGTCACGAGCGCCGCGGCTCTGTCCAATAAGCTCCTGCAGATTGCTGGAGATCTTCGTACACCTACAATAAGCTCCCGCAAATTGCAGGAGATCTCCGTACGCCTACAATAAGCTCCTGCAATTTGCAGGAGATCTACGTCGTTTGACGATAAGCTCAACCACGAATAGCTCAGATCATCCCTTCAATAGGCCACACCGATCAAGATAATCGATGAAGCCGTTTAAGATGCGTTCGTTACGGCGGACAATGTCGTCCTCGGTGAAGTCCGTCTGTTGATCAGCCATCTCGAGCAGCTCATAGATCCGCGTACCGTTTGCTTTGCCTTTTCTCGTCTGTCGACCTTTGTAGAGGGCGGCTTTGTCGGCAAAGTAATAGTCCGAGACACGGATGTTGATGTGCTGTTCCAGCAACGACTTGTTTCCGAGCAGTTCGATTCGTTGCTGTATGGTCGATGAGGGTTGCGCCTCCGCGCGATTGCGAGCGTAGATATGTTCGATGTGGAAGCTACAGCCCAGGTCTAACAGTTCTTGCTTGTCAAACTGAAAAGCCCACCACGCAAGCATTGATTTTGTGATCGGGCGCCAGTTGCTGAACTGGTAATTGCGGAACACGCTGATGAAGTCCTCGCGCTCGGATCTGAAGTCGGAAAACGTTACTTCCTCGCCCTGGACAATCCGCTCCATCTCCTGAAAGGCCGGTTTACGGAGTGTGTCCACACCCCGGTTGGTCAACGTGTACGCCCAAATGAAGGCGGTGATACGCTCGAGAAATTGGAAGAACGGTGCCTCCTCCAGTAGGCCGTCTGGCTGACGGTGATGCAGGAAGTAGACTGAGGTGAGGTAGGTCCACATCCCGTTGGGGGCATGGTTCAACACGAAGAGGCGGCGGAGGATCTTGTCTGGGAAGCGCTCCTTGTTTTGGATGCGCACGTCGCTCCAGAAGTTAGCCAAGGCTTCGATGTGCTCGAGCGTCTGCTCCTTTTTGAGGAGGGCGTAATTGTTCCGCTCGTAGAACTTGCGGAGGCCTTCCGTCGACGTATTTGTATTGCCCTGCATGGCGCGCAGATAGTACATGTAGCGCGTGAAGAGTTCATCCATCGGCGATCCGCCGACAGACTTCTTGAAGGTAGATGAGGCGAACTCTTCCAACCGTTTCCATCGTTCGATAAAGACGTCCTTCAGCCCCATGGCCGCGTAGTGTTTGTAGCACTGCGCTTTGAAAATATCGGCGTCCGAGAGTGGTTTGCCGCGATCGTTGAGTGTGGAGAAGATCTGTAACGCGGAGTCCTGATTATCCGCCTCAATGGGCAGCAGGATGCAGTTATTCAGAATACGCACAGGCAGGTAGCGGAAATAGCTCGGATAGTCGCTCAAAAAGGCATCGATCTTCTTCTCAAAGAAGCGGTAGTTCTCGGCATAGCGGCTTTTATAGTTGTCGTTGGCCTGACCACTTTTCAAGATCTCAAGGAACTCGTCCTTGTCTTCATCCGTGGCCACCTCGGAGTCGATCTTGAGTGCGTTTTTATTCGCTTCCTTAAACGCATTGGTCTTCCATATGCACTGCTCGATCATTTCCCGCATCTTCTTCGTCTGCTGATCCTCTTGGTTGAAAGACCTTTCATAAAAGGCACGCAACAGGAGCAGCAAAGTGGTGAGGCGCTGCTGTCCGTCGATTACCTCCTGTTTTCCTTGTCTGTTTTCAAAGGTTACGATGGGGCCGAGGTAGTATTCGTCGGAATCATCATTAAAATGCTCGATGTTGTTGTCCGGAATGGCGAAGGCGAAAAGGTCATCCCATAGGGTTTGGCATTCGGTTTCGCCCCAGGCATAGGGCCGCTGATAGTCGGGGATCAAAAAGTCCGACCGCTTGTCAGAGAACAGTTCGATGACCGTCTTTTGGTCAATGTTGAGCTTGGACATATTTCTACTGCTATGTGTATGAATAACGCAAGAGAGGGAGCGGAGCCGTTGCGGCTTTCCCCCTCTCTCTGTACAATCGATGCGCTGCGGATACTTACATGTTCATGCCACCATCGACCTGGATCACCTGACCAGAGACGTAGGACGAAAGCTTGGAGGCGAGGAACACGGCTACGTCGGCGACGTCGTCCGGGGTGCCGCCGCGACGAAGCGGAATCTTCTTCTTCCATTCTTCACGTACGCTGTCGGGCAGGGCTTCCGTCATGGCTGTCTCGATGAAGCCCGGGGCGATAGCGTTGGCGCGGATGCCTTTCGGTCCCATCTCTTGGGCTACGGACTTAGCCAGGGCGATCATTCCGGCTTTCGAGGCGGCATAGTTGGCTTGGCCGGCGTTGCCGTGGACGCCCACGACGGAGGCCATATTGATGATGCTGCCGCCGCGACGACGCATCATCACGGGTACACAGGCGTGGACAAAGTTGAAGGCTGACTTGAGGTTGACGGCGATCACGGCGTCCCACTGGGCCTCGCTCATGCGCAGCATCAGGCCGTCTTTGGTGATGCCGGCGTTGTTGACGAGGATGTCGAGACCGCCGAAATCCTTCACCACTTCCTCGACGGTCTTATGGGCTTCGTCGAAGTTGGCGGCGTTCGATGCGTAGCCTTTCACGCGTACGCCGAGGGCACGGATCTCTTCTTCTGTGGCGCGACCGTTGTCGTCGATGGCGAGGTCGGTGAATGCGATGTCTGCTCCTTCCGAAGCGAAACGCAGGGCGATGGCTTTACCAATGCCGCGTGCGGCGCCCGTGACGAGGGCGACTTTTCCTTCTAATAATTTCATTGTTATACGTCGTTTTGGGGGTTATGCTAAAGGGTGATCTTCTCTTTCCTTGATGCACCTTCTTTTCTTCCCTTGATAGAAGAAAAGAAGCAAAAGAAGATCAAGGCCCCACCGGGGCCGGGGAAGTTGGCCGGGGACATAGGATTATACCCGGGTGCACGGAATCACACTTTGATCAGCGTGGCGCCGGCGGAGTATCCACCACCGAAGACACTGAGGCAGACAAGGTCGCCCGTGCGGAAGCGTTCGCGGTTTTGGGCGTAGACGAGGGCGGAGCTGGCCGAGCCGGTGTTGCCGAGTTCAGCAATGTTGCTGAGGATCTTCTCCTCGGGGATACTGTTGCTGGTGGCGATGTTCTTGAGGATGCGCATGTTGGCTTGGTGGCCGATGAAGTAGCTGAGGTCGTCGAACGTGTAGCCGTGGTGCGTGAGCAGGCGGAGGGCGTTCTGCGGCATGTAGGTGCAGGCTTGCAGGAAGACGTCCTTGCCTTCGGGCATGCGTATGCCGCCGTCGCGGGGCCGAAGCTGGATGCTTTCGGGGCCTTTGCCGATGGTGCCGAGGGCTTCGGTGTAGACCTCGAGGACTTCGGCGTCTGTGTCCGCTATGCGTTCGTTGGAGAGGAAAAAGGCGACGGCGGCGTCGCCCCAGAGGTGGCCAGACTTGGGATCGTCCTCGTTGCTGTAGGCCGTGTTCTTATCGCCGCCAATGATGAGGGCACGGTGGGCCTTGCCCATCGCAAAATAGCCTTCGACGACCTCAAGCGCGTTGATAAACGATGAGCAAGCGGAGGAGAGCGTGAAGGCTTTGGCGTGGGGGATGGCGTAGTGGTGCTGGGCGACGTGGGCGGCGGTGCCGACGGTGTCGTAAGGGGAGTAGGTGGCGGCGATGAGGAGGTCTACCTCGCGGATGTCGTAGGGGAGACGGGGCAGGGCGTCGTGGATGGCCTCGAGCCCCATCGTGTTGATGTTTTCATCAGCCGCAGCGCGGGAGCGTGTGTGGATGCCGGTGCGCTGGACGATCCAGTCGTCCGTGAGGCCGGTCTTTTCGGTGTAGTACGAGTTGGGTATCCGTTGTTTGGGGATGTAGTACCCGGTCGTGTTAATATACATTGTGCTTGACTTTGATGCCATTGAAGATGATGTTCAGAACGTTCTGCCGCTCGATGCCTTTACTCTTGCCCCACCCGTTGATGTGACCGCGGATGTAGGGTACTTCGAGGCCTTTGAGGGCGTGATGGATGATGTAGGCCGTCATGTCGATGTCGGTGATGGAGAAGAGGCCCTCGTTGACGCCGTCGTTGAGGATGTCGCGCAAGATTTCCGTCTCTCGGAGATCGAATTTCTTGCGGGCCTTCTCCACGCGCCAGATGTCGCGAAAGAAAGCAGCGCGGAGCGTGCCGTTGCGAAAGACAATGGCCTTGACGGCGTGGAGACGCATATAGATGTATGTGATCAGCTTTCTATCGGCTGGCAGTCGGCGCGCGGCCACCTCGAGGAGGGAGTCGACGAGCTTGTCGAGCTCGGCCTCGACGACGGCGTCGAAGACGTCGTCTTTGCTTTTGAAGTAGGTGTAAAGTGTGCGGCGGCCCTTTTGCGAGGCTTGGGCAATATCGTTCATCGTGGTGTTTTGAAAGCCCATGCGGGCAAAGAGTTGACGGGCTACGTCAACCAATACTTCACGCGTTTTGGAGACAGAAATAGACACGGACACTGCACACTTTCGATTGATTTGTGCGCAAAAGTAGACAAAAAGGCAGTTACAGATCACCAACTCCGAGCCCGTCGTGGGCAAAGGACCGCGCCGACGAGTCATTGCTTTAGCGCAAAAGCGCAGCATTCAGAGTGCGAGGCGCAAGCGAAACATACGTCAGGTCATTCGTGATCGAATTTTGATGACGCACGAGCTTTTTTACCTCTCACGTGATCAAATTTTGATGACGTATGAGGTTTTAAAGCTCTCGAGTGATCGAATTTTGATGAGGCATGAGCATAAAAGGCTGGTATACGAGATGCACTCAGAAAAAGGAAAGCCCCCTCCCTGCTCGTTTGAAGCAGAAAGGGGGCTTTCATCGCAAATGGTGTGTGGACGGACACACCGGCCGACGATTATTTGGCTATGCCGACGCGATTGAGGATGAAGGCGAACTCGAAGGCGGTGTCCTTGATGCTATCGTAGCGCCCGGTGGCACCGCCGTGGCCGGAATCCATGTCCATGTGGAGGATGAGGATGTTGTCGTCCGTCTTCATGGAGCGGAGCTTGGCAACGTACTTGAGGGGCTCGTGGAAGAGCACTTGGGAGTCGTTCAGGCCGCCGGTGACGAGCATGTTGGGGTAGTTCTGCGCCCGGATATTATCGTAAGGCGAATAGGAGAGCATGTAGTTGTAATACTCCTCCTCGTTGGGGTTGCCCCACTCTTCGTATTCGCCGGTGGTGAGGGGCAGCGACTCGTCAAGCATGGTGTTGATGACGTCCACGAAGGGCACCTGGGCGACGATCGTCTGGTAGAGGTCTGGGCGCATGTTGGCCACGGCGCCCATGAGCAGGCCGCCGGCGCTGCCGCCCATCGCTGCCAGGCGTGAGGCGGAGGTGTAATGCTCGTTGATGAGTAGCTCGCTGCAGGCGATGAAGTCGGTGAAGGTGTTCTTCTTCTTGAGCAGCTTGCCGTCTTCGTACCACTGTTCGCCGAGGTCGCTTCCGCCACGGATCTGGGCGATGGCGAAGACGAAGCCGCGGTCGATGAGGCTGTAATAGGCGGGGCTGAAGTAGACGTCGGAGCTGCTGCCGTACGATCCGTAGGAGTAAAGTAGGGCGGGCGCCGATCCGTTGCGCTTGAGGCCTTTCTTATACACCACAGCCATGGGTACCCGGACGCCATCCGGGGCGGTGGCCCAGAGGCGCTCCACGACGTAGTCGTCGGGATTGAAGCCGGAGGGCACTTCTTGCTCCTTCAGCTTGGTGGTCTTGCCGTCGGTGATGGCATATTCGTAGAGCGTCGAGGGGCGGTTGAGGGAGGTGTAGGTGTAGCGGATCGTGGTGGCGTCATACTCCGGATTGCCGCCGAGGGAGACGGTGTAGACGGGTTCGGGGAAGGCGATGGTCTTCGTTTCGCCGCCGTTGATGGGCTTGATGCGAATCTCGTTGAGGCCGTTCTTGCGAAGCTCCAAGGCTACGTAATCCTTGAGCACGTCGAGGGCTTCGATGCGGACGTCCTTGTCGTAGGGCAGGAATTCCTTCCACGTTTTGCGGTCTTCGTAGCCCGTGAGGGGCGCCTCGTAGATGAGTCCGTTGAGGTGCTCCTTGTCTTTATAGCGGATGAAGAAGCGGTCGGCGTGGGCATAGACGCTGTACTCGACGTCTTTCGTACGGGGCAGGAAGACTTTGAAGGGGTCCGTGGGTCGATCGGCCGAGATGTAGCGCTCGTCCGAGGTGGTGGAGCTGCCGCAGGTGATGAAGATGAATTGCTTCGTCTTTGTGGCCGAGACGTAGGTGCTGAACTTGGCGTCCTTCTCTTCGTAGACGAGTGTTCCTTCGGCGGCGTCAAGCTCGCGGCGGAAGATCTTCGATGAGCGGAGGGTATGGTCGATGGCGCTGTAGAAGAGCGTGCGGTTGTCGTTGGCCCAAGCCACGGATGCGGCGCCCTCGACGGTGAAGCCGACGTCCTGTCCGGAGGCGAGGTCGCGCACCTTCATGGTGAACTCGGCATACGATCCGGTCTCGTTGTAGAAGTAGGCCGCCTTGCTGTTGTCCGGACTGATGACGTAGCCGCGGAAGATGAAGGCTTGCTTACCGGCCGCCAGTTTATTGACGTCGAAGATCACCTCCTCGGGGGCGTCCATCGATCCCTTGCGGCGGCAGTAGGTGCGGTATTGCTTGCCCTTCTCGGTGCGGCTGTAGTAGTAATAGCCGTCGTCGTAGGTGGGATAACTCTCGTCGTCCTCCTTGATGCGGCCTAGGATCTCGTCGTAGATCTTCTGTTGTAGGTCGCGGGTGGAGGCCATGACGGTGTCGGTGTAGGCGTTCTCGGCCTTGATGTACTCGATGACTTTAGGATTCGTCTTATCCTTCATCCAGTAGTAGTTGTCGATGCGCTGCTTGCCGAAGTTGACGAAGGTGTCAGGATGAACCTCAGCCACTGGCGGCGCGGGAAAATCGGATTGCTTCAAAATTTTCTCTCCTTCTGTTTGGTTAGAGCTGCACGATGCAGCCATGAATACGAGGGCTGCTCCGAGCAACCCGAGATAGATGTGTTTGGTGTTCATTTTATGTGATGTAATGGATTATGATGATTGATTCATGTAGTTATGCGCCCTTTGGCGCCGCCCGGTAGTCTAAAGTAGTCAGAGGGTAGCAGGACATGCAGTATCTATACCTATCCTCAGGAAATCGCTCGCCACAAACTTTTTCGGCTCATTTCCTTGAGGAATCGCCCGCCACAAACTTTTTCAGCTCATTTCCTCAGGAAATCGGCCGCCACAAAACTTTTTCGGCTCATTTCCTCAGGAAATCGCTCGCCACAAAACCGTTTCGGCTCATTTCCTCAGGAAATCGGCCACTCACTTACTCACTCATTTCCTCAGGAAATCGGCCACTCACTTACTCATTCATTTCCTCAGAAAATCGTAGGATGGCCTACATCGAACTTGACGTTATAACTACTTCTGACTACCGCGCCGAAGGCGCATAACTACCCGGCCGAAGACCGTAACTACGATTGCGACGCAGCCGCCTTCTTTCTCTTTCGATTACGCCTGATGCGTGCGATGATGATCCACACGATGGCGACGAACAGCAGGATGGCCCAGAGGTTCGCGAGGCCTACGATGACCCACAGGAGGTTGTCCCATCCCTGACGCAGTGCGCGTTGGAACTTATATCCGAAGCCTGCGGCGACGGTCTTCTCGTAGAACGAGACGGTGAGCGTGCTGAGCGCTACCTGATTCTTGAGATAGCGCATCTGCCCCTCGGCCGACTCGATCTCGGCGCGCAGACTGCTGATCTGCGCCTCGACCTTGAGAACCTCATCCACGCTATTGGCGCGTTTGAGCAATTCCTGATAGCGGGCTTCGAGGTCTTTCTTCGTCTTGAGGCGGGCATCGAGGTCGATGTACTCCTGGGTGACGTCGCTCACCTCGATGTTCTTGTAGTCGATCTTGCCGGCTTCGGCAGTGATACGGTCCACGAGGGCGTCGAACCGGTCGCTGGGCACACGCAGCGTAACGGTGGAGGTCTGTCGGCCCTCTTCCTCGTCCTTGCTGTCGCTGGCCACGTAGCCCTTAGCCTCGGTGACGGCCTTCTGTATGGCTGCACGCGTCTTCTGGGCGTCGGACGTCTCGAAGCGCAGCATGCCGTTCTTAGTCAGCTTGCGTTCAGGGATAGCCTCTTCACCCACGCGGATGTCGGACGAGCTACTGCCGACTTCGGCAGCCATCTCCTTACTGTCAGCCACTCCGTACGCAGCACTCTTGTCTGCGCCCGTGCATGAAAAAGACAGGACTGCCCCAAGCAGCCCCGTCATGAGTTTATTGATGTGCGATCTCATATCCTGTGAGATTTCAAATTACATGTCATACGACACAGCCGTTGCCAGCTCTGTCGTCGGAGAGAAGGACAGGGTCAGTTCCAATGCCTCGGCAATGCTTAGCAAGCCGGACAACCGGACATCGGACTCGCCCTCCTCAATACGCGCGATGTAGCTTCTTTCCTGCCCGACCCGCTCAGCCAGTTGCTGCTGAGTCATCTTCAATGCTTGGCGCCGGTCTTTCAAAAGCTCACCGTAATACCAACGCATGGCTTCTTCATGGAGCGCTTCACGGCGCGGTGTCCCGACTTTGCCATACTTCTCATCCATGTACTCGTTCATGTTGTGGAGCTTTTTCAGCTTCTCTTCATCGATTCGTATCATATTCCATTGATTTAATAATCCGCTCTGCTATTCTGATCTGAGCCTTATAGTCCTTGTTTGACTTCTTCAAAAAGCTATTCAGAAGAATAACCTTGGTCGATTGGATAATGTTCTCATGATCGACAGCAAAGAGAATCGTGCGATACTCATTATATCCAGTGGATATGCGCATCTCATAGAGATTATATTCAACCAGCTTCTTTACATACTTCGTCGGTATCTCATATACTCGTTGTATGACATCGATCACGAACTTTAGCTTGCTCTGCACTCTTTTATCCGCATCATGGAAAAACTGGTTGAATTCATCGGAGGCGTAAACAGTCCGAATGGTCCCATCCGGCCCCGTCATGCCTTCGGTTTCTCCGCTTCCTTCGGTTTGTCCCCGTTCTTGAGGTACTTGTCAAACCACTTGAAGAACTCACGCTGCCAAAGGATGGCATTCTGCGGACTGAGTACCCAGTGATTCTCCGTCGGAAAAATGAGCAAACGGCTCTCCACGCCTAACATGCGCGCCGTGTTGAACGCCGCCATACCCTGCGAATACGGTACGCGGAAGTCCTGCTCACCGTGAACGATCATGATCGGCGTGTTCCAGTTCTTCACCATCAGATGAGGCGAGTGTGAGTAGGTGTTCTGAGCCACTTTGTTGTCCTTGTCCCACGGTGCACCGCCGTTCTCCCATTCATCGAAGAACATCTCCTCCGTCGTCGGATACATGAACTCCGAGTTGAAGATGCCGCAGTGTGCCAAGAAGGCTTTGAAGCGACCCTTGTGTGTGCCGGCCAGATGGAAGATGGAGAATCCGCCGTAGCTGGCGCCCATTGCACCGACGTGATCCTTGTCTGCCCACGGTTCCTTGCAGATCTCGTCGACAGCAGCGAGCAGGTCTTGCTCATCCTGCGTACCGTGATTCTTCGAGATGGCGTCGGCCCACTCTTGACCCGAGCCAGACGTGCCGCGGCGAGCAGGCACAACAACTACATAACCCTGTGCAGCCATCAACATATAGCTCCAGCGGTAGCTGAACGACGGGCTGAGCACACCCTGCGGACCGCCGGTGCACATGAGTAGGACGGGATACTTCTTCGAGGCGTCAAACTTGGGCGGGTAGACTACCCAGGTCACCATCTGCTTGTTGTCTGTCGTGGTCACGAAGCGCTTCTCGAACGTCGGCAGGTTGAGTTTGCTCAGCAAATCCTTGTTCACCTGCGAGAGGTCTGTGCCCTTACCCGTAGCCGGGTCGACACTGTAGATCTCGGCTGGATCGACAAGCGTAGTGCGCGTAGCGATCAGTTTATCACCAGCCAACGCCACGTGTTGATAGTCCTGATTGCCATCGGTCAGCTGACGGAAAGAGCGAGAGGCTACGTCGAAGGCAAAGATCTGATAGGCCTCCTTGATCGGGGCGGTGAGGTAGATCGTCTTACCGTCGGGCGTCCACTGCAGTGACGAAGGACTGGCGTCGAGCGAGTCGGAGACGTCCACCATCTGTCCGTTCGGCCACTCCATCATCATCATCCGCTCCTTGTCTGCCTCGTATCCGCCGCGGCGCATGCTGGACCAAAGGAGCGTCTTGCCATCGGGCGAGAATTGTGGGTTCTGGTCGTAGCCCGGCATGTCGGGCGTCAGGAGACGCGTCTGCTTGTCGGCCAATGTGTAGGCGTAGAGGTTGGAGTTGGTTTGGAAGGCATAGTCGCGTCCGGAGAGCTTCTTACAGGTGTAGACGATCACGGATCCGTCGGGGCTCCAAGCGATCTGCTCCGTGCCACCGAAGGGTTTCACGGGTGAGTCGAAGGGTTCGCCGGGCATGATGTCCTCGATGGTCTTCACCTTGTCGCCCTTCACGTCGCCGAGGTAGAGGTGATTGTAGGAACCGTCCTTCCACGTGTCCCAGTGGCGATACATGAGATCGTCGTAGACGTAGGCCTTGGCCTTGTCGAGATCTTCATAGAGGTCGCCATTCATGCACTTTTCGATCTTGGTGGGGATCACGAGCAAGATCTTATCGCCAGCTGGAGCGTAGAGAAATCCTTCGATCGATTGCTCGATATCAGACACCTGTTTCTCGGCGCTACCGTCCGGGGCGATGTTCCAGAGTTTGCCCTCACGCAGGTAGGCGATAGCCTTGCCGTCGGGCTTCCAAGCCACAGCACTCTCGCTGGCGGCGGTGCGGGTGAGTTGCTTCTTGTTCGTGCCGTCCGCGTCCATGACGTAGAGATCGGCGTTGCCACGGTTTTCGGGGATGCTGTAGTAGGTCACTGTGTAGGCGATTTGCTTGCCGTCGGGCGATACGCTGACGTTGCCTACGCGACCGAAAGCCCAGAGCACCTCGGGGGTCATCTGTCCGTTCTCGATCTTCACTTCTGGCGCTCCGATCACAGTCTGATCCGTGGCGCCTTCTTTCTTCTGATCTGTTGTGTTACATGCCATCATGGCCAACATGGTGCATGCAGCTAATCCTTTGTTCATATTCATATGGGTCTAAAAGTTTGTTGGTTACGCCGGTAAAAGTACAAACGGAATCTAAACGGGGGTGTAGGGACGTCGCCGTGCATACCGGAGAGACAAATCATCATTAGCCCCGAGGTAGAGCGACATCAACGGTGGATCAACACTCCGGGGGCTGATGACGCCGCCCCTTCTCCCCCGTTCTCCGTCACTCCTCCCCTGGCCGGTAGCCCTCGTAGTAATACGACTGTTCGATACCCTTAAAAATCACCTCGCGATCGTCAATACGATCCGTGAGGTGGGCACCCAGCAGCGTGCGCAGTTCCAAATCGTTGATCGGACTGCGCTCCATGGCCGAGAGGTAGACCGACTTATCCACCTGCCGCCAGTCGATCACCCGACCGAGGCTGCGCCGCAGCATCCCATCAAGCCAAATACGCATCGACCGTCCGTTGCCCTCCATGAAGGGGTGGGCCACGTTCATCTCCACGTATTTTTCGACGATCTCCTCAAACGTCCCCTCCGGCATCCGTTCGATGGCCTCGAGCGCAGGCCGCAAGTAGAGGCTATTCGCAAACCGAAAGCCACCCTTAGCAATATTCTTTTCACGTACCTCGCCGGCGAAGGGGTAAAGCCCATCAAAGAGGTAACGGTGGATGTCGCACAGTCCGCGCGTCGTGCCTATCTCCATGCGGTGGATGTCGCCCGACTCGTACAGTCGGAAGGCATTCGCCAGGCTTTGTTCGTCTATCTTTTTCATTGTTCTATCCTCGTTGTGAAGTTCATCTTTGAGCGGTCAAAAGTAACAGGCCCAGAAGCACCCTGCCCCCCTACAAAACGGAGTCATCCTCCATCCATGAACCTTAGTGTCGGATCTGGTGTTTCCTTCGCGTCCGACTTACAACGACACTATGGCTGATAATTATTTAGAGAAACGATTCGCGCAATATGAGGCGCGAAAGGCTGCGGGCACCAGACCACGCCGGCGGCATACGGAACCAGCACGGCCGGCAATCGTACTGCCCACGAGGCACCGCATCATCCTAGCCTCTCAGTCGCCACGCCGACGCGAGCTGCTCGGTGGGTTGGGCGTGCAGTTCGACGTGCGCGTGATCCCCGACATTGATGAATCGTACCCCGAGACGCTCCGGCCTGAGGACGTCCCGCTGTACATCGCCCACGCCAAGGCACGCGCCTATCTGCCTTCGCTCGCGGCCGACGAGCTGCTCATCACGGCCGACACCGTGGTCGTCCTGGAGGGTGACATCCTTGGTAAACCCCGCGATCGTGACGATGCCCTCGGCATGCTCCGCCAGCTCTCCGGACGACGCCACACGGTGGTCACGGGCGTGGTGCTGACTCCGGGCGATGGCCAACGCCAGGCGGATTTCTCCGTCGCCTCCACGGTCGACTTTGCTCCGCTATCCGAAGCCGAAATCACCCTCTACATCGACCGCCTCCGCCCCTTCGACAAGGCTGGCGCGTACGGCATACAGGAGTGGATTGGCTTTGTGGGTGTGCGCGGCATCGAGGGCTCGTTTTACAACGTCATGGGCCTGCCCGTCGGCCGACTCTACGAGGAGCTGCGTCGTATGGGTGAGATCGTTGAGGGGATATAATCCTCAAAACAATATGCGTAAAGCCATCAAAAAGCGATTATAACCCTAATACAACATGCGTAAAGCCATCAAAAAGCGGTTACAACCCCCAATACAGCATGCGTAAAGCCATCAAAAAGCGATTATAACCCCAATACAACATGTGTAAAGCCATCAAAAAGCGCTTACAACCCCCAATACAACATGCGTAAAGCCATCAAAAAGCGGTTATAACACCAATACAATATGCGTAAAGCCATCAAAAAGCAGTTACAACCCCCAATACAATACTCGTATTGGCCCTGAAAAGCGTTTGCAACACCCAAAACACATGCGTATTGGCACCTCAAAAGCATTTGTAACACCCAAAACACATGCGTATTGGCTCTGAAAAGCGTTTGCAACACCCAAAACACATGCGTATTGGCACCTCAAAAGCGATTACAACACCAAAACAACACTTGTATTGGGGCCTTGCAACGGTTACAAACCTATGACGGAGGCCGAAACTCACTCTACTTTTGCAGCGTGAGGATCCCCCTCACACAAGGCATTCAAATACCCTTTTAATCCCACTTATATGCATAAGAAATTGACTATCGCGCTCGTTGCGCACGACAATCGCAAGGTCGACATGATCGACTGGGCCGTCTTTAATGCCGACTTCTTGGCCGGCCACAATCTGGTCTGCACCGGCACGACCGGCACACTCATCAAGGAGGCCTTCGAGGAGCGGGGCATCGAATACAGCAACATCCGCTGCATGCACTCCGGCCCCATGGGGGGCGACACGGAGATCGCCGCCATGGTGGTGCGCAAGGAGATCAACCTGGCCGTCTTCCTTATCGACGACCTCAACCCGCAGCCTCACGAGGCGGATATTCAGATGCTCCTCCGCCAGTGCCGCGTGCACAATGTGCCCATCGCCTGCAACCGATACAGCGCCGATCTGATGATCACCAGCACGCTCTGGGACGACAATCTGTACGTCCCCATGGAGCCCAAATACGTACCCTTTGACCGTAATAATTATTCGATATGAAGCTCAACATTGCCGTTTTGCCGGGCGACGGAATAGGCCCGGAAGTGATGGATCAGGCACTCAAAGTGGTGCGCGCCATCAGCGAAAAATTTGGCCACACGCTGCACACGGAGACAGCCCTCACGGGCGCCTGCGCCATTGACGCCGTGGGCGATCCGTATCCGGAGGCCACTCACGAGCTCTGCATGCGCAGCGACGCCGTCCTCTATGGCGCCATCGGCTCTCCCAAATATGATAACGACCCCACGGCCCGCGTCCGGCCTGAGCACGGACTGCTGGCTATGCGCAAAAAGCTGGGGCTTTACGCCAATATCCGCCCCGTGACAACGTTCCCCTCGCTCCTCGACCGCTCGCCGCTCCGGGCCGATCTGGTGGAAGGCGTGGACTTTGTCTGCGTCCGCGAACTCACCGGCGGACTCTATTTCGGCCGTCCGCAGGGCCGCAGCGAGGACGGGCGCGTAGCCTACGACACGTGCGTCTATTCCCGCGAAGAGATCGAGCGGATCGTGCGTCTGGCCTACGGTTACGCCATGAAGCGCCGCCGCCATCTGACGGTGGTGGACAAGGCCAACGTGCTGGCCACGTCGCGGCTGTGGCGTGAGGTAGCGCAGGAGGTGGCGCAGGAATTTCCCGGCGTAGAGACGGAGTATATGTTCGTCGACAACGCCGCCATGCGCCTCATTCAGTGGCCTAAAAGTTTCGATGTGGTGGTCACGGAGAACATGTTTGGCGACATCCTCACCGACGAGGCATCCGTCATCAGCGGATCGCTCGGGCTACTACCCTCGGCGTCAGTCGGGCTGCACACGTCGCTCTTCGAGCCCATCCACGGCTCCTACCCCCAGGCCGCCGGCCGCAACATCGCCAACCCGCTGGCCATGATCCTCTCGGCCGCTATGATGTTTGAATACGCCTTCGATCTGCCGGACGAGGGCGCCGCCATCCGCCGCGCCGTAGACGCCTCGATGGCCGCCGGTGTCGTCACCGAAGACATCGCCCCCAAAGGCGCCAAGGCTTATGGGACGTCGGAGGTGGGAGACTGGATCGCCGCCCACGTGGCCCAATAATCCTGCGTACCGCGGGCCAAACTGGGCCGGCGCCCTTAATACGTCATCTTGATCAGTCCCTCGACCTCCGCCCGATCGGCGCCCAGGTCGAGGGCTTTTTTGAAATCGGTGGCTGCTGCCTCCTTCTCATACTGCGCCAGTCGGATCTTGCCGCGCAGTATATATAGGTAAGCCGACGGCTCCCGTTCGCCCGCGAACACCCGACGGAGATCGGCCATGGCGCGGGCGTTCTTTTTCATCAGGAAATAGAGTTCGGCACGCTCCTCATAGAGTCGAAGGTCGTCCGGGTCACGGCCGATGAGGAAGGTCAGCACCGCCTCGCTGTCGGCATAGTTGCCGCGCGCCTTGTCTAAGAGCGCAAAGCCCAGTCGGCCCAGCTTCGAGTCACGGTCGCGAGCCAAGATCTGCTCAAAGTCCGCATCGGCCAGCATGTACTCCTTCAACTCCACGTAAAGCACGCCACGCCGGAAGCGCGCCTCGACATCGGCCGGATCCACGCGGAGCAGCGTCTCATAGTCCGCCAGCGCCCGCTCCGTCTCGCCACGCTCGATGAAAAGCTCCGCGCGATTAGAGAGTATCAGCTTGTTATCCGGCTGCAAACCGAGCGCAGCGGTGTACGACGTGAGCGCCTCATCCCGTCGGCCCAAGCGTCGCTGAATGGTGCCGAGATTAGAGAGTAGCGCGAAATTGTTGCGGTTCGCCGGCTCGCGGTGCAGCGCCGCCTTGAGCGCCTGTTCCGCCGCGGGCAGGTCGCCCCGATCCGCATAGTCGTAGCTCTGCTGGATGAGCTCCTCATACGTCTGCGCCTCGAGCTTTACGCCGCACAGCGCGCAGAGCAGCGCGGCCACAATGATTCGTTTGATGTTCATGTCCTATCGTGATTATCTGATTGATGTATCGAAAGCTAAGTGTTGATGCGGCCTTTGCGCCCTTCGTTATTCGTCTATCTTTGCGCCCGCATTTTAACACACCAACGAAGTTTTATTATTCAAACATGGCAACAAAGATCAGATTGCAAAGATTCGGCCGTAAGGGCTACGCCTTTTATCAGGTCGTAATCGCAGACAGCAGGGCTCCACGAGATGGAAAGTTTATTGAGAGGATCGGTTCGTACAACCCCAACACTAATCCTGCCACAATAGATTTGAATTTCGATAGAGCTTTGTATTGGCTGCAGGTAGGTGCACAGCCCACTGACACGGCACGCATGATCCTCTCTCGCGAGGGGGTATGCCTCAAGAAGCACCTCCTGGAGGGCGTTAAGAAGGGCGCCTTTGACGAGGCGAAAGCCGAAGAGAAGTTTCAGGCATGGCTCTCGGAGAAGAAGCTGGCCCTGCAACAGGTGAAGGACGCTGAGCGCGAGAAATCGAAGGCTAAGGTCAAGGCTCGCCTCGACGCAGAGACGGAAGTAAACAAGGCCAAGGCCGAGGCGCTGGCTAAGAAGCGCGCTGAGATAGCTGCGGCTAAGGCGCAGGCTGAGGCCGAAGCTGCCGCCACCGCTGCGGCTGCTGAAGCTGAGGCAGAGGCTGCAAAGGCCGCTGAAGCACCGGCCGCTGAGGCTGCTGCTCCCGAAGCCGAAGCTGCACCCGCACCGGAAGCCAACTAAGGAATCCACCACGCGGTCTGCCCCCCTCGCTATCGATCGGGGCAGGCGTACAAAAAAGAAGTGTCCGACTACCCCTATTGCGGGTGGGTCGGACACTTCCGTTTTATGGCATCAGCGGGATGAGCCCGCCGATGCAGAGAGTGAGCGTGTGGCGGCGCTTACTTCTTCTTCTCGAGCAAGACCTCTTCGATCATCTTCACGAAGCTCTCCTCCGGCATGGCGCCCATGCTGACCTGTGGCTCGCCCTTCATGGGCACGAAGATGATGGTCGGAATGCTGCTCACGCCGAACGTCCCAGCCAGCTCGCGCTCCTTGTCGACGTTGATCTTGTAGATCACGATCTCGTCCTTATATCGCTTGGCCAGGTCTTGGAGCACCGGAGCCACGCGTCGGCAGGGGCCGCACCAATCGGCGTAGAAGTCGATGATGCACGGCTTGTCGCCCTCGTAGGTCCACTTCGACGGATTCTTCTCGTAGTTGAAGACCTTGGTCAGGAAATCAGCCTTGTTCAAAACAATTACTTCGCCTACATCGCCCGCAGCCGGATCGGCTTGTGCCCTCACGCACGCTACGACGGAAAGGAGTAGGAGAAGCGTCAAATACTTCAATTTGTTCATACGGTTTCTTCTTACTGTGAATGAATTAATGCGGCGCAAAGATAGAGTCTCATTCAAATTCGCTTTTGCAGCGACGGATTAGGCGCCCCCAACCGGCTCCGAGCGTATTGCAGGGCGCGCGATTCCTCCAGAATCTGATTTTAGAGGATTGCACACCGTTGCAATGGCCCAGAATCTGATTTTGGAGCTTTGCAGATCGTTGCAATGGCCCAGAATCTGATTCTGGAGCTTTGCAGATCCTTGCAATGGCCTAGAATCTGATTCTGGAGGATTGCAGACCTTACAATTCTCGTAAAACCCGGTTTTGAGCCATTGCAGGCCCTGCAATTCCCGTAAAACCCGGTTTTGGGCCATTGCAGACCTTACAATTCTCGTAAAACCCAGTTTTGGGCCATTGCAGACCCTACAATTCCCGTAAAACCCGGTTTTGGGCCATTGCAGACCTTACAATTCCCGTAAAACCCGATTTTGAGCCATTGCAGACCTTACAATTCCCGTAAAACCCGGTTTTGGGCCATTGCAGGCCCTGCAATTCCCGTAAAACCCGGTTTTAGTCCACCTCGTAATGGATGCGAAGGCCGGCGAAGTCGGGCAGGAGGGCGCGGTGGATGGCGAGGAGGAGGCGGCGGACGTCATCGGCGGGCTGCGTGAGGGGCACCTTGAGCAGGATCTGCCGGATATAAAGCGATCGCACACGGGCCACGGGTGGGGCGTAGGGACCAAGGAGGCCGTCGGTGAAGGACGGGCGGAGGCGCTCGGCATACGTCTCGGCGGCGTGGCGCAGGGTATCTTCATTCCGGTGGCGAAGGATGATTGTGATGAGTCGGCAGTAGGGGGGATAGATGAAGCGGCGACGCTCAGCGAGGAGCGCGGTGGCCATGCTGACATAGTCGAACGTGCGCACCCATTGCAGCAGGGGCTGATCAGGGTGGGTGGTTTGGATGACGACCGTGCCGCGGCGATCGCGTCGCCCCGCCCGACCGCTCACTTGCATCATCAGCTGAAAGGCCCGTTCGTGGGCGCGGAAGTCGGGGATGCTCATCAGGCTGTCAGCGCTCAACACACCGACCACGCCCACGCGACCGAAGTCAAGCCCTTTGGTCAGCATCTGTGTGCCGACGAGCAGTTGGGTGTACCCCTGCTCAAAGTCGCTGAGGACGCGCCGATAGGCCCTCGGCGTACGGACGGCGTCGGTGTCCAAGCGCCCGACGCGGACGGTGGGGTAGAGCGCGCTGATCTCGTCCTCCACGCGCTCCGTGCCATAGCCCAGCGCTCGCCACTCCTCACCGCCGCACTCGGGGCAGTGCGTCGGCAGGGGCTGCGAACGGCCGCAATAATGACACACTAGGCGGTGCTGTGTGCGATGGTAAGTCAGGCTGACATCGCAATAGGCGCAACGCGGGACGTAGCCGCACGAGCGACACTCCATGACGGGCGCGTAGCCGCGTCGGTTGCGGAAGAGGATCGTCTGTCGGCCCTCGGCCAGCGCACCGTCGATGGCCTCACGCAGCTGCGGAGAGAGGAGGGCGTCGAACTTCATGCGCCGTTTGCGCCGCATCTCCTTCGTGTCCACGAGCACAATCTCCGGCTCGGGCGCAGCGCCATAACGCTCGGTGAGGGTGACAAGGCCATACCGCCCCGTGCGCGCCAAGTAATACGTCTCGAGCGACGGCGTGGCCGACCCAAGCAGCGCCCGCGCCCCGTGCATCCGGGCTAGCATCAGGGCGGCATTGCGCGCGTGGTAACGTGGCGCCGGGTCGTTTTGCTTATACGACGGCTCATGCTCCTCATCCACCACAATCAGCCCCAGCCGATCGAAAGGCAGAAAGAGCGACGACCGCACGCCGACGACTACCGCAGGCTCGCTCTCCGTGCGGAGCAGTCGGCGCCACACTTCCGCGCGTTCGCGGTCGGTGAGGCCGGAATGGTAGACGAGCAACCGGGGGCCGAGGACGTCCGCCAGTCGCTCCGTCATCTGTGTCGTGAGGGCGATCTCAGGCAACAGGTAGAGCGCTTGCCGACCGGCGCGGAGAGTGTCAAGGATGAGGTGGAGGAAGATCTCCGTCTTGCCGGACGAGGGAGCGCCGTGGAGTAGGCAGACGGGGTGCGTATCGAAGGAGGCACGAATGGCTTCGTAAGCCGACTGTTGTGCCGACGTGAGGGGGCGGGCGGGATGCGTGACGCGATCAAGGAAGAGGGGTTGCGGCTCCACGGTGTGCTCCACAAGCGTCAGCGCTCCACGGCGTACGAGGGCCGTGAGCAGGGCGGCCGATGCGCCGCTCGTGGCCAGCAGTTCCTTGCGAGAGACCTCCTGCCGACCGTCGGGTGAGAAGGGTCGAGCGGCGTCGAGGAAGTGGAGCAGCAGTCGCTCCTGACTGGCCGCGCGGCGGAGCGTGTCAAATAGCGGCCGCAGACTCTCTTCATCGGGGTAATCGGCAGCGAGGCGGACAAACGTCTCACGCCGTGGCGTGATGCCGGCCTTCACTTCCGCGTCCACATGCACAGCGCCATCGGCCACCAACGTCGTGAGCGTAGGGAGCAGGTTCCGCACCCCCGCCCGACGCTCTAATTCGGCCACGGTGGGCGGCTTGGAGAAGGTGGCCAACGCATCGAGCGCGGCCTGCGCCTTGGGCGAGAGAGGTGCCCCCTCTGCGTATCCATCAGACAGCGAAACGACCGTCTCACTGTCGGGTCTGAGCCCGGCAGGGACGGCCGCATTGTAGACTTCGCCCGGCGTACACAGGTAATACGACGCCATCCAGTCCCAGAAGCGCAGCTGCGCGGGTCGGACGACGGGCGTCTCGTCCGGAGCCACGAAGATGGGCTTGAGCGCGTAGCCCGCCGAGGGCGCACGGTGGTGCACGTCACGCACAATGCCCGTATAGTAACGCCGCGTTCCAAAAGGTACCACCACACGCATGCCCACCGTCACCAGATCGGCCATATCGTCGGGCACGAGGTAGGTGTACGTATCCGCCATAGGCAGCGGCAGGAGGACGTCGGCGTAAAGCACGATCAGAAGAGCACCGCGGCGGAGAACATCCACGTGTTCGACCGCACGCCGTAGGCACCGGCGCCGTTACGAAATCCGCCGGGGAAGGCGCGGTAGTAGTCCGTGATGCCCAAATTATACGTCAGGCTGAGCTGCACAGTCCGCATAATGTCGATGCCGCCCGTGAAGTTCCAACTCGTGGCCACGTTGCGCGCGGAATAGACCATCGTGCCGGCGTAGTGATTCTTATCGCCCGTGAGGCGGAACGACAGCGAGGGGCCCATCGCGATAAAGGGGGCGGTGCTGGGGAAGGGGAAGCGGAACTTCAACGACATGGGCAGGTCGATGTAATCGTTGCGGAAATCCCTATTGTGCCCGTAGCCCTCGCCGATGCCGCGCTGACTGAAGAGCAGCGCACCGTCGACGTATAGCCCCGGGGCGGGCAGATGGATCTCCATCGTCGGGCCAAAGTGTACGCCCACCACCTGGTCAGCATCGATGCCATACTTCGCGCTCACGTTGGCCAGGTTGAGCCCCGCCTTGAGGCCGAAGCGCACGGGCTCCACACGGCTGTAGGCGGTGCGTCGTTGCGATTGTCTGGGGCGGCGGGATTGCGCCTCGCCCATCACGGTTGTCAGCAGCAGTAATACTGCCAAAAGCATGCTTGTCTTTTTCATTTTGTCTCTGTCATTAATGGGTAAGCATAAAGCAGGGGAAGGCTATGGGTAGGCCCTCCCCCGCGGGTGGTTTGAATCATTCAAAAGAACACGGTGGCCGACACCATCCAGGTGTGCGGCTTACCGGAATACGAGTTCACGTTTTTGCGATCGAAAGCCTTGTAATTGTCCGTCAGGCCGAGGCTGTACGTAAGCCCCACCTGCACGACGTCCATCACCTCAGCGCCGGCCGTGAAGTTCAGCCCCGCGGCGAAGCTCTGGGCCTCCACCTGCCGGATCACCTGATCGGTGATGCCCGAGATGTCCCACGACTTGTCGCTCGACACCCGGAACGAGGCGTAGGGCCCGGCCGCCAGGAAGGGTGAGATCAGGGGCAAGCCGAACTTGAACTTGGCGTTCACCGGCACATCGATATAATCCGACCGCAGACTCTCGCCGCGCACCCCGAAGCCGCGCTGGCTGTAGAGCACGGCTCCGTCGATGCCGATGCCGAGGAGGGGGATGTTCCACTCCAGCGTGGGCCCGACGTGGAAGCCGGTGATGTTCTCCGCGTCCAGCACATGGCGATCGAACGACACCGAGGCGATGTTGACACCGCCCTTCACGCCGAAGCGGCACTGCGCCTGGGCCGTCGTCACGGCGACGAGCATCACAGCTGCCGCCAGCATCCATTTCATTCTTCTCATTTTTCTGTTTCTCCTTTCAGTTTGGGGGTTGTTATACGTGGGGGGTTATGGGTACAAACTCTCCCATAAACAACCGGGCAGCGGTAAGTGTTCACGGAGGCGCGGCGGCCCGTCGCTGTGTGCGGTAATAAGAAACATGCGTACGATTTAACGTCGAAGTCTTCGGTAATAAGAAACATGCATGCGGCTTACCGTCGTCGTATGCGACATTAAGAAACATACATGCAGCTTACCGTCGCTGTGTGCGACATTAAAAAACATGCGTGCGGCTTACCGTCGCTGTGTGCGACATTAAAAAACATGTATGTGGCTTATTATCGCTGTGTATTTCGGAGGCATGCAAGCCTGCGACGGCCCGTCGCTGTGTATTTCGGGGCCTCCCCCGGCGAAAGGGCCTACTTTTGCGGCGGGTACGGAGGGTGCTGCATTTCACTTCCCAACGGCCCATCACTACTAAACTACGTTTTCAATTATGGACTATGCAATAATTGCTGCGGGCGAGGGCTCGCGGCTCGTGGAGGAAGGGGTCACGACACCCAAACCCCTCGTGAGGCTGCTCGGAGAGCCGATGATCGATCGCCTGATGGGCCTTTTTCTCAGGCATGGCGCCACGTCGATCAGTGTGATCGTCAATGAGGAGATGACCGACGTGCAACACCACATGGAGCAACTCGCGCTACCCGTGCCGCTGAACCTGGTGGTGCGGTCGACGCCCAGCTCCATGCACAGCTTTCATGCGCTCAGGCCTTTCTTGACGAGCGACACGTGTTGCCTGACGACGGTCGACACGGTGTTTCGCGAGGAGCCGTTCGCGGCCTATATCGACGCCTTCGAGCGCAGCCCGCTACTCGACGGGATGATGGCCGTCACGGCCTACGTGGACGACGAGGCGCCGCTCTATGTCCGGACCGACTCGGCGGGCATGATCCGCGGCTTCCTCGACCGTGAGGAGGGCCAGGCGGCGGGCTGCCAATACGTCTCGGGCGGCATGTACTGCCTGCGTCGGTCGGCGCTCGATGTGCTCGATCAGGCGATGGAGCAAGGCGTCTCCCGCATGCGCAACTATCAGCGGATGCTCGTCAGCGAAGGGCTGCGCCTCCGGGCCTACGCCTTCGATAAGATCCTCGACATCGACCACGCCGCGGACATCGCCAAGGCCGAAGCCTTCCTGTCCACCCCCTGACTACTTCTGACTACCCCTAACTACCGCGGCCGCAAGGCCGCATAACTACCGGGGCGAAGCCCCTTGACTACCGCGGCCGCAAGGCCGCATAACTACCCTCTGACTACCCTCTACATGCATACCTATATAATAGCTGGCATCCGCCGCGACCCGCGCTTCTCGCCCCATCACGAGGCGAACGACGAGGCCATCTTCCGCCTCACAGCCGAGGCGCTGCGGGCGCGTGGCTGCACGGTGCGAGAGTACGCCGAGACCGATCTCTGGGCCGATCGGGTCAATGCCGATGCAGTGTTTGGCATGGCCCGCGACCCGCGCTCGATCCGCTGTTTGCAGCGCATGGAGGACGGCGGGCTGCCGGTCATCAACTCCGGTTACGCCATTGCCCGCTGTGGCCGTGAGCCGATGACACGCCTACTGACCGAGGCCAACTTGCCGCACCCGCGCAGCCTGATTCTCCCCACGGCTGACGACCCTGTGCCAGCGCTTGCCTCGGCCGCGATCGAGGCCTGCTGGGTGAAGCGGGCCGACGGCCACGTGGTCGGTGCGGGCGACGTGACCTTCGCGGCCAGTCGGGAGGCGACGCGCGAGGTCTTCCGCAGGCTCTCCGACGGCGGCATACGGACGGTTGTCGTGAACGAGCATCTGACGGGCGACCTCGTGAAGTTCTACGGCGTGGCGGGCACCGACTTCTTCCATGCCTTCTATCCGACGGCCACGCACCACGGCAAGTTCGGGCTGGAGCAGGTGAACGGGCCCGCGCGAGGCATTGCCTACGACGCCGACGCGCTCCGCACGACCTGCCATCGCGCCGCCACTGTGCTCGGCCTGCGCGTCTATGGCGGCGACTGCATCGTGTCCGACACCGACGGCCTCGTGCGCCTGATCGACTTCAACGACTGGCCCAGCTTCGCCCCCTGTCGCGAGGCGGCGGCACCGTTTATCGCCTCCTGTATAATAGGTAGTATCGGCCTTCGGCCGGGTAGTTATGCGCCTTCCGGCGCAAGTAGTCAGAAGTAGTGAAGCGTAGTGCCTCATTACTTCCAATTACCCTCTGACTACCCCTGACTACCCTCTAACTACTTTCAACAATGACCCAACAAACCACGGCGCCGGGCATGGCGTCGACCCTCAAATCCCTCGACACGGAGGAGTGCATCGACATCTGGTTTTACCGTCCCATCGGCTACCGCTGGGCGCTGCTCTTCCACAGGTTAGGCGTCTCGCCCAACGCGATCACGATCATGGCCATCTTCATCGGCATTGCCGCCGGCGTATGCTTCTATTACACCAGCCTCACGGTGAATGTGGTCGGCATGCTGCTGCTCGTCTGGGCCAACTCCTACGACAGCGCCGACGGGCAGTTGGCGCGCATGACGGGCCAGAAGTCGCCCCTCGGGCGCGTGCTGGACGGATTCTGTGGCGACGTCTGGTTCTTCACCATCTACGTAGCCATCTGCCTGCGACTCATGCCCGAGTGGGGACTGTGGATCTGGCTGCTGGCCATCGTCACGGGCAGCTACCACAGCAAGCAGGCCGCCATGGCCGACTATTACCGCAACATCCACCTGCTCTTCCTCAAGGGGCGTGCGGGCAGCGAGCTGTCGCACTCGCAGGCCGTCGCAGAGAGCTACCGCCGGATGACGTGGCGCGGCGACTTCGTCTACAAGCTCTTCGAGATGTTCTACCTCCGCTACACCCGCGGCCAGGAGCGCTCCACGCCGCGCTTTCAGGAGATGATGGACGTCATCCGCCACGACTATGCCGACGAGGCACCCGAGTGGTTCCGCACGGCCTTCCGCACCCGGAGCCTGCCGCTGATGAAGTACACCAATATGCTCTCGTTCAACACGCGCGTCATCGCCCTCTTCGTCTCGCTACTCATCGACGCGCCCTGGCTCTACTTCGCCTTCGAGCTGACTGTGCTCAACGCGATGCTTATTTATATGGTGCGGACGCATGAGCGCTTCTGCGCCCAGTTCACCATGCAACTGAAGGAGGCTTCGAGATGAAAATGGATCACATCGCGGCGCTCCTCTTCGACTACGGGGGCACGATCGACAGCAACGGGCTGCATTGGTCGGAGGTCATTTGGCAGGCTTACGAGGCGGAGGATGTGCCGGTCACGAAGGAGGACTTTCGCGCGGCCTACGTGCACGCCGAGCGGACCATGGCGCAGCTGCCACTCGTACGGCCCGAGCACACGTTCGCGGACATGATGCGGATCAAGATCGACCTGCAGGCGGACTGGCTGCAAGAGCAAACTGCGCTGCCCGATTTCCGTGCCACACGCGACGTGAGGCGTCGTCTGGCAGGGCGTTGCTATGCCTCGGCCGAGCGGTGCGTAGCGGCTGCACGCCCCCTCATCGCGGCCTGGGCCGAGCGGTATCCGCTGGCGCTCGTCTCGAACTTCTACGGCAACATCGGCGCCGTGCTGCACGACTTCCGGCTGGATTGCTACTTCCCGCACGTCATCGAGTCGGCCGTGGTGGGCGTCCGCAAGCCCGACCCCGCCATCTTTCGCCTCGGCCTCGACGCCTTAGGCATCAGCGACGCCTCGAGCGCGGTCGTCATCGGCGACTCGTACGACAAGGACATCCTGCCTGCCGCCTCGCTCGGTTGCCGTACCGTCTGGCTGAAGAACATCGGCTGGAAACCCTACACCGGCGCAGAGCAGGCCGACGTGGTGATCACCGACTTCAAGGAGCTGGAGGGACTGCTATGATCTATCTGCACGAACGAGAGGAGTGGTGGCGATTCCGCTACGATACGGAGGCCATTGAGACGCCCTTGCGCTACGTACACGACCGGCAGGCGCGGCTTTCGGCCTTGGCGGGGGCGATGTGGCCCGATATGCAGGACGACCTGACGCTCTCCTCTCTCTCCGACGAGCTCGTGCATTCCTCCGCCATCGAGGGCGAACGGTTAGACCTGACCGAGGTGCGCTCCTCCATCGCCCGACGGTTAGGCATCGATACAGCCGGGCTCATCCCTTCTTCACGTTACGTGGACGGGGTCGTGGAAATGCTCCTCGACGCCACGCAGCACTACGACGCCCCCCTTACCCGCGAGCGCCTCTTCGGTTGGCACGCCGCCCTCTTCCCCACCGGATACAGCGGGCCGTATCGGATCGAAGTGGCACGTTATCGCACGGGCCAAATGCAGGTCGTGTCCGGCCCAATGGGGCGTGAGCGCGTGCATTACATGGCTCCCGCCCCGGACCGACTGCCCACCGAGATGGCGCGTTTCCTGGCCTGGATCAATGCCTCCAACGAGCGTGAAGACGGCGTGCTCAAGGCGGCCATCGCCCACCTTTGGTTCGTCTCCATCCACCCCTTCGACGATGGCAACGGACGCATCGCCCGCGCCATCACCGACCTGCTCCTGTCGCGCGCCGAAGGTCATGCGCGGCGCTTCTACAGCATGTCGTCCAGCATCATGCAGCACCGAAGGGACTACTACGACGTGCTCGAACGCACCCAGCGCGGCGACGGCGAGATCACCGATTGGCTCCAGTGGTTCCTCGCCTGCCTAAGCGAAACGATCGAGGCCGTATTGGAGCGGATCTCCACTGCCTTCCATAAGCATCACTTCTTCCATGCGCATCGAACTATGGCGATGAACGAGCGACAACGCCTGCTCATCAGCCGACTGTTCGACGGTCTCGAAGGCAAGCTCACCGTTGCCAAATGGGCCAAGCTGGCCAAGTGTTCCCGCATCGAGGCAGAGGTCGACATCGCAGATCTGGTATCGAGAGGCATCCTCCGCGAGGATCGATCCACGCGCCACATCAGCTACAGCCTCGAGACCGAGGCCTTGTAGGCCCTCCTCATCGGACATACCCTCTGGCAGACCGCCGTTTGCATCGCCCCAAGAGTTAGGCGGTGTGAACGGCGGCCCCGTTTTTGACCGCGCAGCTAAGAATGGTGAAAAACAGACCGCCTTTTTCGCCGCGCAGTCCGGAACGGTGAAAAACAGGCCGCCTTTTTCGCCGCGCACCCAAGAACTGTGAAAAACAGACCGCCTTTTTCGCCGCGCAGTCCGGAACGGTGAAAAACAGGCCGCCTTTTTCGCCGCGCACCCAAGAACTGTGAAAAACAGACCGCCTTTTTCGCCGCGCAGTCCGGAACGGTGAAAAACAGGCC
>ERZ772921.201-NODE-201-length-38388-cov-12.328281_pt1 | contig 38388 bp, 57 predicted proteins | sample MGYA00512117_ERZ772921 | MGnify/ENA primary metagenome ERZ772921 (study PRJEB29015, sample SAMEA2737944) | human oral metagenome | biome: human oral; feature: human-associated habitat; material: dental | place: China | collected 2150 ...
AGCGCATCCATGGTAAGGATGAGGTCGCCGGTTCAATCCCGGCAATTAGCATGAAATAGGCAGAAAAGCCCTTGATTTACAAGGGTTTTTATTATGCCTGCCCCAAATCTGCCCCAAATTTTTCAAAGATATTTCTTACCTTGTCATTATTCTTTTCTCTTAGGGCTTCTAGTTGATGGGCGTACACTTTGAGGGTGATATTCAAATTCTCATGTCCCAAAAGCTGTGAGATGGAAATGAGTTCTACCCCTTGGGTAATAAGGTAGGATGCGTATGTGTGTCTGAGCGAGTGGATATGGACATTTCTACCGACTATTTTTTTGATAGTCTTATTAGCTGCAGCATTGGATACAGATGCAAAGATTCTGTTTTGCTCATTCTCTTTCCAGTATTTTTCTTTATACTCTTTCAGTATTGATAATGTCTGCTCATCAACTGGAATTTTCCGAACGGAACTAGCGTTTTTTGTGGGCGCGAAATCATATGTCGTGTTATAGTTATAAGTCTTATTTACATCAATAACTTTTTCGTTGAAATCAATATCATTCCATGTCAGTCCAAGGGCTTCAGAAAATCTCATTCCAGTTACAGCAATTAGATAAATAATTGCATAAGAATGATATTTAATATTCTCTTTAGCAGTGTTGATAAGATCAATATATTCGTCTGTTTCTAGAAATTTAGTTTCTTTTGCATACGATTCAACGGATGAGCGAATAACTGCGAAATCACAAAAATTACGTTCAATAATTCCTTCATGGACAGCCATCTTAATTGCTGCTTTCAAATGATAGTGGAATTTCTCGACAGTTTCTTGAGTGTGGGTGCTACTAAAATCGTTTAATACTTGCTGATACATGGAATTGGTGATGCTATTAAGTCTTGTATCTCTGAAATATAACTTAATTTTACTTTCAGTATGTTGGTATTTTTTCCAAGTTACTGGGCTGACATTTGGTTTTTTATGGATTTTTGCCCAATTTTGAAAGTATTCTAATAAAGTTTGTCGGTCATCTACAATAATATTTTTATTAAGCAACCGTTCAGCTTCAAGTGATGCAGCTTGGGCTAGTTTTTTTGTTTTAAATCCCCCTTTTGATTTTTGACAAAATTTTCCATTAGGAGCCTTGTAACTAATTCGATATTCCCAACCGTTATCTCTTTGTCTGAAGTAGGCCATTGTTTTTACCTCACTTTTTTGATAAAATGGGTATAGTAAAGAGGGCTTTTTAATGCCTTTTACTATACGGATATCCTCACACTCAAAATTTGGCGATGGCGAGAGTGGGGATTTTTAGTTACTTCAACAACGAAAAAATAAAGTGCAGAAGCGGTATCAATACAAATAGTGACATAATTAGGCACCCGATTCCTCCAATGACACCCCCGCATCCTTGTAGTGCTTGCCCGCAACCTTGCAAAGAGTCTCCAGTTTGAGTAAATCCACTATTTTCTACATGACTTTCAAATGAGTGAAAAATCGATTTTATTTCATCTGGATTATATCGTGTTCCGCATTTTAGACAACGATCGGTATGATATGTTAATAAAAACGTTTCATTGCAATGTGGACAAGTATACTTTAATTTCATATTTTTTAAATCCATCTCAATTTTCCTTTCTTAATTTATCAACGATACACACTCTTCCTTAACCATAACCTCATCGGCTATGGTTTTTTATTTCTCTCTATACAGATCCACGACTTCGCCGATAATTCGGAAGTCCGTCTCTGGTGTGATTGGCATATCTTTGTATGCTGGGTTTAGGCTATGTAGGTAGGCTTGGTCTTTATCAATCACCAACTGCTTGATGTAAGCATCGCCGTTATAGTTGAATACACCTATAACTCCGTCATTCAAGTCCACGCTTGTCTGAATGAATACCAGGTCGCCATCGTGATAGTCAGGCTCCATGGAATCCCCTTTGATCGGAATAACAAAGTCAGCATCTACATCTACTGGCAACTCAATCCGTTCAACTCGTACATCGTTCAAATACTGCCCTGTGCCTGCAGAGGCTGGGTGGTCGTAGTAGTCGTAGCTATACAACTGAATGACTTCCGATACTTCGTTTATCTTCGTATTTTCTTCGTTCCTCTGCTCTTTCAGTTGCTTTTCAGCGTACGTCAGGACTTTCTCCTGCCTTGGAGGATTTAGTTCATTGTAGATGGTTTGGATTTGGGGAGTATTTGAAGAAGAGTCATCGACCATGGAATTGTTAGTTACAAATCTAGGATCTAATACAGATTTAGGAACTTCAAAAAAATCTGCAATTTTTTGAACATTACCTGGTATTGGTAAAGAAGTTCCTTTAACATACCCTGTCAATGTGCTAGGCGGTATCCCTGTAGCTCGAGATAACTCAGCTTGTTTACAATTCCTATCAGATAAAATTGAGTTAAGATTTGCAGAAAAGACCTTCATATCCTCTTTATCTTGAGGAGTTAATTTCCCTCGTCCTCTTGCCATATTTTTCCCTCCTATCTTCTTTACTATATAATACCGTTTATTTTCGATTTTGTAAATAAAAAATTCGAAAAAATTACGAGAAAATTCGTAAAAACTATTGACATACGATTTAAATCGTAGTATAATTAAATCAAGCTTAAGGAAATAACAAAAACAAGCAGGAGAAAAGCAATGACTAAAGGACTTACAACACAAGAACAAATCGCACTAGCAAAAGAAATCTTACAAGTTAAGAATCGCAGAGAACGCTCATTGAAACTTGGGGAAATCTTAGATCGTGAAAAACTATCGTCAGATGATATGTACGCATTGTACAATACACTACTAACAGCCATCAGAGTTTACGGCGATGCCATCGGATTTGACGACAAAGACTTTCAAGAAATGGCTCTTACAATCTTAGTTCTTGAAAAGGTTGAAGAGGCTAAACAAGCTAGGGTAGCGTAGAGAGGCGCGATTCCTCTCCTAGCTGTTGCTCATAGAGCGAAAAAAGAGAGAAAGGAGTAGAAAGATGAATGAACTCGAAAAAACAGCCCTCAATGAAGTATTGAGAACCATTAGACTTATAAATGAAAAAGTTGCTGAGGTTGTTGAACTTCAAAGTCAGCAAGAGCTAGCTATTTCTTATCTTCAGGGAATAATGGATGGTTCTGGATCTGATTGAGTTCATCTTGAAGATTTTTCAGAATTGACTGACGGTCACTTATTATTGGTTTTGCATTAAAATCATACTTGTGTACAAGAGAAGAATAAGATTGTTGCTTCTCTAACAGGTTTAGTATCTTGTTTAGCTTTTTAGTTAATTTATCATCAAGCTCTTCTAATGTAACGCTTTTATCAATACGACTTTCAGGCATTTCAAAGTTTTCAAAACTTAGTATTTTAGATTTCAAATTTTCTTTAGAATCTTCAATTTTTGCTACATCCGTATCATAGAAAACGGTACGGGTCGTCATAACATCGAAAGGAAGTCTTTCTCCAACTTTTATGATTGGGACGAGAGGAAGTTCGAGAGCTTGCCTGAAACCTAATTCATAAAACGCATTAGGATTATGTTCAGTCATATCTGCCACAACCATAGGGGCAGTTTTGAGGTAGTTTATAACCGTTTCGTTGATATTATCAACTGCGTTGACGTGGTCAACACGAACGGGTTTATACCCAAGTTCTTCACAAACAGGAGCGATAAGATATCTATATACGTTGTCAGCTCGTTCTCTTGTTGGTGTTCCGGATTCACCAATAGCAGTTACAATAAAACAAATTTTTTCAGTCATGTTTTCTCCAATCATTTTATTTTGATTATACCACATTTGAAAGGGGGTGAGGGAGGGATTTTGAATAATAAAAAGCCTTGACCTACTTTACACTAGATCAAGACCTGCATACTTTGATAAGGTTTCACAGTCGGTGTAAAGCGACTGGTTGAAACTTCGCTGGTCATGCGTCCAGCACTGCAATCAACGTGGTTTGGCTAGTCTTTGAGTGCCGCTCGGTAGTTGTCTGTCAGTCCCGCTATAAGCAGAGCTGCAGTCCCTCTTATAGTCAGCGACAGGCTCCATGCAGTCGCACTCGCAGTAAAAACGTGTTGGTTACCTGGCCAAACTGAATCACTGAACCACAGTCCCCTTCAAAAATTTTGCCAATTTGCATCAGCTCCTTTCTTGTAAAGGAATAACATAACTATATAATATTTTTGAAGAAGTTACATCGGCCTTAAGACCGATTTTTGGAGACGATCATGGAAGATAAAATCATAGAACTAGCTGATTACTTCATCAGCGAGAACACAACGTACAGAGAAGCAAAAATAGCGTGTGAGAAGCTATTTAGACAAGTCAGCCATGAGATTGAACTCAGGGCGCTAGAGAGTGAGACGAGGGCGTGAAATGAGACCAAGGAAATATCCGTACAAACAAAAACCACTCTTTCCTTCAGCAAAAAGAGTGGAGAAAGCAATCAGGGAACTTGAAGCGCTGAAAGAGCACTATCTGAGCTTACCTGATGAATTGAGGCCTAGAGCGAAAGCGCTAGTTGATGAAGAATCGGACTATGTTACTGATTATGATCTTGAGATTGTTTCATTCGAGCTAAGACTTCGTTTTCGTGAGCTCCTAACATTTTTCGAACAATGTCCTTAACTTCACGGACTTTCACTGGTTCGAAAGTATGATTGTCATCACGAACTAGCTCAATGAGCTCATCAATCATTTTATCAATATAAGGGCTATATGCCATAACATTACCTCCTTTCTGACTACATTATAGCAGAATTGCGAGGGACAAATAGAAAAATAAGGAGGTAGGAACGTGCAGAAAATGACATTGAGAGCAATAAGAACAAATTATAACTTATCTGCAAAAGAAGTTGCCGATAAACTTAATATCCATCAACAAACACTGTTGAAGTATGAGCATGATAGTTCAAAAATTCCAATGGACCTTTTAGATAAACTTGCTCGACTATACAATGTTGAAAAGGATTTTATTTTTTTAGGCAAAAAATACGAATTAAATCATAGTTTAGGAGAGGTATGAATGAACAATATTTCACAGAGATAGACATGGATAATCACGAAAGATACTTTAAAATCCCGTATCGGCTGATAGAAGATGATTATTTTTCAGATTTAGATCCGCTGGCCGTCATGGTTTATGGTATTTTGATCGATCGCGTCTCATTATCTCGAAAAAATAAGCAACATTTCACTGACAAAGATGGATATTTGTATGTTGTAGCTACTAACGAAGAAATTGGTAAGTGGATAAAAAAAAGCGAGCCAGTTGTAATCAAATTAAAAAGGCAGCTGATAGAACATGGTCTTTTAAAAGAAAAAAGGCAGGGTGTTAGATTGGCGAATTTACTATATCCTCAGAAAATCAGCACTAAAGAAATTTTAGTTCAAGAACTTAAAAATATTAAGGGGGGAACTAAAGAAATTTTAGTTCAAGAACTTAAAAATATTAAGTCTAACCAACCTGATAATAACCATCCTTATATAACCAACCTAAATGAACCAGATGGGGCTGGTGCTAATAATCTATATAGTATAGAGGACGCACCCGCAGAAAATGATTTGGGAATTGTTCACGATTGGATATTTTCAGAGTTCGGACGATATCCAACACCGTTTGAGATTGAGGACTTGAAGGTATTCTTACAAGACCATAAGAAAGAGGTCATCAAGTTAGCTATCAAGGAATGCGTTGGTAATGGTAAACCTTATTTCAAGTATCTTGAGAGTATCTTGAGAGACTGGAAGCAGAAAGGGCTGGTCACGGCTGAGTTAGTAGAGAAAAGACAAAAGCCCACTCGGTCGAGTAATAAGTCAAACGGTCGCTTGAAATTGTCAGATGACGGATTTGATCCACGGCTTGGATTTTAGGGGGTGCGTATGCAAGTAGTATCGAGCAAAGAGTTGCAAGAAAGAGCCTTGCAGATTGAGACTTTGAAACAACAATGCCCAAAGCATGAAGGGGTCTATATGTGGCGGTCAGTCAATCCTTGCACTCGCAATACGCTGACCTATTGTCCTGAATGTGTTCAAGAGACCATCGACCAGAACGAAAGCGAACAGTTAGCTATTGCTGAAGCTCAAATCAGAGATACGAGATCCTACTCTCTATTTATGAAAGAGAGCATCATCCCAAACGATTTGAAAAATGCGACTGTCGGGAATTTTGAAATCCATACAGAGCAGGATGCTGCAGCAGTCAATTTCGCTAAGCGTGTTACGGCTGACTATGTGAAAGAGCGTTACGAAGGGAATACGATTATATCTGGTCCGCCTGGAGTTGGCAAGAGCCATCTTGCAGTCGGGATAGCTAAAACCTTAAACGAGAGCTTTCAAATGCTCCAAGCTCGCAAATCGGTCGTGTATATGCCAGCCATGGAGCTGTTCTCTCGAATACAAGAGGCTTTTCAGTACAAGGATTCGAAATGGGAACAGCGGTCAGTCGTGAAATTTTTGCAAAATGTTGATTTCTTGATTTTGGATGATCTCGGCAAAGAGTCGAGCGTTGGGAATGAAATCCGACAAGGCAATAATTGGATGCAAAAAGTCCTGTATCAAATTCTTGAAAACAGGACGAATACGATTATCACAACTAATTTTGAGGGAAAGCACCTCAAAGAACTGTACGAGCAGAGCCTCGTTGACAGAATAACGAAAGGAAACATGAAAACAAATGCCTTTAAGTTCAGCAAAGACACAGCTTCGAGACGCTCCTTGTCAGCAACTGACTACTAAAAAACGTCAGCAGATTATTGATCAGTTTGAAAACCAATTTTACAGACTATCCACCCTGCTTAAAGAACGGTTGCTGATTACGACAGACGAACGGTTCACTAATAAGATGAACGAGCTGACGTATTATGCGACAAATGGAAGCGTCTATACAACATAAAAATAAAAGCACCTGACGGCAATCAGGCGCTCAACAAAATTATTCAAGGAAATTATAACATGAATGACTTAATGAATCAACTATTAGACCAGTTTGAAGCTGGCTTGATGGATAGGACGCTCAAGGTCATGACAATTGTGACCGACGAAAAACGGCGTTATCCAATGGAACTGAATAAGTCGCAATGTTCCGAAATGCTCCTGGGAACAAAGGATACGACGACATTTGACGAGCGTTTCAATAGCCATAAAGACTTTCCGAGAATCGAAGGGAAGCGGGAGAAATATCCACGGGATGCTGTTATCGAATGGTATCACGAAAACTGGCAGAAAACAGTTATATAAATCAAAAGGAGAAAATATGAAACTATCTACTAAAATCAAACTCAAACTTGAAGGAATTATAAAATCGGTCAACCTTGACTGGAGAGAGGTTGCTATTGAGACCAGTAATGATCTATTCGAAGAGCGCAAGCGTCGCTTTGTTTTCGAGCAAGAAAACTACAATTTGAAGCAGGAGCTCGCTGCCTACAAGTACAAAGAAAACTTTGATATCAAGGCTAGACTACAAGGAGAAATGTAGATGTACATTATATCGATTTATGTCAAGAATACTGAAACTGGAAACGAGGATTTCAGTTTGATTGGACGTGATTTCTTACCGACGGGGCACCAAGACTATATTGCAAGAGTTTTTGAAACAAAAGAAGAAGCGATTGATTACTTAAAATCTATATCTTACATCGCATCAGGTGTTCATGGTAACGATTGGGTTTATCAAAATGAAAAACTACCAGAAATTGAGTCACGTTGTCGAATTTGGAAAGTCGGAGAATGAAGAAAAAAGGAGAACAATATGTTTAAAGCACTAAAAACAATCAAAAAAATCAAACAACTTCAGAAAGAAGTGCACGCTTTCAGCCTTGCGTTTCTAGCTCTACAAGATATGGGCTTGATGCCAGAGACTGAAAGAAGCAAGGCGAAGGCTCAAACAATGCATGATGTAAGCCACGTGCTCAAGGACGTCCTGGACGGCAAGTCGGTAGATGAAGCCATGAAACGTCTAAATAGCGAAGTAAAAATTGAAGAGGTGGAGCAGGAAGATGACCAGAATTGAACTTGAAAACCGTGTGTGGCTTTTAGCCAATCATGAAGAAAAAAACGAATTGCTGGATCTCGGTTTGACATCTAAAGCTAGATATGTGAAGCGAGTTCTGGAGCTCGGAAAGGTGTATGCTCATGTTTAACTACGATAGAGATATGATGCAACCACCCGAAGAACGAGAAGAACTCGACCCAAGCGAATATGTGGATATCGGATGCGGTCGACGTCGATATGTAGGTGATGAAATATGATCCAGAAGTTACACAAAGAAATAGACAACTGGCGTTCTGAATATATGCATCTTGGCCGAGAACTCGGAGAAATTATCAACGAGCAACAAAATATTATTTTGAAATTGCAAAACGAAAATAGACGCTTGAAGCGTGAAAATTGGAATTTTAAGAAAACGAAAGGTAGAAGAAAATGACAAATCAAGTAACTCAATACACTCATAAGCAGTATTTTAATGCACCGACAATTCAAAAAGCGTTTGATGACGTTTGGAAAGGTGCTGGGACACAGTTTGCAGTTAGCATTTTATCAGTATTACAAGGAAGTCCAAAACTAAAATCTGCTTCAAACGAATCTATTTATGCAGCAGCTATGAAAGCTGCGGTATTGAATTTGCCTATTGAACCCAGCTTAGGACGAGCTTTCTTGGTTCCTTTTAAAGGGCAAGCTCAATTTCAGCTTGGATACAAAGGTTTGATCGAGCTGGCTCAGCGAAGCGGCAAATACAAGAGTATTAACGCAGTCACTATTTATAAAGCACAGTTCAAATCTTATGACCCGTTTTTCGAAACATTGGAAGTTGATTTTAGCCAACCGAAAGATGAAGTAGCTGGGTATGCAGCGAGCTTCGAATTACTAAATGGTTTCAAGAAGATTGCCTATTGGACGAAAGATGAGACTTATGAACACGGGAAACGATTTTCTATGTCTTTTAACAACGGGCCGTGGAAAACAGATTTTGATGCAATGGCGAAAAAAACCGTGCTCAAAAACATTTTGAGTATATACGGTCCTTTGTCTATCGAAATGCAAGAAGCAATTGCTGCAGACAATGAAGACAGTACCATCTCAAACAAGAATGAAATCAAAGACGTCACTCAAGAGCCAGTTGCCGAAACATTAGACAGCATCCTAGGAGCTCCTAGCACGCCCGCAGAGGGCGACAACGTCGTAGAGGGAGAATTTACCGAGGAAACCAAAACACCCCCGAAAACGGCTAAAAAAACGGCAAATCCTGACAAGGTAGCTCCTAACGAATACCCAGCAGATGAGATCCCAGATTTTGACCAAGAAACGGGCGAAGTAATCAACCAAGAGCCAGAAACCGGCCAAATGGACATGCTAGAAGGGGAGGATTTCTAGAATGACTGAAGAATTAAAAGATGTAACGGATAGTCTAGAACTCGTTCCGGTGACGGATTTAGAAGTCGGCTTTGTCCTGAAAGCTGCTGAAATCGAAATCCAAGGCAAGGAAGTTTTGGAACGAGCTTTAGCAGCTTATCAAAAGAAGTACGCTGGCTATATCGTGACAGAAGAAACTTTGTCAGATGATACCAAGGTTAAAGACGAATTGGGGCGAGTGCAACGTCAGATTGAGCAAGAACTCAAAAACCAATTAAAGGACTACTCTAATCCGTTGGACGAAGTGAAAGCATGGGTTAATGATGTTCTAGACCCTATCAAAACTTTGCAGGCGGACATCAAAAATCAGATTAAAGAATTTGAAGAGAGAGCGACAGAAGCTCGCAAGGAAACAGTCAGAGAAGCTTTTGAATCTGCAATCGCAGATAGCGGAGTTGATCTCGATATCAAGCTGTTTGCTATTTACTTTGACGATTTTAGCAAGAAAAAGTGCTTCATGGCTGACAATGTGCGAATCAATCAAGCGACCTCTAAAATGATTGCTGATTTGGTCGCAGAAGAAGCGACCAAGAAGCAACAACGTGAAGCTGGCCTTATCCAAATAACAGAAGCAGCTGCCAAGGCAGGCTTTGGCCCAGTTGTCTATATCCGACTTTATGAAGGAGGCGCCAAGCTGGAGGATATCCTGCAGGCCATTTTAGACGATAAAGACCTAGCAGATAAAGCCAAGGCAGAGGAAGAGCTTAAAAAACGTATCAAGGAAATGACAGCCATTGCAGAGGATAATGATCTAACTCCTCAAAAATACGCTGACATGCTCAAGGAAGGCAAGTCTGTTTTGGATGTTATCAATATCCTACACGCAGACGCAGCCGAAATGAGACAAGCACAGGCCGAGGTGGAAAGAAACGCTCAGAATCAATTCTACACCCAAAATCAGCCAGAATTTGAGCCTGAAACGAGTTCAGATGGCAATAGCGCCCGCGAACAAGGAACAGGCCAAAAATCGCAAAATATGGCTTCTGATGATGTGGCTAAAAAATATGGTTATCGATACCAAAATATGGAAATTATTTTCCCTGAAAAAAATATGCGTCAAGTCAAAGAGCAATTCAAGGCAATTTCTCAAGAGTTAGGGATTATTGTCCGAGTAATGCCTGAAATGGCAAGCAAGGCTGAAAGGGTGGAAATGGAATGACACAAGATTTACTTGGCAAAGATTACTATTCGGCAGCTTCTGCACGTCGCTACTGGTCCATCTCGCAATATAAGCAGTTTAGAGAGTGTGAAGCGCGAGCGCTAGCGGAGTTGGAAGGAGAATGGGAAGACCAGAGAGACAACACGGCTCTCTTGGTCGGGAACATGGTCCACAGCTATTTTGAAAGCCCAGAAGCACATAAGAAGTTCATGGATGAAAATGCAGATGCCATGATTTCAAAAGCTGGAAAAAGCAAAGGTCAGTTAAAATCTGACTTCATGGTTGGTCAGCGCATGATCGAGCGACTGGAAGCTGACAAGGATTTTATGGATTACTATGTCGGTCAGAAAGAGGTTGCTGTCACAGGCAAAATAGAAGGCGTGGAATTCAAAGGCAAGATTGACTGTCTCAATGTCGAAAAAGGGTATTTCGTGGATATTAAGACCACAAAATCAGACATTGATAGCATGGTCTGGGTCCAAGATGAAGCAAGCGGGAGAAATATTCAAGTCCGCTGGTTTGAGGCTTTGGGATATGTCCTTCAGATGGCGACTTACAAGAAGATGCTAGAAGAGAAGTACGGCAAAGAGTTCACCCCTATTATATACGCAGTGACAAAAGAGCCGACTCCCGACACAAGAGCCATCGTTTTTCAAACTCAGGAAAAGCTTGGCTATGAGCTGACAGAGTTGTCTATGATCATCCAGCGCCTTGACAAGGTTAAAAAAGGCGAGGAGAAAGCAAAGCCATGCGGCCATTGTGAATACTGCAAAACGAAAGCTTTGAGCCAGCGTGTGGAGGTGATTTGATGAGTAAACAAGTAAAAGACATACTAGAAACTCACGACACAGGTTGTCCTCATGGCATCACATTTGCAATACATCAAGATAAAGACGAGTGTATTGCTTTGTTTGGTCGTTCTGGATGGCCTGGTCTCAAACCTCGATTTATTCGTTGGAATGAAAGTGTTGAAAACAGAACAATGTATCACACAGAAGAAGAGTTACAGGATGCGTATGTTGATAAAGTCAAAGTAGTTGAGGAAGATTTTATCATAATTGAATTGTTGCCATTTTAAGAGGGAAAAAATAACCCAAAACCAACTATTTCCAAAATGGAAACAACTCAAAATTAAACAAGCCGTGCATTCTTGTAAAACTGCGAACTAGAAAGCGTCAGCAAAGGTTATGTGACCTTGGACGAGCGACTGCCCGTATTTAGCCAAACTCACACAAAGGCAGTCGCATTTTTTTGGATAAAATGAAATCTCTTTTGCGATATCCAGGTAGTAAATGGAATCTTGCTAGCAGGATAGCAGAACTACTACCTGAACACAAAACCTACCTAGAACCCTACTTTGGTAGTGGTGCGGTACTTTTTACCAAGAAAACTAGCGCGATTGAGACAGTCAACGATCTAAATGATGATGTAGTCAATCTTTTTCAGGTGATACAACAGGAACCTGAAGCGCTGGCTGAAAAAATCTTTCTGACCCCTTACAGCCGAAGGATTTATGACAATGCTTGGGAAGTTCGACCAGAAAACAAAATTGATAGAGCTCTGAATTTCATCATACGTTCTGTTATGAGCCACGGCTTTAGAAATATTGAAAAATCTGGTTGGAAAATGGATATTAATGGCAGAGAACGAGCCTACGCAGTCAAACATTGGAATGATCTACCCGAGTTAGTCCAAGAAATGACATTGCGATTAAAGCAGGTTCAGATTGAATGTAGGCCAGCCATTGAACTGATAGAGAAATATAGTCGGGAAGATGTATGCATGTATGTAGACCCTCCCTACGTCCTTAGTACAAGGACGAGAAAACAGTATACTATTGAGATGGAAGACCATGATCACGAGGAATTGCTGGATATCCTGAACCAATCTAAGGCAAAAATTCTCTTAAGCGGTTATGACAGTGAACTTTATAACAAGCGACTGAGAAATTGGGAAAGAATGGAGTTTGCGACTACTGCAGAGAAAGGTCTCCCAAGAACCGAAATCCTTTGGATGAACTATCAACCAAAAGGTCAAACAAAATTATTTTAAAAAGGAGCAACAAATGCTAAATAAAATCGATATACCAGGAACAACTATCACACTCGAAATCGTAGATAAGAACATCACGATCACAAATAAAATTGAATATGATATGCAGATGCTTCTCTTGATACAAGTGGCGACGTGTTCGAGCCTCTCTATTGGCTAGACATCAGGGTAACACCGAAAACGCCGACAGAGTATCATACAAGCCTTGGAGTCAAGAGAGAAAAACGCCACTTGGACGAACTTCAGAAGTTCTTTGAGTTCATCGAAAACAACAAGCGGAATCTCTTTGATCTTTGCGGTATCAAGGGAGAACTGCAATGAAATCTCTGACATTATCGTTAGACATTTCAACTACTGCGACAGGATGGGCCGTATTTCACGACTCTAACCTTGTCCAGAGTGGTGTCTTAAAACATAAAAGCAAGTCATTCTTTGAGCGTGGCCGCTTCATGGCTAGCGAACTGCGAGTGGTTCAATCGAGAGCGCTCCAAAAGTACAACTGTTATTTTGAATCGATTGTGGTCGAGAAGAACTCAGTCATGGGTCCAAATCAGCAGTCCATGATTAGTATCGGAATTGTGACGGGTATCATCCTTGGACGGCTAGTTGCTGATAACGTGTACTTCGTGAACGTGTCGACCTGGCGCAAGTATTGGAAGTTCAGCTATAAAGACCGTAGCAAGAAATCAATGAAGCTGCAGGCTGTTGCTAAAGTGTCCGATGAATTCAACCTAAACGTCAAAGACGACGAGGCAGATGCGATCCTGATTGGTTCGTATTTCGTAAGACATGGCCAAGAATTTGGAGAGCTGGAAAGCCATAAGATAAGTTGAGGAGGTAATAGTATGAGTTATACTGTCACACTATATTTTGACAACATGGTAGATGAAACTCACTTCTTTAAGAAAGTGGGTGATGCTACCAAATGCAAGGCTCAGCTTGAGAGTAAGTATCGAGGGAATCGAATGTATAAGGTGAAACTTGAGGAGTTGGAAGATGAATAAGCAGGAATTGATTAAGAAGTATAAAGAGCTGGAGAATGGAACGTTCGATATTGCAGCGCTTGTAGTTTGTCAGTTAATTTTAAAAGATTTAGAACAACTAGACGAACCAGAAAAAGTCAAAGTACCGCAGTTTGTGGCGGATTGGGTTGCCAATGTAAAAAGAAATGGTTTTAAATTCAGAAATACTTCAGGATACTATGAAGAGATAGCACCTAGCGATGATGTGTATCGTGTTATGTACTATATTTTCAAAGAGGGTATTGTGGGAGAAAAAATAAAATCTTGGGTCAATGAAAACAGAGACGTTTTCGCTCGCGCTTGGCTTGACGGCTACGAGGTCGAGGAAGAAAAGCGGTATTACATAAGACTTAAGGGCGTTGATGAAAATTATAATTTCTTAAACTTTATTAAGCATCTTAACGCTTGGGTGTTAGCAGAAATAAAAACAGATAAAAAATTTCGTACAACGCATACCCGCAAAGAATTGGAAGAAGCCAACTTCGGCTGGGTGTTCGATTGCCCAGGAATTGAGATTGAGGAGGTGGAGTGATGAATGAGCAAAACATTTTAGAGACACAATTGATTTTAGGCAAGCAAGTTTTAGAGATTGTCTTGGATTTGCTAAAAAACGACTCAAAAGCAGGGGTAGTTTTGCCTTTAAATATAAATGATCATGATTTTACTATCACGATTGAAAAGGAGGTCACAGATTAAATGGATATGAAAGAACTAGAAAAAGCAGGAGAAATCAGGCAACAGATTAAAGAACTTGAAAAGTTTATCAATCACAAACCGTCAGTTCTTGAAGAAAAGTTAATATTGAGACAAGAGCCAAAATTTAGGCTGTCGATTAAAAACTGTACATTCTATTCTGATACAACGTTGTTTATTACATCTGAAGTTTTATCAGATGCGATTAAGGTTGCTTTGACGCGAACAATCGAGGGTTTAAAAGAGCAGTTGATAGAGTTAGGAGTTGAAGTAGAGTGAAACGATTCATAGCTATCTGGATTCTGCTATCTGCTGGATTAAATATCTGGCAGATGGACAGGATTCGGGATTTGGAAGAGAAGAAGCCGATGATTATCTATAAAGCTGATAACGCAGGCGCTGAAATATTCGGTAAAGTCCTTGAAAAAGGACGACACGGAAAGCTATACACGCTTACGATTCGTGATTACGGCATTTTCGTAGTTACGAAGGAAGTATATGAGAATGTGAAAGTTGGGGATGAGGTGAGGTTGTGAAACCTAAAAAATATCCATATTCAGGAAGGCTGAAACTGATTAGACAGGCATTTCCAAGGTTCATCTTACTAGGAAATGCCGCCTTTAACAGCAATTTGGTGAAATACATTGATACAATAAAACAAGTGGCACCAAATCAAACGATCGTCTATTTTAAAATCCCTAAATTCCTTTCGCACGAGGAGAAGTATGTACGGGTACCTCTCAAAATCGGTGAGGTCGTCAAGATTTTAAACCGATGATAAACAAAAAAGCCAAGGCACTCTCTGTCTCAGCTAAATTCTCAATAATATTATTATATCACAAAGGAGATAGAGAGTGAACAAGGCTAAAGAGTTACTTGATGAACTACAGAATTTGGATGAAGAGATACAGAGTCGAATAGACGAGCTTGCTAATCTTGAAGCTAGTTTGCTTTCTAGCCCTAAAATGAGCATGGATAAGGTTCAAGGTGGTCAGAAGGTTCGATTAGATGAACGTTACATCGATATTTTTAGTATGCAAGATTCCTTGAAAGAGTACATGAAGCAAGCAACTGCTGAAGCTATCCAGCGCAGAATTGAGCTCAGTAAATTGATTGATAAAATGCCTAAGCCTGCAAGTCGAACAATTCTAAGGATGGTGTATATTCAGAAAACAAACGTGTATGATATGATTGAATTTTTACGATGCAGCAAGACCACTTTTTACAAAAAGAAGAAAGATGCAATCCGTGAATTGGGTGTTGTAGTTGATAAAAGCGAACTAATGTGAACTAATGTGAACTAGGTTGAAGCGCACTGGTCTAACAATCATGCTATTATAGTATCATCAAGAATTAAGGGTAAGGCAGTAAGCCTTTCCTGATATGGAGAGTTGGCAGAGTCAGGTTGAATGCGCCCGTTTGCTAGACGGGTGGTCGTTTATGTGCGGTCCGTGGGTTCAAATCCCATACTCTCCTTTGAGTGTTTGTGTCCTAGAATAGGGTAGGCAGTAGGCTTAGAATTCACATATCACTCATTAACTTAAAAATGGTTGCAGAAGCGACCGAACCTCGCATGGTTGCGTAGCAACTTATATCCTAGGTAAGTTATAAACTAGAGGGTTTGATTCCCTCAGAGGTTGTAATGACTACAAAAAATAAAAAAGAAGTCAAAATTTAATACACACGCAAGGTTGTAGTCGTCTTGCATTAAGTCACACATCGTGTGGCTTTTTGTTATCTCTGAAAGAGAGGAAATGATGAAACCGCAAAAACTTACAATACTTGGAGGCAGAAGAACCTCGGTGGACTATGATCAACGAAACAATGAGTATACTGAGTACAATCGTACTCGTTGGAAGTATGATAAAGACGTTAAGAGATTCTATAACTCAACGATCTGGAAGCGAACAAGTAAACAAGTCTTACTTGAAGCAGATTATATCTGTGCTATGTGTGGTGATGAAGCTACTATGACTGACCATATCATTAGTATTAAACAAGATTGGTCGAAAAGATTAGATAGAAATAATCTTCAAGCAAGTTGTAAGAAATGTAACGATAAAAAAGCAATAAAAGAAAAATATTCTTTTTAAAAGAATTTCAAAAACTCAAAAAAGACAGAATATCACAAGAGATAACACGGTAATTTTGTACGGAAATACCCCCTTTTATTTTAAACGGGGGTAGGCATCGTTCGGATATAAGAACGCTGCCCTCTTCTGTACGAAAAATTCCGTTTTTGAAATCTTTAAACTCTAAAAATAATGCGAAGGAGGTGATAGTATGGGGCGAAGAATGAAGATAGTTGAAGCTACTAAAAGCCATTTGACGAAAGAAGAAAAGATAGCTAAGAAAACCATACAGGACAAGGCTTCGGATGGTTTAGAAGCATTGCAACTGACACCACCAAAACATTTTGATGCAATCGCTAAAGCTGAATACAAGCGAGTGATTGAAGATTTAAGAAAGCTACCCCTTAGAAATCTAGATCGTGCAGTTTTAGAAAGCTACTGCACCTGGTATGCGGTCTACAAAGAAATATCTCGCGGATTGCAAAAAGAAGGGTATGTGATTGAAACAGATAATGGTAAGGTGTTGCCTAATAAGATGTTGTATAGCTTGGAACGTGCGACGACCAATCTAACAAAAGCAGCATCACAATTAGGGTTGACAGTTGACAGTCGCATGAAATTATATGTGCCACAAGTTGAAGAAAAGAAAGAGAGTATTTTTGATAAATTTGGTAGTTAGGAGGTGATTATGTGGAAGATGTAGCTTATCAGTACGCTTCAAGAGTCGTAAGTGGAGAAATCAAAGCTAGTAAGAAAGTTATAAAAGCTTGCAAGCGACATTTAAGAGATTTGAAGCGTATGGATGATGAAGACTTTCCATACATTTACTTACCTGACAAGGCTAAGAATCCAATAGATTTCATTGAAATGCTCCCAGATGTCAAAACTGGAAAACCATATCCATTGGCGGATTTTCAAAAATTCATTTTATCAAGTTTGTACGGTTGGAGAAGAAAGTCTGACACATCGATAAGGAGATTTAAGAAAGCTTTAATCAGTTTGGCCAGAAAAAATGGAAAGACTATTCTCGTTGCAGGGATTGCCCTGTACGAGTTTTTATTTGGTCGGAACCCAACAATGAGCCGTCAGTTATTTTGTACGGCAAATGACCGTTCTCAGGCTCGTATAGCCTATGATATGATCCGTAAGCAGTTAGATGCTTTAAGAAGTCAAAATGCGGATATAAGGAAGGCTACGAAGATAGTCCGTGATGAACTCAGAAATTTAAATGACGAAAGCTATGTGCGAGCGTTAAGTCGTGAGACTGGAGCAGTCGATGGGTTTGAACCGTATGTTGGTATCTTAGATGAGTTCGCAGCATCAAAAACCAATGAGATGATTGAACTTCTCGAATCTGGTCAAGGGCAGTTGGACAATCCATTGATTTTGATTATTTCAACAGCTGGATTGGACTTGAACGTGCCGATGCACACAATTGAGTATGCGTATATTGAAAAACTTCTCAATGAAGAATTTGAGAATGATGAATACTTTGCCTTCATAGCTGAACAAGACAATGAAGAGGAGATTGCAGATGAAAAGAACTGGATAAAATCAAATCCAATTCTGGAAGTAAAAGCACTACGTAAAAAGATGATGGAATATCTACGAAAACGTAGAAAGGTATCGCTTGAAACTGGTACAGTGAATGAAGTCCTTGTTAAGAACTTTAATATGTGGAGACAATCCTCTGAAGAATCTTACATGGATAAAGAGAGCTGGGCAAAAGCTAAGATTGATAAACCAGACACTAGAAAACGTAGAGTGTGGTTAGGAGTCGATGTTGGTAGATCCAGCGACTTATTCTCTATTTCTCCTATGGTCATGATGGATGACTATTGGTATGCTGATAGCTTTTCATTTGTAGCTACTAAATACGGTTTAATTGCAAAAGAAAAGAGAGATGGTGTGTCTTATACAAACCTTGAAAGAATGGGTGAGTGTGAGATTACCACGCTCGAAAGTGGGGTTATTGATGATGAACGAGTTCTTGAGAAAATTGAGGAAATGGTCTATGAGAATGATTGGGAATTACAAGGTATATACTTTGACCCTTATCAATTTGGTTCACTATTGACTATGATTGAGAAACGACATCCAGAATGGCCACTAGTCCAGATACCGCAGACAACCATGGTCTTGAATATGCCTACGAAACAATTTCGCGACGATGTTAGGCAAGGTAAAATCAAGCACAGTGGGAATCAGTTGCTAACAATGGCAATCAATAATGCATATACTAGAGTTGATAATAACGGTATGAGGATTGATAAAAATAAAAACAGTAATAAAATCGACCCTCTGGATGCGTTATTAGATGCGTATGCCGCTTGTTACTTAGAACCGTTTGACGGGACAGGCTACTGGACAAATGAGAAAATTCTAGAAGGAGGTTCGCTATTTTGAAGTTATTGAAACATATTCACACAATTTTATTGTTAATCGGTTTAATGTTTTTGATTTACGGTTTGTTCTTAATTGGGGACGTAATAGGATATATAACCACAGGCTTGATTCTCTGTTTTCTCGGAGCGTACATTGATAAAACAAAACAGACTTGAAAAGCCTTACAAAATTTGATATAATGAACTAATTTTAGGAGGTTTTATCATGACAAAAGAACAAGTTAAACAACCAGAACGTCCAGTTTATAAAAAGCCTTTATTCTGGACTACCATATTGTTTGGATTTCTTTCTTTTTTTCTTATGATTATGGTTTTTGTAGTCGATTCACATTATGTCGAGTTGACAAATGCATTGGCAAAGCATAATTTGTATTATAGTTCGAAAGATAAAGATATCTATAATATCTCTAACTCTCAAGAAAATACTGAGTCATCTTCAAGTAACGATATTATTTTGACTAAAAAAATTGGTGAGAAAATAACATTTGAAGAAGGAAGTATCGAAGTAAGAGGGATGGATATAGCTGACGGGAAAGTAACTGTCGCAATTATTTTAGAAAACAATACTGACAGAAAATCGAGTTTTAATCCTAAAGACTTTATTGCAAAAGCTGGAAATGAAGTATTGAAGTATGAGGGGCTACAAGAATTCATGGGATTGAAAGGAGAGGGGGATAATAGAGAATTATCTCCAAAATCTAATGCAGCATTCTTTTTAATTTATGAAATTCCCAAAAATAATTCTTCAGATTACTCTATGCAAATAGGAAAATACCTCTGGAAATAATTACGTTAGCGCCTGTTGGCGCTTTTTTTATGCTCAAAAACAGAAAGGAGGTGAGAAAATAAATGACTTTTTTTCAATCTTTAGGTTCGTCAAAATTATCTTATGACGATTATATCTCTTCGGTAATCTCTGGTAATTCAAGTCCTGAATATACGGGTATATCTGCTTTGAAGAATAGTGATGTCTTAACTGCTGTATCTATTATAGCTGGTGATGTAGCTCGTTTTCCATTATTGAAAAAGGATTTAATGGGTAATATTGAGCAAGATGAAGATATGAACTATCTTTTGAATGTTAAATCCACAAGCAATACATCAGCAAGGCAATGGAAGTTTGCAATGACAGTCAATACAATCTTGACTGGTAATTCATTCTCTCGTATTCTACGAGATCCAATCAGTGGTAAGCCTCTAGAGTTTCAATTCTTTAGACCGTCTGAAACAACTGTTGAGGAAACTGATGACCATGAATTGCTCTACACGTTCAGAGATCGATTAAATGGCCGGGAAATTCGTTGTGGGGCTGATGAGGTCATCCACTGGAAATTCTTTAGTCACGATACTATCTTGGGTAGGTCTCCGTTGTTGTCTTTGGGTGATGAAATAAGCTTGCAAAACGGCGGTTTGAATACCTTGATTAAATTCTTTCGTGATGGCTTCTCAAGTGGAATTATCAAGCTTAAAGGCGCTCAGTTAAATGGTGAAGCACGTAAGAAAGCCCGTATGGATTTCGAGAAAATGCGTGAAGGCTCAACTGGTGGCAGTCCTTTGGTATTTGATGATACACAGGAATATACACCACTTGAAATTGATACGAATGTCTTGCAGTTGATTACATCTAACAACTTTTCTACTGCACAGATTGCCAAAGCTTTGCGAGTTCCTAGTTTCAAACTGGGAGTAAACAGCCCTAACCAATCTGTTGCACAGTTGACTGAAGATTATGTAACCAACGACCTTCCATTCTATTTTGATGCAATCACAAGCGAACTTGCATTGAAGGTATTTAGCAATGAAGAACGTAGAAAGTATCGTGTTGAATTTGACACTCGTAGCGTGACTGGTAGAAACGTAGATGAGATTGTAAAACTTGTAAACAATCAAATCCTAACACCTAACCAAGCCTTGATTGAACTTGGTAAGGAACGTTCTACTGATCCAAATATGGACCGTTACCAGTCAAGTTTGAACTATGTTTTCTTGGATAAGAAAGAAGAATATCAAGCAATGAAAGGAGGTGAGACAAGGGATGCCAAAGAGAATCAAGATGAAAGGTCCGCTGATTCCGAATAACAGTCAGGAAGCTTACGACTACTATGGTTTGGAAGCAGTCAGTGCTAAAGCTATCACAGATGCTTTTCCAGAAGATAATAGCGATATTGTTTTGGAAGTTAACTCCAACGGTGGTCTTGTTACTGTCGGGAGTGAAATCTACACAGCCTTAAAAAGCTATCCAGGGAACGTGACTGTTGAAGTAACAGGAATGGCAGCAAGCGCTGCTAGTGTTGCAATCATGGGAGCTGACAAAGTGCTTATCAGTCCAACGGCTCAGATTATGATTCACAAAGCGCTATATGGCTATGTATCTGGTAATAGTGATGACTTGGACAAAGCTTCTAATGCGCTTAAATCTAGCGACCAGGCTATTGTGAATGCCTATGCGGCTAAAACCGGATTGGAAGAATCGGTTATCATCGATATGATGAGAAACGAAACTTTCATGTCAGCCAGTGAAGCAGTTGAAAAAGGTTTTGCGGATGAAGTGATGACCTTTGATGATATTGGTGCAGTAGCGAGCCTAGAGAATGGATTGTTACCACAAGCAGTTATTGATGACTTTTACGCTAACCGTAGCAAGCGTAAGTCAGAAATCCAAAATATGCTACGAGAAGTAGAAAAAGAAGAATTACTCAGAGGGCTTTAAGCTCTCTTTTTTATACCCAAAGGAGAAAAGAAGGTATGTTTAAAGAAAAAATGAAAGAACTCAAGGCACAGATTGCAAATATTGGTGTTGAAATTGCTAATAAGACAGATGAATTGAAATCTGTTTTGAACTCTGATGATCTTGAAAAAGCTCGTGAAATTCGTGCTGAAATTGATGCTTTGAAATCTCAAAAAGAAGAAGCAGAAAATAACTTGAAGTTATATGAAGCTGCAGAAGCTGGCTCTGATGTAAAAACTGTTGGACAAACTCATGAAGCTAAAGCAGAAACTAAATCTTATCGTGAATCTGTAAATGAATGGGTGCGTACTAAAGGTGCGGTTGCAGATGCTAGCCTGAAACTTGAAGGAAAAGACCTTCTCATTCCTATGAATGAAGCAGTTAATCCAACGCAAGACGGATTGAAGAAGGTTGGAACTGAAAAAGTAACTAGCAAAGAAATCGTTACTACACCAATCCGTGAAGTTAAGACAGTTCTTGATCTTAAACAATTTGTGACAATTCACAAAGCTTCTAAAGGTGAAGGTTCATATCCAATTCTTAAACACGCAACATCTAAGATGGCAAGCGTAGAAGAATTGGAAAAGAACCCAGCTCTTGCTAAACCAGAATTCACAGATGTGGCTTGGAAAGTTAAGACTTACCGTGGCGCTATTCCACTTTCACAAGAAGCTATTGACGATGCAGATGTTGACCTGCTTGCAATCGTAGCAGAAGCGGCTAACCAAATCAAGGTTAATACTACTAACGATGTAATCGGTTCTGTTTTGAAGTCCTTTGAAGAAAAACAAGCAGCAGATTTGGATGCAATTAAAGCTATCTTGAATGTTGACCTTGACCCAGCATACAACGTTTCATTCGTAGTTTCTCAAAGTTTCTACCAAAAATTGGACACTTTGAAAGACAAGAACGGCCGCTACTTGCTTCAGGACTCTATTGTTTCTGCATCAGGTAAAGCCTTCCTTGGACATCCAGTATTCGTAGTTGCTGATACAATGCTTGGTGTAGCTGGTGAAGCTAAAGCCTTCATCGGTGATGTACAACGTGCTGTACTCTTTGCTGACCGTCAAGAATTGGGTCTTCGCTGGACTGACAATGAAATCTATGGTCAATACTTGCAAGCAGTTGTACGCTTTGATGTGAAAAAAGCAGATGCGAAAGCAGGTTATTTTGTAACTATGCCCTAAGGATCCCCCAGTTAGTGGGGGTGTCTCACGGTCAGCGGTAACTCTAGCAGTACCAACCGCAAGTAGCACCAAGCAAGAAATCATGGATTATTTAGATAGCAGAGGGATTTCTTACATAGCGACTCAAACTAAAGAGCAACTACTAGCCTTGATTGGAGGTTAGAGCCATGGAAGATAAAAAGAATGGTTTTCTCGAAGAAGTTAAGTTGTATTGTAAAATCGACTATGACTTTGAAGATGAGTTACTACTTGAACTTATTGAGTCAGCTAGAGAGCAAATTTGTTTCGCTATCGATAACAAATTGCAACCAGAGGACTTAGAGTCTTATGCGAAGTTCCAATTAGCTGTCAAGAAACAAGTCAAAGAAGAATATGAACATCGTGGAATGTCAGCAGATACCATGCGCTATCCACTAGCGAATGGGGTCCTGAACATTATCCATCAGCTTAGAACTAGGAGAGAAAGTTAATGCGGACACGTAACATGAATGTCCGCATTACTTTTTTTAAAAAAGTGGGTGGACAAAACGAAGATGGAGAGGTGCTAGATTTCGAAAGAAAAGACTTGTATACTTGCTGGGCAGAAGTATCTAAAACTTCTATCAAAGACTTTCGCGAAAATGCGACTGTTACGAAAGCTAGTGGGTTGTCAGAGCACAAAGATACCAAGACTTTCTTAATTCGTCATCTACCAAAGTTACCTTTTGACAATTCATGTTATGTAGAATTTGATGGTAATGAATATCAAATCATTGCTATTGAACGTGACTACGCAAACAAAGAAATTGACTTGATTAAGGGGGTGATGGTTTCATGACGAAAGGATTGGATCTTTGTCTTGATAATCTTACGAAGCTAGAGGCTAAAGCGCCAAGAGTTGCTCGTGAAGCTGTCACAGAGGTAGCTCAAGAGTTTAAGAAAGAGCTTGAGGTGAATACTCCAGTTTCTGACGAGCTAACTCTCACTCGATTGAAAGAAGATATAAGAATCAGCAATTTCAAAGGGGGAGGAGATGCTCCTTCAAAAGATATTGGTTTTGGTCGGTCGACGGGTTGGCGTGCTAAGTTCCCAGACAGCGGAACAATCTATCAGAAATCTCAAGATTTCGAAGAAAAAACTATTAATGCGGTTACTCCTCGTGCTAAGGAGATATATATAAATAAGATGAGGGAGGTGTTGGGTAAATGATTGCTGAAACTGAAGCTTATAAACTTTTGGTGGTAGATGAACAGTTGAATCAATTGTTTGATGAGTTTAGAGGTAAGGAATTTCCAGGTTATAAACAAGGTATCTTTACTTATGATATTCCTGAGAAACCTACAAACTTAAAACGAAAAGAGCTTGCTCCGTTTGCAAGAATTTATTCGACTTACGAAGCACCTCACAAATATGCAGATGACAGAGTCATCTCAATGGAACAACGCATCACAGTAAACTTTTGGTGTAAGAATGCAAAGCAAGCTAACCAAATCGCCAAAAGAATGGATGTGGTCTTAGAAAGTAGTGGATTTGAACGCTACACAGCAAATGAGAAACCTCGATACATGGATGACGATATTGGATTGTTAATGAACGTCCGAAAATATCGTCTTTTTGATTGGAGTGATCTCGAAAAAATGAAAGGAAAATAAATAAATGTCTAAAGTTAAATTTGGTTTACGTGGTTTCGAATATGGGGTATTGAACTCTCAAAACCTCGTCGCAGGTGAAACTAAAAAAATTCCAGGAATTAAATCAGCGAAACTGGATATCACAAATGAATTGAACACTATCCCAGCAGATGATGGACCTTACGTAGTATTGTCTTCTGGTATTACTGGAACAACCCTTGAAGTGTCATGGTTGGATTTAGGTAGTGATGCGCGTAAAGATTTTTACGGTATCACAGTTGAAAACGGTGTTGAAAAATACAACAAGAAGATGACTCCAAACGATATCGCCTGCTTGTTCCGTACAACTGGTGACGACGGTAAAGGTATCTGGGTTGGTCTTCTTAAAGGTAAGTTCTCTCTTCCAGGAATGGACTTGGAAACTAAAGACGGTTCTCCAGAACCTAAGAACGATACTGTGTCTGGTAGCTTTGTGGCTCGTGGAGATGATGATGATGCTCTTGTAATCGTAGTTGGTCGCGAAGACAACCCACAATTCCAAGAAGCTGAATTCCGTAAGCTCGTCTTCCCAAAGTCATAAGCGGTGCTAGTTCAGAGCGAACAGTGACCGCTGGATCAGGCGCAGTAGGACAAGATGCATAAGAATAGGCTTGGTTCTTCCAAGCCTTTATTTTTTAAAGGAGTAAATAATGTTTGAAATTAAATTTAAAAAAGCAGGTGTGTTGAAGGAATTTTCAAAAGACTACGTGAACGTAGAAGACAACCTGTTGGCTTTAGAGCACCAAGTACGTCAAACTGCCTTGTATGAAAACAAGGAAGATTTGCTAAATCCTGTTAAACATCGTGAGTTGAATGAATCGTATCTTGATATGTTTGTAAAAATGTACGGTGAGCAGTTCGATGCAGATGATTTGAAGGGTGCAAGTGTTGAAACACTCGAAACTTTGAACGAACTATATCTTGCAGCTCTCGGTGGAAAACAAGAAGAAAAAGAGACCACCGAGGGAAAAAAGAAGAAAAAGGGCTAAGCCCTAAAGAAGCTCAAAATAATTTATTAGTTTGGGTTCAATCGCTAATGAGTCAAGGATATACAATCCATGACATAAAGAGCATGCGTTTATCAGATTTTGATTTGATGGTGCAGGCTTTAGAAACAAAAGAAAGCAAAGAGGAAGAAGAAACGACCCTTGATAAGGCCTTCCCATTCCTTTTTGGGTAGAAAGGAGAATGAATGGCAAGTAATATTGGTGAAATAGTCGCTACCGCTACCTTGGATGTCGCTCCTTTTCAATCGAATGTCGGGAGGTTGAAAACCTATCTAAAGGGTGTCGATAATTCCCTAAAAGCTATGGAAAACAACTTTAAGGGTGCTGGCAAGAATGTTAGCAACCTAAAAGCCCTTATGGACCAGACTGGTTCTGCTTTGGGTAATTACCAAAAATTACTAAGTTCACAAAGCGAACGATACAACCAATTGAAAGCGAGTATTGGTGATGTTTCTACGGCAACAGCTGAACAAAAACAAAAGTTAGTTGAAGCAGGTGCTAGTATGACTGCGACGGCTGCTAAAGTGGCCGAATTGCAAAATCGCTACGAGCAGTTAGCAAAATCTATGCGTCAAGCTTATATCGATGACAGTGCCTTTACTAAATTCGGAAATAGTGCTCAAGAGCTAGGTGGCAAATTCAAAAAAATTGGGGAAGGTCTCTCTGGATTTGGCTCTGCTCTAACGAAAGGTGTGACTGCCCCTATCTTAGCCGGAGCTGGTGTAGCTGTTAAGGCAGCAATAGATTATGAAAGTGCATTTGCTGGGGTTAAGAAAACAGTAGACGGAACACCTCAACAATTTGAAAAACTTAGTGCTAGTATTCGTAATATGGCTAAAGAAATGCCAGCTAGTGCGACTGAAATTGCTGCAGTAGCAGAAGCAGCAGGTCAGTTAGGTGTACCGATTGGTTCAATCGAAGGTTTCACAAAAACCATGATTAACCTTGGTGTGTCTACTAACTTGAGTGCGGAAGAAGCAGCAACTTCGATTTCCAAAATTGGGAACATCATGCAAGTTTCAGGGGACGATCTCGACACTTGGTCAGCTAAGTTCGGTGCGGCAGTCGTTGGTTTGGGGAATAACTTTGCCACAACTGAAAGCGATATTGTCCAAATGTCTAACCGTTTGGCAGCATCTGGTAAGTTGGCTGGATTGACCATGCCTGAAATTTTAGGTTTGGCGACTGCTATGAGTTCGGTTGGGATCGAAGCTGAGGCTGGTGGAACAGCCATGACTCAGACACTCACAGGGATTTCTAACGCGGTATCGGAAGGCGGAGAAAAATTGAAGATCTACGCAGATACAGCAGGAATGACAGCTGAACAGTTCGCCGAAAAGTGGAAAACTAAACCAGCTGAAGCTTTGCAGGACTTTATAAAAGGCCTTGGAAAGGCCAGTGAGAGCGGGAAAGATGCAAATAAAATCCTTGAAAAGCTTGGTTTAACAGGTGTTCGACAATCTAACATGTTGAAATCTTTGGGGCTTGCTGCTGAAACCATGGGTAAAGCTATGAACGTAGCAAATTCCGAATGGGAAAAAGGTACAGCTTTAACTGACGAAGCCAGCAAACGTTACGAGACCATGGAATCTAAACTCCAGATGTTGAAGAACGAGTTGATCGACATCGCGATTGAATTCGGAGGTCCATTGTTAGACGCTCTGAGAAACGGATTAGGAGCAGCCAAACCATGGCTAGGAACTTTGGCGGATTTAGCCAAGCAGTTTAGTTCATTATCAATTGAGCAACAACAGAATATCATCAAATGGGGATTGATAGCTGCAGCAGCGGGTCCTGCGTTAAAACTACTAGGTGGTGGTGTATCAATTATTGGCAATGTTATCAATGCTGTTGGCGGGCTCTCAAAGGGAATTGGCTTTTTAAGTGGTTCGTTTAAATATTTCAAAGAGTTTGGAGTAACAGCTAGTAGCTTAAAAGCGTTTGCCGGATCTGCTGGAGCGGTTGAAACAGCAGCTACAGGAGCAGCGTCCAGTACGGGAACATTCGCTGGGGCATTGGGAGCGCTTGTGAATCCTATTGGTTTATTGGTCGGTGGTACTGCTCTTCTTGCTGGAGGGTTGGCTTACCTAGCGAATAAAAAAGATGAAGCTCGGATCAAGACTGAAGAATTTGGTTCACAATTAAGCGATACCGCTCGTAGCGAGCTGAAGGATTTTCAAAAGACTGTAGACGAAACAAGTACAGCAGTTGCTAACTTCGGAAGCACAGCAGGAAGCGCTGAAAAAGTCTCAGGTGCTTTTAAAAAACTATATGACGATATCGCTTCAGCAGCCGATAAGACAAACAAGCGCATGGCTGAACTTGGTTCTAAATGGGGGCTGAGTGAGGAAGATATCGCGAGAGCCAAAGAAAAGAACGCTCAAATAGTTTCAAACGCTGAATCTATGATGAATCAAATTAACGAGATTTATCAGAGACACAATGGCGATGCAAGCAAATTCTCTCAAGAGGAGAAAGAAATCATCCTGAACAATCAGAATGAGATGATTAAGGCGAAACTCTCGATGATGGACTTGTCAGCCGAGCAACAGAAAGCAGCTCTACAAGCTTTGAATGGCGAAGTCAGAAATCTGAACGAAACTCAGCTAAATCATACAAAGGATGTTCTGAAAAAGGCTCTTGACGAGGAAAAGAAACTCTACGAGAACTCTAAAAGTGAACTGAAAGAGTTGCTAGATGGTAAGGCAATAGATCAAGAGACTTACAACAAGAAAATGCAGACTCTAGAAGCAAACCATACTCAAACCATGGAAGCTTTGGGCACTAAGTACTACCAGGTTATGAAAGCTATGGATGAAGAGTGGAAGACTCGAACTCGTTCTAACACTGGTAACAATTACTGGGAAGAAGCTAAAAAGGTTTTAGAAGAATATGGGCTGTCTTATGAGGTGATCGGCCAGAAAGCAGCAGAAGCTTCTCAAAAAATGGGTGATTCCCATAGTATCCTTGCTAAATATACAAGTGATATGAGCAAGGAGACAAGGGAAGCTAACGATGCTTGGTCATTGCTGGTTGGGAATATCAATGAAAATGGTAATTTTGAAGTTAAATCAAATGTTAAGGAAGTGATTGGAGAAGCTACCAAATCTGCTGAAGGATGGGAGCAATTTAAGTTTATCGCTAAAAATGCAGATATCAATTCCAATGCTCGTGTGACAATCGCAGAAGCACTCGTTGAATCTGGCAAATGGTCTGAAATGAGTTTAGAAGAGAAACAGTTGGTTGTTCAAAACCAAGCTGGATTACAAGCTATTTTTGATAGTGAGGAAAATCTTAAAATTTGGAATAGTATGCCAGCTGAAGTGAAACAACTTCTACTGGATAAAACGGATGTGATGAACAATGTGGAAATTGCTTCGCAAACTCTTAAAAATTATGATTCGCTCGCACCAAAACGAAAAGAGTTACTAGCGACAGATGAGAGTTTTAGAGCTGCAGTCGCTAGATCAACAGACACTCTAACTACATGGAATGCAACAACTCCATTTACAAAAGATTTGAAGGCAGATCCTACGAATGTTTTGAACAATGGCCAGTTATCTATCGACAAGATCATGTCTTGGAATCAAGCGACCGCTGAAACTAAATCTTTGAATGCGACAGATAACACGGGTGGAGCAGTAGCAAGCGCGCAAGCAAGTGTGAACTCGCCTACTCAAACATCGCCTATCAGTATCAACGCTACTGATGACACCGGAGGTGCTTCGCAATCAGCAAGTGCTAGTGTAAATGCTCCTTATCAATTATCCCCGATTGGAATCAATGCGCTAGATTTAACTGGGAATCCTTCTTCTACAGCGAGCGCAGGAGTCAACGCTGTTAAGCAGAATTTTCCAATTGATATCAACGCAACGAATAAAACGGAGGGCGAGGCTAATGCTGCAAGCAACGCAGTCAATGCTGTTAAACAAAATAGCCCGATTGGGATCAATGCACAAAACCAAACAGGTGGAGTAATAAGTAGCGTGTGGGCATCTTTAAGCTCTTTACCAGCGTTTAAGTTTATTGATATCATCACACGGCACTTTACTGAGCAGCACGCCAAGGGTACGGATAATCACCCTGGTGGTCTTGCGACAGTCAATGACCAACGTGGTACGCTTTACAAGGAATTGATTACATTGCCTGATGGCACATCGTTTATCCCTGAAGGGCGAAATGTGGTCTTGCCATTGCCGCCTGGAACTAAGGTCATGAGAGCTGGTAAAACACGTAGTTTGATGAACCGTTTGGGTATTCCAAATTATGAGAAAGGTATTGGATTTGAAGATACTAAAATTTCTCATCTAACCCGGCGTTTTCAAGAAATCAATACTAGAAACAGAATCTATAACTATTCGAAATCTTTATCCTCCACTAGCAGTTTTGATAATCATTCAGACAGCAATAGCAGTCAAGCAATTGTGACTGAATTGGTTAGCTTAAAAGCAAGCGTGGAGAATTTGCTTGGCAAATTATTAGACAAGGATTTCAATACTTATCTAGACGGCCAAGTAATGGCCGAGAATTCTTATCGTTACCATGGCAATATTATGAGAAGGGAGGGGATTTAATGGCGAATTACTTAAAAATAAATGATTTTTCAACAGTTAATTTCAAAAACTGCGTGGTGACAGATTTTGGCACGATTCATTCCGCCAGCCCTCGTTTTTCAGAACAATTGAAATTGTATGGGATGAATGGAAGTTATAATCAGGAAGATGGCGCTTTTGATAATTACGAGAGAACCATTCGGGTGTTTTTCGAACGATTTTCAAATTTAGCAACTTTGGTCGAAAAATTCCAACCAGTTGGGAATCGTTTGGAATTTAGCTATCAACCAGATTCGTTTTTCTATGCTGATTTTTTAGATACTGAAATCATTCCCAAAGGGATGTATGGATGGGAGCTATTAATCAAGCTAGACATGCAGCCGTTCCGCTATCAAAAAGATGTAGCGCCTGTGGTGCTGACGGCATCTGGTACAGTCAACAATCCTGGAACGATTTATTCGGAACCAATCATCGAGGTTGAGGGAGATGGTGATATCTCCCTCACAATTGGTCGGAAGACTATGTATCTAGCGATTAAGACCAAGGTTACTATTGATTGTAGGCAAGGCAAGCAGAACATCTACAACGCAACTGGTGCGGTTCAGAACACGCTTCGGAAGCGTGGAGGGTTCTTGGAAATTCCAACTGGGAAAGTTGGTATCTCGTTTACTGGAAATGTTCGTAAGATTACTATTCGGCCGAATTGGAGGTATAAGATTTGATTTATTTAACAAATAGCAACACACCTCTGAACGCTGCCTATGCTGATGAGATTGTTCAAGAGGAGAATAGCACCTATCAATTGACCTTCCGATTTCCGACCTCGGATTCATTGTGGGAGAAGTTGAAGGAGGAGACGTTCCTAACAGCTGATGACCTACACGGTGAGCAGGATTTTGTCATTTTCGAAGTAGAGAAGAAGCACGGCTATATTCAGGTCTATGCCAACCAAGTATTTACCTTGATGAATAACTATGTGGTCGGTCTGCTTGCTCTTGATCGAGCGACTGGCTCAACTGCTCTCAGTCGTTTTGCTGGCGCGATCACTCGTAACAATCCATTCTCATTCTTTTCTGATATTGAAGATAGACACACTTTTAATATCGGCTCTAAGAATGCCATGGAGGCATTAGCGAAAGATAAGCATTCAATCATCGGCCAATGGGGTGGTGACCTTGTGCGGCATGGTTATCAGGTTCGACTTTTGAAAAATGGCGGTTCGGAAAACGAATCGCTTTTTATGTACAAAAAGAACCTGTCTAGCTATCAACACAAGACATCTACTAAGTCTTTGAAGACTCGAATTACTTTCACGACGACTGTCAAGGGCGAGGGAGAAAAGGCGCCTGATCGCACCTTCACGGTCACAATTGATAGCCCACTCATTAACAAGTACAGTCAAATCTACGAAGATGTGATTGAGGTTAATGACCAAGACGTGAAGGATGAAGCCAGCCTTCGTAAGTATGGTGAGCAGTATTTCAGAACAACGCTCTGTGACATGATGGAAGATAGCCTTGAGCTTGAGGTGGTTGGCCAGAGTGATGTACCTGTCCAGATGTTTGATATCGTGAGTCTATTTCACGAGGTATACAATCTTGACGTGCGCAAGAAGATTACTAAGTACACTTACTCACCTATGGGCAAAAAATTGAAGACAATTGGTTTTGGGCAGTTCAAGTCAGGTCTTGCAAATGCGATTGGAAATGCAGTGAGTGATGCAGTCAAGGGAGAGGCACAACAACTTCAAGACGATTTTGAAAGGCAGTTAGCCAGAGAGCTCAAGAATGCTGACCTTGCTTTTGATAGGCAGAAAGAAGAATTGGTCAATCAATTCACAGACGGTCTCAACGCTGCCAAAGCAAAAGCTGAAGAAGTCAAGAGAGAACTGTCTGACACTATTGACCAGCGCTTCAATAGTTTTAACAGTGGTCCTCTACAAGAAGCCAAACGCAGGGCTGAAGAAGCCTTGCGAAACGCTGGCGCAAGTACCCTGCTTGCACAGGAAGCTAAGCGGATTGGTCTAGATTCAATCGCTAGACTTGAAGCATTCAAGACACAAGCTACGAACGCTCAGACGGCCCTGTCGGGTGACTTGGACGCTCTGAAGCGAACAGTCACCAGTGAGGTCAATGAAGCTTCAGAACATCGCAGAACGACCACAGAAGCCCTCAGTCGCATGACTGGGCAGATGAATGGATTTGCGACGAAATCAGAGGTTAAACAAGGCATTGATGGGCTTACGCAGACCTTTGCTAAGCTTAAAACTGATACGAACAATTTGATTTCTGGAGCTAAAAGCGAAATCACTCTAGCAAAAACAGAATTCAAGAAAACAGCTGATGGATTGTCTGCTAAAATGTCAGCAGTTGAGAACTATGTTGGTCAAGATAGTCAGCGACAAGAAGCATTGAGAAGATACACTCGAGAAGAGAGTGCACGACAAGCGACAGCAGTCCGTGAGCTGGTCACAAGGGACTATGTTGGTAAAAGTACCTTTCAAGAAAGCATTCAGGGCGTTGAAAGACGCTTAGAAAGTTACTCTCTCGGGATTAGCGGAAATTTGCTGAAGAATAGTAATGACGGATTTCGCAATCAACACGCTAAAAGGTACATACTTGTTGAAACCTTGCAAGCTAATCAGACATATACTCTTGTAACGAAATATTGGCATGGAGAAAAGTCAACAGGCCACACCTTTTTAGGCGGGGGTGGAAATTGGCGACACCTTACTTATAACAGAGCGATAGATGCGTGGATGGTGCAATTCACTCCTAAAGAAAATATCCCACAAGGAACTGAGCTTACTTTATCATCGCATCCATCAGATGCACTAGGTAATATGGCTTGGGCAACACTCGTCCAAGGTCACATTCCTCTCATTTATTGGCAACCGGCAAAAGGCGATGTAGAAGAAGGCGTTACACAAAAACTAGCAGAGTACAAAGAGACAATAGATGGTCGATTTGCGAATATTGTTTCTCAGATTGCTGGAAAGGCTAATCAGACAGACTTCCAGAGAGTCAGAGAGACAAGCCAGCTCTATGAGCGAATTTTAGGAAATACTAATAATAGCATCGCAGACAATATCGCTCGAATGGCCTTGACTAACCAGTTGTTTCAGGTTGAAGTTGGGAAGGTTACGAGAGGCGGACGAAATTTAATTCGAAACTTCGATTGGAACGGCTTACTCCCGTTTTCTGGCAACCAGGTCGGTTGGAAATTCGAACGAGTAGAAGATCGGTTTGCTAAAAGTGGTTACATGCTGAAAGCCACATGTACTCAAGCTGGTAACCGTGGATTTTACAAGACCTTATTCGATTTGAGACCTGATGAATTCCAAGGTAAGGATATGACTTGGTCTTGGGATATAAAATCTAGTCGGCCAATCACCTTCTACGATATGGGATTTGAAGCGGGTGGATTGAAGAAGAATGTGCCTGTATCGACTGAATGGGAGCGAATTACTAACACATTCCAAGTTGCATTTAAGAAATACTCTTCATGCATTTTTTACGCAAATGGGTGGCAAGTTGGTGATGTAGTTTATATCCGTGATCCGCAATTAGAGGAAGGGACGATTGCTACATCTCCAAAACGCGCTCTCGAAGATACCGACGAAGCTATTCGCACTGTTCAGAGTCAACTGGCCGGATCATGGGGGGTCCATAATAAGAACAGTGTCAATGAAATCATCGCTGGTTTTAACCTAGCTGGCAAAAATGCAGGCATTAAAGCTGAGACGATCAGACTTGAAGGGAACACTTTAGCTGATAAGTTAACTGCAATTGACGGATATTTCAAGCGCTTGTTTGTCGGTGAGGGTGCGTTTGCGACTCTTAACACGGATATTTTGCGAGCGAACTCCATTACAGCTGATAAGCTCATATTTGACCAGGCAATGGCGAATAAATTTACAGCAAATAATTTACTCGCAGACTCGCTATTTTCAAAGCAAGCATTTATTAACCGTGTGCAGAGCGTCACACTCGACGCCAGTCAAATCAAGACAGGTGTCTTGACCGGTGGAAGAATACAAGGGGGCACCATTACGGGTTCTAGTATCTCAGGTGGAATTATTACGGGGTCTAGTATTTCAGGTAGTACTTTGACAGGCCGCACCAAAATCCAGCTGGGAACTTATGGATCTTTCGAAACAGTAAATGGTGGTTTACAGATTAACGTGCCTCGGACTACTAATTCTAAAGACGGTTTAGGTGTTCAATTTATCGGCTCTTATGGCCGTGGTGAGGATGTCCCTTACGGCCTGTTCATCTACAAAGATCCTGATATTACGGTCGGGAACACCGTTTCCAAAAGTGACGATTTTCTCTTAACGGTAGAGGGTTATATCAATGCCAAGGGCATCGGCTGGCTCCGAACTGGGAAAAGCAGCGTAAATAATAAGCTTACAGCTACGTTGGGACTTTGGAATTCAAGCAATGTGTCTCTTGAATTTGGCGGTTCTGGAAATGATATTTACTATAGCTATAACGGTACAGCATATAGTCTGTGGTCAGTTGTCAATCAGCACTTCTCAGACAGACGTCTGAAAGAAAATATTGTTGACTGTAAGCACAAGGCTCTTGATTATATCCAGCAATTCCAGTTCAAGGAATACGATTGGAAGAAACAAGAGGACAGACCACAACAAGCACACACAAAGATTGGTTTGATTGCGCAGGAAGTTCAAGCGGTAGATCCTACGCTTGTTTACGAGAACGGAGACACGTTGAATCTGGACAATCTCAGATTGACTAATATAGCACTTAAAGCAATTCAGGAGCTTGCTCTTGAAAATGGAAAACTTAAACAAAGATTGGAGAACTTAGAAAATGAACGCAGAACAGCTTAACCAAGCCTTAAAAATGACAATTAGTGAAATGTCAACAGCCTCAACAAATTCGATGATTACAAGTAATCTCTTGAGCATTCAGTTGAATGAGCAAGTGGCAGAAAATCAAAGACTTCAAGCACGAGTGGATGAGCTGGAAGCTCTGCTTGATGAAAAAACTAAACCGGCTGAAGGAGAATAGACATGGCAGTAAGTAATTATGAACTAGCGACCAAACCTTATACTCGTGGTTTTGGAGACAAAGTTACAACCGTTGTAGAAATCCGTTTGCAAGACGGGAATCGTTATAGCACTAACCAGAGGGAATTGGCTGGTGACCGTACACAAGACCAAGAAGACGTGCTTATTCAGGCAGTATTGGATATTGTGAAATCTGAATTGGATCCAGGTAGTGCCATCGTCAAAACGCAGGCGCAGCTTGAACAAGCTGAGAAACAGATTGTGCACAATAAGAGCGAACAGGACCGACTTTCTGCGCTTGCAAATAAAATTGACAAAGTAGTGCGTGTCATGGCTCAAGATTCTATCATGGGTGAGAAAATCGCCTACGGAACAACCTATAAGGAGCTTGTCGAACTCTTCCCAGTTGCTGAAGAAGGTAAGGTCTATCAACCAGGTGATATGTTTGTGATTGAAGATCCTGAACACGTAGAGGTCAACGGTGAAGGGAAACGCATCTTGGTTCAACTTAATAAGGAATTTACATACAACGGCGAGCCTGTCAGCGCATTTGCTACCAATGGCTCTCTCGAGCAAAACGGAACGGGTGTCGCTTGGAAATTTGAAGGCAAAGAATAGGAGGTGTATATGCCAGGATATGAACGATTTCTTGTACAGATTTTCATCACCCTCATCCCTGTGATTGGTCTTTATTTTTCGATGAAAGATAAGGCTACCAAGCAGGAAAATCGTCTAACGATTTTAGAGAAAGACATCGAGAATTTAAATGAATTCAAAAAATCGGCCAACAAACGACTCGATAACCACGATGAGCAAAACAAAGCTATCTTGGTTCTAGCTGAGCAAGTCAAATCGCTTGGTGAGGACGTAAGAGAGCTTAAAAATTTGATTCAAAACAAACAATAAAAAGGAGAATAACACATGATTAACTGGAAAGTACGATTTAACTTAAAAAATAAAACATTCTTATTGCGGGTGGCATTCGCACTAGCTTTGCCAATTCTCGCATATTTTAATCTTAAACTAGAAGATTTGGTTAGCTGGGGAGTCATTTTAGAATTGCTTGGCAAATTCTTTGCAAACCCTTATCTTGTTGGGTTAACGATTGTAAATATTCTAAATATCATTCCAGATCCAACAACTGCTGGGCTTTCTGACAGCAAACGTGCTCTTGACTATCAAGAGCCAAGCGAAGACTAGGAGAGAACAATGAAGAAAAATGACTTATTCATCGATGTATCTAGCCACAATGGATACGATATTACAGGTATTCTGGCTGATATGGGCACACAAAATACAATCATAAAGGTTTCAGAGAGTACAAACTACCTAAACCCTTGCCTGTCTGCTCAAGTGGAGCAATCCAATCCTGTTGGATTCTATCATTTTGCTTGGTTCGGTGGAGACGTGGCAGAAGCAGAGCGAGAAGCACGCTACTTCCTTGACAATGTCCCTAAAAAAGTTAAATATCTGGTACTGGACTATGAAGACCATGCTAGCGGAGACAAACAGGCAAATACAGATGCTTGTATTCGCTTCATGGAACTCCTCAAAGAAAATGGCTATGAGCCAATCTATTACAGCTACAAGCCATTCACGCTCAATAATATCTATTATGAGCAGATTCTTGCGAAATTTCCAAACAGTCTTTGGATTGCTGGATATGGTCTGAACGATGGCGAAGCTAACTTTGAATATTTCCCAAGTTTAGACGGAATTCGTTGGTGGCAATACTCGTCAAATCCGTACGACAAGAACATTGTTTTACTAGATGATGAAGAAGCTAAGCCTAAATGGAAAAGAAATGATACTGGATGGTGGTATGAATACCCTGACGGCTCTTATCCAAAAAAAGAATGGGAAAAGATTGATGGCACCTGGTACTACTTCAACGAGAGAGGTTATTCAATAGCTTCACGCTGGTTGAAGGATGATGGCAAATGGTATTATCTCAAAGAAAATGGAGCAATGGCTATTGGTTGGGTGTTTGTGAATGGCAAATGGTACTATCTTGATGCTTCAGGAGCAATGGTCACTGGCTGGGTTCAATACAAGGACAAACTATACCATCTCAAAGAAGAGAATGGCGAAATGTCTTCAAAAGAACTTGTCAAAGTCGAAGGAGGCTGGTACTATGTCAACGAGGATGGCAGTCGTTCAGATAAACCAGCACTTACTACCATGCCCGACGGTTTAATTGTGACCACAAAATAAAAAACAGAAAACTTTCAAAATAGATTACACAAAGCCGCAGGTTGTTGCCTGCGGTTTTATTGTTTGCTCAAAAGGGGCAAAAAAGGGGCAAAAATGTCGTAAACCTCTGTAAAATGATGTAAAAATTCAACTTTAATCTCGTTTTAAAGCTCTAAAATCCAATGTATTGTAAAATGGTGTAAATTTACGTATCAACTATAACTGTTGTGTGCTCTTTTTTCGTGCTTTTTTCGAATAAATAAGATAAAATAGCCTAGAATAAATGATAATAGAAAAGAGAAAATATGAAAATTCGTGGTTTTGAATTGGTTTCGAGTTTTACAGATGAAAATTTGTTGCCTAAGCGTGAGACAGCGCATGCAGCAGGTTATGATTTAAAGGTGGCGGAACGCACTGTCATTGCTTCGGGAGAGATTGTCTTGGTTCCGACAGGTATTAAGGCCTATATGCAGCCGACAGAAGTGCTCTATCTCTATGACCGTTCTTCAAACCCTCGTAAGAAGGGTCTGGTCTTGATCAACTCTGTGGGGGTTATTGATGGGGATTACTATGGAAATCCTGGCAATGAAGGACATATTTTTGCCCAGATGAAAAATATTACCGACCAAGAAGTGATTCTCGAAGTTGGGGAACGTGTAGTTCAGGCTGTCTTTGCACCCTTCTTAATTGCAGATGGAGATGAGGCAGACGGAGTTCGTACTGGTGGATTTGGATCGACAGGGCACTAAGATGAAGATTATCTTTGTGCGTCATGGGGAGCCAGATTACCGTGAATTAGAAGAGCGTTCTTATACTGGATTCGGAATGGATTTGGCAGCCTTGTCTGAGAAAGGAAGACAACAAGCTCAGGAACTTTGCCAAAATCCCTTGCTACAATCAGCTGATTTGCTAGTAACTTCAGCAGTGACAAGAGCTTTAGAAACTGCATCTTATGTGGTTCGTGCTACTTGCCTTCCTTTGAGGGTGGAGCCTTTGTTACACGAATGGCAAGTTTACGAAAGTGGCATAGAGAATTTTGAAAAAGCACGTACTCTGTTTTTAGAAAATAATGGGGAGTTGCTTCCTAATAGTCCTATTCAGTATGAGACAGCTGAAGAGATGAAGGCGCGTTTTTTGGAAACTATGATAAAGTACCGAGACTACCAGACAGTGCTAGTTGTCGCTCATCGAATGCTCATGCGCCAATTTGTACCAGACGAGAAGATTGATTTTTGCCA
>ERZ772921.202-NODE-202-length-38181-cov-5.367308_pt1 | contig 38181 bp, 27 predicted proteins | sample MGYA00512117_ERZ772921 | MGnify/ENA primary metagenome ERZ772921 (study PRJEB29015, sample SAMEA2737944) | human oral metagenome | biome: human oral; feature: human-associated habitat; material: dental | place: China | collected 2150 ...
ACTTTTCATAGTGCCCCGCAGCCTGGCGGGGGGGGGTGCGTCCCACGCCTCCCGGGCGGCGACGTCACGGAAAGGCGCATTCTGCGCGACGTGGGAGCCGCAGACTGCGCCTTTCCGTGAGGCGTCGGACCAGGATGCGCCCCTCCGCAAGGCCGCACGGCCCTCCTCCGCAGCCCCGGCACCGTCCCCCGTAGGTCGGGCCTAGCGACCGTCGCGCGCCCGCCGCCGCCCGCGACGTCGCGGCTGACGCACGTCCCCACCCCCGTGAGTGAGGGCCTCATGTCGCATGGCGCCAGAGACGGTCGTCGCGCGGGTGGCGGCCCATGGCTCTCCGCAGCTGGGTGCGGGCCCTCGGGGCAGGCGGCGGCTCGGGTCTGCGTCCAGTGGGCTAAAGAAGCGCCGGGAAGTCAGGCTTACGGGGTCGGCCCGAAGGATGCGATACACGTCGCTCCTACGATGCGTTTCAGAGATGTGAGACTATCCAGAGACGAGTCACTGGGATTTCACGCGCCTGGCAAAGAACTGCTGAGAATGTGCCACCAGATCGACAGGATTGACTTCATGGTGCCTACGGCAAGCCCCTACTCGTATCGCTGGAACCTGATATCTCACTCGACGAGCCCAGTAGTGGAAGGGATCCAGATCCCGACTCCAGACCAGGGTAAGGCTCCAGAACACGAGAGAGACAAAGCAGGCGTAACCAAAAAGTAGCTCTTTGGCGAGAACCTTAGCGACCCCTAGCGGCGCGCTGCCTTCCGTCCATATGGAAAAGCCAGGGGTTTTGTCCCCTGGCCTCGTGTCCCATGGTGGGTCGTAAGGGGGTCGAACCCTTGACCTTGAGATTAAAAGTCTCCTGCTCTGCCAACTGAGCTAACGACCCATATTTGGATTCTACCACGCTCGATGCGCCCTCACAGCCTCAACTGGCCCCTCACGCCAGATACTCTACTCGCTCTCCCAGGCCCACTGGCCGTTCACAAACAGCGGTGTCTTTGCACCGTCTGCCTTGATGCCCCATACGTTAAGGTCCTCGGTTCCAATCATGAAGTCCACGTGCGTGTGGGACTGGTTGACGCCATGCGCAAGCAGCTCATCCCTATCAAGCTTGAACCCGCCCTCAAGGCATTCGGGAAAACCCATGCCCAGGGCGAGGTGACAGCTCGCGTTCTCGTCGAAGAGCGTGTCGTAGAAGAGAATACCGCTCTGCCGGATGGGCGTGTTCTTGGAGATGAGGGCGCACTCCCCCAAACGAACCGCGTTCTCGTCCGTCTCGAGAATATGCCTCAAGACGTCCTTACCCCGCTCGGCCCCGTAATCTATGACACGGCCCTCCTCGAAGGCGAACCAGAAGTCCTCCACGATGCTGCCCGCGTGCACGAGCGGCAGCGCAGAGTGCACGATGCCCTCGGCCCGCCTGCGGTCTGGGGTGGTAAACACCTCCTCGGTCGGTATGTTGGGAAAGAACACTGTTCCGTCAACTGTCCGCGCCGCGCCCCCCTCCCAAACATGGCCCTCATTGAGGCCAATGGTGAGGTCCGTCCCGTTGCTTGAGGCATAGCGAAGACCCACGAAACGATTGGAGTTCAGAATCCGCTTGTTCTTCTCGAAGGTCGCATTGTGCGTCTCCCATGTGCCCTGCGGGTCATCACCGTCCGCACGGGCAACGCTCAAGATCGTACACCACAGTCTATAGAGAGACTCGCTCGCGCTCACCCCCGGAAAGATCCTCTCCGCCCAGGCAACCACAGGCACCCCTGCGATACACCAGACGTTGCGCCCAAAATCCATGCCCTCCCTGAAGGCACGGCACTCGCTGTTCCTGGCACGTGATGCCGCAGCCGGTTTAGCCGGATCGACGCCATCGAATGCCGCCGGGTCAGAGCCATCAAGAAACAAGAAGCTTGCGCCAGCTTCAGCAAGGGAGTTCAACTGCTCAACCTGCCACGAGGGTGTGTGCCTAAAGAAGTCGAGCGCGACGCTCTCAAAGGTGAGTCTCTGCACAACGTCATCACGCCAGATGACGGTGACGTGCCCGGCACCTGCCCTATAGGCGGCCCTAACAACGATGCGCACAAAGTCGGCACGCTCAACGGGCGCCTGGAGCACAAGCTCTTGGCCCGGCTTGATCGCGGCGCCCTTGCGGACGAGAAGTTCCGCATAGCGCTCTATCTGAGGAGCGAGACCCTCCATCGCCCGACGACACTCCTCGGCACTTAGTCGGCTGCTCATGAAAACATCCCTCCGATACTCTTTTTCAAGGACCTTGGTGCGCGATGAGGCAAATCCCGTCATTCAATCTCGATCAAGTACGGTGCTCACCACGTCGACAGGAGCCACAAGGCATGCAAAAGCAGCCCCAGCAGGAAGCCGCACTGCTCACACGGAGCGAGCAACAGGACTCGAACCCGCGAATGATGGCCAGGAAGGCTTGTGTTCACGCGTTTCGGTCTCATTGTTTGCCCCAGTAAAGTCCCAGGTAAAACCCTAGTTTGTTTGAGACATTGCAGCGCGTAGTATACGCTTGGTGTACTTGCTGATGGGCTTCTTCATGATTTACGCCAACTTATCGAACCCGGCGTCCAAGCGCTGAGACAGACTTGCGCGTATATGTGTCTCCCTAAACAAGCACTACCGTCTCTGGGCTTATCGTGTGCACTCACGAGAACGCTCAATGGACTGAGGGGTTTCGCGGCTCTGTGCTAAAATTCGTTTCTATGCGGGCGTAGTTCATCGGTAGAACCGTAGCTTCCCAAGCTACTGAGGTGGGTTCGACTCCCATCGCCCGCTCCACGCAAACAAACGCAGTCTTCCCGTGCAAGGGAGACTGCTTTTTTGGATACAGCAAAGGTTTCGGCACATCCTGGAGGATCCCGCAGAGCATCCCCACCTGCCCGCAAAAGCTTGGGGGCTTAGTGCCCCAGAATCTGGCGGGCACTATCACGAGGACGTTTGCCCAGTTGAGCCTATTTCTTCGGTACCCGCCAATCTGCGGGGGGGTTCTAAGGCATCAAGACCGGGGCGGGATCACTGCGGGGGGTTCTAAAACGTCGGGACCGGCCCCGGCTGGGCCCACCCTAACGCCGAATGGAGAAGAACTTCTCCAAGATGCTCTTGATGAAGGCATAGCGACGGGCGTAGGAGTTCTCAACACGGATGAGCTGCAGCTTATGCCTGCGACATATCTCGTTCTTCTGCTCGTCGCGCCTCATCACCGCCTCGTTTGCCCGATGCTCCTTGCCGTCCAGCTCGATGGCCAAGACCGGGACCTCAGTTCCGTCAGGCTCCACCTCATAGACCACGAAGTCAAATCGACCGCTGTAGAAGAGCTGCTGCTGGGCCACGTTCTCGTCGAAGACCTGCGCTATGGGCACCTCGTGATGCACCACATGGCGCACCTGAGAGGTAAACACGTTGCTCAGCGCATGGTTAAGGCTCTCAAGGAACGCCGCCTCGGTCTTGGTGCTGTATGGCTTGATCCCAAGCGCGCGAGATGACACAGAGCGAGGCGTCACCAGCGACTTCCCGTTTTGCTTCACGTACCGCACCAGCTCACAGAGGTCATCCGGCCCCCTCATCGACCCATGCAAGCGATCGAGCTCCCTGTCGCTAGAGAATATGACCAACTCGTCACGGGCACGTGACGTCGCCACATTGATCAGCTCCTGATTGTTTGCCACCCATGCATAGGTGGCGGGTGTGGTGCGATCGGTCAGGGCGAGCGAGAACAGAATCACGTCCTTCTCGTCTCCCTGAAAGGCATGGACCGTCCCACAGGGCACGTCATCAAAGCCCTGCGCAGAGAGGGAGGACAACAGATACTCGCGCTGCCTGGCAAAGGGCGTGATGATCCCTATCTGCTTGTCACAGTTCTTGCGCACGTAGTCTACGATGGCGGCTGCCTCGGCCGGCGCGACGTTCTTCTCGCGGGAGACGTCCCCCTCGACGTTATAGTACGAGAGCGCGCCAGGCGAGTTGCGACCGCTCTTCACGCTGAGCTTACCGTTGTAGTACTTGCGGTTGTTGAAGCCGATGATCTTCTCGTCGCAGCGATAGTGCTCATGCAGGAGTATCTCGTTGCTCACCGAGTCGCAGGCGAGAAAGGTCTTATATGCCGAGTTCTCTATGAAGTCGTACTCGTCGGGTATGTTGTAGGTACGCCTCAGCGTGGCATTGTCTGTCCCGTCGATCACCACGACCGGAGAGAGCTGGGCGGGGTCTCCCACCAAGGTGAGGTTTTGCCCCCGGACTATGGGCACGAGCGCGCAGGCACTGTCACACTGGCTCGCCTCATCGATAACCACCATGTCGAAGCTTGGCACGGGCTGCCCTAACTTATGTGCCGAGATGCAGGTGGTTGCAACGATGGGAAAGATACGCAGAAACTTCTTGAGGTTATCCGTATCCGAGAGATAATGATTGAAGGCCGTCACGCGCTCGTCATCGGCCTGTGTTGAGAACACGATCTCCCGCAGCTCATCGACACGCGGCTCTCCCAAGCGCTTGATGCGACGCACAGATAGGCAGAAAAGCTGCCTAAGGAGGCTCTCCTGGTCCCTGTCCATGAGCTTGAGCGCCCGCTCAAGCGTCTTCTCGGCAGGCTCGACTCTCTTCAGCCGCTTGCGCACAAGCTCAAGCTGCACACTTTGCAGTTCGAGCTTAAAGAAGAAATCATCGGCATCCTTCGCGAGCTTCTCGATGCACTCCTTGCGTTCCTGCAGGTCAAGGTTCTCCTCGTACTCCTTCAGGAGGTCGCTGAGGTCCTTGGCGCGAAGCTTGCCATCGATTCGGGACAACTCCATCATCCTATCGGGCGTGACGGACTCATCCTTGACAAGCTCGTAGAGCGTGCGCATGCGCTCGAGTGCTTGAACCATGACGGCGTTGTTGCCAAGGCGTATCACAGGTAGCGGAAGCGCTTTCCCGTTCCAGCTATAGTTCCCCAGGCTCCTGAACACCCCGTCCACGGGATGGTTGTTAAAGGACGCGAAGAGCACCGTGCGCTCATTGTACAGAGCATTGATCAGGATATTGACGATGGTGGTCGTCTTGCCTGTGCCAGGAGGACCCTGCACATAGGTCACCGGATACTTGAGCGCCTGATGCGTCGCGGTGAGCTGGTCCATGTTGATGTGCTGGTCAAGAAGGATGAGCGGAAACTCCCGGCGACGCACCGGACGCTTGGTCAGGTCCCCAAAGAACGCCTTTATGGGCACGGTCGGCTCGCCGCGCTCATACATCGCATAGATGCCATCGTACTCCCTCTGCAGGTCAACGGTGGCATCACGCGTGATGATGAGGAGGTACGGAACGTCATCGACGAGCCGGGGCGCGCTGATCCGCTTGGCCATGAGGTCCTTGATACGCTCGCGATTCTCGTCAAAGGACGAGAGCAGATGAAGGTCCTCCTCTCCCAGGTAGCGCCTGATGGACTGGCGCTCAAACGCCTTCCCGTTTCGCACGACGAACTCGCGACACAGTATCGTGTTATGGCCTATGACCAATGTGCGACGCTCGGGGTCAAGACGTAGCTGTCGATAGGCGATGACATAGAGGCCACCCGCCCCGCGTACCGAGAGGACGTTGAGCGCAAGCTGCTCAAACTTCGCACGAAACCCTTCGTGCGGATAGCGAGCCCTGTCCTGAGCTCTCTTGACGACGGCGGCAAACTGTTCCCCGTCAAGGCAGAGCGCCCCTCGGGCAAAGGAGTCCTCATCGACACGTTTGATGAGCGAGAATTCCTTGGTGGCGGGCGCTACGTTGAGCCTGCTGCAATCGGCCAGGTAGTTAAGGACGTTAAGGTTAGGTACCGTGCCAAAGATGGATGAGAACCGATCCTCGTCGCGATCGATGCGCTCGATGAGCTCAGGTGGGGTGGGAAAGTATGACTCGTCGATCAGTGAGGACGACTCAATACCATCCACACGAATGGTAAGGTCCTTGACGGTATAGCTCCCCAGGTGCATGCCGCGCACCCTGAGCGTACGTTGCCTGGGGTCGATGTCCTTGACGCCAACCCAATAGCGTGTGGTTCGGCCCTGCCCATTGAGGTACTCCACGCTCAGCCACTTGCGCTCATGAACTGCCCGGTATATGTCCCTGTTTACGCTCATGATCAGAGATATGGTAACACAAATTCAGGCATTTTACAGAATTTACGGGTAAGTGGCTCCTCCTGCTCGCCCATTGGGCAAATAGCAGGGTATATCCCGAACTCTCCTCACATTTCGCCTCAAGGCGAGAGCCAAGCGCAGCTGGATGAGAGCATCATGCAACGGTGCCCCGCTAACCTCTTGGTAGTTCAGATGGCACCAAGACAGAAAGGGTGAGGCACAATGGTCGTATCTGCTCGCTCGCTCATACAAGATCCTATAGCACCCATATGGGCATCACGCAATGTGGGACAAGTACTCCCTCACACAACGCTCAGGGGAGGTGATCCCGTCATGAGAACACGACCACCCGCCGTCGGCCATGCCGGACGACGGCGGGTGGTCACATTCGGTTGGCCCACGTAGTCACACAGCCCACATAGAAACCCAGCGAGCAGAGCGTCGCAAAAGTCATGGTTACGAGCGACGAATGATCTCCGACACGAGTTCTGTCACAGAGACGACCTGCTCGACATCTACGTTTTCGGGGACATCGTCTACCGTGTGCGAAAGCTCCGGAACACCATCATGCGAGAGACCCATGAGAGTGGCTGCTCGCATGGAGGCATGCATGGCAGGCGTCGCGTCGGTCTCGGTCCAGATGTAACGCCTCCTGTTCACGTTGATATGTAGGTCCTTTGCAACCGATCCGAGTAACCTCACCAGTCGGCGGTCCGAGCGGCGAGTCTCGTTTGCGCCCTCGCTCGTCAGGATGGTCAGGTCCCCGGCACCAATGGAGTCAAGGTTAACGACAAAGGCACCCCTTACCGACTTCCTGAAGTCAGCAAGGAACTCTCGCATACCAGCGTGCCTGATCGAGGATGCGCCAAGGGCAACGAACCACACGTCATGCGAGATGAGCTCGTCATCCCCCATGCCCAGTATCGCCTCGCGTAGGTCCTCCTTAGTAGGGCGCTGCTGCTGTGCGTCATCCCACTCTCCCTCACGGACCCGCTCGTCGACGACTCGAAGGTCATAGCGCTCGGTTGCACCGCCCTTCCACCTGCGTGTGTCTGGACGTGAACCCGCAGATGCGGGACGGTCGCCATCCACTCTGCCGCCGCTCCGACGATCTCGACTTCCGATGGTACGTCCATCTTGCCCGGCATCATGGCCTACATCAGCCCTGCTCCACTCGCTCGCCGAACTATCGTCAGCAGCCTGGCTCCTGCGGCTGCCGCCCGAATACCCAGACTCGCCCCCGCGATCCCTGGTCGTACGAGCATACCTCTCGCGTACCTGGCTACCCTCTCCAGCCTCTGCGCCAAAGTCACGACTTGGCCTCACGATACCAATGGGCTCGCGCGTCCCGCGAACCGGTCGCACACTGGCACTCGTCTGACCTGAGTCGTACGAGGTCGCTGACCCCAGGTCGTCAGGCGCAAGGGGGTCCTTCGGCATAAGCGATGGGTCAGGGAGGTCAAACAAGACGGCTCGATGCGCCACGCCCCCACTCGGGTCTCCGTCATCCACAGGGGCGGGGCGGAAGTCAGACGTTCCCCACCTCGGGTCATCCACTGGCCTCGGCCTCTTTCTCTCGTCCGGCCTCACATCCTCATCTTTGGTGTCGAGGCCGCTCATATCCCCCTCGACCAACCCTCCCGTCGTGTCGGCATCATCAAAGCGGGGCAGGGCACCGTCGGGTTGGGTATCGCCAAGCTCACCTTCAGCGTCACCCTCATCCTCCAACACGGTGGCATCCACCCTCATTTCATCACGAGCGAATGCCTTAGTGTCATCATCAGATCCATCGGAGTCGTACTGCACGTCATCCTCAACGACATACTCCCCTTCGATGGCAACGTCATCGTCCTCGACACCTTCCTGCTGTGGCTCCTGGCTGTCATCATCGTAGTAGAAGTCATCGGAGTCCTGGTCATCCTCGTCCTGCTCGTCTGCGATCATCCCGTACTGCGCCGTGTTCCCGCTAACGGTCCTTTTACGTTGGGTGATGCGCTCGACCAAGCTCCTGAACGCCTCACGAATCTTGGCAAGAATATCAGCGATTCTTTGAGACAAGTCCGCCAAGCCCCCACGACCCCCAACGCCCATGGACTCATACTCGGCGTCAGCTGTGTTCTCGAGCATGTCCCGAGCATTCCGTGCATAGGCAGCGTCCTCGCCGCCCTCACCATAGTCCGCGTAGGTGTCATCTGAACCAAGCTCGTAAGACGCATCGTCTGTACCCGCTGCAGATGAGCGCGACTCCGCAGCCTCGGTGCGCGCGGCCGTGTCCCTTCTCGCCTTGACCTTACGCTCCCTGTCGCTAAAGAAGGTGGGGACGGAGCCGGTATGCTCCTCCTGTGGCTCCTCCTCATCAACGGACTCAACCGGCTCATAGAAGTCTTCGACCTTGAAGTCGGGTATCTCGGGGACCTCAGGGAGTTTCGACAGATCGACCTTGGGGCGTGGGGGCATCTCGTAGACGATCTCGCAGTCCGAGGGAAGGATCTGGAGACTCTCGATGAAACTTGCCCCGCGACGGACGACATCGTGCTCGTTGGCTTGCGCAACGGCCTGTGGCTCACTTGTTGAGGAAGCCCGCGTTTTTGGGACCCGCCTTTCTCTGCGCGTAGCGTTCGAAGTCACCGGCCTGGGTTCGGGCTTGCTCACGATAGGTACCTCCAGAGTCTCTGCAGTTTCAGTATCGCCTGCGGACGGCGCAGTGTTCGCGACGATCGTGTCTGGGTCGAACTTTGACCCATCCCCATTCTGTCTATATATGTTCGCCTCGATCCCCTCCCCTGGGACACGAGTGGAAATCGAGGCACCTATGGTATCGTCATCAGCTCCCACACCCTTCTCCATCGCCGGCACCCGAGGCGTCGCCACCACAGAGGGAGGCTCGGGGGCGAAGCCATAGCGGTCGTCCTCTATAGGCTCTGGCTCCTTGACGGCAGCCGAGCGAATCCTACCAAAGAGGCCTCCCGTACCCTTGCGCACCCTATCGAAGACTCCTGAAAGAGGACCTATCCTCGGATCCTGGTCTGGTTCTTGGCTGTCTTCGTCACGATCTGATGACTCATGGGACAAGGCTTCAGCGTCTGGCGCTTCTCCCTCAGTCTCGCGCATGGCAGGCGAGCCTTCTGTGACCGAACCATCCTCTTCACCGCCCTTGGCGCCTTCGCCATCGGCTTGGCCCACGTCCTTAGGGGCGACTTGAGCCTCCTCAACCTGGGGCCCCTCGCTTGGCTCTCCAAGACCATCAGCCTCTTCCTCTGGAGCCTGATCTGCCGCAACGCCTCGCTCGACCTCACTGCGAAGATTCGCAGCAGCCTGTCGCTTGGCATCGTCATCGGCGGGACGTACCATGTCCATAACGCCGAGCAGGGCAGCGACAGACGACTTGTTATCGCTGGCTCCCACCGTACAGGGTGCGAACCTCTCATATATATTTGCTACCCCTATGACGATCAGCGGAATGCCCGCCACGATACCTATGCCCCAGAAGACATGGCGACCGACCTCGGGAATGGCGCCAATCAGCTGAAGCAGGGTACAGAGGGATACGAGAATGACCAGCCAGAGGCTCATCCTCTTGATGACAGGAAGCAGGCTAACGAAGTTGCGACGATAGAGCGGGTTCTCGTTAGGGCTGTCGTAGTGCGCAACTATAACGATCGGCCGATTGCCCTTGACCACAAGAGGCCCCGTGGCGCGGTGTACGCCAATGACATTTTGACTCCTCGCCTTGGGACCAATCCCTCCCAGGAGGTCATAGCCACCAAAGCGAAGGGCAAGGAGGGCCACGCACACGAGCACGATGACCCTACCGACAACACCAACGGCACTATCCAACACACCGCTCATGACCATTCCAAAGAAGAGCAGCACGCACGTGAGGTCGTGCGTAAATTCACCTCCCGCAGGGGCATCGAATTCTTGCATTGTGGTGTCAAGGCCATGCTCGTCCATCAATGACTGGAGCAGCTGAGCTGCGTCAAGCTCCTCTTGGCTGTTAGCCGGGGAGATGTCGATCTGGTTGTTGAGGTAGTCCAGATAGTAGCGCGTTGAAGCCATGCTCTGATCCTTTGCCAAATAGGCGCTGTGCGTTCAGCGTTCCATCCGTAAAGTATACTGCTAAATGTGCTGATTTGTCTGCATAGCAGCATGCTAAATGGCGAATGCTTCACAGCTAGTCAGAGAACCGTAAGAAAAGCGTATGGTTGATGGCGAGCTGCGAGGCTCTGGGGGCGACGCAAGACGACTTTGTAGTCCATGGCAAGCCGGCTAATTGCCAAAGGCCGTACCTCTTAGCGAATACTCCGTGTACCTTGAGCCATCAGTGCCAACGGATGCAACCCGCTCGCCCGCGCTTCCCACATCCTGCCCATTTTCCATAATTAGCAGATGCCCGCCTTGGTTGTGGACAGAAGCATGGTAGAAATCGATCCCTGCTCTTAAGGTCACAGGCACCCCGCCATCAATTGAGAGGCTTTGAAGGTCCCAGGTGTCGGCCTCCACGGTCATCCCGTCGCGTGGAACTTCACTGGTTTCCAAGTAGAGTATTCTTTCTCCCGTCGCAACGATCCGACTGTTCAGGTTTGACGGAACATTGTATAGAACTTTCGCGTCCGTCCCATCAGTTGCCACTGACATCACCTGACGGCCATCCATGAAACACACGCGATTCCCAACCAACACGAGCCAGTTGATTCCAGTCGATCGCGCCCCATAGATGAGCTTTTGTTCCGAACTACCCATGTCGATGGAGACGATCCTGGTACTGCCCGAGCTATCACCCGCACGGTCTATATAGTAGACGTGATCTGGCGTGACAAGAGCCTGCGTGCCGTCTATGCCGTCCTGGTGACAGAGCGTATGCCGATCACCTCCGTCCTCGTCCATGCTCACGACCTCAAGAAAGCCACCCCCAGTGTGCTGGTCACGCGACGACAATACGACAAAGAGCCGGTGACCGTACAGGATGACCTGATCTATGGACACACGGGACCCCGTACTGTAGTCTGGAGTCCAGCCCATACCAATCATGGTGTCTTCACCACCGTTTGACCGCATGCGGTGGATCCCCAATGGTTGCCCAGAACCTGTTTTGTCGAGCTTTACAAAGAATAGCCTGTCCCCATCCATGGTCAGGCACCTCACATAGCTCTGGTTCGTGTCCATAGGATAGATGAGGTCAACCGTTCCATCGGTCGTTGCCCGACAGATACCTCCCTGCCTCCTGCTAAAGAAGTAGTCATAGGAGCCAGAGCTCGCAGTGGTACCAAAGGCGCTACAAAGGGAGGAAGAGGACGCAACCTGCTCGATCCGCCCCCCGTCGAGGGCACGCACAACAATGATTGCGATCGCCACGATAAAAGCCAGTGCAAGGATAGGAACGAGCAACCTATGGTGACGCTTCGGCTTGGCAGGCACAGGTCGCGACATGGCGTGCTCCCCCGCTGTGCCGGAGCCTGTGACCTGTTCGAGGGTACCTGGCATCCTTCTCGTGATAGAGGCCCCGCACTCCGTGCAGAACAACGCATCGTCCTCTAGACGAGTCCCGCAGTTGGCACAGAACATGTCGCGCTCCTCCCTATTGCCACGGCTGCGTGCTACTTCCACACCTGTACTACCGCGTACCTGGACACATCATGCGCTACGCCAGACGCAAGAAGTCTCCGCCTGCCGCCGTTCACCCAAGCTGCCTCGCGGCAGCACACAATGACCCCAGAAGAGCCCCTTATCCTGCAAGCCAGCGTGCGATGTCGACGATCCTCACGCCCTCGTGAGTATACTCGCCATGCTTCGTCCTCGCGATTACCATCTTCGGGTAGGCGTCCTTGATCTGAAACAGAGGGGAGACCTCCCTCTCGAAGGTCTTATCCGAGCTGATGTCATCGCTCACCTGGATGTAGGTCTTCTCGCTCTGCCTGATGGCGACGAAGTCAATCTCCTTCTTGTAGAGCGTACCGACATACACCTCATAGCCACGCCTGAGCAACTCAATGGCCACGATGTTCTCGTAGGTCCTTCCCCAATCCATGTCCCTTGTGCCCAGCAGCGCGTATTTGAAGGAATGATCAGCCAGGTAGTACTTCTCGCCGGATGCGAGGTACTTCTTCCCACGGATGTCGTAGCGCCTGATCCGGTAGAGGGCAAACGCGTCGCACAGGTAGCCAATATAGGCGCCGACGGTCTTGTGGTTGGGAACGGAGCCGCCGCTCCCAAGAGCATTCGCGACGCTCCTTGCCGACGTGATGTTGGAAACGTTGTCCAACATGAAGTCGCCTATCTTGTCCAACATCACCTTGTTGCGAACGTTATGCCTCTGCACGATGTCGCGCATGACGAGGGTACGAAACACATCCGCGATGTACTTGAAGCGTTGCACAGGGTTCTTGTAAAGGTATGAGCCGGACATGCCGCCTTGGAGCGCATAGTCATCAAACGCGTCGTCGACGTCCGTCCGCCCGTAGTACTCACAGAATTCGGAAGTACTCACAGAATTCGGAGAACGAGAATGGGAACACCTCAAGCTCGAACGTACGGCCCGTGAACAACGTCGCAAGATCGCTCGACAGCAGAAACGCGTTGGAGCCGGTGATGAAGATGTTGTAGCGCTCCGAGGCGTGGAGGCTGTTGATGGCACGCTCGAACCCTTCGCACATCTGAACCTCGTCGATCAGGAGGAAGTTTACGACCTCGGGCTGGTACCTGTCCTTCACGTAGTTGAGGAGAGCATGGTATTCGGCGATCCCCTCGAAGTCGTCGAGGTTGTAGTTGACGTGGATGACGTTCGCGTCCGCGACGTTCGCTAATATGTAATCGCGCAGCGCTTCGAGAAGCTTGGACTTGCCGCTTCGCCTTATCCCGGTGATCACCTTGATATCGGGCGTGCCCATCACGTCGACGAGCGTTTCCAGATAGCGTGTTCTCTCGATGAGCCTCATCCTACACCCCCTGCAGCATCGACGATGCTATCCCACTTATTACCCAACATTGAAAAAAATCGATATTGGGTAATAGGGGTCCAAATCGTCATTGACCATGTCTCCCTAAATTGACGGATCCCCGATAAGGGGAGATGTCAGAGAACTTGAAATCGATTTAGTGCTACGAAATCGGCGCAAGCAGGCGCTTCTTGCCTGAGCGGGAGGCGATAGCGGTGTAGGGACTATCCCACAGGTTTTGGGACTGAACCGTTTTGTTCCGGACCACCCATGTCGATAGAGACGATCCGAGTACTGACCGAGTCATTGCCAGCATATCTATATTCGTCCTCTAGACGAGTCCCGCAGTTGGCACAGAACATGTCGCGCTCTTCCCTATTGCCACGGCTGCGTGCTACTTCCACACCTGTACTACCGCGTACCTGGACACATCATGCGCTACGCCAGACGCAAGAAGCCTCCGCCTGCCGCCGTTCACCCAAGAGAGAACGGCTCTCTCCACATCTGCTCCCGACTGAACACGTGCGCCGACAAGCGCTCCATATATGCCCACACACAGGCGCAAGAGAGCAGCTCCAAGGGACCTGAGAATGCCCCTACCCGAGCGCAGGTCCGCATGGAGCAGCCCGCTAAGCGTTAGACCCTCCCTTGGCCATACGCATACCACAAGCCCACCAGAAACAAGAAGCCGGGCCGCCTCAACGAGTACAGCCGCAGGAGTCACATGCACCTGCAGGACATTACTCACAAGCACCACATCTGCCGAGGCAGCAGGAAGCCCCGTCGCGGCAACGTCCGATTGCACGCCCACATCTATCCTTCTCAGCCCACACGCACGCCTGAGCATAGCTGGAGATGCGTCTACACCCACCACCTTCTCATCCCCATCGGCATGTACCCATCCGTTAAGCCCAGTACCACAACCCAGGTCAACGATGCAGCCCGTCACAGAATTTCGCCTCAAGCGCCGAAGCTCTCCCAAGAGAACCTCCCCAACCTCTCGCGTAAGCCTAGAATCCCAAATTGCATCATAGACGCCGGCGTACACTCCCCAGAAGAGTCGGAGGGTGGGCGAGATCGCGAACACCCCACCATCAGTAGATGACAAGTCGCCATCCACGCGTGAAGAAACCCACAGTAAGCCAGATCCCATAGGCAAGCAGGAGTAACAAGAACAATGCACTGTCTTTCAGCTTGCCCTGCTGAAGCAAACAGAGGGCAGCGATGCTGTAAAGGGGCCCACATACGATGCAGAGTATCCTCACTTTCAGATCCTGCGGTGACTCCCTTACGATGCGCTCCGCCTCGGGCTCCGCAGGCGCGGGGTCTGAATCGGGCTCTGTAGTAGTATCTACAGTAGTGGGTGTAGGGACTGGCTCCGCAGGCGCGGAGACCGGTTCAGAAACAGAGGGCATGACAGCTGCCACAGTAGGCGCGGACCCAGGCTGAGGATCGGCAGGAGGTGCCGGTGCAGGGACTTCCGCAGTCGTAGGAGTCGCATGTTGGAGCCTGATAAGACTGGTGCCACACATCTTGCAGAACTTTGCCTCATCTTGATTTCGTGAGCCACACTGCGGACAGAACATATGAACTCCTCCCTGCGAGATTAGAAAGGCTGCCGATCATTACGGTACCAGTTTGTGCCCACAGCTAGGGCAGAATCGTGCTTGCCCGCCTAAGCGCATGCCACAGCTGGGGCAGAAGCTTGTGACGTGCGCTGCATCAGTAGTTTGAGCGGTTCCTGTGGCGTGCGCCGTTGATGCGCTCGACACAGGGGACTGCACAGGCACACCAGCTCCTGCGTCATCGATAACAGGTAGGGGGAGGGATAAAGACGGAGGCAAGGGAAGGGCTACGATGTGGCCAGCCGCATCCTGCCACAGACCGTTTAGCAACAAAAAGAGCTTTGTCGCTATCTTGCGACGCACGAGCGCGCGGGCATCTAGTGCAAGGGAGGCGCTTACGGGGGTCCCCGCTATGCCCCCGTCAACGTCGGGTTGGCATAGATATTCGACGGCACAGAAGCAGCGGTCTTGCTCGGCGAGGGAAATATCGCCTAAGACCACAGCCTTGCGCCTGGGAGCCTCACGTGCGCAGATCTTATCGAGATAGTCCTTGAGTCCGGGGGTCTGCTGTTGCTTCTCCTTGATGAAATCCTCCATGTTCTCCCACCCGCGCATGGCGGCATAGGCAAGCAAAGAAGCAGATATAGCCAATATGCCAAAGAATGCGAGGCGCGGAACGGCTTTGTTCCTCATGGCCGAAAGCTGTGCGTTGACGTCGGCAGCCTTTAGGCCGGAGTAATCACCATAGCGAGAGGTCCACATCGTGTCCTCATACCGTTCGGGATCAAAGAAGGATCCCGCTGCATAGCCAGCGTAGGTTCCCGCGTCGGCGTTGCCTACGACGATGAATCCCACAACACCAACGATGACCATAAGCCATAGCACATACCTGAGCCTCAGGTACATCATTCCCGCTATTACGTAGGTCTTGAATTCCAGCCACATATACCTACCGATCCCCCTAATTCCAGAGCACACAAAAGAGAAGCACATGCCTATAGATTGACTAAAAGGCATGGTAACATACGCCCTCTCCCTTAGGGCCATGAACACGCTGCACGCAAAGGTATCGTTACACATATGCAAGAGCAACTCTGCCGTGCCAACAAGAGGGTCAGAAGCCTCTCCCCTTTGGGCTAGAGAGACCCAGAATGAGTGTTTAACCCCCTGCTAGGCCCCTGGCAATCGGTCGATCTTTCGGTCATGTTCGGGCCCCTGCGGCCTCCTCGGGCATCCCGGGCCCCTCTTGCGGCCCCGAGCTCGGAGGGGCCCATCGCGACGTGCCAATCGATCCTGAAGAGGTGCGGGTCCGAGCGGACCTCCCCGCGCCTGGCGATGCCCCGCCAGGCCGCGTCGGCGTGGCAGAGGCACATTTTCCGATGAGGTCATGGGCCCGCGAGGCGCTGGCGACCTGCCACGACAGGGACGCAGTCGAGAGGCGCCTCGGCGGCGCCGGGTGACTGCCCGACCTCAGCACGCCGCACGTATCCGCCGAGGGGACCCTGGCCGGCAAGTCCCTTGTCATGTTTGTCGCGCTCGTGCCGGCGACGTGGCAGCGCAGGTGGACGCACGGGGGCGACCTCGACGGAGGCCACGCGTCCAGAGACCTCCTCGACGAGGCAGGGGTGACCGGGCACCGCGCGCGGGAGGGCCACCGCCCCCGCGTGCACAAGGTCACCGGGAGGCAGCGCGACATCTTCGGTACGCTCGACGTCGAGTGGCAGTGTGAGGGCGTGCAGCCCGTACGCTCGACGTCGAGTGGCAGTGTGGGCGGCACTGCCACTCGGGCCTGAGCGTGCAGTTCCATGTGGATGGCACTGCCACTCGGCCCTGAGCGTGCAGTCCCGTGTGGTCGGCACTGCCACTCGGGCCTGAGCGCTCGCCGCCACGTGGCAGTGAACGCTGTGCCGAGAACCCCCTGAACGTTTCGGTCACGTTCAAGGTCGACTGTTTGCGCCCGCGCTCCCACAGTAGCGCAGTGCTAGGGCGTGACCGGTCGTCTGGGTGCCCAGATAGCCGACGCCGCCCTTGATAGCCCAGCCAACGATCGGGATGGCGCTGACGAGCGATCGGGCAAGAGAGCGATAGGCAAAGCCGGCACCGAGAATACCCGCGAGGTCTGTGATGCGTGTGATCCTGAGCCGCACGCCACAGGCAGCAGCGATCTCGAACGCCATTCTGAACTGGTTTACGGTCATGATGGGCAGATCTGCCCCGGGGATGAGCGAGATGGCACCGATGAGCGCGTTCTCCTTAGAGTAGCGTCTTATGATCTCCGATATCTTGGCGGGACGCAAGAACGAAAAGTTGGCGGCAAGCGCAAGACCTGTGTCGGGACAGGCCCGTATCACCCAGTCCGCAAACTCCGTAAGTGCTGCCTGGGGGTCAGAGGCGACGATGTAGCCCGCGAGGCCGTTCGCCACGTCAGGCCCAAGGTCGTGGACCTCGAGGCTTGTCTCCACAATCACGCGGCAGGGAACACCGACGTCAGCAGAGGAGCGGGCACAACGCAGCGCAAGCTCCCCCCCGTCATCGGGCACCACGACGCAAAGGTCAGAGTCCACAGGCGGCATCGACCCCGGCTCGAGCGGGCGTACGACGACCGTCGAGCTCGTGAGCTCTGGCACGAAGGCGTTCTTAATGGCCATAACGAGAGCGGTGTCGGCCTGTGCAGACACGAAGATCGTCACGCACAGGTTCTGGGTGCGTCTCATCTCGGCCTGTCTGCCGGCATTGAGGGTCTCTGCGAGGTCGAAGCTGAAAAACGCAGGTCTTCGAGTCATTTGATCTCCTTGCGGGTGCTTAGTTTGCCAAGACCCATGGTTAGGCGGTCTTCGGGATGTGGTTCCACACGGACTGCACCATCCCGACCGCCATGAGCTGGGTCAGCATAGAGGAGGAGCCATAGCTTATGAAGGGAAGCGGAATGCCGGTAATGGGCATGATACCGATGCACATTCCCACGTTCTGCAAGAGTTGAAAAGACCACATCGTGGCGATACCAACGAGCACGAGCTTGCCGAAGGGTGCTTCCACCCGCTGTGCGAGCGTGATGGTCGAGAAGATGAGGATAGCGAAGAGGCCCAGGAGCAGCGCCGAGCCAATGAAACCAAACTCCTCGGCAAGAAACGCGAACACGAAGTCCGTGTGTGCCTCTGGCAGAAAGCCGCTACCCGCCTGGCTGGCGTGACCGATGCCCTTGCCAAGGAGCCCACCCGACCCCACGGCAATCTTTGCCTGTTGGAGGTTGTAGCCATTGCCCGACGGGTCCACCGAGGAGTCCACGAACACAATGAGGCGGTTGAGCTGATAGGGTTTGAGCAGATGAGGTAGGCCAGGCGTCATGGACGTCACAACGACGACAGTTGCGAAGAGGACTATGCACGCGATGGTTACGACGACCCATCTCCTCTTGGCACCGGAACAGATGATGATGGAGGCTCCCGTCACGAGCACGATGAGCCCCGTTCCAAGATCCGGTTGAAGCAAGATGAGCAGAAACGGGATAACAAGGATGCCACAGAGCTTCATGTAGTCCTTGAGGGCCTCGATGCGTCCGTTGTACTCCGCTCCTAGGGCCGCCATGAGGTAGATGGTGACAAGCTTGGCAAACTCGGAGGGCTGAAAGGTGAATGTCGAGAACGGCACCTTGACCCAGCCCGTCGCACCCTTGGCAGTATGGCTCAGGCCTGGTACGAGCGGCAGGAGCATGAGGACGACGTCAGCGATGAGTAGCGCCTTTGTCGTGTTGGCGAGCACGCGGTAGTCGTAGCGCCACATGACGAGGGCTGCGGCGAGGCCGAGCGCGATGCCCAAGCACTGACGGAAGAACGAGGCCTCTGAGATCGAGAGCGACGCCGTCCAGATGACAAGGGCCCCAAAGCCCACCAAGGCGAGGGCGGACAAGAGCTGCGGGCGATAGAAGTTCGACCGGTTTCGTGCGCTCGCACCTGCGCGGGGGCTACGCAGGTTCTTGCTCATGACCTGTCCGATGGCGCCACCCATCCCCCTCATGATCGAGCCGAGGGCTGCACCCATGTTGTTCTGTGACTGTGCCATGGCCCTACCTCACCGCGCTCGTGTCCTGTGCGGTCGAGGTATCGGGACTACCATAGATCTCTCCAAGGATGTCGCGTACGACATACATGGCCCCCTCCGCACCGTAGCCTCCATACTCAATGGCCACCGCGATCACATACTTAGGGTCATCGTAGGGCGCATAGGCGATGAACCAGCCGTCGGGCTGGCTCTTGGGCGTCTGGGCTGAGCCGGTCTTGCCTGCCACCATCACGGGAAGCGTGACGAAGTGGGACGTCTGTGCCTCTGACTCCTCGTAGATGACGCCCTTGAGACCTGCATGGACCAAGTCGAGATACGCTGGCCTCTCCTCAATCTGGTACGTGAGCGCGTCCCTGTGATCGATGACTGACCCTGATCCCACGGCAGCATCGACGGATTTTAACAGATGCGGCTTCCAGATGGTGCCCTTGGTGGAGATACCCGCATAGACGCAGCACATTTGAAGCGGCGTCACCAACAGGTCACCCTGCCCGATGGCGAGGTTGGTATAGTCTCCGCCCTTCCAGGCCCTGTCGTCCTCGCTTGAGTTCGCATAGTAGCTTGCCTTCCACTGCGCGTCAGGCACCCGTCCTGTGGCCTCACCGGGTAAGTCGATACCCTCCTTGGCTCCCAGCCCCCATTTTCTGAATGTCTCCTGCATGCCATCGGGATGATCAGAGTAGAAGAAGCCCTTGCCGATCTCATAGAAGACGACGTCACAGGAATAGGTGATGCCTCCCTGCAGACCTATGCCACCATGACCCGTCTTCTTCCAGCAGTACTGGCCTGATGCCCTGCCAAAGCCCGTCCAGTAGCCCGAGCAATAGTAGCTTGAGTCCGTGGTCGCGATGCCGAAGTTGAGGGCAGCGAAGGTCGTGAGCGGCTTTATCGTCGAAGCAGAGGGATACTGCCCTGCGATGGCCCTGTTGAGCAGGGGATTGTGGGAACTCTCGGACGAGAGCGCGTTCCAATCGTCATTCGAGATGCCCCCGACGAAGACGTTAGGCGAGTAGGTGGGATGGCTTGCCATAGCGAGCACGTCGCCGTTGGTCACGTCGATCACGATCGCGGCACCGCCGTGGCAGTCGGTGCGACCGAGCTTATACAACCTCTGGATGTTGCTTGCAAGGGACTCCTCCGCTGCCCTCTGGATGGATTTGTCGAGGGTGAGCGTGATGTCGGAGCCGCCTTGAGACTCGACCGAGCTCGATGTGGAGAGCACGTCGCCATTGGCATTGACGTAGACAACTTGTTCGCCCTTGATACCCTGTAGGATACTCTCATATTGACGCTCGATGCCCGACTGCCCGACGATGTCGCCAAGCTCATAGCGTATGGAGCCCCCCGATGCCTCGTCCATGTTCTTTACCTGGTCGGTGGTGATCGGACCAGTGTAGCCCAAGACGTGCGCGGCGAGGTTTCCGTTGGGGTAGAGTCGCTGGGTCCGTTGGGCGATCTGGACCCCGTCGAAGAGATAGGTGTGCTCGCCGATGTAGGCGACGACGCGCCTTGACACGTCCTCGGCCACCGTCCTCAGGCTCTGGGCTCCCTCACTGGCATTCTCTATCTTGTGCTTGACGGCCATGGATGGCATGCCGAGCAAGTTGGCCAAAAGCTTGACCTCGATGGGATTGGCAGCGACGTCAGACTTCGCGACGACGCAGAGACTCGGGCGGTTGGTGACCAGCTCGTTTCCATTGCGGTCGAGAATGCGACCTCGGGGTGCGAAGACAAGGATAGTTCGGGTTCTGTTACTCTCGGCCTTGGCGCTGTAGTCGTTGACGGAGACGAGCTGCATGCTCCAAAGTCTGACAAAAAGCGCCCCGATAACGGTTCCCGCGAAGACCTTAAGGCCAAGAAGCCTGTTCTTGAACCCCGTCTCGGTAGAGCTGTCCCCTCCGCCCGCCGCCGTGGGGACGCTGCCGCCTATGTCAAAGGTGAAGCGGCTGTCGCCCCTGCCTAGGAGGATGAAGGCAACGATGAGGCAGACTAGGATGACTGCCAAGACTGCGATGATGATGATCACGGGATTCATGAGTGTTCACCTAAGGGGTTCCTGCGCCATACTTTCCAGCGCGCTTTTTGGTGGGCACGCCCATGCTCAGCGTATGCGACGAGCCCTTGGAGTAGCGCCAGGCAAAGGGCAGGAAGGCCACAGAGGTCAGAATGAAGCTGGGAAGGCTCCTCAAGAAGAGCACATCGACCACAGAGTGAGCCTCACCTACCAGAAACATTGCCAGGTTGTAGGAGACGCTCACGGCAAGGCAGGTCATGAAGAAGAGGATCATGGCGGCGGAGGAGTCGTCCTGAAGACGATTTCTGGACTCCATGCCCATGACGAAGGCTGCGCTGGTGAGCAGGAGGGCCATGAGGCCGACCGGTCCGGTCGTGCTGAGGTCGAAGACAAGGCCCGAGAGAAAGCCGCACAGCACGCCCCAGCTGCCTCCCACCGTTAGGGTGACGATAGCACAGAAGATAAGGGCGAAGTTGATATGACCATTGCCTACGGCAAGATAGGGCGCGACGGCGATCTGAAGGACAAGACACACGCCAGCGAGGGCCGCGCTGTCACGTCTATGTTTGTGTGTGTTGTTGACCTGCATGGACACCTCCTACCGAAACGCTAGCGAGTGCTCTGTCGATCGGAGGCTGACGAGCCCTCCGCTCGGTCCGACGCACCAGACGATCCAGAGTCGCTCGGTGTGGACGTCGAGTCACCCGAACCGCCTGTCAGCGAGCTGTCCTGATCGTCCGCCTTCGCGATGTCCTCTGAGCTCGCCTTCTGGTTTTCCGTGAGCGAGGTGATGACGAGCACCTCCTCGAAGCTCTCGGCCGAAGAGGGCGGCTCGACGACGATGGTGTAGTAGAGATCGCCGTCGTTCTTGTTGACGGAGAGCACCCTTCCCAAGGGCAATCCCTTAGGATAGACGCCGCCAAGCCCACTTGTCACGACGCTGTCTCCCACCGATACCGATTGATCGGTGGCGATGAGCGTCAGGTGGAGCGTGCCGCCCGCAGAGCCCTTGAGCACACCCTGGGCACGACTCGACTGTACCAGCGCCGAGACGGACGAGTTCTCGTCTGCAATGAGCCTCACGGTGGCGGAGGTGGGGCCACACTCGATGATCTGACCGATGGCGCCGCTCGAGTTGGTCACCGGCATGCCGACCGCAAGACCCGAGGAGCTGCCCCTGTCGATAACGACCGTCCTGCTCCACGAGTCGGTCGAGGTGGAGATAATGCGAGCTGCCGTTGACTGCAGGCTATAGCTGCTCTGAAGCCCCAAGAGGTCCTGAAGCCTCTTTGCGGCCTGAGCCTCTTCTTGGAGCTCTGCGTTCTTGGCCAAGAGCCGCTCGTTCTCCTCCCGAAGGTCCGAGAGCGTCTCTTGGGTTGCTGTGAGGTTAGAGAATACGTTCCCAAGGGCCTGAAAGGGCGTCGTGAGAGCTGAGCCAACGACGCGAAGAGGTGTCGTGACAGTCATGAAGCCGCCGCGCAGTGTCGTAAAGAAGCCGGAGCCACTCTCGCGGGCGCTCATCGTAAACATGACGAGAGAGAGCACCACAAGGAAGACGAAGAGCCTGGCGCCAGAATCCGAATCGCTCTTACGTAGTCCAGGCGTGGGCTGGTCCACGCCAGCTAAGCGCGCCATGCCACCCTACTGACTGGCGCTCTGCACGAAGCCGCCCGTGAGCGCGTTGGCCTCGAGCACCTTGGCGCAGCCGTTGACGACGTTTTCCAGTGCGGTGGGACTCACATTGACAGGCACGCCTGTCTCGTCACGCAGCCGCTGATCAAGGCCCCTGAGCAGACCACCCCCACCTGTGAGCAGAACGCCGTAGTACATGAGGTCGCTTGCGAGGTCAGGCGGCGTGACGTCGAGGGCGTCCTTGACGGCCTTCGTCACCTCATCGAGCGGCTTGTCGAGCGCGCGACGGATCTCCTCGGACTCGATGCGTACCGACTTGGGCATGCCGGACAGGACATCTCGGCCGTTGACCTCGACGTCGAGCTCCTCCACCAAAGGTGCGGCCGACCCGACCTTTATCTTGATGTCCTCTGCGGTCCTCTCACCGATGGAGAGGTTGTAGGCGTCACGAACATGCTCGAGTATCGTCTGGTCGAACTCATCTCCCGCCGTCCTGATGGACTGTGAGACGACGATGCCACCCATGGCGATGACGGCGACCTCAGTCGTACCGCCACCAATGTCCACGACCATGGAGCCAGTCGGGTCCTCAATCGGCAGGTCGGCCCCGATTGCAGCCGCCATGGGCTCCTCGATGAGATAGGCCTGGCGGGCACCCGCAGATATTGTCGCCTCGAAGACGGCGCGCTTCTCGACTGAGGTCACGCCGGAGGGAACGCACACGACGACACGCGGCCTCGGTGACCAAGGGTAGCGGCGCGTGCCGCGCGCCTTCTCGATGAAGTAGCGCAACATGACTTCGGTGACGTCGAAGTCCGCGATGACGCCGTCCTTAAGGGGACGCTCGGCGATGATGGAGCCAGGGGTCCTTCCTATCATGCGCTTTGCATCCGCGCCTACAGCCAAGACACGGTCCGCGCTTTGGTCGATCGCGACGACGGAGGGCTCGTTAAGAACGATGCCCTGACCCCGCGCAGCGACAAGGGTATTTGCTGTACCCAGGTCAATGGCCAGGTCTCCGTCGTATTCACCAAAGAACGAGTCGATAATCGACATTGGCTGTTTCCAATCGCATGAACCTAACGCTCGTCAAGGTTCTATTCGCCCGAGGTCTCATTGTTCGTTGTTGAGATGGTACCCGTAGTTGCACCGGATTCTGTGGAGCTCGAGGAGCCACTCGATCCCGCAGGTTCTGGCGAGGTGTTCGTGTCAATGGTCGTTGAACCCTCCTCTTGGGAGTCAAAGACGTAGTCGACCGAACTTACCTGCCAGCCTATGCCGTCACGCGTGAGCGTAAGCTGGTACCTCTGCTCGCCACCGGACGAGAGCTTGACCGTCGCGATGACCGTCGTCGAACTCATTGATCGCTCGACGTTGTCAATCGTCACGTTGTTCAGTGAGACGGGAAGGGTCGACTTCATTTGGGCCCTCTCGGCACTTGAGACGCTCGAGGCAAAGAGGGGCGCCACATCCTCGCCAGCTGCGTTGTCCTTGAAGAGCTTCTCGACGACAGATGCCTGGGTGGGCCAGCCATAGCCCTTGTAGTACAAGAACCCGGCAGCCCCTGCGGCGAGGACGAGCAGCAAGACAAGAATCAGGAGGACCTTGAGGCCGCGGTGCCTGTGTTTGCGGCGAATCTTGCGGTTTTTCTTGGCGTTGGCGACGATCTCCTCCTCGGTGACCGAGAAAAAGCCCGTGTCCTCGGGAGACGGTATGACCTCACCGGTTGCACCGGTAGGATCGAGCGGGTCGATGCCACCGCCATATCCCGCAGCCGCAAGAAACGCGTCCGTCTCGGAGGGACCGCCGCCCTGCAGGGCAGCCACGGCCTTCTTGGCGGCATCGTAGGCAACCTGCACCTCGGGGCGCAACAGGTGGCCGCTCTCGGTAGCATGATCGAAGGCGTCCACAGCCTCGGACATCTTGTTGGCCGCAACATAGGCAAGGCCGAGGTCTCCGTAGATGGCACCCTGACTCTCGCGAGGGGTCGCGAAGTCGAGTGCCGTGCGATAGGCCTCGACGGCGTCCACCGCACGACCCATTTGCATGAAACAGTGGCCCAACTCGCATAGGGAGTTTGACGGATCTGGGTTGCCCTCGTCGATGGCCGCATTCCTAAATGCCACGCCCGCCTCACGGATGTTGCCCATACGCTTATATGCGTTGCCGAGGGCGGTGTAGGCCTTGTATGGAGTCGGGTACTCGTGATCGCTGACGGCCATGGAAAGTGCTGCGACGGCCTCCTTGGGACGACCAGCGGCCAAAAGGGCGCGACCCCTGTTGCAGGCGAGCGCACCAAAGTGGCCGTAGGAGGCGTCGTGGAGCGCGTCGGCGTAGCAGCGCGCCGCGTCAGAAAAGCGGCTGAGCCTCATGTAACAGTTGCCAAGGAGGTGGTCGACGGAACCGGACACCTCGCCAGGCTCCTTTGCGGCGCTGAGCTGTCTGACGGCTCTGAGTATGTCACCGCGACCATAGGCGGCCTTGCCCGCCTCAAATGATTGCTGGTTCACTGTCTAACCTCCTGAAACTTTCACCTACCAAAGCGGCCGGCTGCCTAACGGTCCTCTATCTTCACGGAGTTGATGGCATCACCAGCGCGAAGGGTGGCTATGACGTCCAAGCCCTCGATCGTCGTTCCAAAGACCGTGTAGTTGCTATCGAGGGTGTGCTGGGCGCCGAGGCAAAGGTAGAACTGCGATCCCGCTGAGTTGGGATCTTGCGATCGTGCCATGGCGAGCGCCCCGTCAACGTGGCTGTTGCGCGGGTTGGTCGTATACTCCTCATGGATGGCGTAGCCGGGCCCACCCGTACCTGGCATGCCGCTCGGGCCGATCCTGCCCGCTGCGACATCCTCTGGGCTCATGTCGCGCGTATTGGGACAGCCGCCCTGAATGACGAAGCCGGGGACGTAACGATGGAACTTGAGCCCATCGTAGAAGCCAGAAGTGGCAAGTTCGCAGAAGTTTGCGACGTGGATGGGTGCGCCCTCTCCGTCGAGCCTCACGCGGATGGTGCCCTTGGAGGTTTCGAGGACGGCGACCTCGCCACTGCTCACCTTGTAGGTGGGCGTATAAAGCCTTTTCCCAAAAAGAGCCATCGCATTCCCTCCCGTTTATGGCTATGGTCCATACAAGGCACAGAATATTCTATCAGCCGCGTCTCTGTTTCACATATTCGGCAGAGGGCAGCCGCACAGGTGCACAACTCCTACTTCTTTTGGGGCGACATGGTCGGGTAGCTCTGCTCGAACTGGTTCTTCCAGGAACCCTGGCCCGAATCCGTGAGGTAGCCGAGGATCTCGCCGGAGTGGCTCTCGGGAGAGCTGACCCTAAGCGCTCGCTTCCAGGTCCTGGTAAGCGCATCCATGCGGTTTCTCAGGTAGTTTCCGAGCGTGGACATGTTCTGGGCGTCGCTCGCATAGGTGCCGGAGGTGACGTCGATGTCGGCGATGGACTGGATGAGGTTGCTTATGTCAAGCGAGAGCTGGATGGCTTCCTCCTTGCCCCGCTCGCGGGCGGACTCGTCACCCGACGCCGCGACGCTTCTGTAGAGCTCCTCGTTCTTGTCGACCTCCTTCTTGAGGTCACCAAGCTTGATATAGACGTCTTGGAGCTTGGCGAGCGTGGTGTCGTCGCCACTCCGGATGTCAGTGGAGATGTTTATCCTGTTGTCCTGCCCTTTGAGCTCGCTCACGATACCTGGAAAGCCCGCCCTGGAGGTGTCCGCCTCGGCCCTCGCCCTCGGGTCGTTCGCGCTCGGGTCCCAGGGATGGGTGATGAGAAGGACGCCCCCGCCCACGAACACGAGGGCGGCGACAAGGGCGAACGCGAGCGTGCGCAGGCGCAGCGCATGCTCGCGATCGACCCTGGGGTTGCCTGGAACGGGTGCTGATGGGATGGCGCTCTCGATGCGCACGATGGCGTGCGTCTCCTCAGTGGAGTGCGACTCCTCGTCCTCGGGTGACTCAGGATCAAGCTCTCCCTGGAGCGTGGCGTCATCAGGATCATCCCCTTCTATCGCTAGGGCCTGCGGGTGCCGCACGATCTCGTGCCCGGCGGGCTTGGGCGCAGGGAACCCACAGCTCGGACAGGTGTCGGCGTCGTCGGGTATGAGGGATCCGCAGCTCTTGCACCACCTGCCCTCCAGCTTGGGTATGACGACGGTCCGACCGAGGTCGGCGCGACAGGCGGGGCAGCGCAGCGAGTCATCTGGCACGTTCGCACTGCAGTTGGGACAGATCACGGGCGTACTCCTAAGAATGCTGAGTGGATGAGGCGCACGACGAGGCCATCTGACCGAGTACATAAGGAAGGATACCCCCCGAGGCTACGAACCTACCTTCCATAGGCGTGTCGATACGAACGCGACATTCGAACGCACATGCGCTGCCATCCGGCCTCGTGGCCCTTACCTGGCAGACCTGACGTTTGGGAAGGCCCTCCGTGAGGTCGATGGCTTCTAGGCTGAACGTCTCGTTGCCTCTAATGCCGAGCGAAGCCGCAGACTCACCCCTCAAGAACTCGAGGGGGACGATACCCATCTGGACGAGGTTGGATCGGTGGATGCGCTCGAAGCTCTCGGCTATGACGGCACGGACCCCTAAAAGCAGGGGTCCCTTTGCCGCCCAGTCGCGACTCGATCCCGATCCGTACATCTTTCCTGCGATGATGACACAGGCGAGGCCCTCGTTGGCATAGTGTCGGGAGACGTCAAAGATGGGCCTGACCACACCCTCGAGCATGTCAAAGGTCCACCAGCCGCTCCTTCCCTTGGCAAGGGCGTTTTCAAGACGCACATTTGCGAAGGTGCCGCGTACCATGACCTCGTGGTTGCCCCGTCGGCTGCCGTAGCTGTTGAAGTCCTTCTGAGCCACGCCGCAGGCGCGCAGGTAGCTTGCCGCAGGTGCGTCGGCGACGATGGTCCCCGCCGGCGATATATGATCGGTCGTGACGAAGTCCCCGAGCAGTGCGAGGGCGCGCGCGCCCTCGACCTCGATGACGTCACGCTGTCTTGCGATCTCGAAGTAGGGAGCGCGACGGATGTAGGTCGAGGACTCATTCCAGGGAAAGGTGGCTGAGTTTTCAACCTTGAACTTCTCCCAAGCCGCCGAACCGTCGAGAAGGCCTCGCGCGCCCTCGATAAAGAGATCGGGCGTGAGTACCCGGGAGAGAGCCGCGTTGATCTCGGCTGACGTAGGCAGAAGCTCGTCGAGCATGACAGGCCTTCCATTTGGGTCCTCACCCACCGGCTCGCTCGAGAGATCCACGTCAAGCGAGCCAACGAGTGCATAGGCGACCACGAGGGCGGGCTGCGTAAGGTAGTTCTGAGCGACATCCGGCGAGATCCTGCCGTCGAAGTTTCGGTTGCCCGAGAGGATGCTCGTGAGCTCCATCTCGCCGGCCCGATCCCTCAGCGCGGGGGATATCTCGCCGGAGTTTCCGATGCAGCTCATACAGCCGAAACCACAGGTGTAGAAGCCCAACTTGAACAAGTCGTCGATGAGGCCCGATCTCCTGAGCAAGAGGTCGGTGGCATGGCTGCCGGGGGCGAGGATGCGCTTGACCCACGGTTTGGTCGCCAAGCCCCTCTCCAGCGCCTTCTTGGCGAGGAGGCCTGCGGCGACCATCATCGCGGGGTCTGTCGCCGTCGTGCAGCTCGTGATGGCGGCGATGGCCAGCGTCCCATGGCCCAGCCTGAAGCGCTTACCCGCGACCTCGACGTCGAAGGTTTCAGAGAACTTATCTTTGCCATGGGCGAGCGCGGCCTTGCGGAAGGCTTTCTGGAGCGTAGCTGGCGTGACGAGGTTGTGGGGGCGCGACGGACCGGCAAGGGAGGTCACGACGCGCGCAAGGTCGAGCTCGATGGTACGGGCGTACCTGCGGCCCTCCCCCACGCCAAAGACGCCTTGGGCCTTGAGGTAACCCTCGACGAGGGCGACTCTCGCGGGCTCTCTGCCCGTGAGCCTAAGGTATTCGATGGCGGCTTCATCGACCGGGAAGAGCGTCGTCGTGGAGCCGTACTCGGGCGTCATGTTGGCGACGCAGGCTCGTTGTGTGGGCGTGAGCGCCGCCACGCCCGGACCCGTCACCTCGACGAGGCAACCGACGACATCAGCCTCCCGCAGCAGCTTCGCCACCGTGAGTGCGAGGTCCATACCCGAGATCGCATCACCAAGCTTGCCCGTGAGCCTGAGCTCGACCACGGGGGGAACGAGCATCGATATGGGCTGACCGAGGGCGGCGGCCTCAGCTTCGATGCCGCCGACGCCCCAGCCGAGAACTCCCAGGCCGTTCGCGGTCGTCGTGTGGGAGTCGGTTCCCACAAGCGTGTCAAAGCAGACGACGTCAGCTGCGGCCATCGCGTCGGTTGTGACGACCTCGCAGAAGCGCTCTATGTTGAGCTGGTGGCAGATGCCACCTCCCGGGGGAACGATCTGGACGTTTTGAAATGACCTGCTCGCCCATTTGAGAAAGGAGAAGCGCTCGGCATTACGAGCGGCCTCGAGCTCCTCGTTGGCGACGTCGCAATCCTCCTCGCCCGCACAGTCCGCAGTGACCGAGTGATCAACAACGAGCGTACAGGGGATGTGCGGGTTCACCTTGGAGGGGTCTCCCCCTCGCGTGACCATGGCGTCCCGCATCGCGGCGAAGTCCACAAAGACGGGGACGCCCGTGAAGTCTTGGAAGAGCGCGCGGGCAGGCATGAACTCGATCTCTCCTCCCTGCCTACCGCAAAGGCCCGCGTCCACGATTTGCCTCGCAAAGCGGACGGCGTCCTCGTCGGTAGCGGAGCGCCTCACGCAGTTCTCGAGCAACACCACGAGGGCGTGTGGGAGTCGCTCGACGCCAGGGATGTTGCTCACGTCAACGTAGTGCCAAGTCCCGCCCTCGGTCTTGAGGACCTTGGGGTTGCGGGCCGCAGTGACGGCGGACCAAAACGCTTCTCCTGAAGATGGCATATGCTTTCCCAACTTGTGAATTGTTCGCTTCTCATCCCTTGATTATCTCGCAAACGGCGACACGTGGACAGCATTCGCTATAATCTCTTTTCGTGTGGCCCCGTAGCTCAGTGGATTAGAGCGTTCGCCTCCGGAGCGAAAGGTCGTGGGTTCGAGCCCCACCGGGGTCACCATGGTGGCTCGCGGCCGACGGCACCGAGGGCGCGGTTGGTCTTGTCTGCGAGTTCGATGTGATCCGATCTGGTGCCGAGTCGGGAGCAGGGGGTCTTGCATGATCGCGATAGTCAAGGATACGGCGACCGAGGCGCAGCTTGGCCACTTCGTCAACTGGATCGAGGGGCGCGGTTTCAAGACGAACATCTCCAGGGGCGAGCACGAGACGATCGTCGGCATCATCGGGGACACGACCCTGATCGATCCCTTCCTCCTTGAGTCCATGGAGATCGTGGAGCAGGTGAAGCGCGTCACCGAGCCTTTCAAGAAGGCCAATCGCAAGTTCCATCCTGCCGACTCCATCATCGACTGCGGCCACGGCGTTCGTATCGGCGGCGGGAACTTCCAGGTCATCGCAGGTCCGTGTTCTGTCGAGGGAGAGGGGCTCCTCACGATAGCGCGCGCTGTCAAAAAGGCGGGCGCCACGATGCTCAGGGGAGGTGCCTATAAGCCCCGCACGAGCCCCTACTCCCATCAAGGCATGGGGCCTACGGGGCTCGACCTTCTCATGGAGGCCAGCGCCGAGCTCGACATGCCCGTCGTGACCGAGGTCATGGATCCACGTGACGTCGAGCTCTTCCTTGACAAGGGGATCGACGTCATGCAGATAGGGGCTAGGAACGCCCAGAACTTTCCGCTCTTGCGCGAGGTGGGCAAGACCGGTGTGCCGGTACTCCTCAAGCGTGGCCTTGCGGGCACGATAGACGAGCTTCTGATGGCGGCCGAGTACATCATGAGCGAGGGCAACCCCAACGTCATCCTCTGCGAGCGGGGTATCCGCAGCTTCGAGACGCGCACGCGCAACAGCTTCGACGTGAACGCGATTCCCGTTCTGCATCACCTCTCCCACCTGCCCGTCGTAGGCGATCCCAGCCATGCGACGGGCTATACCCGCTACGTGCGTCCCATTGCCTACGCCGCCTGTGCTGCCGGTGCCGACGGCCTTGAGATAGAGGTCCACGACAGGCCAAGTGAAGCGTGGTCGGACGGTGCGCAGGCCCTCACGCCTCCGCAGTTTGCCGATGCCATGAGGCGCATCGCCCTCATCCGCGAGGCCATCTCCGCCGACGTGGGGGTCTAGCATGGCTGGCGAGACGGCCACCTTCGTGCCGGGGCGCGTGGGCATCGTGGGTCTGGGCCTCATGGGTGGCTCGTTTGCGCGTGCCCTCCACCAAGGGGGTCACGAGGTCCTCGCGTGGAACCGAACTCGCTCGATACTCGAGCTCGCGATGGTCGACACTGTTGACGCCGTGCTTACTGACGAGGCGATAGGCAGCTGCGAGCTCTGCATCCTTGCGGGATATCCCCAGATGAGCATCGACTGGCTGAGCGAGAGGGAGGAGCTCATCTCACCGGGCGCCATCGTCATAGACGTCGCGGGCGTCAAGCGAAGGGTCTGCGAGGCGTGCTTTCCCATCGCGAGACGTCATGACTGGCACTTCGTGGGCTGCCACCCCATGGCAGGCACCCAGTATGCAGGCTATGCCCACTCCCGCGCCACCATGTTCAAGGGAGCCCCCATGGTCATGGTGGCTCCCGATGACATGGATGACATCGGGAGGCTCGATGTGCTCGATCGCATAGAGCGACTGCTTGAGCCCTGCGGCTTCGGACAGTTTACGGTGACGACGGCAGAGCGCCACGATGAGGTCATCGCCTTCACCTCGCAGCTCGCCCATGTGGTCTCGAACGCCTATGTCAAGAGTCCCGTGGCGATGACCCACCAGGGCTTTTCGGCAGGCTCCTACCGGGACCTGACGCGCGTCGCCCGCCTGAACGCGCCCATGTGGCGAGAGCTTATGCTCGACGACGCAGATAACCTCTCGCGTGAGATAGGTACCCTCATCAAAAACCTGCAGCAGTACCAGGATGCCCTCGATGCCCTCGACGGCGAGCGCCTAGAGGCGCTCCTCGCCGAGGGAGACCGGCGCAAGAGGGAGGTCGAAAGACGATGAGCCAGGTAAGGGTCATTGACGTTCGCACCCCCTCAAGGCGCTATCAGGTCCATGTCGGTGAGCGCCTCGTCGGCGAGCTGGGGAGGCTCACCCGCGCCGTCTGCCCCAAGGCGACTAAGGCCCAGGTCATCTCTGACTCCAACGTAGCGCCCCTCTATGCGGACGGGGTCGTCTCGGCGCTTGCGGATGCGGGTCTGAGCTGCATCGTCCAGATCTTCGAGGCGGGCGAGGCGAGCAAGAACATCCACACGCTCTCGAGCCTCCTTGAGGGACTTGCCTCAGACGGGCTCACGCGCGACGACATCGTCGTGGCCTTGGGGGGAGGCGTTGTCGGCGACATCGCCGGCCTCGCGGCCGCGATGTACCTTAGGGGCTGCGCCGTCGTTCAGCTGCCGACCTCGCTTCTGGCTATGGTGGACTCCTCGGTGGGGGGTAAGTGCGCCGTTGACCTCAAGGCTGGCAAGAACCTTGCAGGCGCCTTCTGGCAACCCTCGCTCGTCGTCGCTGACCTGAGCCTTCTTGATAGCCTGAGCCACGAGCTTTTTGCGGATTCCTGCGGCGAGATCATCAAGTACGGCGTCATCGCTGACGCCGCGCTGTTCCTTGAGCTAGAGGCCGACCCCATCGCTGCAAAGGACGTGGGCAAAGAGAGGCTCGTGCGCATCGTGGCGCGCAGCATAGAGATAAAGCGCTCTGTCGTCGAGGCTGACGAGCGGGAGGGTGGCCTTCGCCAGATACTGAACTTCGGCCATACCCTCGGCCATGCCATCGAGGCCGCGAGTGACTTTAGACTTGGCCATGGCTCGTCCATCTCTGCTGGTATGTGCATCATCGCGCGCGCATCGGCCCGCATGGGCTGGTGCTCTGAGGTTACGGCCCGGCGCATTGAGGACGTTGTCTGCGCGCATGGCCTCCCCACCGATACCGATATAGACGCAGAGACGCTTCTCTCCTTTGCCACCCATGACAAAAAGCGTCGTGCAGACCATCTGAACGTCGTGGTTCCACGCGAGATCGGGAGAGTCGAGCTGAGGGACATCACTATCGAGGGCCTTCGCGAGATCATCGACCTCGGGTGCGAGAGCCGCTAGCCGTGGACCTGACCATTCACCCCCACCCCCTTGCCGGCGCGACCCGTGCCATCGCCTCCAAGTCGCTGGCACATCGCGCGCTCATCCTCGCCGCGCTCTGCTCGCAGATAACCGACATCCGCTGTCCGACAAGCTCAGATGACATCGACGCCACGGTGGGGTGCCTCGAGGCGCTCGGCGCTCGTATTGCCCGCACGAACGCTGGCTTCAGGGTACGACCCATTCCTCGTGAGGGCGGACGGGTTCGTCCCAAGGAGGTTGTCCTTCTCGACTGTAGGGAGTCCGCCTCGACCCTGCGCTTCATGCTCCCTCTCGCCTGCGCCCTGGGTGTGGATGCCACCCTCGATGGGCAGGGGAGGCTCGCCGAAAGGCCCCTCCTTCCCCTGAGCGACGAGCTTGTTCGTCACGGAGCTGTTCTTGACTGGCGAGGAAGGCTCCCGCTCAGGCTGTCGGGGACGCTTCGTCCCGGTGAGTTCAGGCTGCCGGGTAACATATCCTCTCAGTATGTGAGCGGTCTTCTCCTCGCGAGCGCCGCCCTGGGAGGCCCTATGTGCGTCCTTGTGGAGGAGCCCGTGGAGTCGCGCTCTTACATAGGTATGACCATCGACATGCTCGCCTCCTTTGGCGCCGAGGTCGAGATGGGGCGCCGCACGCGTGATGGAAGACCGTATTGGAGCTTCACGCCCCACTGTGAGGAAGGTCTGGTCTGCCCAGGTACGCTCACCATTGAGGGCGACTGGTCCTGCGGGGCCTTCTGGCTTTGTGCCGGAGCCATTGGGGGAGACGGCATCACGCTGCGAGGGCTTGATACCGCAAGCAGCCAGGGAGACCGAGCCATGGCCTTGGCCCTTGAGTCCATGGGCGCGCAGGTCTTTTCAAGAGCGGACGGCGTCAGCTGCCGTGCGAGCCAGCTCGGCCCATGCAGCTTCGACGCGAGTGACACCCCCGACCTCGTGCCGCCACTTGCCGTTGCGTGTGCCTTCGCACAGGGCGTCTCCCGTATCACGGGAGTCGGTCGCCTGCGCCTCAAGGAGTCAGATCGCATCAAGACGGTGTGTCTCACGCTTCGTCGCATGGGGGCACGCGTGAACGCCACAGAAGACCTCATCGAGGTCCTTGGCTCGGGCAAGCTCGTAGGCGGTGAGGTGGACGCGGCGGGCGATCACCGCATCGCCATGATGGCTGCGGTCGCTGCCGCCTACTGCACAGGACCAACCACCATCCATGCAGCCGAGTGCGTCTCTAAGTCCTATCCTGCCTTCTTCGATGACTTTCGCCTACTCGGCGGTATCGTGGAAGGGAAGGATGCCTGATGCCGTCCACGTTCGGAACCACGCTCAGGGTCACGATCTTTGGCCAATCGCACTCTGCGGCCATAGGCTGCGTCATGGAAGGGCTCCCCTCCGGCCTCAGGGTCGATCCTGCGGCGCTCGCCCGATTCATGGCACGTCGCGCACCTGGACAGGGAGACTGGTCGACGCCGCGCAAGGAGGCCGATGAGCTGCGCTTCCTCTCGGGCCTGAACCCCGACGGGGTCACCTGCGGAGCGCCCCTCGCCCTCGAGATCGCGAACGCTGACACCCGTCCGGGCGACTACGCTGACTTCCTCACGATTCCCCGCCCGGGACACGCCGACCTCACGGCATGGGCCAAGTGGCACGGCAACCAGGACCCCAGGGGTGGCGGGCACTTCTCGGGTAGGCTGACCGCACCGCTTTGCGCCGCTGGGGCCATTGCCCTGCAGGTTCTCGAAAAACGGGGCGTGACGATAGCCGCGCACCTTCTCTCGGTGGCGGACGTCGATGACGTGCCATTCTCCGCACCGGCTGGCAGTGCGGATCCAGTGGGGTCGCTTGACGCCCAGATCGAGGGGCTTAAGGATCGCTGGGGCCAGGGCCTGCCCACGATAGACGAGGTCGCAGGCAGGCACATGTTGGCTGCCATCGCTGCGGCCAAGCGCGAGGGGGACTCCGTGGGTGGCGTCATCGAGTGCGTCGCCTGTGGCCTTCCCGCAGGCATCGGCTCCCCCATGTTCGACGGTATGGAGAGTCTCATCGCCCACATTGTCTTTGGCATCCCCGCCGTGAAGGGCATCGAGTTTGGTCTCGGCTTCGGTGCGGCAAGGCTCAGGGGCAGTCAGAACAACGATCCCTATCGCATGGTAGGTGGGCGTGTTCGTCCCACCACGAACAACGCTGGTGGCATACTCGGTGGCATCACGACGGGTCTACCGCTCCTCTTCAGGATGGCGGTTAAGCCCACGCCAAGCATCGCGAAGGTGCAGGAGTCCGTGGACCTCGCGAGTATGCGTGATGTCATGCTTAACGTACGGGGCCGCCATGATCCCTGTATTGCGCCGCGGGCCGTGCCCGTAGCAGAGGCGGCAGCCGCCCTTGCCACGCTGGACGCGTGGCTTTCCTTCCCACCTGACGACATGGCACCGCGAGGCGATGCCAGTCACTCAGATGATCCTGTCCGATAGGAGGTCGCCGTGGATGACTTCGATGCCGTCCGCACGCAGATTGATGACATAGACCACACGATGCTCGATCTTCTCAAGAGGCGCACCGCACTTGCGGCTGACGTGGCAAGCTACAAGGTTGCCCACAGGATGCCCGTTCTTGACAGAGGACGCGAGCGGCGCATCGTGGCCGATGCGCGCTCTCGAGTGCCCGATGAGCTCAAGAGCTATGCCTCCGCCCTGATGGAGCTCCTCATGGGGGCGTCGCGTGATGCGCAAAACAATATTCTCGGCACTCCCTCGACTACAGCTAAGGCCATTAAGGCAGCACTTTGTCATGCACCTGAGCTCTTTCCCACCGATGCCTTCGTGGCGACGCAGGGCGTAGAGGGGGCATACCAGCAGATAGCTGCCGACCGTATCTTCAATCACGCCCAGATCAGCTATCTCGACAGCTTCGAGGGGGTCTTCAAGGCTGTCGAGGAGGGATTTTGCGACTTCGGAATCCTTCCTCTGGAGAACAGCACGGCGGGATCGGTGAACCAGATCTACGACCTCATGATGCGCCATGATTTCTACGTCGTGAGGACCTGTCGCGTTAAGATTGACCACAACCTCCTCGCCAAGCCCGGCGTCGGACTCGAGGACATCACGGACATCTACAGCCACGAGCAGGCTATAAGTCAGTGCAGCGAGTTCATCTCAAGCCTCAAGGACGTGCGCGTTCACGCTGTCGAGAACACCGCCATGGCCTCCAAGCTCGTTGCCGAGAGTCCTGATGTCAGACGTGGCGCCTTGGCCTCCCGTGAGTGCGCGGAGCTCTACGGCCTTGAGGCGTTGGCTAGAAACGTGCAGGACAAGGGTAACAACTATACGCGCTTTGCCTGTATCTCCACAGACCTTGTGATTTATCCGGGTGCAGACCGCAGCTCGCTGATGCTTGTCGTCAACCACAGACCTGGTGCCCTCTACAAGGTCCTTGGCTCGTTCTTTGCGCTTGGCATCAATATCACCAAGCTCGAGAGTCGCCCCATTCCCGATCGGGACTTTGAGTTCATGTTCTACTTTGACATCGAGTGCCCCGCAGGCTCGCCACGCTTTCCTCGCCTGATCAAGGAGCTCAGCAATGTGTGTGAGGAGTTTCGCTACCTAGGAAGCTATTCGGAGGTCGTCTAGCATGAGTGCGCTACGAGCTGCTGCTCGTTTCGGCCTTTTGGGGCGCAGCCTAGGACACAGCTGGTCGCCGTCCATACACGCACGTCTCGGGTCAATCCCCTACACCCTCTTCGAGGTAGAGCCACAGGAGGTCAGCGGCTTCATACGGGAGGGAGACTGGTCTGGCATTAACGTCACCATTCCCTACAAGCGCGATGCCTTCGAGCTCGCTGACGAGAGGAGCGAGGGGGCAATGCGGCTGGGAGTCGCAAACACCTTGGTCAGGCGCGGCGATGGCAGCATCTATGCAGACAATACCGATCTTGTGGGCTTTGGATGGATGCTCGACTCCTTTTGCAGGAGGGTCTTTGACAGTCCCGCCGAGCGTGCCCTCGTGGATGTCCCCGTCGTCGTGCTTGGTTCGGGTGGAGCGAGCCGTGCCGTTCAGGCCGCCTTGGACGATGTGGGCGCACGGGTGAGCGTCATATCGAGACGAGGCCAAGATGGCTACGGTGACCTTGTCAGGCGCCATGGTGACGCCCGGCTCCTCGTGAACACGACACCTGTGGGCATGTACCCTAACTGCCCCGCCTCCCCCCTCTCTGACGAGCGGTTCTTTGGACTCACCAGCCTCGCCGGCGTGCTCGACGTCGTCTACAATCCCCAAAGAACCGGTATCTGCCTGCAGGCCGAGCGCGCGGGCCTACCCTTCGAGTCGGGGCTCTCGATGCTCGTTGCTCAGGCCTGTCGCTCTGCAGAGTGCTTCTTGGACATGAGCGTCGAGGACGAGCGGATAGAGGAACTCGTCTTTTGGCTCAAGGACAGCTGCACCAACGTCTTCTTCATCGGTATGCCCGGGGTCGGCAAGACGAGTGCCGCCAGGGGCCTCGCGCATCTTCTGGGTAGGCCCTTTGTCGATCTTGACGATGCGTTTCGGTTGAGCTGCGGCCTTAGCGTACAGAGCTACCTACGTGCATATGGCGAGGACAGCTTCCGTGCAATCGAGACGAAGATCGCAGCTGAGTACGGTGCCCAATCCGGCTTGGTCGTCGCCTGCGGTGGCGGCATCGTCACGCGTAAGGAGAACTGGCCTCTCATACACCAGAACGGCACCATCGTGCTCCTGCGCCGCCCGCTCGATCAGCTCCCGCTGGATGGAAGGCCCATCTCGCAGGAACGGGGCCTCGAGAGGCTCGCAAGTGAGCGGGGTCCCCTCTACGAGTCATGGGCCGACCTGGCTATCGACTGCACGGGAAACGCGATGTCCGACGCCCATCTGGTCCGCTCGCTTCTCGGTCGCTGACATCCAGAAAGTGACCGCTTTCTGTCACGCCCGCGCACACCTGCCAGCGCACCCACTCCCGCAGGTCCCGAAGTTCCCGGCCATCGGGGTCTTGGGCGCCTGAGGGCAGAGCTTACACTGCCACTCGACGGTGAACGTACGGTGGTGGTACGCTCAGGCCCGAGTGGCAGTGCCATCCACATGGAACTGCACGCTCAGGGCCGAGTGGCAGTGCCACCCACACTGCCAAATGGCATCGAGCGTACCGAGGCGGTACGCTCAGGGTCGAGTGGCAGTGCCACCCACATGGAACTGCACGCTCAGGGCCGAGTGGCAGTGCCACCCACACTGCCACTCGACGTCGAGCGCACGGACTGCACGCCCTTACACTGCCACTCGACGTCGAGCGTACCGAAACGGTGCGCTCAGGCCCGAGTGGCAGTGCCACTTGCACGGGACCGCACGCTCAGGGCCGAGTGGCAGTGCCATCCACACTGCCAAATGGCATCGAGCGTACCGAAGCGGTACGCTTAGGGTCGAGTGGCAGTGCGATTGGTACGCTCAGGGCCGAGTGGCAGTGCATCTCACACTGCCACTCGATGGTGAACGTGCGATTTAGGAACGTTCAGGGCCGAGTGGCAGTGCGAGTTCGGGCGACTCCTCCATGAATCAGGGCTCTTCAGGGGTTCGTGTGGGTTGACGCCTCGGCGAAGACGCCAACCTAGCAGCGGCGCCACTCGCGCAGAGCCTG